>Ga0315309_1001711_pt1 | contig 13014 bp, 11 predicted proteins | sample TDP4_MG_FD_203080 | JGI IMG/M metagenome (GOLD analysis project Ga0315309, IMG submission 203080) | Freshwater sediment microbial communities from Lake Towuti, South Sulawesi, Indonesia - TDP4 | ecosystem: Environmental > Aquatic > Freshwater > Lake > Sediment | place: Indonesia: South Sulawesi...
GATTCCCCGAGAAGCGCTGAAGAGCTACCTGTCTTTCCTGGAGAAACTCGTGCAGGCGGGCGTGCTCGACTCCTATCGCGTGGATCCGCTGCTTTGGATACGCCACCTATCGATGAACGCCCGGTACTACGACTTTGAAAAGAAGGAGTGGAACGTCGATTGGGAGGAGGTTGAGAAGTCACCCGTTGAGATACAGCAGCAAGAAGTCGCGGAGGGAGGCGCATTCTACGTCGACAAGATCGACGTGCTGCTCTTGAAGGAGATGCAGATCGATTGTCTTCGATCTCTAACGGACATAGGAAAGAAACTTCACGTGAAGCCCAAGACTCTACGGTATCACTTCAGGGAGCACATCGAGAAAAGGAGGCTCATCTCGAGATACGTCGTGCGGTGGTTTGGGTCTCCGCCTCTTGAAGCGAGGAAATCGATCCTGTACCTGACAGCAGAAATAAGGGAGCCCAGCCCCGAGGTCCTCTGGCAGGCTCAAAACGTCTTCCACAGGCTTCCCTTCACATGGCTCGACGCGGTCTCGACATGTCAAGACTTGTACACGGCCCAGGCCGTTCTCCCCATCAGCAGCTACACTGAAACGGTCGAGTATCTCGCAAGGAATAGCGATGGATTCGAGAAGAAGTTGAAGCTGTGCCTGGTCGACCAGACCTGCACGTGCAACTATACCTTGCCATATGAGCTGTTCAGCGAGGACCCCGGCTGGCTTTTCGACGAAGAGCACACGTTAGAGCAGGTGCTGGAGGTGTCGCGGGGCAAAGTGCCCGACGCATGCTCCGCCCTTTCGATCCCCTTGACGGCATAGCGGCTAGACTAGGAACCTGCCGTTTCCGTCACCGCACATGCTTGGTCCCTGCTAACGATTAAGCGGTTAGTTAATAGATGTTTCGGTAGTCGCCCGTCGAACGGCTTCAAGAGCGGCAGCCAAGACACAGACGGCGGCGTTCTCGACGCAAGACCGCTATGGAAGATGAATGGGTGTGGCCGCGAGGGCTGGTCTTTGAGTCGGTCCCGGATTTATTGTGTTGCGGATGAAAAAATCTATATCTAGGCCTATTGACACAGGTCGCCAAGTGGAGGCGAGGACGGTGGTCCTTGAAGGAACGACTAGGCTTCTGAAGTCCACAAGCAAGGTGAAAACTAGGAAGAGCGGCCCGGTGGTCTACGAGAGATATGTGGTTCACATTCCTTCAAAGATTGCCAATGACTCTCTCTTTCCCTTCCAGGCCGGCGAGCAGCTCTTCATCGAGGTCGACCCAAAGAACAGCAAGCTTTCTCTCAGAAGCTAGGCATCTATGACTTGTGCTCGCGAGGATCTGTCGAAAGCCAGCAGCTATCGACGCTTGACGGACGTGGTGCCGATATCTATGTCCAGGGCTACCTCCAGTTCTTTTGCCAGCTTCTCCAGGGTTGCGTAGACCTTGGGGTGTAGAGGGATGCCTTCTGCCGCTAGTTTCCTCTCCATCTCATACTCTTTCTCTCCTGCGACGTAGATTCTGGTCTGTCCGGCAGCCTTGGGAGCCTCCTTCAGGACCGTGATCAGGTTATCCATGTCGCGACCAAAATCCTCCTCCGGCCGAAAGGCGTCGATCCGAATTGCCCCGAAGAAGTGACCGATGTTGCACGGCTCCTCGCTGTCAGGAGCACCCACGAAGGGGCCGTACGCCGCGCCGGAAAGCACGCCACTCAAGATGTCGACCATCACTGCAAGCCCATATCCTTTGTACCCGGCGTTTTCAGCCGTTCCCCCTAGAGGCATGAGGAACCCTCCGGTCCGGATGGCCGAAGGGTCCGTTGTGGGTACACCATCCCTGCCCGCTCCCCAGCCCAACGGCACCTTCTCCCCCCTGCGTTCATAGACTTCTATCTTCCCTATCGGGACGACGCTTGTAGCCATGTCGAGAACGAAAGGCATGCGGTGCTCCGCTGGGACGGCGATGCTGATCGGGTTCGTTCCGAACATACCCTTCCGTCCGTACGTGGGTGTCACGAGACGCCAAGCGTTCGTCATCGATATCCCTATCATGTGGCTTTTCAGTGCCATCATGGAGTAGTAGCCAGCTATCCCGAAGTGGTTGCTGTTCCTTACCGATGCAAAACATGCCCCTGAGGCCTTGGCCTTGTCGATGCATCTCCGTATGGCATAGACCCCGACTACCTGACCTAATCCATTCCCTCCGTCGATCAAAAGCGTTGAAGGGGTCTCTGCCAGAACCCGTATCTTCGGTTTCGCCTCAATCTTGTTCTGGCGGATTCTGTCCACGTACCTAGAGATCCGTGCAACGCCATGGGATTCTATTCCCCGTAGATCAGCTTGCACAAGTACGTCCGCTGTCACGCCCGCGTCTTCTTCTGGAACCCCAAGCCGCTTGAAGACCTGTTTAACGAAGGACAGAAGCTTCTCCGCGTCGACGCGCTTCTCCTTTTGTTCCAAGACCGACGCCAAGACAAGCCCCTCGTTTCTTCCTAATTATCGTTTCTCGACGCATGCATCGTAACCCCGTCCTCCGGGAAACCCATATATGCCGACAGAATCCAGGTCGCACGATGCCGTCACATCTGGCGGTCGATCAATGATGTCTGGCCGGGGAACGGGCGTCGCGTTGGGAAAGAGCCTCCGCCTAAGCTCGTTCATAGCGATTGAGGATCGAAAGTCTCTGATCGTTGAGCTAGACCAAGGACTCATGCAGGGACCCACTCGAGGCAGCTTGGACCTACAGCTTGTTCTTGCATCTCTCTCTGCGGACGCAGATGCAGTTGTGCTGAGCCCGGGAAACGCCGGTCGTTCCGTACCTCGATTCATGGGAAGGGCTGCACCTGCTCTCATAGTTAGGGCAGACTGGACCAACGCATTCAGAGACCAATCTTCAGTCCTCCCGGCAAGCGAGGTTAGGCATGCGATGGTGTGCTCGACGGAGGATGCCGTGGCACTCGGAGCCTCCGCGGTCGCCGCATACTTCTTTATCGGATATAGAGACGATGAGGACGAAGCCCGAAACATGGAGTCAATCGCCTTGCTGGCGAGGCAGTGTGATCGGCTGGGAATGCCCCTAATCGTGGAATCCGTGCCCATCGGGGAAAGAACGGCTGGCGCGAACTTTGCTGACTGCGTGGACCTTGCAACAAGAATGGCCATGGAGGCGGGCGCCGACGCTGTGGCGGCGCCATATACAGGGGACGAGAAGACTTTTCATGCGCTCGCAGAATCGGTTGGCGTGCCTCTGTTTCTTCTTTACAGCACGGATCCCATTGTTGAGCCTTTCAGCGTGGTCCGATCGTCACTTGACGCCGGTGCCTCAGGCGTCATCGTCGGCAGAAGTCTGCTTGAAGTCGAGAATTCGTCTGAAACGCTGAAGAAGCTCAGACACATCGTTCACAAACAGCGCCGAGAACGGTGAGTAAACAGCCGGGAAAGAACCTTGATGCCAGGAAAGACCATTCGGTTGAGCAAGATACTTGATCCGCCCGACGGTCGGGGAGTCGTGGTGGCTGCCGACCACGGCTTCATGCTTGGCTCGATAGAGGGGGTAGAGGATCTTGAGGGGACTCTTTCTCGTGTGGTGGAGGGGAGGCCGGACGCTATCCTGCTCAGCCCAGGGCAAGCCGCGAGGCTCAACCACCTCTTCCGCGGGCGGGACGCCCCAGCCCTCCTGGTGAGAGCGGACTGGACGAACGCATTCCGAGACAAGACCTACACTCTGCCCGCGCGAACCGTGCACAGAAGAGCGGTAGCCGAGGCTAGAGACGCCATCTCACTTGGCGCATCCGCTATAGTCACCTACTACTTCATGGGACACAGCGACGACGAGAGAGAAGCACAGAACCTCCGGCTGATGGCGAGTTTCGCTCGACAATGCGACAAGATGGGACTGCCCCTCATAGTTGAGCCACTCCCAATGGGTGAGAGAGTGACCGGGGCGAACTTCGCCGACCTCGCGACTGCCGCCGTCAGGATAGCTGCCGAGGCAGGGGCTGATGCGATCAAGGCCGTCTACACCGGCGATGTCGAAACCTTTTCTAGCCTCGTGAAGGCAGCGGGGATCCCGGTCCTCATCCTTGGCGGTGCGAAGGCCAAGACACTCAGAGATGCGCTTGAGATAGTCGACGAGGCGCTCGAGGCCGGCGCGGCAGGAGTTGTCTACGGGAGGCAGGTGTTGCAGGCATCCGATCCGGCTCAGTTTGTGCGATCAGTTCGAGCGATTGTTCACGAGGGCAAGACCGTCCTGCAAGTTCTCAATCCGGTTACTGGCCCAGTACGGCTGCGCGTCTTCCCCGAAAGATGCACGAGGTGCAGGGTCTGCGAACTCATCTGCACGTCGACCCACGGCCAGGGGTTTTCGCCCGCTGCGGCGAGGCTAAGGGTGGAGTTCCTCGGCGTCGATAGCTACAAGCCCGTCACCTGCACACTTTGTGGCCAGTGCATCAAGGCGTGTCCGACAGACGCTCTCAGCTTTCATCCGGAACTGCACTACGTCCAGCTCAACCCGGAAAGATGCAACGGCTGCATGGACTGCGTCCAAGCATGCCCCGTCAAGGTCGTAAGGTTCGATGAACAGAGAAGCCTTCCGATCATCTGCGACATGTGCCGGGGAGCCCCCAGCTGTGGTCTCTGGTGTCAACCGGAAGCCATAGTGACAGAGAGGCAGAAGGAGCGGAAGAACGATGCAGCTTGAGAACAGAGGATATGCCGGAGCCGTCCTGCGAATCAACCTCAAGCTGGGCCGCACAAAAGTCGAGCAGCTGGAGGAGGATATCGCCCGGCTTCTTCTAGGGGGAAAGGGACTCGGTTCATACCTGCTCTACAAGACCGCCCCAAAGGGCGTAGACCCGCTATCTCCCCAGAACCCTCTCATCTTCGCAACCGGGCCATTGACGGGAACGCTGGCGCCGAGCAGCGGCCGCTTCTGCGTCGTGACGAAGAGCCCAACCACAGGAACGATGAACGACTCGCACTGCGGCGGCTTCTTCGGGCCAGAGCTGAAGTACGCCGGTTTCGACGCTGTCGTCATCGAGGACAGTTCTGACGAACCGGTCTATCTGCTGATAAAGAACGGCGAGGCCGAACTCCAGCCGGCCAACGGAGTCTGGGGGAAGACGACTGTCGAAACTGAGACGACGTTGAGGAAGAACCTTGGTGAGGAATATCGAGTCGCGTCAATCGGCCCGTGTGGAGAGAGGTGCTCCCCAATAGCCGGCATATTGACAGACATGCGGTCCGCCGGTAGGGGCGGCACCGGGGCTGTGATGGGTTCCAAGAAGCTCAAGGCCATCGCGGTAAAGGGCAGCAAGCCAGTCGGAGTGCACAACCAGGGCAAGTTCGAGAAGATGGCGTGGATCGCCCAGCGCGCCCTGAGGATGAACGAGACCACCGTGAGGAGCCTGCCAGAATACGGAACAGCCAACATACTGATGATGATAAATCAAACAGGCGCTCTTCCCACCAGAAACTTTCAGACTGGGAGGTTTCCGGAGGCCGAGAAGATCTCAGGCGAAACTTTGAGGGACACGCTCTGGGTGAGAGACATCGCTTGCATGGGCTGCACGATAAAATGCAGCAAGATCGCTGCGCTCAAGGCAGAGCCGTACCTCGGAACCAAGGTCGACGGCCCCGACTACGAGACGCTGTTCAGCCTTGGATCAAACTGCGGGGTCGGCGACACCGAAGCCATCGCCTACACAAACCATCTCTGCGACTTGTACGGCATGGACACTATTAGCACTGGATGCATCATAGCTTTCACAATGGAGCTGTACGAAAAGGGCATCCTCACAAGGAAAGAGCTGGGCGGGGTCGACGCGAAGTGGGGGAGCCCAGGGGCTCTGGTGGCCCTCACAGAATCGATCGGAAAGGGAGTTGGTGCGGGAAACCTACTACAATGGGGCGTGAGAAATATGAGCGAGCGTCTGCCCGGCAGCGAGCCATTCGCCTTGCACGTCAAGGGATTGGAAGTCCCAGGCTACGAGCCTCGCGCCGCTCAGGGAATGGGGCTAGGGTACGCTGTCTCGGACAGGGGAGGTTGCCACCTCAGGGCATACACGGCTGGAACCGAGCTCTGTGGTTATGGAGGGGGCGCTGATCCAAAGGCGTATGATCAAGGCAAGGTGCAGCTGGCGATAGACCGTGAAGACGAGAAGGCCGTCGTGGACTCCGCGGTGATATGCTTCTTCACCCTCTTCGGCATGCGCCTCAAAGAGGTCTATCAGATGATCGAGCCATGTACAGGGTTCAACTACGGTAGCGTCAGGGAACTCAAGAATCTGGGTGCCCGTGTGGTATCCCTTACCAGGATGTTCAACGTGAGAGAGGGGTTCGAAAGAAAGGACGACACCCTACCCAAGAGATTCCTGGAAAACCCGCTCCCTGATGGCCCGGCAAAAGGCGAAGTCGTTCACCTCGAGCCAATGGTGCAGGCATACTATGAACTAAGAGGCTGGGACGAGAACGGCGTGCCAACCTCTGAAACTCTCAAGAGTCTCCAGATCGACAAGATCCTGAAGTAGGCCGACTGCTCGCTCAATCACGCCACATCGTTAAGACCACTGGTGTGCAGCCGACACCGGGCGAACTTGATGGTGGGTTGATCTGTCCGCTGATCTACGGCTTCACCTGAACCTTGATCGCGCCGCCTACCCGCTTCTCAGCGATCTCTATCGCCTCCCCCGTCTTCTCAAGGGGGAAGCTGTGGGTTATGAGCGGCTTAACCTTCACGAGGCCCGAGCTGATGGCCTTGAGCGCCGGTCGAAACGTGTAGGGGGAGAGCCAAGAGAACAGTAGCTCCTTGTCGCCAAGTGTTCCGTCCCAAAGGTAGACCTTGATGAAGTCGTCCGGCCCATAGGATGCTCCTCCAAAGAAGACGGTCTTTGATCGCGGCCCACCCAGCCTCGCCCCAAGCTGGTTCGCCTCGGCGTTTCCCGTGGCAATTATCACCTTGTCGGCGCCCCTGTTGTTGGTGAGTCGCTTTACTTCCGCAAGTGGGTCCGCCGAGTAGTATTTCGACCTCTTGTCCGTCGTGTTGAGAGTGTAATCGGCTCCGAGCTTCTTGCCCATCTCCAGTCGGTAGTCTCGTGTACCGATGAGAGCGACTTCAGACGCCCCTGAGGACTTGATGTATTGGGTCATCATTATTCCTATAGGTCCGGGGCCCAAGACCACCGCAAAATCACCGGGTTGAATCTGCAGCTTGTTGATGCCATATATCGCGCAGGCCAAAGGCTCCGTGAAGGCTCCTTCCTCATAGGAAACGTTCTCCGGCAGGGGGTGCAGGTAGTTGTGAAAGACACTGCAATGCTCAGCGAAGCCGCCGTTCACCGAGACGCCTAGAACAACGGGCTTCTCACAGAGGTTGGGCATACGATTCTTGCACGCGGAGCACACACCGCAGGACTGCACGGGCTCAGCGACGACCCTGTCCCCCACCTTCAGCAGCCCGAGCTGCTTCGCCGCGGGCCCCAACTCAGCTATCTCTCCCGTGAACTCGTGGCCCAGCACGACAGGGGGCGGTACATCGGCCTTCCCTCTCTCGTAGTAGGCGACGTCGGAGCCGCACACTCCAACCGCCTTCACCTTGACCAAGACATCGTTCACACCAGTCTTGGGGACGGGCAATGTTTCCATCTTGATCCTTTGAGGTCCGCGGAGGACAGCCGCCCGCATATTCTCAGCCCGCACCGGCATCGCAGCCATCCCTCACCCGTGCCTCGAGACAAGTTCGTCGAGGAACTTCTTGCAGGGCTCCGTTTCTTCCCATGCGCGCGGCCAGAAGCAGAGATCGAGCGACAGCCACCCCGAGTAGCCGGCATCAATGACCGCCTTCATCACCGCGTCGAAATCAATTACTCCCTTCCCAAAGGGCGCGTGTGTCGAAGTGTTGTGGGGGTTGAGTGTGTTGTTGCTGTCAACAAGGTGGACATGACCTATCCTTACCTTCAGCCTGTCTATGAGTTCGGCGGCTATCCTGCTCATCGGGACATCCACTATGTCCAGGGGAGGCGTCTGGTTCAGGCCGACCCCACAGCAGTGGGCATGGCACGTGTCCACCATGACCTTGAACCCGGGATGGCTAACCTCGTCGACCAGCCTGACCACCTCCGACGGCTTGTTGAACATGAACCCAGGCTCGAACTCCCAGACAAGCTGAACGCCTGTGTCATCAGCCTTTCTCGAGCATTTCCTGAACATCTCGACGACTCTCTTCCAAGCCTCCTGATACGAGACTCCTGGGACACCCTGATACCCCGAGACCGTGTCCACCCGCATAGCGTCTATCCCCATATCGGCACAGAACTGCAATGATTTCTCGAACTCCCTCTCGTACGCCGACCTAACATCTGGGTAGGGACTTGCGATGGCGTGTCCTCCCATGTCTGCGGCGTAGCCGGCGAGCCCCAGCTTGTGCGCATCGATCATGGATGCTAGATCCTTCCTATCGGGTCTTTTCGGGTAGAGGTCCGGGTGGGCGTGAGGCTTGAAGCCGGACAGCTCGACTCCGTCGAACTTCAGCTCCGAGAGCCTTCCGACGACCTCCTCCAGCGTGTAGGGATGCGCGTCATAAGGAGGGAACATGTAGGGCCAAGTGCCACATGCAAGCTCGAACTTCAAGACCAAAGATCACCTTGGACATCGCGAACAGCGTACCTCTAAAAGATTTTCGGTATTCCCTTCATTGAGGCCAAACAGCGATCGAATGCGTCCCCGACAACTTTTTAATGCGGCGACAAGGGCATCGCTCGAGACAACATGGCAAAGATCAGTTGCAATCTGGATGCCTTCAGGCATTCAGACAAACCGCACCAGTACGCGTACAAGGTGCTCAGCGAGCTCGGCTTCGACTCAGTTGAGCCGGAGGTCATGGACGGCCGCTGCATCTACGAAACCTACCACTACTGCCCGATGGTCAGCATGGACGAGGACCCTGCAGAGATCCGCAGAACCATATCCGGCTACGGTCTGGACGTCTCCTGTGTCAGCGCTCACACATCGCTGCTCGAGACGGAGTACGGCGTCAGGTACCTTAGAAGAGCCATCAAGTTCGCCAAGCACTTGGGGGCGCCGATCGTCAACACATCTGAGGGCCCAAAACCAGAGGGAATGAGCGACGAGGACGCCTTCGCCTTGATGAAGCACAACCTAGACGAGGTGCTCAAGACCGCGGAGAGCTACGACATGTATCTGACGATGGAGCCTCACGGGGAGTACACCACGAACGCCAAAGGCCTTAAGAAGATTCTAGCCCTCACTAGGTCGGAGAAGCTGGCCGTCAATTTCGACACAGGCAACGTCTTCTTGGCGGGAAACGATCCGGTCTCCACCTTGAGGCAAGTGGCCGACAGAGTGAAGTACGTGCACGTAAAGGACATCGGCGGCGCGCTACTGGGCGAAAGAGGAAAGGTGACCGGGACCCCGGTTGGCGTCGCCGTCGGAGAAGGCAATGTCGATATCAAGGGCTGCGTGAATGTACTGAGGTCGGCGGGCTACGATGGTACTTACTCCATCGAGGCCGCGGAGAAAGACCTGGCAAAAAGCTTATCCTTCCTGAGAAAGGTTGTCTGAGACAGCCAGAGAAAAGAAAAAGAAAGATCGTTGGAGGAAAGCGAGATGGTGAAGATCGGAGTCACAAGCTGGGTTTGGTACTACCCATTCAACGTCCGTGCAATCGCAAAGGCGAAGGAGGCAGGTTTCGACGGAATCGAGATACCGATCGAGCAGCCGACGAAGATCGACAGAAAGAAAACGGCTGAAGCGCTCAAATCCCATGGGTTGGAGTGCTCCTCCATCTGCACGGTTCTGGGCACAGACCGCGATGTCATCAGCGAGAGCAAGGCCGTGAGAGAGAACGCCAAGCGATACGTTCAGAAATGTGTGGATTTCGCCGTCGATTTCGGGGCTGACATCGTAGCCGGTCCCCTCTACGCCAGCGTTGGCAAGACCAAGTACAGGGCATCAAAGAAACAGGACCTCAGTTACTCTGTCAAGGCGCTCAAGGAGCTGGGCAAATACGCCCAGGACCGCGGCGTCTACCTTACGGTGGAACCGCTCAACAGGTATGAAACAAGGCTCATCAACCTTGTCTCACAGTGCCTTGAACTCCTCGATCAGGTCGATAGCCCTGCCGTCAAGCTTCACATCGACACCTATCACGCAAACATCGAGGAGAAGTCGATCGGGGACGCCATCCGAGCTGGGAGAGATCGTCTTTACCACGTTCATTCATGCGAGAACGATAGAGGGGCACCCGGATCTGGTCACATTCCTTGGAACGAGGTTGCAGACGCGCTCAAGGATATCGGGTACAACCGCTACATGGTCATAGAGACCTTCCAGCCCGGGACGAAGGAGATAGCGACAGCGGCTTCCATCTGGCGTCCGCTAGCCAGAACCCAAGACGAACTGGCGGTCGAGGGGCTGACGTTCCTTCGAAACCTGATGAAGTAAGCTACCCATCCCCTCCAGGCTGACAACAGTCACGACTCTCGCCAACCCACTTGCGTTGGGCGGTTCACGCGCGGCGAGGAACCTCAGCGAAAGCGCTCGGCTAGCAATGATGCATTCAAGCGGAACCCTCGCCCTTTTCGACCGGCCAGAGCGCTATTTCTCCATCGATTCCGCTAAGATGAGCTCTAGCTCTCCTCGATGCCTTCGGGGATCGAGGTAGCACTGGACTATCTGGTCGTGCGGCAGCGACATGACCCGATCTCTTATTGTACGCATCACCTTTGTGTTGATCTTGATCGCTGTCTCGACGGGCATGCGTTCCGGGTTAATGTCAATTCCGAAGTACTCTCTGTAACCCATCATGTGGAGTACGTACATGAGCGCCTCGGCTTGCTGCCACTCCACGACGCCGACGTTAAGATCCTGGTCGTAGTTTCCAAGAGGCTGGGAGTTCCAGTGCGTATGAGCCAGCCGCCCCTCCATCCCCACTAGTGAGTAGGCTGCACCGCAGTCCTCATAGCCCATTCGCACGTGGCCGATCTCGGGGTTAACGCCGACAAGGCAGTGCCCTTGATCCAACAGCCTCCTATTCTCGGGCTGCTCCAGCTTACGCTCAATGCGTTGGGCCGCCAATATCGCCTCGGCGGTCGTACGGTAGATGTTGTTCGGCGCAGGCTCGTATGGCTTGGGTTCGACTGCGACGCGGACCCCTGGTACGTCGTCCATCGCCAAAGCCATAGAGGTCTCGAAGTTGTCCCACATCCACGGAAAAACCGTGCCCAGGGAGTAGGTGTAGCCGTCGATGCCAGGCCAGGATATCGCGAACCGTGCTCCCACCTCCTTCACGAGCCTAAGCCCTTCAACCGCAATTCGGATCGCCTTGTCGCGGACCTCTGGGTATGGGCTGGACAGGCTGCCGAACTCGAACTCCTTTTCGAAGAAGTGGCTGAAAGCAACTCCCACCACCTTGATCCCGGCGGCCTTCTCCAATTCCTTGTAGAGGTCGACGTTGTCGAAGTTGATCTCAGCGGGGTAGTGGGCCTCGATTCCGGTGATGCCGTAGTCTGCCAGGCTCTTCGCAAGCTCAAGTCTGTCCGGGATCGACTTTTCCGGCACATAGCGGTCGTGAAAACGTCCACCGGAGGGTGCGAAGTACCAGATGCCAACCGACATCCGGAGGTCCAGCTTGAACTCCGACATGTGCTTGAGAAGCTCCTCCTTCCCCCTTTTCTTGCGCTGGTATCGCAGATCGGGAAGCTCGTACACCATCCCCGTCACCTTCCCTGGAAAGTCCCGTCATTCTTCATTAAACTTTCCCGGCCGATCGATTGGTTAGCAACCCGCAAATGCAATCCGCGGTCGATGGATCAAGCCGCCACCCCGGCGGGCGCCAACCAAAAATCTTATCTATACTTTTTGGACCTTTGCTGCCGATGTAAATGAAGATTGGAATCTTCACCGTTCTGTATAACGATCGGCCACTGGACGATGTCTTGAAGTACGTCTCTGGTTTGGGGTACGAGGCAGTTGAGATCGCGGCCTGGAAGGGAAGCAACCACATCGATCTGGACAAGATCTTGAAAGGCGGTGCCACGGCCTACAAGAGAACGATAGAAAAACATGGCTTGATGATCTCGGGGTTAAGCAACCACCTGGAGGGGCAGATGGTGCTTGGACCCCTGGACGCCTCAACCGACGACTGGTTCAAGGGGTCTCCAGACCAGAAGGTCAAGTACGCCATGGAGAGGATGAAGAAAACAGCAGAAACCGCCGCCGCCCTGGACGTGCCGGTAGTGAACGGCTTCACGGGAGCGACCAACTGGGGGGCGTGGTACATCTTCCCCCCGGCCTTCGAGAAGACCTACGAGGAGGGCTTCAAACTGCTGGGGGAGCGATGGGGAGAGATCCTCGACACCTTCAGGCAACACGGCGTGAAGTTCGCACACGAGGTGCACCCGCAGGAACAGGCCTACAACATCGAGACGGCCGAGCAGGCAATCAAGGCGCTGGACGGAAGGAAGGAGTTCGGCTTCAACTTCGACCCCAGCCACCTTGTGTGGCAGGGCATAGACCCGGTTGTCTTCATCAAGAAGTTCAGTGACAGAATCTACCATGCCCACGCCAAGGACGCCGAGATCGTCAAGGAGAACTTGGCAACCTCGGGCTCGATACCTACCGGAGCGTGGAGAAGACCCGGAAGAGGCTTCAGGTTCAGGGTGGTGGGCTGGGGAGATGTGCAATGGAAGAGGGTGATGACAGCGCTCCTCGAGGTTGGATACAACTATGTGCTGAGCTACGAGCACGAAGACCCCGTTATGAGCATTGAGGACGGCGTCGAGAAGTGCATAGCATTCCTGAAGCCACTGATAATCAAGGCGCCGCTTGAGAAGGTCTGGTGGTGACCGGGCGGACAATACATTCGCGCAGAGAACGATAGGTGAGGCATGAGTTGCCGAAGGATAAAGAGGTCGGCTTCATCCGAATGGGTGAAGTTGAGAAGAAACCGAAAGAGATCAAGGAAATAGGCGTCGGTATGCTGGGGTACGCCTTCATGGGCAAGGCCCACAGCCAGG
>Ga0315309_1001712_pt1 | contig 13014 bp, 11 predicted proteins | sample TDP4_MG_FD_203080 | JGI IMG/M metagenome (GOLD analysis project Ga0315309, IMG submission 203080) | Freshwater sediment microbial communities from Lake Towuti, South Sulawesi, Indonesia - TDP4 | ecosystem: Environmental > Aquatic > Freshwater > Lake > Sediment | place: Indonesia: South Sulawesi...
ACGTGATATGATCTCCGGTTCAGCTTCGGCGCCCTGGCCGTCATGGCTGCTCTCAAGTCCGCGACACAGTAGAATCTTCCTCGCGAGAGTTTGATTCGAGATATTGTTGTGTTTAGCCGGTAATAACTAGCGATGCGTGCTAACGTTACGGATTCCCTAAAAGGGAGGGTGCAGGTCCTACATGTGGGATCTATGGCTTACCATATCCTACCCTAACGTTCATCAACATATCTCCTATCATCATGACTAGGGGACGATCTCTAGCGGGTTATCCTCACAGATAGACTAGTCGACGACCCAGATGCTCGTTGAAGGTATTGCCGAGGTTATGAACGTAAACATAGTCATTGCGTCTGTTCCAATCGGAGACATGGTTCAAGTTTGAGATTCCTCTAGGCTGATAGACTACTTCGTGAATACTTGGTCTTTGGTCACTATTGGCCGGCCAAGATGGTTAAGAGAAGACCTTCACGTCTCCAAGGGAGATGCGAAGACTAGTCCTATCTCATGCCAACATCATGCAAAAAACTTGGGCACACGGATGTCGCTTCGCAGCCTATTGAACCACTCATCTGCGTCCTAGGGCTGGAGCATTTCAACTCTTTGAGTTCTTGTCGCCGGATGCCTTTGATTGCGCTGTTCGACGCTTTCTTCTTTTCAGGTATATGCCCAAAGCCACTCCCGCCACGAGGATAACCGCGACAATTATCGTTAGCCCTATGGGGCCTCCTATCGGCTGGAGTGGAGTTTCAAGGGGGGAAGCGGCCTCGATTACGACGATCATTGAGATCTCATTGTTCCCGTAGCTAGCCTCTGGAACCTTATGGTTTGGGTTCAGAACCCATCGGACCTCGTAGATGCCAGGATTAACTGTGACTGGGCCTGAAGCCCAGTCTTGGGCGCCTCCTGCGTCAAGTCTTCCTGGACCGCCCGGCGCTAGGGCGCTGCCGCCGAAGTAGGGCTGAACGTAGTATCCATCTGCGTGAGCGTTTCCAATGTTCTTGACAGTTGCACATACGTAGAAGGGCTGTCCAGCCCTAGGAACGATAGGCGTATTATTCCTGTCTCCAATCCATATCCTTGAGGCGACTAGGTCCGGTAAGGGTTGCTGAGCGAAGGATGACGCTGGAAGTATGCCAAGGGCTCCGACGAGCACCAGTACCCAAAACCTGAGATGACTTGACATATCCAGCACCGAGTTGTATGGGGTCTGGGCAAACTATTAAAGCGTTGCCTAGTGGGGCTCTGCTCACCGGTTGGCGGGTTTGAGTTCCTTTTTGTTTTCGGCGTATTGTCACCACGAAACACGTATCTTATGAGGCATTGAGACTTTGCTAGTCTCAAACCCTGAGGGACTGCTTCGCAAGATCAGCCAGTGCCAGATTTCTTAGGAAGATGTAGCGTAGAAGTCTGGGTACCTTTTCGGACCCTGGCCAGCCTCTGTGTCGAGGCTTTATGGTACACCTTGTCTGAGTGCACATATGCTGGACCTTAACCCTTAATAGAATAGTCCACTCAGCCCCATACCGGAAATCTGGTGATCTTGCTTGAGCATTAGGGTTCTGGTGTCGTCTCTCTTGATTGGCTCCGTGGTAGCAGGATTCTTACAGGGTTTATTGGCCGAGAACGCGACGGCGTTCATCACCAGTTACTCAACGGTGACTTCAACATCATATGTGTATCAGCAGATTCCGACGGCGACTTCAACTGAGTATGCTATGTGGACTAACATCACCGTTATGACTGTAGAGCATACGCAATTCGGTTCGGCTTGGATCTCGGGGCCCGGCGGCCCTTATTACTGGGTTAAAGTGAACACCGCAACTCTTTCTCTAGAAATCATAGTTAGCATTCCAACAGCCACCTACACCTACTTTCGGACACAAACTCAGACCCATCTGACAGCCTACACTACTGCATATGTGGTCATTGAACCGTTTACAACGGGAGCCATAGCAGCTACGGTTCTAGTTGCTGTTGCCATTGGTGCGATTCTCTTGCTGAAAAAGATGAAAAGTAAGCATCCCAATGTTACAACGTAGCAAGTTTTGATCCGGACTTTCTTCAGGCCTCGAACTCAAGGATTAGGTAGCAGTCACCTCTCTTGCAATGCTTTCATGGCTTAGTCGTTTGGCTCTCTCAGCGAATCGAATTGTCCTCTTTCATGGTTCTCCAGCAGCCGCAGACCTTGGCTTCATATTCTGCCATTTCTCGTATGAATCAGAACAGGCAGATGCGGAACAGGCGATTCCGCTTCATATCCTCTCTCAAGGATTCTTCCATTGCCTCGATCGTTGGCGACTTCTGAGAGAGTTCCTTCCAACATTGTTTGCCACTACGTCTTCAGTGATCCACAAAGCCCACAAAAAACGTGTCTACACTTATGCCCATGCACCTATCTCAAGGCATGGGGCGAACCGGGAAGACGTATAGGAAGTAAGCCAGAGCAGCTATGACGTGAATCGCTGCAAACAGCTTTCCGTATTTCGGAATCTCCTTCCAGAAGAGGCCAATGGCGAGAGCGACAAACGGCAATGTGTATAGCATAGGGTAGTTGAAGCCGAGTTTCCTGACAAGGACACTCATCACTAGCCAAGGAGTAAAGTTTGACAAGAGCCCGGTAGAGATCAGAACGGGTGTTAGCCGATCAGGCTTCCGTCTAAATGCGAAGAACAGACCAACTATCCCTAGCCAAATACCATACCACAACATTGGATTTGCAGCAGCCCTATACCAGATTGGACTGTAGCGTGCTACTCCCTTTGGAGAGGAGACGGTCACATCAATGCGGAAATAGGTAGGGGCCTCCAAAACGTCAGTCATCAAGGTTCCGTTTGGAGATATGTGAATCGGCAGAACCCAGTTCCAAGCGGAATGGTAAGACCGGTACGGTTCCTTGAGGAGTAGTAGGGCTGGCGAGGTATGATAGCGAATCATATAGAAAACATGTTGGACGGGGTTCCAGATCATCTCTTTGCTGATGCTTTGCTCTGTAGTCGTTCTCGTAGCGATAGGGTCCCCCCCGGGGCCTAAGATTATGTTCCTCCTGATGACATTGGTAGCACTCACGACTTCGTAGGCCTGCCATTTGACATCGTATACCCAAAGCAAGATCCCGAAAACCAGCATACTGACCGTGACGTAGCGAAGGCCGATTCTTACTGCTGACTTGATTGCCCGCCTATTTGCAGCCAAGTGGTAGACCGCGAGAGTCAGAAAGTAGAACACGCACATCACCCTGGAAAGGAGGGCCAATCCCATGCTCAAAGCAGACCAGCCGTAACGTTTTCTGAAGTACAATTCGAAAGCTAGGAACCCGAAGAGAAAGCCTGACATATCGAGGAGTAGGGCTCCGCCGTGGATGAAGAACACAGTATCCAAGCCAAGAAGCGCAGTTGCACCTAGGGCCCAAGGATCACCGAGAAAACGCTTCGCGATCAAATAGAAAAGGTATAGCACCGCGATCTGCATGACAACTTGAGGAAAGCGCCATCCGAACCAGTTGTTTCCAAGTACGGCTATCCCAATGGCTCCGATGATTTTCGGTAATGGCGGATGGGCAAGGTTCGCGGCCTCGCCTGCAAGGGTTTGAAGACTTGCGGGCACGTAGTGGGCTTCGTCAAAAATCTTCGAGCCATCTGAGGGGAAGGCGATTTGGAGCATGTGGGCGGCGAAGATGAAAAGCAGGAAATGGTCGACTCGAATTCGTCCGATCATATTCCTCGTTCTTTCCCATGCCGCTCCAAGGTCAATGTCAATCACAAGCTTGTGCTTAGACAATTCCTTTTCCTCGTGCCAAACCAGACTATGTTGAGTACGCTGTCTATATTATTTTTCCGCACTAATTGCCATATGCGTCGCAAGCATTCCAGGGCTTGACACAACTCCATACTTACCAAGAGAGTACTTGCCAAGAAAGGCTGGGGTAAGAACGAACTGGTGCCATTTGACACTCTTGAATCCGGCGGAGAGAATGGCGCTAACCCAGTTTTTACAAGCTCTTATCGAGGGGTGATGCGCATCATAAACCGCATCTGTACGGATCAGGTCACTGTCACTTGAATAGTACGGGAAGCGCCTCAGGAATCTCCGGTATACCTTCTCACCCAGAGGCGTGGTGGTCGTGACTAGGAGGACGCCACGATCTTTCAGCAGGCCACGGAAACATGCAATGGCACGATCCGGATGCGCGAGATGCTCGATTGTCTCAAAGCAGGTGATCAGATCGAAGGATTCTTCCCTCAACGGCGGAGCCTGGGCATCCCCGCAAATCAAAGCTCTTGATTTAGAACAGGCATACCGTGACACCTCCAGACCAAGAGCTCTGTAGCCGAGACGCTCAAGCAGTTCAACAGTATAACCGAATGCTGCGCCAATGTCGACAGCAGTCTTTTCCCGGCCATCCAGAACACCCGCCCACTTCAAGAAGCTAGTACAGAGAGTGTCGATACTCGCCTTTCTCTTGGCATACGATTGGAAGTAACGGGCGTCGTACTCAAACTTGCAGGTGAGAATCAAGGGGGCCGCCCTGTTTTCTCTACCCAATACGATCCGCGAGAACCTCAAATTCGTTCTCTCTCTAATCTAGTAGACTTTCAAGCAACTTCGTTGACGGAACCGGCATCAACTCTGTTTCTCCTACCCTATTTGTGTTGCTCCTCTGCTAGCATGGAACTGGGTTCTGCCGATTCACATATCTCCAAACGGAACCTTGTCGACAATAATGTTTATGAAGCGTTTCCTTCACTACGTGAAAGAGCGATTCATCCCTTGGTGTGTTATTGTTATGCTTTCTTATGCCAAGTGAATCAGACCGAGCTGTTAAGAGCACTTGCAGCTCTCTAAGTCAAGCTCCTAAGAATGGATTCTAGCCTGTCCATATGCTGATCCCAACTATAATGCCTTCTCACAAAGCTTGCCGCCTTGATACCCATTTCCTTTCTAAGCTTACTGTTTGACAAGAGCTGCATTACCTTGGCAGCGAAATCGTCAAGGTCGTACGGTTTAGCCTTGTAGCCCGTAACCCCATCATCCACCGTTTCGGCGGGGCCTGCGTAGTCCCAGACGACGGGAGTAGTTCCGCATGCCATGGCCTCAACGGGACCCAGGCCGAAATCCTCACATGGGGGCGTGTATATGTAGACATCCGCGTTCTGGTATAGCGATACCAAGCTAGTCTCGTCAACCCGGCCTGTCAAAACTAACTTGTCTCTGATTCCCAGCATAACCGCCAGTTTCAATAGCGTACTAGTGTAACTGGTAAAGTGACCCGTGACAATGAGCTTGATGTCAGACTCCTTCACTATCCGCGCAAGAATGTGGAGTGCATGTTCGAGTCCCTTTTGGGGGTAATGCCTGTTCGTTGTTAGAATGTAAGGTGTCTTGACGACGAAGCCTCGCACTGTTGCACTTGATTTTTCTGTGCGCGGGGTATACTTGCGGATGTCCACTCCTGGCGGACAGACCACAGGGAGAACACCGTAGATTTTTTTGACTTGAGAAGCTATCCAGCTACTATTTACAAGGACGGTCTGACCAGAAGTAATTGAAACATGGTCCAAGGCTTGAACGAGGGGTCGAGCGAGCCCGACAAGATCGTTTAGAAGCGCAAAATCCTTCTTGGTCTTCCATCCAACCTGCTGATCGATTGTTCTGGGATATAGGAAGCGCGTCGGTTGATGGAGGTAACATATGTATTTTTTCCCAAGCGTTCTCGCTACGCAATACCCTATCCATGCTGCGGGCTGCCCGTGGCATAGAAAAGCGTCAAACTTCGTGAATTTGTAGGCAAAGAGGCGAGGTATAGCGCTGCTTACAGACATGCTTAGGAAGTCGCGTAGAGGAATCTTCATCTTTACGCTAGGCAAGAATCTTCTCAGGTCAACCTGTCTGATTAGGTCCGGGAAGCACTCATCCACCCTAATGGCAGGGGCATAGCACGCAACATCGTATCCTCTCTCTTTGAGAGCGATGGACTCATAGATGGCTACTCGCTCTCCGCCCCCGGTATAGACGAAACCCATATGGAATATGGCTAGCTTTATGGAATAGACCTCCAATTCCTAGTTCGTTAATCAAACCTCTTGATTGCGACGGGACGAGGTTCAGGCTATCTTGGTTAAGCTTTCCAGATCTGATATGAGCCTCTCAACCTTCCTCAACTCTTTCTTAACTTCATCCGGTGTTGGGACGCTATTGAAGAACCCGTCGTTATGGAGTACGCTCCTTCGAGCCTCGACTCGGTCATACGTGCCCAGCTCAGCCGCGCCGTGGATCTTGAGAATAAGTTCCTTCAGCTTCCTTCGTCTGTCGATATGCGTCTTAGCTTCCTCATATCCATGGCTTATGAGAAGGCTGTCGATGGTTGCGATGGCTGAGAGCCATCCCATTTCACACGAGTCCCTGACTCTCAACGAGTCGCCTTTCTCCATTCTCTCTTCGAGTTCTTGGAAGGCCTTTGCTAGTATCGCCTTTGCTTCACGAAATCCGGCCGAGGTGAGGCTCATATGCGCTCTCGCAACGCGTTGTCGATGGCTAGTATTTAACGTTGTCATCTGCGGCGCTATGTTGCACAACTGGTTCTTGACGAGTTCTCTTCCTAGCCCCGCTTCGTCACCTTGATATCCGACCCGTCCAGCACTAGCACCATGTCATCGCTGTGATCTTTCTCTGCCTGCGCCCATAGGTTCGCCTTAGCTCAACTGCTCTTCTTTTCGCCAAGGGCCTTAATGACTTCGTCGAAGCTGAAAACTATCATCAAGAGTACGAGTCTTATTAGGGAGTTGTCAAGAAGTGCCATTGAACATGTCAATCGTAAGTCTTTATGGTAGAACCATGTGAAGGTTCTTAAGAAAATGTTGGCTGAGGCTGTCCGCTAGGTTCAAGCGAAAATGTCAAGGCTATGCGAAAGGCAGCGATACGAGAAACTTCATGAACTTTGGCAGGTTGAGCGCTTTCGAAATCTAAATCCATTCTACCTGACTCGTAGACGCATGATACGGAAAATTGTTTTTAGAAGATTGATGACGGGTGTTCACATTCTTGATGTGGGTTGCGGAATTGGTGATACTATGTTCATGTTGCGACCGCTCTCAAAAGTGAGCGTCGGCTTGGATCTATCTTTGGGGGCGTTGAAGGAGGCTGCAACGAAGCTAAAGGAAGGACACTTTCTGCTTGCAGACGCGACAGCCATACCTCTAAGGTCTGACTTTTTTCATTTGGCTATTTGCACTGAGGTTCTGGAGCACTTAGAGGAAGATGCTGAAGCGGTTGCTGAGATTGCGCGAGTGCTAGGAGGTGGTGGGCAAGCGCTATTCACTACCCCCCAGAATCCGAAGTATTGGACTCCCGAAGATAGTTTCGACGGTCATCTTCGCAGATATCAGGTTTCTGAGTTTGTGGAGATGGTTGAAAGGCACCTTCGTGTCAAGATACTACTAACTTTTGGGTTTCCTCTGGCGTTCCTATTTCGCAAGTACATTTCAAGCAGGCTCTTCGATATGGGTCTTTACAAGCCCTTGACCCGTGGCAAAGCTTTTGTTACAAGAGCCATAGCCAGTTTCCTCGCACAGGTCTTTCGGTTTGATGATCTCTTTAGTTCAACGAACTTGGGGTTGACGCTAATTGCAGTTGCAGAGAAAATCTTGCTCCATAAATGGGGCCAAACGAATCACCTCGGACGCACCGAGAAGCCAGAGTAAGAACACGGGCCTAGAGGAAGAGGTCCTTGAGGCTCTTTCTTAATTCAAGCTTGTTTGACTTTTGATGACACGTAGGTTCTCGCCTATCGCCTAGAAAATAGCCTCACTCCTCGCTTCCAGCCCTACAGAAACGTTTCTTGGGACGCGGTGTCCTCAGTTCTCCTCTGAATGCAATTGGACTAGCACATCTGACAATTACCCTAGCGGCGAAAGTGATGGCCTCTCAGTCAGGACTAGAGTTCTTCCGACGGAGAGAATTGTCAGAAGCTTGTGCGGATTTTCCCTAAAAAAGGGGAGGTTTAGGTCCCTGTGTGGGACCTTTGGCTCACTTCTTTCTGCGCCGTAGTATGAAGATTGACCGTGCTAGCGCCGATGCCAGAACTATTGCAGCCAATGAAAACTCGGCGGGATAAGCTATCCTTTCTACTCTAGTGTAGATCGAAGTTCTCGTCTGTTGATTTGGTGATGTCGGGAAATCGAAGAAGGATGGCGTTTTCAAAGATAGTGCTTGAGAGCTCAGCGCTTGCTTCGCTGAGTCCTTGTTCTCCCGATATACGTCCTTACTGCATCAACCACAGATTTGGCATGGTCGATTGTCCTTTTGGCTTTCTCCTGAGTATAGTACTCCATGGGGGTCACCCACTTGCCTGCCATCTTGAGAGGATATCGGGCATATACCACTTCTCTTTGAATCTCTCTTCCTCGTTCAATCAACTGTGCATATCTTTCATCACTTAACAGTTCTGGATTCACTCTCCTGATGACAGATGCCAAGCCGCTGATTGCTCTGTGATTCTTTGCCTCGCTGCCTCCGAGCTTGAGAATCATAGCATTGGCCGCACTTTCAGCGGTCATTGAGGCATGGAATACGGCGGAATCATACTCTTCTGAGTCGAGGCGCTTTTGCGCTCTGGCAAGATTCACTTCGGAAACTCTCAGTAATGCCTCTACCTTACTTCTAACCACATCCTTTCTTCCTCCAAGTAGTCATGGCCACACTTGATTTCTTCAACTCTGCCACGCGATATTTCCTCCAACTTCGCCGTCTTATCAATCAAAAACTCGCTACCCTCGGCGATTCCATAAATGATGCCACCTTCATGCGAGTAGACATTATCAAGAAAGTCTTCCTGACTCAAAATTAGTGGCTCAACCGTCAAGTGATACCTCGATTCCAGCTTCGAAACTACTGAAATCACTTCTCTCTTCACCTCATGCGTCTGGTCGCTCACGACGACTATCATGTCCAAGTCGCTGTGCTCGTTGGCATTGTTTTGAGCTACGCCTCCAAAGAGGATGATAGCTCTGACGCAATGCAGCTTCGCGAGTTCACGCGCTATTCGCTTAGCTTGGGACCGCATGTATAGGCTTAGCTCGTAGGCAGAAACATCCAACTTCCCTCCTAAACCATACCACCTGCCGCTTTTCTCGATAATCCTCTTAGCCTCCAGCTCTTCAAGCTTGATCGTCAACCACCGGTCACTCAACTCAGTCTCGAATCTCAACTCGCTGTAAGTATGCTTCCCGTGGTACAGGGACAATAGGATTCTTCCCTCCGAGGTCAAAGAAGCTAGTTCCACTTTTCACCTGCCCTTGGGTGACATCGTTGCGAGGTTGATAAAAACTTTACTGAGTAAAGTACAGCATCATGGGGGTAGAGGTCTCTAGAGACGATGGCTATCGGCCGGCCGTGCCAAGAGGTTTTGATGAATTGAAAGGGACATGTGTCGTTGAAACGAGGCATCATTCACAGATGCGTCCCCGGAGATAGCTGTTATTAATCGCCGTCACGAAGACATCGTTGGAAGAAACATGGACACTCCAAGGGTAAGGCCCTCGCTGATAGACTCGACATACCACCAGAAGGCGGGAGAGGCATCCATAAAGGCGATACTGCTTTTCGGGTCTAGGGCTAGAGGTGAGGCCAGGCAGCGGAGCGATACAGACCTACTCGTCCTTCATGATGGATGCCGGATTGAAGATCCTGTAGCCAGGAGGAGGCATTTCTACGGTGCTGTCCGTGTGATGCTTCAAGGAGCTAGGGAAGAGGTGACTGTCACCGACATGGAGTTGACGCAGTTCCTAAAACCCGAAAGGGTTACGGCTCTTCTCTTGAACATATATTGGGATGCCTCGGTTTTGATGGATAGGACAGGAACCCTTTCGGAATTCTTGAAGACCGTCAGAGAGAACATTGCGAAGAGTGGGTTGGAAAGGATCAGAGACGGAAAGACGTACAGATGGGTTCTTCCCGAACCGGTGAAGGAGGTGAAACTGCTGTGAGCCTCAACCCCAGGAGCGAGGCGAAGTACAGACACAGGCTGGCCCTCGATCATCTGAGACGAGCTGAGAACCTTTCTTCGATACGCGACTGGGCTGGCACCATCTCTGCATCTCAACTCGCGGTAGAGAACTTTGCGAAGGCGGTGATAGCGCTCTTCGAGGTACCGACATGGGGCCATGACCCATCAAGCCAACTGGACAGGCTGAAAGACAGGATACTGTCAGAATTCCAAGGTGTGGCCAGGGATCTGTCTCTCATAGCTAGTGAGATTGCTCCTGAACATGGTAGGGCGAGCTACGGGGAGCCGACTACAGGACTGACACCGAACGACATCTACAGGGAAGAGCATGCCTCCGACGCGCTTGACAAAGCGAGAAGGGCTCACAAGATATCAGCACAAATCCTGAAGGAGCTAGGCATGGTCGAACTCACGTAGCCGCGAGAGAGACTGTCATCCGAGCCTCAATAGCATAGACGAGATACCTGTATGCCTCGGCCGATCGCAGCAATATGAACGGTACGCTTTTCTGAACTGCCGCTTCAGATCACCAATCTTTTTCGGCCCGGACAGAACTCAACCTGCTCTAAGCATTGTTGAATGGTCTCGCTCAAAGCCTCAATAGTCATAGAACCAACTCCGCCACCCTCCACCATGAAAGTGCTGGAAGCCGTTCCAATGTCAGTAGAGTCGTCACTGCGGCTTCAGTCAAACAACTCTAAGAGACTCCTCACTGCTCCTTCCTCTTTTCGCCGCGACTGAACATAGAGATATTGGTGGTAAGAGCCTTGCTCTACGGAAGCTAGGCCGCGAAGCCGAACTTGGACAGCACTGCAGGCCATCTGGCCTGTTCGCAAGGCAGAACCCCGCGATCGACGCGGGCCTCCATCACACCCACGTACTGTTCTAGTTAGCGAAAAGCAACTCTCTTGGATTTTCCCTAAAAAAGGGGAGGTTTAGGTCCCTTGCGGGGACCTTTCGTTTACTTTCTTCTGCGCCGTAGTATGAATAGAGACGCTGCTAACGCTGATGCTAGGACTATTGCTGTTACTGGGAACTCTGGGATGGGTACGCCGCTCTGCTCTAGGTAGAAGTTCATTGCTAGCACGGATCCTTCGCTGACTGCGAAGCCTGGTAGCGTTGCGACCTTGTGTCCTTCCTGTATGGTCGGGGTCCAAGGTATGACGTGGAGCGTGTATGTTCCTGGTGTCATCCACATCTCGTAGATGCCGTCGAATGAGTACCATCTGTACTCTTTCCCGTCTGCACCTAAGGCTAGTATCGTTACCCATGATGCTGTGCGCCAGTCTCCGCAGTGCGTGTAGGCATAGACATTGCCTTGGACTAGACCCCTCAGGTCTAGTTCGAATACCACCGATGCCTCGCCGCCTAGGTGTGCACCTGGCACAACTACCTTCCTGCGTTGCTCGTATGGTCCGAAGTGGTTCTCAGGTATGTACTTCGGTGATTCACCTGTGAGCAGGCCTGGCGGTGGCGGGAAGAACACAGAGCTGTGTACGTCAAGGGCCTGTGTTGTCCATGCCGATGTGGTATACACGGTCGACATGATCGTGGTCACCTCAGTAGTGCCGTATATACTGGTTAGGACGGACAGCTCCGTCTCAGTCGTGCTATACTCTATTGTGGTGCTGGTTACGCCCGTGGATGTAGACGTAATGGCGGTGATATAGCTACTTGTCGATATTGCCACCGACGTTGTAAATGTTATTGCATCTGTGGAGGTTAGATAGGTTGTGTAGTAGATGGATGCAGTCTCCGTGATCCAAGTGCTGTATGCGGTGCTAGTATACACACTTGTCGTGGATGTAAGTCCACTCGAAATATCTGTGCTAGTGCTTACTGAAGTCGTGACGTAGATGCCTTCGGTCTCGGTTGTCACCGCGGATGTACCTGTGGCAGTTACTGTCCTTCGTACGAAAGGCAGATCCTGTTGGAAGGCGTTACTGTACCATGGCACAATGTCGACCTCGATGTACCAGCCTCCTTTGTAGTTGGGGTAGGCGTCTATGCCGTATGGTGCCGCTACCGGGCTGCCTGTCCAGCTCATGTCGAAGAACGGGTCTGGCGAGTACCCATTGAACCAGTCGATGTAGTTGTCTCCGCCGCTGTATAGGTCTGGTAAGCCGCCTATGATTCCTCGCAGCCTCGTCGTGCATGACGGCACGTAGTTGAGATACTCCCTCTCATGTACGTCTATGTAGGCGCTGATGGCTTCGAGCTGCCTAGTCGGGAAGGAATAGGTCTTGGTCGGTCCGGTCATGACCTTTAGGTCGGGGTTGGTGTTGGGTGCGTTCACGTACATCTTGGTGTAGTCTGAGGTGAGCGCCTCTCCTACGAGCACATCCTTGTCGTTGAAGAGCCTGATCCTAACCGCGCTGTCGTAGCGTAGGTGTTCGAATATGCTTTCTCTCTTGAACGCTATGTCGAAGGTGACGTTGGCGCCTTGGTGGACCTTTATCGGGATGTCCGCTGTGGCGCCCTTCACTGCGTAGACCTCGAATGGCTTCTTCTGCACGTAGCCATAGGTGAAGACCTTGAAGCTGTACGATCCCGTCTCGAAGGCCAGTGGCTTGTAGCCGGGTCTCTCAGTTGACGTGTAGTAGCCCTCTCCTCCATAGTACCCTGGAGCCTTCACATAGTTCCGCGTGCCCCAAGCAGGCTGCATGATGATTGGCATTCCCCAGTAGCAAGCAGATACGCTTACAGCAGAGGTACCTTCATCTCCATCGTAGCTTGGCGGAGGTGGAGCCGCTTCAACCTCGGGGTCGTCGTAGTTTATGCCTGCATATCCATAGCTGGTTCCAGCCAAGGCTTTGCCGTCCTTGTATGGCATTATGTATATGTTCTCTCCTGGCCATGACCAGTACTTGTAGGCGCTTGGATGCTCCCAGTCAACGGAGTAGACTGTGAGGTTGAACCATGCGCCTCTATCCAAGTGGTCGCTGAACCTGACCTCTGTGCCGCATAGGCCTATCGAGACTGTTGCTGGCGTCTGGTCGACGTATCCCGCT
>Ga0315309_1001715_pt1 | contig 13009 bp, 7 predicted proteins | sample TDP4_MG_FD_203080 | JGI IMG/M metagenome (GOLD analysis project Ga0315309, IMG submission 203080) | Freshwater sediment microbial communities from Lake Towuti, South Sulawesi, Indonesia - TDP4 | ecosystem: Environmental > Aquatic > Freshwater > Lake > Sediment | place: Indonesia: South Sulawesi...
AGTGCCGCCTTGCATCTGAAGCGCGTGGAGGGCGAAACCCGCGACGGCAAGCCCATTCGCCCGGCGACGGTCTCGGCTCGCACCCACGAAATCACGCGGTCGAAGAGCTATCGCGACGCGGCCTTCTTGCGGACCACCTACGACGACGTCGAAGACTACGGCCAGATGCACATTACGTTCGAGGACGGCATGGTGGCCGATATCTTCTCCTCCGAGCTTGCGCTGGGCGGCGTTCACAACTGGCTGGAGGTATTCGCCAATAACCACCGCACTCGCTGCAACTTGAATCCCACGGACGCGCTCGAGACCTACAATCCCCGCGAGGAATTGCTCCGGGACGTTTACGTGGTGGAGAAGCTCGGCACCAAACAGGGCTGGAGCCATCCGGCGCCCGACGAGGATTGGCAGCACGGCTACCCGCAGGAGTTCCAGGACTTCATGGAAAGCATCTATCAGAACCGCGAGCCGCTCTCCGGCGCAGAACTGGCCCGCGATACAATTGCCGTTCTTTACAGTGCTTATCTGTCCGCCGAGCGCCGCGGCGCGGAAGTGGAGATCCCACTGTAGGGGCGGGGTTGCGACCCACCCCCCGTACCTCGCCGGAAGGAGGCGGGATATGCAGGAACTACAGTGTGAATCGCGAGTGGTTTATGAGTCCGCAGAAGGTCCGGTTATCTGCGTAGCCTTTCGAGGTTACTATCCACCCGGTTCGGCGGGTGGGCCGGTGGCGGTTGCTATGCGGGAATATATCTCCGAAGTCGTCGCTAAGCACTCTCCGGCTGCGCTCATGTTTGACCTGACCGGGTTAGATTACGTGTGGGGAGACAGTATTCTATCCATCGTCTTGCCCTTCTGGGAAAAGAAATTGCAATAACCAAACCGATGTGCGTTGTCGCCACCGGGCGCACTGCTAAGGCGCTGCAGCCGTTCTTCGATCCGCACTGGATATGGGGCCTCTTGGGGATGAAATTCTTCGACAACTCCGACGACAGCCTGACTTACCTGAAAAACCGCCTGGCCGAGCCGCCTGCCTGACCAAACCTTGCCGCGGGCGCCCGCCAGGCTAGACCGCGTTGCCGGGCAGTTAGAACCTCCACTCAAAACCCAGGCGCGCGACGCGCGGCGCCTGGATGGCCAGCGGTACGCGGCTTTCGAATGTTGGGCCAGTCAGATCGGCCTCCAGCGTGTTCAGGTTCAGATTCAGGAGATTGAAGAAGTCCAGATAGCCCGCGAGCGTCCCTCTGCGCAGCGCAAATTCCCGGGCCACGCGAACATCCAGGGTCAAATTGAACTGCGTCTGAAAGCCGCCGGGATGGCTCCGGGGCGTGGCGCGTACGAAAAACGGCCCCTGATTGAAGCCCTCGACGAACAACAGCCGGCCAAATGGCAAGCCGTCGTAATACTTCACCACCGCCCCAAGCTGGAATCCACCCGGGGCGAAGTAGTATCCCGTGGCTTTGCCGATAAACGCGCGATCGAAATAGGTGCGACTGGTCGCCAGCAGGAGCGTGTTCGGATCCGTCCCCAGAGAACCGACAAAGCCCGGGTCATTCTCCCAAACGGAATTGCCCGGATTGGTGGCCGCCAGAGTGCGCATCGCCGTGAAGCTGGCGGAAAATGCCCAGAGGTGAAGGAGCGGCTTGGTCAGGCGAATTTCGAATCCCTTAAAACTGGCCCGGTGGCCCGAGGGATTGGTGAGCAGGAAGAAATCCTGACCCAGGGCCGCCGGATTGCGGTTGTAGAGCGTCAAGAGCTGGTCGTCGGCGTTGCCGAGGATGCCATCGTTGCCGGGATCGAGCACCTCGACCGGAGCGTAGCTCGCCAAAGGAACACGCACGTTGGCGAGCGCAAGCAAGCGATGCGTGTCGCGACGAAAGAAGCGGACGCTGGCGCGAAAGTGCGGGCCAAAATCCTGGTCCAGTCCCACGCTGATTTCGTCGGTAAACGGCTGCGCGAGACCATGGTCGAGCGCCGAGTGCGGTCCGCCGAAAACCCGCAGGAGCGTCGTGATTTCCTGCGGCTGAGCCTGCTGGTCAATGTTCAGATCGAGCCAGCGATAGACTTCTCCTCCGAGGACCGCGGGATTGCCGAAATCTAGATAGCGTCCCTGGAGCAGGTGCGCATAGCGCGACCAACTTGCCCGCAGCACTGGGCCGCGGCGCAGAAGTGGTAGAACCATACCCGCGCGCGGCTGGAGCGTAGTCCAGCGGATTCCCTCAGCCACGCCCGCCGCCTGGCCCGAAGTGTTGTCGAGCCGAAGCCCCAGAGGGAGCCGTAAGCGGCGCCAAGGTCGCCACGCGTCGTGGGCGAACACGGCCACGTTCTGCACCCGCTGGCGCGCCGCCGTAGGCGTGTTCCAACGCGTCACTCCTGCGCCGACACCGCCCACAAAGGTCTGTTCCATTCCCCCGAGCGAATCCCAGCGGTTGGAAACGTAACTTCGTTCCCAGTCTCCCCCGAACGCAAAACTGTGATTCCCCAGCGGTCCGTCTTTCACCGCTTGCATCGAGGCCTTGCCTTCGTAGCGCGTTCGCAGCCCCGCCAGCGACAAGGGCGCCGGGCCGCTTCTGCTCATTTGGGGCAAGCTGACGGCGCTAAGGCCGTCAAGGTTGGGCTGAATCCCGGACGAAACAATGGCGTGCGCAACACCAAAACCCGCGTTGAGCGCGGCCGCAGGGCTCAACGCGCGTTCCCAACGGGCCTGAAACTGATGGAAGTTGTGGTTGCCGAGGGTGGTAGCGCTGGGGGCAAGGCGCGAGTCCGCTCCCTCGTGCGAATTGAAAATGTGCTGGCCGGAGTAAAGCAGCCGCAGGCGGTTAGGGCCAGAGGCGAGGGGTTCCGCCTCCGCCAGCGCGCGGTACACGTGCGCGTCAATCGGCGCGGAGAACCCGCCCAGGGTCTTCGATAGTCGTTGCGTGGAGAGGGCAACGAAGAACGGCCACGAAGCACGGTGGAATGGAAGCTTGCCCCCCAGCTCTACACTGCCGTCCACGAGGCGACGAAAGCGCTCAGGCCCCGGGAAATCGAACCGGGCCAGACGAGCGTCTCGGTTATCGCTTTGCAGGCTGCGGTCCGAGTAGTACCAACCTGTGGAGCCATGAAGAGTCCCCAGAAGCCGGGGAGTACTGAAATCCAGGGCGACACCGGAGCCCCCAAGCGGTGCGGGCTTTGCGGCGGAGATCATCTGAAGCTCCAGGGCTGCATCCAAATCGGGGTGCACCAAGGGACGGCCAGGAACGTAAGGGTCCGTGAGATCGAAACCGTTCAGCATGTATTGGTTCTCAGTCCAGGAAGCGCCTAACGCACCGAACAGGGCTGGCACGCCCGTCTTGAGCCCACCCACATCCAGCCGGTCAGTGACCGTCGCGGGCTCCTGGCTTTCCAGAATTGACCATATGTTGCCAGCGTTCGGAAGTCGGCGGCGGGAGGGCGGGCCGAATGCTGTGCCCCAGTCCGCACCGCGATTTTCGACGCGCAGCGAAGAGATGGACGCCTCGCCCGGCGGCGCCGCAGCAGTCACGAGCTCGACTGTGACCTCCAGACTCGTGGCGGAGGAAAGCTCCAATCCAGAGACCTTTTTGATTTGCCGGCCCGCCTGCAATAATTCCAGATCGTAAGTTCCCGGTGAGAGCCCGGCAGCCGAGAATCTTCCGGCTGCGTCGGTCACCGACTGCGAGACCACCAAAGAATCGTCCGGCCACAAAGTTCCGGTCAGCACTCGAACGGTCACGCCGGGCACGCCTTCCCCTCCCGGGCCTGCGACCACGCCAACCAAGCTGGCCGCCTGCGCCAAGGTCGCCACGGATGCACTCAGCATCGCCCAGGCGACTGTTCCCATGAGTACCAGCCTGCGGGAGCGCGGCGGGCGGGGCGCCCGCCGCGCCTTGTCGAGTTCGCGGGCACGGGATCGGGAACCAACTCGGCCGAAAAGGGGGGCACTCTCGCCGGAGCCGAGCCCTAGACGCGCCAGCATTACAAACGGAGTAAACACAGCGCGCCTCGGCAGCCATTTTGCCACGCCACTGGCTTTGAGCTGTGCTAGAATTGGTGGTGTCAAGGCAGCACGTTCCGGTTAGCCTTCGGTCGGACAAGTTGCGATTCGTCGCTCCAGGGGGACGTCAAGGGGTCGTCCGAACAAGGCATTGGGCTGTGGGCAGCGTATTTCAAGCCAGCATGGAAGGAGCTGAGTATGCGTAGTAGCCAGCGAGGGTTCTCGCTCATCGAGCTGCTGATTGTCGTGGCCATCATCCTGATCATCGCGGCGATTGCGATTCCGGACCTATTGCGAAGCCGCATGGCGGCCAACCAATCCTCGGCCGTCGCTAGCTGCCGCATGATCAACACTGCCGAGGTAACCTATGCCGCGAATTACGGCATCGGCTTTACGAGCACGCTACTCCAATTGGGGCCGCCGGCGAGCGGCCCGGTAAGTGAATCGGCGGCAGGACTGATTGACAGCGTGCTCGCCAACGGCGTGAAGAGTGGCTATTCCTTCGCCTATGTGCCCACAAACCCCGACGCGCGGGGATTCTACAACGGGTACAATGTGAGCACCGGCCCTACGCAGGTAGGCGTGACGGGCACAACTTACTATTTCACTGACCAGACCTACGTCATCCGGGCCAACCCCAGCGGGCCGGCCTCGGCGGCTGACTCCCCGGTGGCCAACTGACCCCTTCAGCGCGACGCGACTCTGACCACCCAGATTTCACCTCCCGCCAGCGTCTTTTGCAGGGTCGCCTTTCCCCGGCTTACCTGCAAAGGAACGTTCCGATCATTTTCCAGATTCCGCGCCCCCGCAGTCGGCCAAGGCACGCGGACGGAGATAACAGCCTGAGCTGGAGTCCGCGCGTGGTTGAAAGCGAAGAGGAATTGCGCACGGTCGCCCGTCAGGCGGCGCACCTCCACCTCGGAGGTCCCGGGACCGGAAACTTCGACCTCGGGCGAAACCCCGGCGGCACGGGCCAGTGCCAGCAGCAAACGCTTCGTTGGAACCTCATGCCGGCGCTGATAGGCGAGCGCCGGAAACGAACCCACCAGGATTGCTTTTCCCCTGCCGTATATCTTCTCCACGACCGCCGGCTCGCCATTGGAAAATTTCGCGAGTACGCGTGTGTTCGCCAGGGGTTCGAGGTCTTCCTCAAACGCTTCGGCAGCAATCGCCTCACCGGGCCTCAGGCCGGGAAGATTGGCTGTAGGCGCGACAAAGATCCTCGCCTTCTCAACCGGGCGGATGAGCTTCTCCTTGGCGCCGAAGACCTCATCCAGCCCAAAACCGGGAACCCGGTCGCTGGAGAAGCCGCGCTCGTCGTTCCACGCCAGACGAGCTTCGGCCACCACCGTGCCGCCACTTTGAACGTAGCGCGCTATGCCCTCCGCTACGTCTTTCGACAGCATCACCGGAAAGGGGAGAAAGAGGATTTTGTACTCGCCCAACTTATTCTGGATGACATCCTGCGGGTGGACGAAATCGACGGGGATCTGCTGCTCGAAGAAGGCGCGGTGCAAGCCCATCAGGGAATCGCGCTCCGCGTTGCCGAGCTTGGAAAGCGACGGCTGCACCCCTCCCACCATGTAGGAAAGGCGGTTGTAGAGGATCGCCACCTGGGCTGGCGCGGGCGTTGCCTGGCGGATGTCTGCAGCGTTGCGGGTGATAATCTGCGCCACCCGCCCGGCAGCGCGCGCACGGTCGGTCAACGTGCCGTCCAGGTTGATGAGGCCGTAGCCGTTGGACTCGTAGCCAGAACTCATGGGGTACCAAGCATAGACGGCAATCTGCCGGGCGCCGTGCGAAAGCACTTTCCACAGCCAGAATTCCAGGTCGTGCGGGACCACCGGCTCCGCGATGCGCATGCCGGTGACGCCCTGCCCCGCTTGGAGTTCTCCAATCCAGAAGCCCTTGCCGTAGCTGCGTCCGGAAGAGCGCGTGAAATCGAGGCCCGCGGCAATCATGATGTAAGGCCACGGGCGCGTCGAGGCTGAGTGCTTGGGATAAAGCGAGGTGCCGAAGAAGTCGGCCGTCGCGGCCATCTTCCAATCGTCGGGCTCGCCGTAACCGTTGGTGGGCCACGTAAACAGCCCGGGCACCGCGGCGTGGCTCGTAATCGGATGCGAGGGATCGGCGCTGCGAATGGAATCCACGCGCGTCTTGAGGTCGCCGGCGAGCTTGTCGTCAATGAAGGCCCGCCAGTCCAGGTAGTCAGTGTAAGAGAGAATCGTTGACCCCCGCGGCGGCTCGACCTGTTCCCAACGCTCGAAGCCGCGATACCAGGCGGCATTTACCGCTTCCAGAGTCCCGTATTTGGCTTTTAGCCACTGCCGGAAGCGCGCCTGGCTCGCCGGGCAGAAGCAGAACTCGGGATTAGAGAGATAAGGAAACTCAGCCCAGTTGATGACGTGAGGTTCGCTCCACACGTCCCAGCCGTAAAGGGCAGGAGAGCGATTGGCCCGCTCGGAGAGCGCGTGGAGGAACTGGACGATTTCCGTCCGCACGCCGGGATGGTCAATGCAAAACCCCGGCGACGCTTGCGACTTGATCACGGCGCCCGAGCGGTCTACGAACTGGGCCTCGGGGTAACGCTCGCCCACCCAGTCCGGCGCGGAATCCAGATAGAGTTGCACGACGACGCGCAGACCGCGCGCCTCCGCCAGCCGCAGCAAGAGCTCGAGGTTCTCGAACCGGAAGTCACCCGGCTTGGGCTCCACCGTCGCCCAGTCCACCCAGCACTTGACAGTATTGAAACCCACCGCTTTGATCTGGTCGAGGTCTTTGCCCCAGCGCTCGGCGCTGGTCGCATCGACTTTCTCCAGCATCGGTGCCCGCGCCTTGCCGCCGCCATACCAGACGGCGACGGGAAAGAAATCCGCTGATTCCGCCGGTGGAGGGGTCGTGTATGAGGATCCTGCTACCAGCACCAAACAGAGGAAGATGATGACCCAAGTGAAGCCGAAGAAAGAAGAAGAACGCGCTCCGCGCATGAGACCATCCTCCCGACTCTGGTTTGCGTTGAGTTTCGAGACGAAAGGAATCGAAGGCACAGACGAAAGGATACACGAGGTAGGCTTAGGAAAACAAACCTCGTCCCCTCAATCTAGGGACGGGGGACAACCATCAACGGACGCTCGCCCCGATCTTCAGTCAGGCAACGCCCGCGCGAGCTCCTCCAGTTCCGGCTCCCCCGGGCCCAGCGGCAGCTTGACCTTGCCGCGCGTTACGGCCGAGCGGCAGATAGCCATCATGATTTCAAAACCCTTGTAGGCGCGTTCGCCGTTGCAGGGGTGAACCTTTCCGGGATCATCCAGCCAATCAGCCATCTCCTGGATATACGGCGGCATGTCGTGCGCGTAGTCCATGTTGCCGGGGCCTGAGATGACGCCTTTCGAATCGCGCGTGATGGCGCGCCACCCGCCCCCGGTGAGCACCTCGCCGAAGCCTTCGGTCCCCTGGGCGCCGATGCGGCACTTGCGCCACCAAGCCTCGACCTCCGGGATGTCGGGCGCGCCGTCGCCGCTTTCCACGATGCCGCGCACGCCGTTCGCGTACTGGATCAAGCCCGCCACATAATCGGGCGAGGGGTGATTGTCCGTGAATTTCCCTTTCCCTGAAGCCTGGCCCACTACCCATTCCGCTTCGGCGTAGTCGTTAAACCAGCACGTGTATTCGATCAAGTGGGTAAGCATGTGGAGCATCCAGCCCGTCGCCGTCCCGTAGACGGTGTGGACCCGCCCAATCGCTCCGCTGCTGATGATCTCCTTGACCTTCTTGTAGTGCTCGCCGTAACGGTGCTGATGGCTCACCACGGTCTTGACGTTGGCCGCGCGCACCAGCTTCATGATCTCCAGCGCTTCGTTGGTGGAGGTAGCGATTGGCTTTTCGTAGGCGATGAGCTTGGCGCCCGATTCCACGCCCAGCCGGATCATTTCCAGTCGCAGATTCGGCAGAGTGCAAAAGCAGAAGATGTCCGGCTGGGTCTTCTTGAGCAAAGAAGCGGCGTCGAGGCTGGTTTCGGGATTGCCGAATTGCTCGGCGGCAGCTTCCATGCGGGCCTGGTCAATGTCGCAAACGCCGACGAGCTGGAAGCGCGGGTTCTTGAAGAACTCGGCCGCATGGTGCATGCCGCGCTTGCCGCAGCCGGCGACCATCACCGTGTACCTCTTATGGGGGCTCATGGCTGATAACTCCCTGTTGCAGGATGCATGCCGGGGAACCCGCCAGGGCCTATTCTTCTGCCCTGCCGGGTCTCATGCCGAAAGCAGCCGCAGACTTAGAGAACAGGTCTGCGTTACAGCTACTTACCGCGCGTCTTCTCCCACGCCTTGATCGCCTCAACCGTGTACTTCACTTCTTCGCTGGTCAGTTCCGGATACATGGGCAGCGACAACACGCGCGCTGCCGAGCTCTCGGTGTGCCTGAGCGAGCCGGAGATGCGGGCGGGGCGGCCCCAGGGATACCCCTCCTGCTGGTGAATGGCGATGGGGTAATGGGTCAACGCGGTAATGCCCTGGGACTGCAGATAGGCTTGCAGCCCGTCCCGATCATCGGTCTCGACGACGTAGAGGTGATAGATGTGCCGGTACCTGGGGAGGGCGTAGGGAAGGGTCAACGAAGTGCCCGCCAGGCCCCCATCGAATTCCTTGGCCCGCGCCCGGCGCAGGTCGTTCCACTTGTCCAGATGCTTCAGCTTGACGCTCAGCACGGCGGCATGGAGTTCGTCCAGCCGGCTGTTGTATCCGATGCTGTGGTAAGAGCGTTTCAACGAGCCGTGGTTGCGCAGCTTGCGGACCTGGGTGGCGATGGCCTCGTTGTTCGTAACGATGGCGCCGCCATCCCCAAAGCAGCCCAGGTTCTTCTGGATGATAAAGCTCGTCGCGACCACGTCACTCAACTCGCCGATGACGAAGTCATCTCCCCGCGCGCCGAGCGCCTGGGCGCAGTCCTCGATGACACACAGGTTTTGGGCCTTGGCGATTTTCGCCACCTCCCGCATTTTCGCCGGCTGCCCATAAAGGTGGACGGGAATGATGGCCTTGGTGCGCGGACTGACCGCGGCCTCGATCAAGTCCACGTCGATGTTGCAGGTCTTGGGATCGATATCGACGAAAACCGGCGTGGCTCCCGCCAGCCAGATCGCCTCCGCCGTGGCGAAAAAGGTGTTGGAGGTGGTAATTACCTCGTCACCCGGGCCAATCCCCATCGCCAGGAGAGGCAGCAGGAGCGCGTCCGTCCCGGAGTTGAGGCCCACGGCTTCCTTCATGCGTATGTAAGCCGCGAGTTCCTGCTCGAATTGTTTCACTTTCGGGCCAAGCACATAGGCGCCGCTCTCCAGAACCTCGTGAATCGCCGCGTCAATCTCCTTCTGCAGGTTGTGGTATTGTCGCACGTGGCCGTAGAAGCCAACCTTCACTTGCGCCATTTGAAGCCTCCAGGAACTGGGATTGCTAAGCTGCTCAGATTAATCGCAAACGCTCTACCCCGCAAGAATTTTGTTGCCTGTGGTGCATTGTCAGGAGTGCGTTGTCGGCGGTTCGTTGGCTTGACAGCGCCAACCGGATTCCTGACCCTACCTTAGCCCCAGCCAGCGCAGCATCCGTGCCATATTGCCGCGCCGGGGGAGCCAGATATCTGGCCAAGTGGGGGCCTCGAGGGCCGGGGGTTGGGTGGGAAGATTCGCAGATTGGGGTAGCCCTTGAAGTGTGCGGCTGGCAGTGCTAGGATGCGACCACTAGCAGCAACGGCAGTTAGTCGCCGATCGCTCAAAGGGATAGGTGTGCGGGTCAGTGGCTGCGCCGACAAAGCTCGGCAAATACCAAATCAAGTCTGAGCTCGGCCGCGGAGCTATGGGGGTAGTCTACTGCGCGCTCGATCCCCGCCTGGGCCGGCCCGTGGCCCTGAAGACCATGTCGCCCACGGTGGCCAGTGATCCGGAGTTGCTGCAGCGCTTCTACCGTGAAGCGCAGTCAGCCGGCCAACTCCGCCACCCCAACATCGTCACCATCTACGATATCGACGAAGCCGACGGTATCCCCTTCATCGCCATGGAGTTTCTGGAAGGGGAGTCGCTGGAGCAGATCATCACCGCGCGCAAGGAGGTGGCGGTCGTCAAGAAGGTGGACATCATGGTGCAGACCTGCAAGGGCCTGCATTACGCCCACCAACATGGCATCGTCCACCGTGACGTGAAGCCGGCCAATGTCGTGGTGCTGAATGACGGTATGGTGAAGATTGTGGATTTCGGCATTGCGCGCATTGCCGGCGGCTCCATGACGCGCACCGGTATTGTGCTCGGTACGCCGATGTACATGTCTCCGGAGCAGGTCCTCGGCCATGCGGTGGATGCACGCTCCGACATCTTCAGCGTGGGCGTCATTCTCTACGAACTGCTGGCCTATCAGAATCCGTTTGCCGCCGACGATATGCCCACCATCCTGTTCAAGATCGTGGAGCAGCCGTTCCCACCCATTAGCTCCGTGGTGCCTAATTGCCCGCCCCAGCTAGAGAACATCATCACGCGCGCCTTGGCGAAAAACCGCGAGGAACGTTACCAGAGCGCGGAAGACCTGGCCTTTGACTTGGCGCAAGTCGGGGACTATCTGAAGCGCCACATGGTGGAAATCTACATCGAGCAAGGGCAGCGCTCGTTTGAAGAAGGCAACTTCACCCTGGCCAAAGAATCGCTCCAGAAGGTCCTGGAGATCGACAGCAACCACAACGTGGCCAAGAGCCTGCTGGGAAAGGTGCAGGAGCAGATTTATGCTCGTCAGCGCGCGCAGAAAATTGAGCAGGCGCTGCGTCACGCCAAGGAGACCTTGCAGGCTGAACAGTATGACGAGGCCATTGGCGCGTTGGATGAAATCCTTCGTCTTCATCCCGATCACCCGGAAGCGCAGCAGTACAAGCAACTGGCGCTCGAACGCCGCGACCGCAGCCGGAAGATCCTTCGCCACATGGAGCGGGCGGAAAGATTGACGGCGGATGCCGACCTGAAAGGCGCCAAGGCCCAATTGGAGGCGGTGCTGGCGCTCGACCCCCAGCACACCCTGGCGCAGAAAATGCTTGAGTCGGTAACGCAGGAGCTCGCCGAGGAAGATCGCGTGCGGCAGGTGCGGCAACTCGTCGAAGCCGCGCGCGCCCGCTTGGCGGAAAAGAGCTTCGGCAAGGCACTGGAACTGCTGGAGAAGGCTGCCCAACTCGACCCGATCAATATCGAGGTCGAGTCTCTGGGCCGTCTGGTGCGCAGCAGCCAGGATAAGGAAGAGCGGCGACGCTTCCTTGAGCAGCGCCTGGCCAGCATCCAGGAAGCGCTCAACCGCGACGAATTCGCACAGGCCCTGGAGTTGGCAAACCAGGCCCTGCAAGAATTCCCTGACAACTCCGACGTGCTAAAGCTCCACGCTCAGGCCTCCCGCCTCGTGGACGCTCAGAAGAAGCGCCGGTATGTGGAGGAGCAGATCCAGGCCGCCCGTGGACTGCTGCAGGAGAATAAGTTCTCCCCTGCCGTCGCTCTGCTGGAACGTGCCCTGCAAACCGTCCCCAACGATGCGCGCCTGATGTCCTGCCTGAAGACGATCCGGGAAGCCCAGGAGACCGCACGTCTGGAAGCCCTGCGGCAGGAGGCTATTCGCCAGGCCAACGAGCAGATCCGCAATAAGGACTTCGCCAAGGCCATCAGCACCTTGGAACGGGCCCTGGGCCGTGCCGGGCAATCTCCCGAGCTTATGGAGATCCTGCAGTTTGCCCACGAGCAGCAGGCTGAACATCAGCGGCAGGAGCGCATTCTCCATGTTCTCAGCCGGGCGCAGGCCTGCCTTAGCGAAGAGAACTTCGAAGAAGCGGTGGATGTACTGGAGCGCAGCCAAAGCGAACTACAGGCCGCGGAGATCGTCACTCTCCTGGAAGTGGCGCGCGAACAATGGGAGAAGTTTGAGGAGCAGCGCGAGCGGACCTTACAGAACGCTCTCCAGCTGCTCGAGGCGGGCGAGGCGAGTAAGGCTGTGGCCCTGCTGGATGCGTGCCCTAAAGCCTACTTCAAGAATGCGGAGTTCCAGCGCGTTTATGCTCGGTCCCGCGAAGGTCTGGGCCGTATCACCCTGATCCGCAGCACGGTTGAGCAAGTCGAGAAGAGCATCGCGCGCGAGGACTTGGCCCAGGCCGAGGTCTTCCTCCAGCAGGCCCTAAGAACCTGGCCCGACGATCCCGCGCTGCTGGCCGCCCAGAAGCGACTCCAGGAGGAGGAGATTCGCTTGCGCCGGGCCTTGTGGGGCAAGCTGCTGGACGACGCCAGAGTGGACATCGGTCGGATGCGGTACATGGAGGCCATCAGCCTGCTCACCTCGGTGGACTGGCAATCAGCGGAGGTGCCTGAACTGGCCCAGGAAGCTGCCGCCTTGTTGCAGGAGGCCCGCCAACGCGGGGGAGCAGAGGTGGCCGCACTCGAGGCGGAGGAAGCTCAGCGCAAGACCGTCCTCCACGTGATCCCCACACTCCCTGTGGCCGATACGTCCGGCCTGCTCTCCTCTCAGGAGCGCCTGCGGGAGGCTCTGAAAGGAGGACCCCGGCGGCGGGAGCCGGAGGCGCCCAGGCCCTCAGCTCCGCCACGCGCTGCCTCTATAGAAGAGACCGCACCCGCTACCCGTCCGCCAATTATCCCTCCACCCCTGGCGCCCACGCCCGCTGCGCCGCCACCGGCCGCCCGAGCTGCCGTCGCCCCGCCTGCACCCGCCCCCGCCGCCGGGCCTGCGGTCGCGCCAGCGCCAGTGGCGAAGGCTGTCCCTGTTGCTCCGCCCGTGGCCCGCGCTCCGGCAGCGGTGATTCCGGCACCTGCGCGCGCGAAACGAATCCCGGTCGCATTGTGGGCGGGGATAGGGCTGATTGTCCTGGCAATTGCCGGATACGCCGTTTGGCACTTCGTCATCCAACCCAAGCCAGGGGTGCCCGGCTATGCCCAGCTCACAGCAGTACCTTGGGCTGAGATCGTCAGCGTCCAGAGCAAAGATGGGCGAGATATGAATA
>Ga0315309_1001717_pt1 | contig 12999 bp, 10 predicted proteins | sample TDP4_MG_FD_203080 | JGI IMG/M metagenome (GOLD analysis project Ga0315309, IMG submission 203080) | Freshwater sediment microbial communities from Lake Towuti, South Sulawesi, Indonesia - TDP4 | ecosystem: Environmental > Aquatic > Freshwater > Lake > Sediment | place: Indonesia: South Sulawesi...
GCATTGAGGTCTATTTTGAAACCGTATTTCCTACAGAGTTTTCCTACTTCTTCTTCGGCTCTCCTCATATCCGGAATTTTTCCCGTCTCCGGATGTCCAAGAACTATATTTTCGAGAGCTGTATGGGCCGGTATCAGCTTTCGATGCTGGTGAACCATCCCTATCCCTAGTTCGATGGCGTCTAAAGGCGATTTGAATTCAACTCTCCTTCCGCGTACGTAGATCTCCCCTTCATCAGGTCGCAATATCCCGAAGAGAATATTCATCAGGGTGGTCTTCCCCGCGCCGTTCTCCCCGAGGACGGCGTGAACTTCACCGGCCTTGATGTCGAAATTTATGTGGTCATTTGCGACGACCCCTGGAAATCTCTTGGTGATCCCCCTCGCCTCCAACACCGTCTCCCCACGTTTTAAGCCGGAGAGCAAGCTCTCGCGTGCCCGTCCTTTCACCCTCTCAGGTTTCCCAGATAGGATGCTTCTTATTTTTTGGATAGGATTTGGCAATTCACCATTCCTCAAATGTTATAGCGAACAATCATTTAAATTATGATATATATGGAAAAAAATATGGAAAAAAGACCTCTAATAATCCAAACTGGGTTTTAAGATGAGATGAAATCTACGATGATAGATGATTTGCTCGAGCTCATGAGTCGTCAGGGGACCGTTCGGCATTTTAAAACAGATCCGGTTCCGGATGAACACTTAGAGAAAATTCTTCAGGCCGCTCGAGGGCTCCTTCGGGCGCCAACACCCAACCATGGGATTTCATCGTAGTAAAAAAATCCAAAATTAAAAGATGAAATAGCTCACATCTTCGTGGGGAGCCATCAACTGGCCAAAAAAGGAGGACAAGGAGTTTTGAAGTGGGCATTTATGACTAGCTGTAGATAATTTTGAGGTGAACGCATGAGATTTAAGCATCATTTCTCAACTTTAAAGGGATGCTCATGAGGAAAGAAGAAGTGGACACCCCAGCGCTTATCGTAGACCTCGAGATTTTACAGAAAAATATAGTACGCATGGCTGAGTTTGCAAGGACTGCCGGGGTGAAGCTTCGCCCCATGACCAAGACCCACAAGTGTCCCGCAATATCGCATCTGCAGTTGGAGGCAGGGGCGGCCGGGATACAGGTGGCTAAGCTGAGCGAGGGAGAGGTCATGGAGGCCGCGGGGATCAAAGATATTTTTATATCCAATCAAGTCGTCGGGGCTCAAAAGATAGATAGACTTCTAAAACTCGCCCGGAGGGCCAAAATTAGGATAGCGGTGGATGGCGTTGAAAACGCGGGAGAAATATCCAAGTTAGCAGAAGCTCGGGGAATGAAAATCGACACTCTGCTTGACATAGACACGGGTATAAAGAGAACCGGGGTATTGCCGAGGGGACCTGCTCTGGAGCTAGCGAAAGAGATCGTGAAATTACCGGGCCTGAACCTCATGGGGATTTATACTCACGAAGGCGTCGTTTATCGGGCGAGGAGCAAAGAGGAACTTCAAGAGATCGCCACGCGAGCGGCTCGAGACATGGTTGAGACTGCAGATTTACTTAGGGAGAATGGGATTGGGATAGAAGAAGTGAGTTTGGGTTCAACACCTGGGGCGAAGATTGCCGCCAAAGTAAAAGGCGTTACGGAGATAAGACCCGGAGCTTACGTGTTTAACGACACTCAGCAGTACGGGCTTGGCGTATGTACTGAAAAAGATTTTGCCGCAACCGTTTTGACGACCGTTATAAGCGTACCCGCTGAAGATCGGGCGATATGCGATGCTGGGTCAAAGGCCGCTGGTCCCGATTCCTGCACTTTTGGCGCTTTTACGCCTCCTAACACCCCACCCATAGAGGCTCGCAAGAAGGATCCGACTACAGGCTTGGGGTTGATCAGAACCTTGAACGGCGAGATCCTTTGGGACGTTATATTCGATTCCAAGGTTGGAGAGGAATATGGACTCCTACAATGCAAGAGGTGCCGTGAGCTGTTCAAGGTTGGGGACAAAGTGGAGTTGATCCCCATCCATTGCTGCGGCACAGTTTTCTTATATGACGAGATCGTTGGTATCAGAAACGACGAGGTCGAGGTCATTTGGCCGATATTGGCTAGGGGGAAAGTCAGCTAGTTGAAAAAATGAGGTGATCTTATGAAGATCAATGATTTACTCGAGCTTATGAGCAGCCAGGGTACCGTTCGACATTTTAAATCTACTCCGGTTCCAGAAGAGCACTTAGAAAAAATTCTTCAGGCAGCACGATGGGCCCCTTCGGGCGCCAACACCCAACCTTGGGATCTTATCGTGGTAAAAAATCCGAAATTAAAAGACGAAATAGCTCACATCTTCGTGGAGAGCCATCAACGGGCCAAAAAAGAGGACAAGGAGTTTCCCTATGACACAGGTGAGGAGCTACGGAGGAGATTTACGGATCCACCAATCCTGATTGTCGTTTGTGCTGACGCCCGCTTCATGAAGGCCTACCCAAAGGTTGGTTACAGGGAACAAATCCTAAACGTGAGCATGGGGGCAGCGATTCAGAACATGATATTGGCGGCAAATGCACTCGGGCTCGGATTAAGCTGGGGAACTGTGGACGCCTTGAACAGGGATAAGCTCGGGAAATTGCTGGGGGTTCCCGCCCACAGTAGGGTTCTAGAAGTCCTTCAATTGGGTTATCCCGCAGAGCGCGCTCCACCGAGGTTCCGAAGGGGCCTCAGCGACTTTACGCACGTAGACAGGTTCAATGCTTCAAAACTTCGAAGTGAGGAAGAGATCGAAAATCTGCTTTCCACCAGGACATCTCCTGATATATATTCCGGAGTTAGAAAACCGAGAACAAAACAATAAAGTGAAGGCGATAAACTTGAGGGATGCCAACGCTTTGAGGAAAGTGGATTTGTCCATAGAATTTTGTGGGCTGGAGTTTCAAAACCCATTTCTCCTCGCTGCGAGCCCAGCCACCGCAAGGAGTGAAATGATCGAAAGGGCTTTTGATGCAGGATGGGGAGGGGCAGTAACCAAATTAATGGGATTAAAACCCAGACCAAGCCCACACCCCTATGTCGTCGCTTTCTCTTTTGGAGGCAAAATGATCGGAGTTGAAAATATAGACTCCATCGTTTACCCTTTAGAGGATTGGTTACCAAAAATTGAAACCCTCAAGAAAAGGTATCCAGATAAGATTTTGGTATCAAATCTCACAGGGGATGGAGATGTCTCGGCTTGGCAAGAGATGACAAAAAGAGTGCAAGGTGTGGGCGTCGATATGATCGAACTTAATCTGTCGTGCCCGCTCACGGAAGAAGAGAGAACGATCGGCGCTGCCGTGGGGCAAGACCCAAAACTAACGTTTGAGGTAGTAAAATGGGTAAAAGAAGTTGCAAATGTTCCAGTAATGGTAAAACTAACTCCTAACGTAACCGATATCACATCGATTGCAAAGGCGGCGGAAAGGGGCGGTGCCGATGCCCTATCGGCAATAAACACGGTCCTCGGTTTTATAGGAATAGACCTAAAAACGATGGAACCTAAGCCTTCGGTTAATGGGATATCCGCTTTTGGTGGATATTCTGGCCCTGCAATAAAGCCGATTGCTCTGAGATGTGTAGCTCAGGTAGCGAAGAGCACAAAGCTACCGATCTCTGGAGTGGGGGGGATATCCACGTGGGAAGATACGGTAGAATTCTTCATGGCAGGTGCTTCGACGGTGCAACTTTGCACAGCCGTCATGTTCAGGGGATATCGTATCATCGATCGTCTAAAAGATGGAGTTTCCGATTATCTCAGGGACAAGGGATTTGATTCAATAAAAGATATCGTTGGCCGCGTTTTGCCGAAGCTCACGAGCATAGAAAAGTTAGATTTCACATACCAAGTAATTCCACACGTTGACATATCTAAATGTACCAAATGTGGACTGTGCCACCTCGCTTGCAGAGACGCCGGCTATGAGGCCATCGAGCTTGATGAAGAAAAGCTTCCAATCGTCAACGAAGAAAGGTGCGATGGCTGCGGTCTTTGCTCTCAAGTCTGTCCTCCTGGAGCAATATCTTTAGAGCCGAGACGATAGGGCGATGGATGAGGCTCTGATTCATTTCCTTTAATCTCTCCGAATATAACCCCTCTTTACAAGTTGCGATCTGTTCACCAGATTCTTAGGAATCTGGCCGTGTAAGATCCTCACCGCTTCCTCACTGACCATTAAAGAGGTCGCCCTTAGTGCTTCTTCTGAGTTGCCTGCACAATGGGGCGTAAAGATTACATTATCAAACTTCAACAATGGGTTCCCCAAATCAATTGGCTCTTTACCGAACACGTCTAGCCCTACTGCAGCTATTTTTTTCTCTTTCAGTGCTTTGATCAGGGCTTTTTCGTCGATAATGGGCCCCCTTGATGTATTAATCAGACAGGCTGTAGGCTTCATCAAGTTTAGTTCACTCGTCCCAATCATGCCCCGTGTCCTCTCGGTTAAAACTACGTGTAGTGTGACAAAGTCGGACTCCCTGAGGAGCTTTTCTAGGTCAACCAAAACTGCCCCTCTCTCCTTTGCCAACTCAGCGCTTACATGTGGGTCAAAGGCTAAAACACGCATATTAAAGCCGTGAGCTATTCGGGCAACACGAGATCCCACAGCACCCAATCCAATGATGCCCAGGGTTTTTCCCCATAAGTCTCGTGCCATCAATTCGTAGGGCAATCCTGCCTCTTCACGACTTACCCATCCCCCTTTCCTAACAAAAGCATCGGCTTGAAGTAGTTTTCTTGAAAGGGAAAGTATGAGGGCAAATGCGTGTTCCGCGACCGATTCCGCATTAGAACCGGGAGTATTGACTACATATAGACCCTTTACAGAAGCCGCGTCCACATCCACGTGCTCATACCCAACCCCCCAAACCACGATACCCTTGAGAGCTGGGGAAGCGCCCATTATTCGCTCGGTTATTTTGAAGTATTCGGATGTTATTACTTTAGCATTGGCGTTTTGAACCTTTTCGACCAATTCACGCTCGCTTTCGCAGTCCGCCCAGATCACCTTTCCTGCGGTTTCGAGGGTTCTCATCGCCTCATCGCTCATGTAAAAGCGGTCAGCACATACTACGGTAGGTAGTTTTCTACTCTTGGATGGTAAGCGGCTCAAAATTCTATCCCCTATAATGAAATAGTGCGACTAGATAAAAATTTAGGGCCCCTTTTTACGTCCCTCCACTGCTTTCTTGATCTCGTCTATGGCGGTCTTGTCCTCTATCGTGGAGTAATCCCCGAGCGGTTGACCTGTGATTATGGCCCTCACAAGCCTCCTCATTATTTTACCGCTTCTAGTCTTTGGGACCTTATCAACAAAACTGATGTTCCCAAGTACCACGACCGGGCCCATGGCATCCCTGACAGTTTTCCTGAGCTCATCCTCTAGCCCATGGCTGGGGGCGTAACCCTCCTTGAGGACTACGAATGCGGCCGCGACCTCCCCCCTCAGAGGATCCGGCTCCCCGATCACGGCTGCCTCAGCAACGGCAGGGTGAGAGATGAAGGCACTTTCGACCTCCACGGTTCCTATCCTGTGCCCCGCGATCTTTATCACCTCATCGGCCCTCGCGATAAACCATATGTACCCATCCTCGTCTTTTTTGGCCGCATCCCCAGTGTAATAGCAGTTCGGGATTTGGTTCCAGTACTCCTCGGCGTACCTCTCGTCAGCCCCCCAAAGGGTCTGAGTCAATCCCGGGAATGGTTTCCTGCACACGAAGATACCCTCCTCTTCTGGCGGAAGCGACTTGCCCTTCTCATCGACTATGTCCCCCTCAATTCCCGGGAGCGGTATGCCCGCCGAACCCGGTTTTATGGGTATCATCGCGATGCCGTAAGGGTATCCGACCATGGGTCCAGAGCTCTCGGTCTGCCACATGTGATCTATCACGTGGGCCCTATCCTTCAGGACGGTCTTCTGCAACCACCTCCATGCGGGGGGGTTCAGGACCTCTCCAGCACAAACCACCAATTTTATTGTACTTAGGTCATGTTTGTTGGGCCATTCGTCACCGTGCCTCATCAACGCTCTGACCAAGGTTGGGGACATCCACATACGCGTCACCTTGTTCTTTTCCACCAGTTTCCACAGGATGTCGGGCTCAGGGTAGTCTGGAACCCCCTCATACATCACCGTAGTACATCCGAGGAGGAGGGGCGCGTAAACGACGTAGCTGTGGCCGACTATCCATCCTATATCGGAGAGGCACCACCACATGTCGGTGTCATTCAGGCCGTAAATCCACTTCGCCATGGCGTATATGTGGACCTGATAGCCGCCGTGGGTCTGAACCGTCCCCTTCGGTTTCGCGGTGGTTCCAGAGGTGTGAAGGATGAACGATAGTTCGTTGGACTCCATGGGGACGACTTCGGCTTTTATTCCCCTACCCCTGTCGAGCGCTTCCTTCCAATAGATGTCCCTTCCATCTTTCATCGGGGGTTCTGCTTCGCCTCTCCTCAGCACTACGACTTTCTGGACCTCGTTTGGCATCTCCAGTGCCTTATCCATTATCTCCTTTAGGTTGACCGCTTTTCCCCTCCTGTACCCCAAATCCGCTGTAATCAGTACCTTTGAGCCAGCATCTGCCACTCTATCAGCCACAGCCTTGTATCCAAATCCGGCGAATACGACCGAGTGTATGGCGCCTATCCTGGTGGTTGCCAACATCGCTATCGCGGCCTCGGGAACCATGGGCATACATATGGTTACTCTATCCCCCTTCTCCACCCCGAGCGCCTTCAGCGCCGCCGCGAATCTCTCCACTTCATGAAGCAGTTGCTTGTACGTCAAAACCCTAGTTTTCCCCGTTTCGGCCGACTCCCAGATTATCGCTGCTTTGTCACCCCTGTTTTTCTTAAAAACTTGATAATCGAGACAATTGTAGGATATGTTGGTCTTTCCACCCACGAACCACTTGAAGAAAGGGTACTCCTCTTCCTTGTAGACATTATCCCAGGGTTTAAACCAGTGGAGCTCCTTAGTGATCTCCCCCCAGAAACCTTCCACATCACTTGATGCTCTTTCGATCATCTGCTTGAGCTGCGGTGGAAATTGGATATTCCTCGATTTTTCCCCTTCCAAACCGTCACCCAAAAGGTTGTTGTGGTCCTCTTTTAAATAAAAAGGTGTTTAAGAGGAAAACAGAACAGAAATCAAAGAATAAGACCAGTCAGTGGGGAGAAACTTTTGAGCTCCGAGAAGAAAAGTCCAGCTGAAAAAGCGGTGACACTAATTCGAGAACTGAAATTAAGGGAATTTCGGGATGTTGAAAAGTACGAAAAGTGTGAAGCTATAGCCAGACTAGCTCCTCAAGAAGTGGTGGACCTAATAGATGATCCGCAAGTCAAAGAAGGTGTGGCCTGGCTAAAGAAAGCTCACGGAAACATCCCTTCTATCGCTAAATGGAAGAAGACATTCGCTCAAACCATTCAGTCGCTCTTCAAAGAGGCAGGGGGGATCGGCCAGATAAAGAGGTGGCACGAGTTGGAGGCAATTTGCGAGGAGATTTCCGAGAAAGAACTGATAAACGTCGATAAAAATCTAAGAGAAGCTATAATATGGGTGCAGCATGTACACGACAATTCCCCGAAAAGAAATGTGGAAATTATAAGAAGAATTAACAGCATGGTCGGTCGTTTTTAAATCTTCGAGAACGAGGTTACCCATACTTCTCGGCGAACGCCCTCAATGCCTTCTTGAAACACTCCATCGGTGCCCGGAGCACGCCGAAGCCAACCGTGCCAAAGCCCGGCTTCTTGTGGGCCACGCCGGTGTTGATGAACGGCAGGATTCCAGTTTCCATAACTTTCCGCATGCAGATGGCTCGTGGTATGCCCTCGAAGTTCATGAACGGGATCGACAGGCTGCCGTCCTTCGCCAGGCAGATCTCGCCCATCTCCCGGGTGTAATCGGCCGCGACGCTCGGCGACCCCCCGACCACTTGGACGACAGCCGGCGCGGTCGCTGAAGCAAAGCCCCCAAAGCCAGCTGTTTCCATTATCGCACTGTCACCGATGTCGGGATTGGCGTCCTCCTCCTTGAAGCCGGGGAAGAAGAGCGTTTTCGGGACCTCCGCAGGCGCCGTGAACCATCGCTTGCCGAGTCCGCTCACCCGAATCCCAAAGTCGGTGCCGTTCCGCGCGAGGGTGGTGACGACTGTGCTGTGTTGAATGTTATGTGCTGCGTCGAGCGTGGCCTTGCATGCCGCCATCGCGGGGTTCAGGAAAAAGAGGAAGTTTTCACCCATGAACTTGACGACCTCGCTCACGTCGCGCCCTTCGAAGCCTGTCTCGACCATGTGCGGTGCCATGAGCTTCAGGAAAATCATGCTGCTGGCGACGTTCCTGGTGTGGAGTTCGTCGCCCATGTGGAGCGCCTGTGCCATTATCGCCTTGAGGTCGATCGGCCCGGAGCGCTTGAGGGCCGCGGCGAACACCGGTGCGAGTTTTTCCTCCATCCACTTAAGCCGCTTGATCACGCTCTCCTCGTAGGCCCCATAGCGAAGCACCTTGCCCAGCCCCTCGTTGAAGTTCGAATACGCGCGGTTTCCGTTCTCCTTGTTCTCGATGACGAACACCGGCATTGAAGGCGAGATTATCCCCGCCATAGGACCGACGGAGTCGTGGTCATGGCAGGCCCCGAACTTTATCTTCCCGCTTCTAGCTAGCTCGTCCGCCTCCTCCTGGTCCTCCGCCAAGCCCTCGTAGATCAGCGCGCCCCACACCGCCCCCTTCGTTGGGCCGGACATCCGCTCCCACTCGATCGGAGGCCCGGAGTGCAGGATCGTGTGCTCGGTCATTCCAGGGATCACATCTTTCGCAGTTTTTATGTCGACCAGCGTTGGCCTCGCGGCGAGAATTTTCGCCACAGCCCTTTTGTTTGCCTCGTCGATTTCTGGGCGGTCAAGCTTCGCCAGCAACCGCGCTAGCTCTGGATCTCCTCCTGCAGGTGGGCGCCAGTCAACGTGAACCACATCAGCCCCCTGAGCGCGCATGCTGTCGTAGAAAGAACGCAACCCGACATTTATCAGTTTTGGCTTATCTAGCTTCATTTCAATTTCCTCCAAGCCTTACCCTTCGTAGCTATCAGTGCAGCGATTCTCGCGGCTTCGGCATTGCTGGGCATGACTATCACGCCGACACCCTCGAGTTTCTTCCGTTGAACCTCTAGGTTCTGCGGATCATGAGCTGTGCCGCAGATAGATGCGATCATTGAAAGATAACCTTTGCTTTTCTCCATGATTTTCTTCGCCTCTTTGATCGCATCCACGAGTTCTCCTGCCGGGTCTGGATTTGCGCCGTGGCCCAGCACCACGTCTAGCAAAACGACTGCGACATCCCAGTCCTTCGCCTCGCGCAGCAAACGCTCACACCGCGGCTTGAAGAAGATCATCGGGTGCGGGGTGCCACGTGTGAATTCCTCTGTACCCATGTCGATGCAAGTGTGGCGTTTGCTCCTGTCACTCGGCAACTTTAGCCTCGGCCTGAGAGGAACGTTTGAGTAGATATCACCCACCAAATCCTGCAGGATCAACATGGACTCCGCACAAAGCGTGCCGCCGGAGAAGAGACCACGGATGTATTTTTGGCCGGGTGCAAAATTCTCGCTCTCGCGCTCAACTATTGCCTCGACTTGTTTTTTCGAGGCGGTGAAGAGGACCTCCACGGGCTTCTTACCCTGAGATAGAGCAATCGCTTTAGCCGCCGCATCTCCCAAAGTTGCGGCGTAGTTTGCCCCATAATGTGTGATCATGGTTTTTGGTGCTCCTAACAAACATGCGACGATCGGTTTTCGTGTTTCCTTCGCGGTTTTGAGTACTTTCTTTGCCACGCTTGTCGTCGGGGCTTTCGCAACGAGGACGATGACTTTTGTTTCGGGATCTTTGGCCAGAAATCTCAGAGAGCCGAGCGTGCCCAGCCCGCCGACCCTTTGCGAGAGGTCACGGCCGCCGACGCCCAGGGCATGGGTAATTCCAGATTCGACGTCTATCAATCGCGTGATCTCCTGGATGCCCGTGCCGGCAGCCCCCACCACTCCAATGGGGCCACGTTTTACAGCATTCGCAAAGCCGAGGCCGATCCCGCCGATGATCGAAGTTCCAGCTTCGGGGCCAAGAAGTAGCAGTCCATTGTCGAGTGCCACTTGCTTCAGCTCGATTTCGTCGTCGAGTGGCACGGCATCGCTGAAGATCATGACGTGTTTGTCGGAGTTAAGCCCGTGCATCGCCTCCCGCGCGGCGAATTCTCCGGGGGTCGAGATGATGATCAAATTAGCATCCGGCAGAGATGAAAGTGCGGAGCCGAGGGTCTTGTAAATCACCTCACCTTTTTCTACCTCCCTTGCTGCAAGCAACGCGTCGACCTTCGCGAGCGCCTGTTTCGCCGCCTCTTGGCTCACGGCTTCAATTGCTACTACGAGGTCGTTTGCACCAGCAGCTTTAATTTCCTCGGTGAGCAACCCGGCCTCTTTTAACATGTGCTTGTTGTTGTCGGTGGCCATCATCGCCGAAGCTTTTCGCACCCCTTCTGACTTTTCAAGCTCCTCAGAAATTCGCATCAGGACAACTGAATCGCGATACTCGTTCTTCTTGACTAAACTTTTGACCACCATTCGACCACGTCACCTTTGATACGGATAGAAATTGGGAAGGGGATTTATATAAATTTCAATTTCAACTCATAGGTTTTCCTCGGGATAATTGATTTCATGTCTCAAATGCTTTCGGCGCAGTTGAGGGGGCTGTGAATAAAACTCTATCTCTATAGATATCAGAGGGCTTCTCATCTAAGGGATTTTTATCGTCTCGAAACAGAATTTAGGAGGGAAAAAAAATGAAAGAAAGGGGTAAAGTTATTTTATTTTTCTTGCTCTTGGTGATTTTTTTAACGGTGGTTTTCTTGGGGTTGTTCATTACCCGAACTTCGTCCAAGCCGACAAAGAAGGGCACGGTTCTCACTATTACCCCCTCTAGCTTTTACGGAGGGCACACAACACACGTTTTTACGGCGAAGCTTATGGACGCTGATGGAAACCCATTGGCTGGTAAAACTATAGTTTGGTCCGCGAGTCCCCGTATTCTGAGTAGCTGGGTTCCCGATGGTGTCGAAACTCTTCTTTCTCCAGTAGAGACCGTGACCGACTCCATGGGCCAAGCGTCGATTACCTATTGGGCCCCCACTGTCGATTTTGAAATTCCTCAGTGGATCATAGCTGAATTCGCCGGTGACGAATTTTATGAGGGCAGTCGGGGAATTTCGGAGGGGACGATAGTCCCCGGGTCAATGCCACCGCCGCCACCGCCGTGACTTACAGGATCGCACACCGTCAATTGGATGATCAAGGGCGCGTGATCAAGCAGAATTATAAATTCAATTTCAACTCATAAACACTTCTAAATCCATCGGCCATGTAAAAAATTTGGGTGATTTTGGTTAACAGTGTGTATCTACTCAATTTTGGGGTTATCACAGTGCGCGGAGTCCAGCAGCTGCAGCCGCGGCGCTAACCGCCCAGCAGACAGCTATAAGGACGACCGGTGCCAGACGGTAGGACCATGTATTCCCAGAAATCAAGGGTGAGATCTTCAACTGTAGCTTAGGTGCCGTTGCATATCCCACAGGTGAGGTTGCTGCACTTATCGCAGTCCAAACCATGCCGTTCGTGGCGATGTACGCAAGCTGCCCGTCTATCCCTGTCGCTTTTAGGATAGGTGCACCCAGCGCGACCACCGTGTAGATGAAAGCTATCGAACTCAAAAATCCGGATAACGCCCCAGCTCCGATGAGAACCGGGGTGGTCATATCGAACCTTCTCATCATCAAAGTGGCCGTCAGGGAAAAGATGATCGAAGAGAATATCATCGCTATAACTGGGTTTATGATCGGGTAAGTTGTGGCCGGCGTCGTAAATGCCGGTATGTGCTGGATCGGGATGACGAGGAAGCTGAAGGGTATTGCAGCTAGACCTATGCCGACCAACATCGCCGGCCTTTTATAGATGGCCAAAGCCGCGGTCATGATCGGGATCCCTAGAACCGCCGCTACCAGTGGACACGGGCAAATATGCAGTTGACTCTTGAAGAAGGAATCAAGTTGTCCAAAAGCCGCCCCTATCGTGCCCTGGAGCAACCCCCAAATTGAGCCGAAAATCAATATTCCTATCGGCGCTGGGTAGCTGACTAGAGTTTTTTTAAGACCAATTTTCCTCGGAATATCACACACCCTGAGTTCAACACGATTTTGGACATTTAAATCTTGTGATACTCTGCAAGCAAAAAATCGATATCGATTGCGGAAGTAACGCTATCTCTCCATCACAACGAACTCGATTTCTCCCCTACAATTTTTCGGGCTTACCATCCCGCCGCCCCGGCTGATTTTCATCATTATCTGCGCGGGCTTGAGCACATCGACGCCAGCGAGCATGTCGGCCCCGTAGTCGAATAGGACATCTGACATCGGGGTGCTCGGGCCCAAGACAAGGGTGTAGGCGTTCTTGCTGAGTTCGAGCAGGTGTTCAAGGGACTTGTTGACGATGGCGGACCCCGTGATCGCCACTAGGTCGCTCCGAGGTATTTTGTGTTCGGCCGCGGTCGCCGGGAGTATCCCCTCGCTTGGATTCACTAGGTTAGGATCCAGCTCAAGGACCCAGAGTTCCTTCGAGACCTCTCGCAGCTCGGAGAGCCTTGGGAAGGCACCCACCACTGTGATCCTCTTGTTTTTACCCTCCTTGATGAGGAAATCAAGCGCATTGAGGCCCCGCTTGCCCTTCGGCTTTATCATGGAGTTTATCGCCGCGACCCCTATGGCCGCCTCCACCAGATGCCAAGACCTCGCATACTCCGCCAGCTCCAGGGTCCTCATTTCGGTCAGCTTCCCAAAACCTTTGACAGTGGCGTGGGCGGTGGCCGGACTGGCGTAGGTCCTGCCGAGCCCGCAGCGCTTGCCCCATACCCCAGTCCAGGTGATCCCGACCCGGACATCCCTCA
>Ga0315309_1001718_pt1 | contig 12999 bp, 7 predicted proteins | sample TDP4_MG_FD_203080 | JGI IMG/M metagenome (GOLD analysis project Ga0315309, IMG submission 203080) | Freshwater sediment microbial communities from Lake Towuti, South Sulawesi, Indonesia - TDP4 | ecosystem: Environmental > Aquatic > Freshwater > Lake > Sediment | place: Indonesia: South Sulawesi...
AGTCAGAAAACAAACGTAACAACCAAACCCCTTTATTTTCTCAAATGAGTCCACAAAAGACTTACAGGAAGTTTTTTATCTAAAATATGTAAGAGAAAGTTTCTTAAGCATTATTGACCTGCACAATTGTTTCAGCGGTGAATTAAGTGAGAAAAAACCTGTTGTGGATATCTCACATGACTCTCATGATAGTGCTCATCTTCAGCTTGCTCAGCTTAAATATGATAAGAATCACCGCAGCACTAGTGGATCACGATGTAGCTGTTATAAGCGTCACGCCCTCCCCAACCTCTGTGAGATTAGGCGAATTTGTAAACATCACCGTTGTCGTTGAAAACCAGGGAACAGAGCCTGAAACATTTAACGTCACCGTCTACTACGACACGACCCATATCCAAACGAAAATGGTAGAGAATCAAGCAGCCTATGCAAACAAATCCTTGACCTTCACTTGGAACACAACCTCAACTTATGTAAGGCCGACATCCTACACCATCAAGGCTATAGCGAGCACCCTACCAGGCGAAGCGGATACAACGGACAACACGCTCGTCTCACTTAGCAGGGTTAGAGTTTTTGTATCTCCATACATCGCTGTTATCCCTCATAGCACCGTGGACCCTGACTTGACGCCAGGCAAGAACTACACAGTCTCAATATACACCGATTACGACGGAAGCGACGTTTGGGGCTACGACTTCTCGTTGTCCTACAACCCAAATGTTCTGCACGGCGTCGAGGTCGTTAACGGCGACCTCATCACCAAAGAAAAGGATGCGAGCGCTATGTTTAGCGCGGGAACCTTCAACAACACTTTGGGCAAACTATCAATCACAGTGGCCTACTTCTTCCATACCGCACCGCCAATTCCGTTGACATCTGGACCCGGAATCCTCGCTAACGTCACCTTCATAGTAGCCGGCATGGGAGAATCTGACATAACCCTTGAGCCACTTGACACCAAGCTCAAAGGATACAACGCAACAACGGGCACGTATTACGACATTATAAGTAAAATGGAACCAGGGGGAGTTTACCCGCCCCATATACTCTCAGGCTTCTTTCAGAACACCGCAGCACCTGTGACCCACGATATAGCCGTTGTTAGCGTCACACCCTCCCAAACCTCGGTGAGATTAGGCGAGCCTGTAAGCATCACGGTTGTCATTCAAAACAAAGGAACTGTGGACGAAAACGTCACCGTTAAGGTTTACTACGACTACGACCCAACCTTTCCAGGTCACAATCTTGTTACGAACGGAACGAAAACCGCACAAAATCTAGCAGCCGGCCAAAGCACATCCCTAACCTTCACTTGGGACACAACATACGTAGTCGAAGGAAAATACACCATGACAGCTATAGCGAGCGTACCTGGCGATACGGATACGCGAGAGAGCGACGAAATAGTCACAGTAACGCTGCATGAAGAGCCTCTGCCCATTCAGCTCATCATCAGCATCGTGGCAGTCGTAGTTGTAGTTATCGCAACTATCATGTACGCTCTCAAACGAAGAAAAAAACCGACACTCGAATAGGTCTCTCACATTCACTCCCCTTTTTACACCATCCAGAATTACCTAGAAAAGCCACACTTTATCCATAAGAAGAAATACTAAACCATCGAAGATAAGATTTGAGCACCAATACAAAATAAAAAATGTTACAAACGTCCTATAGAGCAAAACTTATAATTGACGGGATTTACCACTCTAAAAGCAGCTGGTTGGTTCCTCCATGACACTGAGAACCTACGTAATTAGAAGATTAATATTAATTATTCCTACCTTTTTCTTGATTTCCATAATTATTTTTGTGTTAATCCATCTTGCTCCCGGTGACCCGGTTACGCTTATGGCTGGTCCGCGTCCCGTACCCTGGGACGTGAAAGACCAAATAAGAAAGGAACTAGGTCTTGATCAACCAATTCATGTCCAATACTTAATATGGGTTAGTAGACTATTGCAGGGCAACCTAGGATACTCATATCTCAGTAAACGACCAGTTATAGACATGATAGGGGAACGGATCCCGCGCACATTGGAACTTATGCTCGTAGCGAATTTCCTTTCAGTGATGATTGCGGTTGTTCTAGGAGTTATTGCCGCTGTTAAACACTACGCAATAGCTGATGCCCTATCTTCGCTAGGGGCGCTAATCGGTTATTCGACACCTAACTTTTGGATAGCAATGATGGCAATAATGGTTTTTTCAGCGTGGCTAGGATTGCTTCCCCACGGTGGGGTTCAAACCCAAGGCATAACGTTTGCTTCGCCTTTCCGTGCATTATTTGACCATTTAACGTATGTTGTACTTCCAACTCTCATCCTAGTCCTGGGGTGGACGGCTTACCTTTTCCGAATGGTGAGGTCAAGCATGCTGGAAGTGTTAGGGCAAGATTACATCACCACTGCCAGAGCTAAAGGCCTAATGGAAAGGGTTGTAATCTACAAGCACGCGTTAAGAAACGCTTTGCTCCCTGTAGTGACGTATATAGGCTACTCCATAGGATTCCTATTCAGCGGTGCAGCAGTCATTGAGACAATATTTGCTTGGCCCGGTTTGGGCGAATTCATGGTTCAGCTGGCCCAGGTAAGAGATTACCCTACGCTCATGGGTCTCAGCATGATGATCGCTATAATGGTTCTCCTCGCCAACCTCTGCGCAGACATAGCCTATGCAATAGTAGACCCACGGATAAGATATGACTAAAACATCATGTTCCCAATGGAGTAATGAGTCATGACCAGTCGCTTAAGCGCCAAATCAGAGGAAAAAACTGAAAGAGTTCTTAAACCGTCGAAGGCCACCCGGGTTTCCATAGTGTGGAGAAAACTTAAAAAGAGTAAATTGGCAGTCGCTGGCTTTGGTATAGTGTTATTAGTATCGGTGGTTGCGCTTCTTGCACCCGTGATTGCTCCATATGATCTTGAATGGAGGGGATACAAAATTCGTCCCCCCTCTATGGAGCATTGGCTCGGGACGGATGACATGGGTAGAGACATGTTTAGTTTGGTCATCTATGGAGCCAGAATCTCTCTCTACGTGGGGCTCGGCGCTGTCTTGATAGAAGTCCTCGTTGGTCTAGGGATTGGAATGATTGCAGGTTATTTTGGAGGGAAGATTGACGAGATACTAATGAGGATAACTGATGTGGTTTTAACCTTACCCATACTTATGCTGTTAATCCTAGCCGTCTCCATGTTTGAGGTGCGAAGTATACATATAATAGTAATGGTGATGGGATTGCTAGGATGGCCTTTTATGGCTAGGGTGGTGCGTAGTGAGTTCTTATCTCTTAGAGAGTCAACTTTTGTTGAGGCGGCAATATCGATGGGAGCCACTAGTTGGCGCATCATAGTGCGTCACATCTTGCCTAATATATTATCTACAATCATTGTTCTTGCAACTATGGATATAGCATGGTACATTCTTTACGAGGCAACTCTAACCTTCTTAGGTTTTGGCGACCCTTTTTCGCCCTCGTGGGGTGTACTCTCAAAAACGGGATATCTTTTTTTGCCGTCGGCTTGGTGGATGGTAACTTTTCCGGGGCTGGCAATATTCTTTACTTCATTAGGTTTTAACCTATTTGGAGACGGTCTCAGAGATGCCTTAGACGTGACAGAGCGGTGGCGCTAGAAATGACTGAACCTCTTCAAAGCATCACAGATTTAAGAACCTACTTTTTCACAGCAAAAAGGTGTAGTGAAAGCCGTTGATGGGGCGCATCTAGAGATAGGCGTCGGGGAGGCTCTTGGACTTGTGGGTGAGTCAGGATGTGGAAAGAGCACCGTGGCTTTTTCAATTATGAGGTTGATTCGACATCCTTGCAAGATAGTTAGAGGCATGATACGGTTTGAAGGAAAAGACCTGCTAAGCGCGCGCAAGTTTTGACTAATCAGTCTTAGATCTGAAAACGTCTTTGGCGAACCGTTCTCCATCTTGTTTGATTCTGTCAATGAAGCGGATGCCCATAAAGAAATGCTCATGTTGTGAACCAAAACCTAATAGTTTGTTGATTAATGTAATCACCCATGGTGACGTTTTTGTCGTGTCTATTTGGGGGAATTACTTGATTTTTGCGACCTATCAGTTAAAAATAGTTGGCTGAAAAATAGGGAAGGGTGGAAACCTAAGCTCTGTTTTTTAAGTAGCGTTTAAACATGTTTTGACGATCTGTTTGAACTTATGCTATTGGTTGAAGGTAGAAACTTTTAAATTGCTAGGAGCAACTGGTCATTGTTGAAAGAGGGAGGTTAAGGGGAGAATGAGAAATAACCTGTTGTGGATACCGCTCATGATATCGCTTATCGTCTATGTATTTATCGTGGACATGAACAGGTTTTCCACTGTTGAATATCCCGCCATCAAGGTTGTGCCAGAGATCACGTTGGACGAAACCCTGAAACCTGGCATGAACTACACGGTTTCAATTTATACGGATTATAGCGGGAGTGATGTTTGGAGTTACGAGTTCTCCTTGTCCTATAACCCAAATGTCCTGCATGGAGGTATAAATAAAACGGACACGTGGATTGCTACCGGTACCCAAACAATATTTTATACAAGCCAAAAACCAGTTGTTCCGCATTCAGAAAAGGTTTATGTGAATAATATCCTCAAGACCAGAGATGTAGACTACATTATAAAATACGATATAGGCGGGATAAAATTCACGACTGCGCCTTCCCTTGGCGCGGAAGTAAAGGCAGTATACCTATGTGATGGAGTTGTCAACGGCGACCTCATAACCACATACAAACATCCAGACGCCAAGTTTAGCCCGGGAACCTTCAATAACACTTTGGGCAAACTATCGCTCACAGTGGCCTACATCTACTATACCACAAAGCCGGTTCCAACGACATATGGACCCGGAATCCTCGCTAACGTCACCTTCACGGTGGTAGGCTATGGAACCTCCGACATAACCCTTGGAGATGACACCATACTCAAAGGATACAGCGCAGCAACGGACATGTTCTACGACATCATAAACGCAAAGTACAAGCCCGAGCACATCCAGCACGGTTTCTTCAGCAACAAGATTCTGGGTGACGTGAATGGGAACCGAACCGTTGACGCTTTTGACTTGTTCGACTTGAGCAAGGCCTTCGGATCCAAGCCTGGAGATCCCAGCTGGAATCCAAACTGCGACTTCAACAGAGACAACAAAATCGACACTTCTGATCTGTCCACTCTAAGCACAAACTACGGCAGATCCATCTAGAGAGTTCTTTAGCTCAAAGGATAACGAGGAGTTCACGAAGTCAAATACGGTTTCAAGTAGGGGATGTTAATCCCTTAATGACGGTGACCTTATATCTTGATTAGTATTCATATTCAAGCACATGTTCAAAATATTTTTCTTGGCTTTAAGCCTTGCAACCCCTTCAGAGAGCCTTCTCTCATTTTTAAGATCCCTATTACTGGCAGTATCCAAGAGTATCTCCTAATGCGCACGCGATTTTTATATAATACCAACCCAAGCCAGTTAAGTTCATCTTTAACTTCATGGAGACTCTTCAGCAACTTTCTAGAATTCTGTGAAAATCTACGTAGAGAGTCGGGCATACAACCTCTTCCGATTGTGGAAAGTAGTTTATTATTTTATGTTTCAAACAGTTTGGCTTAAATAACATGAAAAGTTCTGTTTCACTTTTAAACAGATCCACAAAACATAGCGTTTAACGCTGTTTCACCCAGCCCTGTTTCACTACACCTTGGAATCAAGTTTTTTCAGGGTACCCGCATTCATATCGTATTCGATGGTACGGCATCCAGACCATATTTTCACGTATAATATCCTCTAAGGGCCTTTTTCTAAAGAGACCCCTCTTTTTTATCATTTTATGTATGAGTTTTTGAATCTTTCCGTTCGAACTTGAAGGGAGGAATAACAGATAACAGTATAAAACCTCATTTTATTTTTAGCTAAACAGGTCTTAAGAATTTTTCTTATCTTATTGAAACTCTTGAGAGAGCGTTCTCCTCGCGTCAACATGACTAAATGATGACGAGCAGTTGCGGCCTCTTTGGTGCTTACGACCGACCTTAATAGGCTCAAAAGTAGTTCTGGGCTTAATCAAGGCACACTAAGTATTTTACTAGGTTGCATTCCTACTATTTCAAAACCATCCTTTCATCCGGCTTCTCTTTAGAGCCGGGAATACCGTTCCATATTCGCGAACACAAATTTTATAAAACGAGATAAACTAAAAAAGAGATACCGAAAAAAGAGAAAAAGGAAGAAGGAGCATTGAGAAAGCGTTATTCTATATTAACGTGTATCTTCGTTGTCTTGGTGTTCTTAAATGCATTTTCTGTTGAGATCTATTCAGAGCCAGGACCGCTACCTCGAGGGGCGTATTGGGAGAGATTCGCTGATATCGAAGAAGTACCAGTGGAGGGTTACACACCGTATTCAGAGATAGGCAGTATTCTACGGACGATAGAGAAAGAGAGTGAAAGGGTTAAGGTTGATATTGTAGGAAAATCTGCAGGAGGCCGTGATATATACTTGGTTACGATTTCAGATCCTTCAACTCTGGGAAGATTAAGCTACTATAAGTCTATTGCGAAGACTATTGTTGAGGACCCTGATAAGGCTTTAGCAATGTTGGATAGAGGTGAGCTGGACTATAAAGTTCCGGTTTATATGCATGGAAATATACATGGAAGTGAGCAGGGTGGCACTGATGCATGCCTTAATTTGATCCGTGATTTAGCATATAGAGACTCAGATGATATTAGAAAAATTCTGAACAACCTCATCGTACTTATCGTCCCAACAATGAATCCTGATGGCAGAATCGCTGATAGAGGGTCAAATGATAATTTGTTCAATCTCAATAGGGAATTTATTACAGCATCACAGCCGGAAACGAGGACAATAATCTCCATCATGAGGGATTGGAACCCTGTGGTCGCGTATGACCTTCACGGATACTATCCCACGTATACGATGGATCCATGTACCCCTCCATATAATCCAGCGCACCCTGTAGATCTGTACTTAAAATGGCTGATACCGATGGCCTTAAGCATGAAGGAAAAACTCGTAGAAGCTGGTTTTGGGGTAACATTGCCATACTTTGACTGGGGTTGGGGTTGGGATGCGTATGTGCCCATATACGCCGAGACCTATCCATATTATCACGGATCATTTGGTTGGATGGCTGAAGCATGCCCTTCGCCGAGAGTGCCCGCAAGCGATATCCTAAGTCACTATACTGCAATCAAGACCGGCATAACCTTTGTTGCAAAGAACAAGGAAGGAATGTTTAGGGATCAAATAGAGATGTTCAGAAGATGGTGCAATAGAATGGGGGGAAAGTTCCCATACGCCTACATCATTCCAATGGGACAAGAATTACAAATTGATCCTCTACAAGCAGCGAAGTTTGTGGACCATATGATATTTCACGGGGTCAAGGTGCATCAAGCGAACAACGAATTCTTCGCGGGTGGAATCAAATTCCCAGCGGGCACCTACGTTGTGTTAATGTCACAAGGAAAGAGTGGACTTGCAAGCGTTCTGCTCTCTGAGGGTGAGGATCTGAGCTATGACCCGGGTCTCCCTATGTACGACATCTCCGCGTGGAACTTTCCGGAACTCTGGGGATTCACAAGGTTCACAATAGATGAAGAATTCGAAGCTTACCTAAGTCCTGTAAGCAACGCCTTCTACCCGGTGGGGGGAGTAATACACGATCTCATCGCATTATCGTCATCGAACGATTTTGCATATGCTATACGCTGTACAACCAATAACGCGTTCAGAACGATAAACAGACTTTTAGATCTCGGGTATGTTGTACACAAAACCAAAGAACCGTTCGACTACAATGGCATCTCGTTTGAAGTTGGCACATTTCTGATCCCCACAGGACAACCAGAGATCATACCCAACTTGAACACGCTTGCAAAGGAGTTCCACATTAGTGTTTACTGTATAGATGCGGATCCAAATGTAGAATATACTACAATAAAAGAACCCAAAGTAGCCATACTCTACGATACAGGGGTATCCGCTGGTACATACGGTGAAACTCGATTCGTGTTGAATAGCTTAGAGTTTAAATTCGACACCATCGATGCCGCTGAAATAAAAGCAGGTCATCTCGTGGAATACGATGTGGTCTATGTTCCCGATGGAAGCTACAAGACAATCTGGACAAAATTAGGCACAAAGGGTCAGGAAAAACTTATGGAGTTCATAGAGGGAGGTGGCAACTACATTGGAGTTGGCAGAGGAGGTGCAGCGCTTGTGAATGAGGCACAGTTCATTGGCGCTTCAGCAAACGTAATTTATTCCCGGGTTGGAGGGTACATCAATGGCATATGCAGCGTACAATATGCCCCAGATCTAATAACCTCTGGATATCCTCAGAATAGTTATGCGTTTGTCTGGTATCCTGTTCTATTCAGTGTCGGAAAAGGGGTAAATGTCATCGCCAACTTAGCCGAGGAGAACATGTTCATGGCTGGGTTCTGGCCTGGATGGGAGAAGGCACAAGGAAAAGCAATCGTAGTACAGGGGCAATGCGGAGAAGGCAATGTGATCTTGTACGGGACTCAACCGCTCTTCAGAGCCCACACTGAACTAACGTACAGGTTAGTCGCGAATTCACTGTATTGCGATTGAAACAAGGAAGACGAGTCCTTAACCCACCAATTTCCCCTTTTTTGTGTTTAGATTTCTAGTGCACATCATTAAATGTTAATGTAATAGCCTTCTTGATGGCATTTTCCTGTCGGAACATTATTCTTCGAAACCCTCAGCCTTCTTTTGAAGATTAGTTTAGGCATGATCATTGCAGACTGGGTAGTATGGGACTGGAATAAATAAAAATAGATAAAAGCGGGTAAAAAGATTATGAATAGGCTTCGTTTGGAAGAAGAAAATGGTGTCTGAAGAAGGATATTCGAAAAGAAATTGAAGGCATCATAAAAAGAGCAGATAAGGATCTAGCTAAAACTTCTATATAACACAATAATCTTTTTGGCGAATCCGAAGCTGGCAAAGTCCTCTGGCGAAGTTTATGAGGGAATGTGGTCAGCTGCAAAGAAAGTGTGGCTGAAGGAGTTGTTGCGGCTTGGTCCTATGGTGCACCTAAAGTGGATAAGGTAATTAAAGAGTCTTATGGAGTATTGGAAGCCGTGTCACATAAAGTCCTATCTACCCTTAGGCTTTTAGCCTAACGCGAAGGAATATTCGCCGGACCATCTGGTATAGTCGCATTGGCAGGTTTGATGAAGCTCGCAAAGATAAATGTGATAGACAATAACGAAAGCGTAGCTGTTTTGCTTGACTGAATGTGGATTAAAAGACATGAGACGAATGGCCCATTACTGGAAAAGTTCGGTTACAAGAGTGAAGCCGACAAGAGAAGCAGCTGAGAAGATAATAAAATGCTTTTAGGGCAGTAGCAGACTTCTAAAAGGTTAAGAATGAATGAGCTCGGTCTAATATTTTTGCGCGCGCAACAACACCGGACGCGCCAAAAAATAACGTTGTGTTCTTAATACTGAAGAAACTGGAAGAAAACTTAGGAAACAAGCAATGAGAAGAGAAGGCAAGATAGCTCCGTCTCTCCGCTTTTTTTTAACAAAACTTATTAAGTTGGGGAGAGGTGTCTAATTTTCAAAACTTAAAGGAACTGATGTGTGAATGACCTCGTTTAATTTACTTTCAAAAAGAGATATGTACGCTATACACTTAGCGAGCTTAGACATATTGCAAGAGGTTGGCGTCATAGTTCCATCCGAAGAAGTTCTTCGAAAGTTTGAAGGGGTTGGCGCAGAAGTTGACTATAAGAACCAGCAAGTGCGAATTCCACATTACATTGCTGAGGAAGCCATTCGGAAAACACCACACAGATTCAGCGTTTATCATAGAGATCTGAAAACTAGTAAGATTCTAGGAGGAGACAAAACTTGTTTTGGCACCGTCGGGTTTGCGACCAACCTTTACGATGCAGGATCTAGAACCTACCGAAGAGTCACTATGCAAGACCTGGCAAACGCAACCAAGATTGCGGATGCTTTGGAAAACGTCGAGTTTTACATGTGCATGGGCTCTCCGATGGATGTGCCCCACGAGATTGTTGACAGATACATGTGGATGTCTGCTTTCGAGAACACTAGGAAGCCTATAATAAACGAGGCTATGCACAGGCAAGGCGCCGTGGACGCTATAGAAATGGCCTCAACTGTGGTTGGTGGGATAGAGGAACTTAGAAGAAGACCTATAATGATCATGCTGATATCCATAACAAGCCCTTTTACGTACGATAGAGCTACTCTGGAGACGTTCATTGAGGCTAGCAAACTTGGCATTCCAACATTCGTGAACTCGGGGCCAATGGCTGGGGCGACCTCCCCAGTCACACTTGCTGGAACACTAACTCTGAACATGGCTGAGTTCATAAGTGCACTAGTGATCAGTAGGTTGATCAATAGTAGGGCTCCGATTATTATTGGAAGTTGGGCTAGGGCTATGGATGTAAGGGAGGCGTCAGCAGTACTTGGTGGACCTGAATTCGCTTTGCTCCATGCAGGTGTCGCTCAAATGGCCCATTACTATGAAATTCCAAGTGCTGGCGGGGGCATTTTATCTGACTCTAAATCTTTAGACGCCCAGATGGGCTACGAAAAAGCTTTGACTGGCATAATTCCCGCTCTCGCTGGCCTCAATTTAATATGTGGCATGGGTTTGATAGCGTCGGAGAATACTATGAGTCTTGAAAGTCTTGTTATAGACAACGAAGTTGTCAGCTTTGTCAAGAAAATTGCAAGTGGAATAGAAATCACAGATGAAACTGTAGCATTAGATCTCATCAAAAAGGTTGGACCGAAAGGCAGTTTCATAACAGAACGTCACACTCTTGAGCACTTCAGGAAGGAAATTTGGATACCGAAGATAACTGATAGAACATTCCCGGAGATTTGGGTTAAGGCTGGCGCCAGAGACTTGTGGGTCAAAGCTAAGGGAGAAGCTGAGAAAATACTGAAAGAATACGAGGTTCCACCACTCTCACAAGATATAAAAGCGAAGATTATGGAAATTACTAAGAAAGCTAGAGGGCGGGTTTGAAAGAATGGAAGAGGCTACTCGAGAACTGAGACGTACGGTTCTGAGCTATGATGTGGAAGGTGCAAGGCTGGCTGCAAAAAAAGCCGTTGAGGTTGGGGTTGACCCTCTAAGGGCTATTGAAGACGGTCTAGCTCAAGGAATCAGAGAGGTAGGGGATAAGTTTGGTAAGGGGGAAATTTTCCTCCTAGAGCTCGTAATGGCTGCACAGGCCATGAACAGCGCATTGGAAGTTCTAGAACCCGAGCTAAAGAGGAAAAAGAAGGAGCGAAAGACTCTAGGCAGGGTCCTCTTAGGTACCGTTGCCGGGGACATACACAACATAGGAAAGACTATAGTTGCGGCTATGCTGACCGCAAACGGCTTCGAGGTCTATGACATCGGAGTGGACGTACCCGCGGAAACATTCGTGGAGAAGGTTAGGGAGCTGAAGCCCGACATGCTCGGATTATCAGCACTCTTAACAACAACCCTGCCAGAACAGGGAGTTGTGATAGAAGCTCTAAAGAAGGAAGGTTTACGGAAGAATCTCAAAGTGATTATAGGCGGAGCTCCTGCAAGCGAAGAATGGGCTGAGAAAATAGGCGCCGATGGTTACGGAGCCAACGGCGTTGAGGCAGTTGAGGTAGCTAAGAAAGTTCTTGGCGTCTCAAAGTAAACCTCGCGCGCACAACTATGTTTATCGATTTCTTTAGGAATCTCTACTCGGATAAAAATGCCAATTCATTCTCTAATTCTCTTGCAGGCAATTTCTTTTCTTTTAAATCAATTCTTGAAGGGTTTTTCTCATTCTAGACATTGCCTCTGCTATTTTTTCTTTTGATGTCGAGTATGAAATTCTTATGTACCCTTCCCCGTATTCTCCGAACGCTATTCCGGGCACAGTTATTATTCTTGCCTTTTCAAGAAAACGTATTGCCACGTCAGTTGATGACATGCCTAGTTTCTTTACGTTTGGGAACACATAGAAGGCACCTTCAGGCTTCAAACAAGTTATCCCTGGCATCGTGTTTAACTCGTTTGTTATTAGTTTCCTTCTCTCTGCATATTCCTTGACCATCATACGTACATGATCTTTTGGTCCACGCAGAGCGGCAATGGCAGCCATTTGGGAAATGGAGCTAGGATGCACTAATATGTGCTCTTGAAACTCCAGCATCCCATCTATTATTTTCTTGTTAGCTACCACGTATCCTATGCGCCATCCCGTCATCGCATACGTTTTTGAAAACGTGAAGATGCTTATGGTTCGCTCTTTCATTTCTGGGAGAGAGGCTATGCTTACGTGTTTGGCTCCATCGTACAAGATTGCCTCATACGCCTCATCAGAAATCACTAGGAGGTCGTGTTCTAATGCTATATCTGCTATGCTTTTCAACTCTTTCTCCTTAAGGACAGACGCCGTTGGATTAGATGGCGAATTGATAAGGATAGCCTTAGTCCTCGGTTTGATTCTTTCAACTATGTCATCAGGATTCACGCGAAACTTGTTTTCTTCTTTGAGTGGGTACGGAATTGATCTACCGTTCGCCAAGAAAACTTGTGCAGCGAAGTTTGGGAAGCCAGGACTAGGAACTAGTACCTCGTCTCCAGGGTCTATTACAGTGAGCATCGCTACCGACAAGCCCCCCATCGCTCCAGCCGTTGCCATAATTTCCGTTGCCGGGTCGGCGTCGACATGATTTTCTTTTCGCAGTTTTTCTGACGCAGCCTCTCTAAACTCTAAGAACCCAGCGTTTGTAGTGTAATGTGTACAACCAGCTTTCATAGCTTGTATGGCGGCTTCAAATATATGTGGAGGTGTTGGAAAATCTGGTTCTCCTATTGACAGGTTTATGGCATCATTGTACTTCTGAGCGAGATCAAACATCTTTCTGATTCCAGAAGGGGGAATCTCTTTG
>Ga0315309_1001721_pt1 | contig 12989 bp, 22 predicted proteins | sample TDP4_MG_FD_203080 | JGI IMG/M metagenome (GOLD analysis project Ga0315309, IMG submission 203080) | Freshwater sediment microbial communities from Lake Towuti, South Sulawesi, Indonesia - TDP4 | ecosystem: Environmental > Aquatic > Freshwater > Lake > Sediment | place: Indonesia: South Sulawesi...
AGTATCAAGCCAATTGCGGAGATGGATTGAAGGTACTTTCCCTTGCTCATCATTGTTCTCTCTCCTAGCGTCACAGGAACTGACCTGCCACCTATTAGGTTTCATCTACGGCCTACTTGTCGCTCGATCCGCCTTTGCTCTTTGATCGCATGCCACGTGCTCTCCCATACCGGTACGCTATGATTGAACCTATGGCTGTTGCCAGTACGGATATCGTAAACTCCTTCGCGAAGTCTCTGAGGAAATCTATGACCGCCTGAAGCAGAGATAACGAGCCGCTGGAAGAAGGAGGTTGAGTGACTGAGGTGAGAACTACGCTTATGTAGAATGGCATCAGACGAGGATCGCTTTCTTTGTAGCTCCCTGCCGCGTCCTTGTACCATGCATGGACATTAAGTCGATATCGTGCCACCCATGCCGGAGCAGTTACATCAAAAACGTGTCGTATAGAACCGTTTCCCCCGACTTTGTCTTGAAACTCACCGAGACAGGGTCCACCATGCTCATAGATCTGAACCAAGACAAGAGTTCCAGACGGAAGTGAATATCCAAGAGTCACTGTTACTCGGAAGGTCTGTCCAACAGTAACGAATGAAGGACCGTCTACGGAAACTATGTCCAGTCTCCACTGGCCGAGAGCGGTCGCAGCCAGACAGGTAGTCACACCCCAAAGTATCAGAACAAGGATTGCCAATCTTGAAGAGACCTTCATGTAGACAACAATCCCTATTTGAGCGAGGGTTTCATGATTGTCCGCTGGCCGCAATATAAGACTGTAGTTGTCCAATTGGCCAATTGGATGAGACCGGAGTACTGGGCTAACACTTGTGCTTCTGAGTTAGAGTTGGCTGTCTAGTCCTATCAGAACTTGGTTGATGTAGGTCCTAATGTCTTGAGCAATTAGGGCCTAAAGACTCAAGTCAATGTAAAAAACAGGTGGAATTTTCCGACAGCCTATAGGCTGCACTAGTTTGGGTTCGGCAATCCTCAAGTTGCGCCGGGCGTCTTGAGTAGGTCTGCCTTGATGGCCTGCATCAAGGCGCGGATATCAGCGCGCTCCTTCTCCTGCGGGTCCAGATACTTCGTCTCTGGTTCCGAGAACGCTTTCTGGACTAAGATCTCTTCAGGGTTGAGGCCCAAGCCTCTAGCGAATTCTTTGACCATTTCGATCTTGCTGATGTTGGTTCGCGGCCTGATCGAGAGGCCTGCGCTCGCGTAGATGTTGCGGAGCCATTCTATGCCCTTCGATTGAATGTCGTGGTAGGTGCTAACGGTGTGGCCCATCATGTAGTCCACGTAGTCTCCTTGAACGCCTAGGGCCATGAGCTGGGTCTTGAAATACTTGCGGAGTGAGTGGACACGGAGATCGTAGCCTCCATTCTGGCCCTGCTTTAGGAGTCCTGCCTTGAAGTATAGTGCATGTACAAGCTGGTAGAGTTGTCTCTCACCGATGGGCTTCACGAGCTGCGATTGCGAGTCCCTGATGAGCGCGGCATCGTCCGAGATTGTTTCAGGGGGCAGCTTCCCGTTGGGGGATCCTTGACGTCGAGAATCCAAGTAAAGCCTGAGAAGCTCAACCGCTTCTGAGCCCAGGAATGTGTCATAGTCATGGTACTTGCCCTTCGTGATCTCGGATTCGACGTGGACATGGATGGGTGCGATGCCTTTCTCCAGGTCCTCTTTGACGTGGCGATATTGTAGGCGGATGAGTGTGCCTTCTCGGAATCCTCCAAGCGCCATCATCGAGACGATCACCTTCTCTCGGAGATCTGCGACGTCGAGGAGGCGCTCCAATTCTTCGGGCTTGGGAGCTCGATCCTTCCTAACGATCATGGGCCTAGGGAGATCAGGGCGCGGGATCTCGATCTCGTTGGCATGGTAGAAGGTTCTTACATGCTTAGCGTAGCCGTGAATGCGACCCGGGGAGCGCTTCTGGTCCTGCAGCTCGGCGAGGCAGTCCTCTAGAAAACCGCGATGCTTCTTGACCCGGGCGGAGTAGTCGTTTGCGTTGGCTGAGGCTAGGTCGGCGATTATCTCGTCCGGCCGATAACCTAGTCGGCTGGAATACTGATGGATCGTGTTCGCGTACACATAGAAGCCCATCAGGCTTCCGGACTGGGAGCGGAGGAAGTGTCGGGCGAGTCTGATGAGACTCTGGTTCTCTAGGACCCAAGGGATTAGGAGTGGTCGCTCCGAGATGAGCGAGTGAATGATGTATTCCAGAAGGCCCTTCTGGCCAACCGCCAGGATCCTCTCAAGCTGGACCCTGGTCGGGGTCTTGAGCTTGTAGCCTTTCGGGCTCCGCTCCATGATGAGGATATCATTCTCGACGTGGCCAAGCTTCACGATATCCCCGATATCTGCGATCGTGAGCTGCCTAGGTTTCAAGATGAGCTCCGTGGTCAACGTGCTACTTCGCCTCCTTCTCCTGCATGGCTTTGATGGCTTCCCACACGGAGACGAGTCCAGTCTCTAACCAGTCTGAGCGCTTCTCCATCGATTCAGCCATGCCCTTCAAGATGGAGACTTGAGCGCGTAGCTGCTTCATCTCCTTGAGGAGCATCTCCACTTGGTGAAGAGCGTCAGTCAACGATCTCATCTCCCAACGAGATCCATAATTCCCTAGGTAGGCGAAGCTCAACAGCATCCGCATCAACCGATATTCTCTCGTTCACGGTCGATCCCTTAGTCGCTTATGTGATTGTACGCTGAATCACCTGTATGTAGCAACGCCTATATAAACGCTTAGTCGCTGTATCACATGGATGTAGGAGCGTATCTATGATGAGAGTGACCTTCGTACTACCTGATGACTTGGGTAAGGAGTTCCGGATGAGAGTGATAGAAAGATATGGAAATGAGAAGGGCGCTCTCAGCCGAGCCATAGCCGAGGCTATTCGTCTATGGATTAGAGAGAAGGAAGCCCCTGTCAAGAAGAGATAGCTGTTAGGCAATTCTGCGCATCTCCAGGATGGTCTTCTTGAGAATCACGAACCCCGTAGCCTTGACGACAGGATCCTTGCCCGGGCTTGGTTCTGGATATCGAGCCATTATGAGGCGGATGTATTCCTCATTCTCAGCTTCCAACCATCCAACCACTTCCTGAGTGATCGGCGTCTGCTTCTCGGGGTCAGCGTTGCGGAATAGCACATGGTCCCTGTAGCGCACATAGACCAGTGATCCAAGCGTCAGCGAGCGCAGCCATAGTCACCTTCTGACTAGGCGGACCTTGTTGAGCTCAGTAGGATGCAGCTCGATCAGGCCCTCACGGAGCATGTGCTGAACCGTCTCGGGTCCACTTACGACCTCAGTGAACTTGTCCAGAGGGGCCCAGCCGTCAGGGTCAAGGTTCTTCGGATCGCTCAGCCAGTCAATGCCGGCTTGACGACGCTCAGAGTACACCCCACTGTTCTTCCCCCTATTGTTTGGGCCTGGAGAAATAGGGGATGAAACAGTGGGGTGTACCAGCATCTCCCTCTTGTCGGCTGGGTTAGGTTCCTGATGGATCAGCCCTGTGGATTCAAGTGCAGGAAGAATCTGTCTCCTAAGCCGGTCATCAGCCAGAGGTCTATGGTAGAGTTCGTGGAATCTCTTGATGATATCCTTCCTTGGAACCCCACATCCGCCCCTGGTGAGGGGAAGGATGACTTCCGCGTAGATCCGGTAGGTTTCAGGCGACAGCCCCAGCTCATTGGAGCGAGCGACACTCTCGTAGAGATCAAACGCAGCATCCACGTCTCTTTGGTCAGCGATAATCGTGTTGTCTCCGGCTTTGACGCGTTGGAAGCAGTTGAGGAGAGCAAACCCTTTGATGAACCCGAGGAGGCGTGGCCAGTCCCTTAGAGCTCTCGGCGAGAGATATGGCCTCTCCTTACTGTAGCGTTCAAGGATCTTCTCCCAGTCAGGTATGACGACGTTCCTGATTCCTGTCGCTCTAATAGCTCGAATACGTTCTTTCAACCATCGCCTCATTGGATGGCTCTCGATCCATTCCCTGAAGGCTTCACGATGCCCTATCCTCACGCCTTGAAGCTTCATCGCATCAAGGATCTTCTCCTGCGTTGCCTCAGGAGAGAGGAGCAGCATCCTTGTCCGCTCCTGGTCCTCCTGTGTCGGCTTGGCCGTAGCGAAGTTAACGGATGAATACCCGATGAGGATGACGCTCTTCGTTCTCTGGCCAGCTCTCTCAGTCCTATCGGTTATTGAGAAGCGTAGGACCTTACTGTCATGGCTGAGGAAGGGGCGCAGCTTCTCCATGAGCATCCAGTGAGGCTGATCCAAGAAGACAAGAATCTTCCGCTCAAGATCGACAACTATGACCTTCCGCTTCTCATCAGCCAGCTCATCCGCATCGAAGATTCCCTTCAGATTGAACTTCTCGGCAGCCTCACGGATCGGCACCAACCTGCCGAGCTCATGAGCGAAGCTTGTAGGAGACGCTCCGGCGTAGGTCCTCCTCTCCTCCTTAGGGAAATACTCAGCGGTCTCCTGGGGAATGTAGCTCTTCCCCGTGCTCGATTCGGCTTGGAACCCTACGTTCTGCTGGTCCTCGTCCGTCTGCGCTAGGAGATCCCCTAGGAAGGTGATGGCCTTGTTGGCCTCGTCACACTTGATCGTTGTTGAGAGGATCTCATTCAACTCGGAGATTGTGATCTCTCTCTTCAGGTTCCGCTCTGCTTCTCTTAGACGGGCCTTGAGGACCTCTTTGGGCTCCACGCCTAGCTTCGCTGCGATCTCCAGATCGAGGTTCGGATCCTGTTCCTGCTCAACGGTGAAGGGCCCAAGCTCCACGTCGCCAGCTCGATAGTAGTAGCCTACATCAGTGATGCGTTGAGTTACCTTCCTAGCGGCCTCATCAGGACTCGGAGAACTCTTTATCTCGTTGGACCGTGGATCACTCATCTCGACTCGCCTCATTCGCTTGGGGTGAGCTGGGGTTCGGAGCGACTATGCGCGTCCTAGATCCCTGAGCCTCGGACGCTTGCCGCTCCATCAACCCCGAACTCAACTCCCCTCGACATTGATGCCTTCGGCAGGATGCTTTCGTTCGGAATCGTCTGAGGCATCTGCTGCACTGCCAAAGCTTCCAGGCGCAGAACCTGAGCCTCAGGCATCGCCTCCTAGTTCTGCGAGGTCTGGCTCTGCTAGGCAATCATTGCAGCTCCTTTCGGTCGATGATCTCTAGGCCTAGTTGCCAGGTCCGCTTGCCAGGATCGAAGGCGAATGGTTCGACACCCTCAGAGCGCTTTACACGTCGATTGATTCTTCTGATCAGGCGGAGGATCTGTCGCCTGTCCTTGCCCATCAAAGGCGCGAGCTCAGGCGTTCTATGAGGCTGGCCGTCGAAGAAGCGTCGAACCAGATCATGCTCCAAGTCATCCTGCAAGAATGGTCGCAGAACGATGCTCCTCTTCTTCGCTCCGGTCACTAACGCGATCTCTCGCAAATGTTCCTCAATCGCAGCTAACCGCTGCTCAATAGAGCCAAGTTTACTGCTAAGGACACTCCTCCGCGTCCCTTGCTTGTCCGCCCGTTTTGCCTTCTTCATGGCAGCTCTAGACCTCAATCAGAATCTCACCCAACCTTTTCATGAGGACCCCTGATGTCCGATGCTGAGAGTTACCGGCACACGCAAATCTGTCCTCGGACCGCTGCAGGGCCCGAGACAAAGGACTGTAATTCATGGCGATTCATCTGTCCCCGAAGATTCTAGGATCCTGCTCGCTGCGGCTTCGGTGTCTGCGATTCCGTCGCCCTTTGGAAGGCCCATTTCGAGGCCGACGCAAGCTCCTTCACCTGAGAATCCTCCAGCTTTCCTCGGATCACGATCGATCGCAGCATATCGTTCTCGTCAATGTCAAGTCGGTATTCTACGTGAGGATGCTTCGCCTTCATCGCGTCCAAGACCTTGGGAACCAAGAAGCTTCTGATCGGAGCCGCGTCTGCTGGAACTGGACGCTCGGGAACGATCGACGCTTCAGATCCGTCAGCAAGAACATTCATGATTCCGATCGCTGTCGTTCCGTTGATGAGAGGCAGTTGCCTCACCCCCTCGACAGCGATAGGATCCTTGGTGACAGGTACGCGTATCGTCCAGGCTTCCTTAGGTGCTTCAGGAGGCATGGGCGTCGATGAAGATGGCGTTGGGGCTGCTTCTACGGTCCTGTTCTCTTGAGGGGTCTCGCTTGGAACTATTTCCTCCGCTGAGACTTCTCCTCCGCCAACCAGGTCAGCGATCGCCCGGTTCTTGGCTCTGGTATGAGCTAAGGCGAAGATATCATGCTCCTCATGAGCCCAATCCTTCTTCTCGGCTCTAGACGCGACTGCGACCCCAACGCTAGATCGGCCGGTGGGCTTGTGAAAGGCACGGACCACGATCCGATAATAGAAACTGCCGTCTTGGTCCTTGCCTTGCGCCGGCACTCGCTCAAAACTCAGAACCTCATCGGAGACAGCGCACGCCAGCGCCCACTTTCTCCAAGCGGACTTCCTCAAGTATTGCCTGCCTTTGATCTCAACCGAGTCGTCTTTAGTGAGAAGCCTGCTCTTGAATTCCTGGAGCTTCTTGAAGGCATCAATGAGTCTGTTGATGTTGACTGGCTCAACGATCTCGACCAGCGCCTGGCCTCTCTCGATTTGAATGACCGACGTCGGAACATCCGATCTCGATTCTACCTTTGACTCACTCATTGGACTCGCCTCTCTTTCTCAAGAGTCACTGGAGCCTCTAGCGGAACGCCGAGAGCTTTCTTCTCCGTCTCTGACAAGAAGCTGAGTCTGGCCAGCTCAGTCTTGACGGCTCTGCGGACGAGGTCGCTTATGTCCTCTCCCCTGGCTTTCGTAACCTTACGAATGATCGTGAGCGTTTTAACGTCGAACCTGACAACGACTTGGTTTCCCAACTGTATCCCTCCGAAATGCATATGTACACGAGGCTTTTATGATACTCAGTGAACCTGAGGTTCACCCACCATGAGGAAAAGCGGAACAGTTGGGAAAGCCATCGCCGACCTCAAGCCCGGAATGGAGAGGATGATCTCAGCCCTAGAAAGACGGCCCCAAGGCTTCAACAAGTGGGCTGAGGAAAGTAGGCTCTCAAAGCGTTATGTCGTCCAATACCGTCAAGACCTCCTCAGGCGCAAGATCGTTCAATATGATCCGATATCGAGGAAGTACAGCCTCACCCAGGATGGAAAGGGCGCTCTCTGGGCGCTCTCAGCATCGGACTTTCTCAGGCTTCATCCACCAAGCCGCTTCGACCTGAGCCTTGGAATCAAGGGTCGATGGATCGAAGAGCTTGGGGCACATCTAATGGATGTGGACTACGCCCACTCCGTCAGCCTCGCCCACGACCGCCCGATCGACGCCTTATCTGAACTCTTCGAGAACAGAATGGTCCACGCGCCCGATGCGCTTCTGAGGGAGATCCTGGCCTTAGCGATCAAGAAGAATATCCTCCAAAGACCTCGGTCCGCTAAGCTAGACGTGTCAAGCATCTCCAAGAAGGAGTGGAGGAGGATCTTCAGGAAGCTCTGCCCTGAAGGACACGAGCTCGTATACGTAGAACACATAGATCTCAAGGACCTTCAGCGCTGCGTAACCCACCCAAAGTTCCATGAATCAAGTGGGCTCAGTGTCAAGGTGGGGGCGAAATCTCAGGAAGGCTAACGAATTCATGGCGGTCTGAGTGATGATCGACCCTGGAGAGAGACTGCTCCGAGCATTGGAGGAAGCCGAAGTTCATCTGAAGCTCATCCAAGACTACAGGAAGGAAGCCGACTATGATCTAGGCCAGGTCCGTGAGAGCATCAATTCCCTTAAGGAGGAGCTCAGCCAGATCCGGATGTGGAGCCGTGCCTGGACCAAGAGTATCTCTGGAAGGGAGATCGAATTCTCATCGGGGGATCTGCCGAAGACTTTGGACTTTGCTCTGGCCTTCATCGAGGCGACGCCTCAATCTCCTAGATTCGCCTTGCAGTATGCGCTCATACAAGGACAGACCAAGATCGAGGATGTCCTAGCAAACGTTTCTGCTTGCAAGGACCTCCTGAGGAGAGTTCTTCCCATACGCTGAGGATACTCCTTCAAGGCTTCCTCTTCTCCTTCTCCAGCTCCTCGCGTAGACGCTTCAGGGCGTAGTTGATGGCGTGGCTGTAGCTTCCGAAGCGGAGCTCCTTGATCTCCTTCGTCAGCCAAGCGTAGAGCTCGTCCTCGACCGTGATCTGTAGGCGTCTCATTGAGGGTCGGCTGTATAGGTGTGTATGAGTAAGGTTTTTAGGCTAATTACACACATATGCTGGCTTGTACACGTTGCGTGTATGAGTCATGAAGCATCGGGTTCAGCTCACCCTAGACGAGACTACGTATCGATACCTACGCCGGCTCGTAGATACTGAGGAAGCAGGATCGCTAAGTCACGCTGTTAGGCGAATCGTCCGCGAGTATCGACGCCTACTCCGAACCAGCCAGGAGAAAGGCGCATCATGATCTCTACGGGCGTGAGCCCGTCAGGGCTTCGAGGCGCCTACCGTTTGGCGGACGAGATCTTCCGCATTCAACGCCTCGTAGCCGAGGAGCTTTATGAGAAGGGCCGAGTTGACGCTGAGGATGCCAGATGCCTAGCGGACCTACGAGACTACTTCATGTACGCTACTCTGCGGGCAGACAGAGAGAAAGCCCATGAGCTCATAAAGCAACTGGAGGAATGCGAAGAGCGCGCTGACAAGGCGAAGGACCGGTTCCATGCTGGATTCTTCTTCACCCTCGCGCAACTCGTGAGCATACGCTTCGAGGTGGCTAGGCTGCCAGGAGAGAAGGTCAGCTACGAGAACTGGCATCGCAGCTTCAAGGAGACGCTACGGAAGCTCGGGATCCCAGCTGCCAAGAATGGAGGATGAACCCGTAGCCTTGGATCCTATCTGCTTGACCTGCCGGTTCTCTGAGCCAGGATTAGGCTGTCCCTACACGCCTAAACTGATCTGCGCCAGCTACGAGCCAAAGGAGGCATAGAGGCATGGATTCGAAAGGCCTGGAGCTCAAGCACAGCTACAAGCTGAAGTGGCAGGAGCCCAATGGAGAATCCACACTTGACATCACTCTTCTCGATAACGGGGACCTAGCATTCGCGATGGGAGGCGTGGTCCGCGACCCCGCGACGGGAGATATGGAGCCATACAAAGGACCTGTGGTCACGGTTCCCGACAGTCATATAGATCGCCTCGTCGAAGCCATCGTCCTCATCCAGATCAAACGGAAAGAGACACGGAGCCTAGGAGAGCCCCATGTTTGAACCGTGGCAAACACCCAAGAACAGAGAGAAGATCTACTATGACGGGCGCATAGCCTGGACCGTAGCGATGGAAGGCGGAATTCCAACCTGGAAACGCATCCCAGAGAAGGATGCAAAGCCCCATAGGGAGCCGCCCAGACCCCCCGGAAACATCCTCAAAGAAGCCTATCACGAGACCAACTCATAAGCCAATCCAACCAAGAAACCTAAGAGACTCCATCCAGCCCAGACCCGGAACCCACGAAAGGGTCCACCACAAACCCCGGCCAAATCTACTTGAGACTTTGATGGCTGGCTGGCTGACTTTAAAGCTGACCGACAAAGATTCATACCTCCCCTGGGGCCCTGGGGCTCGCTCCTTCTGCTCGGTACTGGGAGCCTGTGTGGCTGCTGTGGATTGTGGTCCGGCTGCGAGTAGGGCTAAGGCTTCTTTCATGCTGATGTAGTGGTGGATTCGATAGCCTTCGGCGAAGTAGTGTCTGATGTCGAAGCCATGGCTCTGGACTCTGTTGAGAGATTTCTTGGCGTTTATGTAGCCCGGATGGCCGCATCTTGGGCAGAGGATGATCATGAGCTATCGCTCCGGTCTAAGTGGATCTAGCATTGTCATATCAAACTGTTTCAGGCGGATTAGCAGCCTTCGCTGGACATCTTGGTCTCTGGCTTCTGCGGGCTTGATGGCGTGGCCAGGCCCGATTCTTTCAGAGTCGAAGCCTCAAAGAACCTCCTCTCTTGCCCGGCCGATGAGGGCTTTCAGCCGCGTGGAAGGTTTCGGGCTGGATAGGCGTTGTATGCGAATTCCCTCCTGCTCTCTCTGTATGGCTTCACGTTGAGCTCTCTCCTTGGCCCGTTGAAATTCAATTCTTGTTTGGCTCCGGACTGGAAGCGCCATCATAACCTTCTCAGGATTTAGGGTGTAGAAGCCTCTCATGATTTGGCTTTCAGCGAGGATCTCTCCGAGAGCTGTCCAGGTTTCCACTAGGCCCTTCCTCCTGAGGCCCTTCAAGGCCCTGTAGACGGCCTGGTGCCATGTCTGGGCTTCTCTGAATCTTGACCCGCCGCCAGGTAGAGGATGGACGTAGATGCGATGATGACGGGCTTGGAGCATCTTGGCGATCTCTGCTCCTGAGAGCGTTTCGTTCGCCAACATTAGAAGAATCCTCTTCTCCAGGCAGCCGAGCTTTCTATGCGTCGCCGAGTTCTGGTAGTAGACTTCTTGGCTTCGCAGGTCGAGGACGACCAAGGGCCTAGCAGCCTGCCTCCCCATCCATTCTTGAAGCACCAAGTCAAGCGCCTCTGCAAGGGATTGATGCAACATTATCCGCTCAAAATGTTGCCTAGGGGCTCCCACCCTCATTAGGCGTCCGCGATGCTTCCATCTGCAACGGAAATTGCTTTTGGGTTCACTACCGCTGGTCTAGAAGTTGCAACCCAGTTCGCGTAGAGCTGCTCTAATGACTGCTTCGTCCTTCACAAGTTTAGGGTCGTGCCCAGTTCCTGCTAGGACCACTACTCGAAAGTCTCCTGCCGCGACGAATCTCTTCAAGACGGACCGACATTGGTCAGCCACGGTCTCCACGTTGTGCATGTGCATAGGAATCAAGACCAACAGCTTCTTTCGATAGCTATGAAAGATCAGGTCGACCAATGCACCACGCACCTGCTTCCCTGTTCGCGACTCAATCTCAACAGCCACTGAAGAATGAACTGTGCCATCAATGCGCGCCGAACCTCCCGCTTCATACTCAACTATCGTTGACGCTCCGCCAGGAGAATACGTGGAGCCAGCAGCCGCCTGCATCACTTGTCTTCCATACTCTTCGTGAACTCCCATGAGATCAAACCAACCTTCGTGAAACCATCGCAGGAAAGCTTCCTTCTAGCGAGGGTCCATTCCACTGGAATTCTCGCTCGCAGGCATGAGTCTAAGACCGGCCGCCTTGTCGCCCTTATTCACTAGTATGAATTCGTCCTCCACAGGACTAATTCCGGGCGACTCAATCCTGACCTTGACTCTGTAGGTGCCTTCCATCAAGCGATACTCCGGTTTCTTGTGTCCATAGTAGCTCCAAGGCGTCCAGATCCAAGCATCCGTCTCTCCATCGAACTTCACAGCGATGTCCAGTCCCTTTGGTTCAGCGCCAGGCGCAATACTTTCGGTCTTAGACTCCACGAGTGTGCTATCGTCAATTAAGTAGCCAACAGGAACCCATTTTGCATTGAGTTCTGTGTTCACAGGGCCGGGTCTCGATGCCCACTTCGTCTCAACTGGCCCTTTTCTTTCGCCGCTGTCCAGGTTGATGTAAGTGACCCTGCCCTTGCACTCATTTGCAGGAGTCCTTGCAATGAGCTTGCGCGGCCTATTGTAGACAAAGACATGCACCCATCTTCTGGAGTCTTGCGAGACCGGCTCGTCTCTATACTGGATCTCCAAGGAAGGCTTACGGAGTCTGTCCGTGACGACAATCATCCCAAGTGCCACTAGGAGAGGCCAGACCCAACGAAAGGTTTCAATTAGACTGTCTGGCATCTCTTAGCACTCCTCGCACTTCTTGCGGTAGTCACGGTTCGGCATGGTACCAACTTTTCGCGCGGCGATATCTGCAACTCCTACGAAGATAGCATCCAAACCTAGGATCCCTCCCTACCTACCGGGTTCTTCTAGAACGTCTCTTGGAACCTTTACCAGGACCGGACTCGGAGAGGTGGTAAGCCAATGCAGCCAGTCCTAGGCCGATGATCACTCCTAGCCCTAATCCTCCAGAACCCCTCGCGGCAAGTCGCTGATGATTGTAGCCACACTCTGTGCAGCGCATGTATTCGTATGCGACCTGAACGCCTTCCAAACTACCCCCACAGATCAGGCATCTGGTTGGAGACGTGACTTCTCTAGGCAGTTGATTGAGACCGAACTCAAGGGTGCGTTGGCGAAGGAGACGAGCGCTCTCATAGACCGGCTCAGGAACCTTCACGTCACGATACTGGACTGGCATTCGTCTCCATTCTACTCTATTCGACATTGCTATCCACGACTCTACATAGATAGACAGGATGTTCGGTATAGGGCTTGCGGTTCGATCTCACAGATCGCACATCGAGGGGAGGCTGACTGAGAGGCGGCTAACGCAATCTGGTCCAAGGCCGCGTACCTCACTTGGCTAGGTACGTACGCAAGTGAGCTCCAAGTCCACGATTTCCCGAATCCGAGAGATTGCAGCCTAGGCTTTCGAATCCCGCCCGGTCCACCATTCTGCCGCCCGTGCTTGAAGCGCGCGTTCGAATGATCCCTTCTCCGCAAGGCGAACCAACTTACTAGACGTTGTCGCTATGCTTAAAGCTCAGTAAGACAGTCTTACCATCTATGAAAAGAGAAGCCGTGCCAGAGCTAACTCGCATCAGCTCCAAGGGTCAAGTCGTGATTCCATCCCGCCTGAGGAAAAAACTGGGCATAGAAGCAGGTAGTGTGTTCGCAATCTTGACTCCACGGAAAGGTGACTTCGTTGTTCTAAAAAAAGTCGATAGTGAATCGCTCCAGGCAGATCTGCAAATCTTCCAGGAAGTCGAAAGAGCTTGGAGGGAGATTGAACGCGGAGAGGCGCGTCGAGCCCCAAGAAAAGGATTCCTTGAAGAGCTTGAGACTTGGTAACCGTCAAGGAAGTTGTCTGGACCAAGAAGTTCGAGCGTGAGCTTAGGAAAGTCA
>Ga0315309_1001723_pt1 | contig 12986 bp, 17 predicted proteins | sample TDP4_MG_FD_203080 | JGI IMG/M metagenome (GOLD analysis project Ga0315309, IMG submission 203080) | Freshwater sediment microbial communities from Lake Towuti, South Sulawesi, Indonesia - TDP4 | ecosystem: Environmental > Aquatic > Freshwater > Lake > Sediment | place: Indonesia: South Sulawesi...
TTTGAGGCTGGAAATGGACGGAGTCTTGAAAAGCTGGGCAGTTCCCAAAACTCCGCCCACAGAGAGCGGTGTAAAAAGACTTGCAGTGGAGGTAGAAGATCACCCGGTTGAATACGCAAACTTTGAAGGAACGATCCCTGAGGGGCAATATGGCGCGGGCACCGTGGAAATATGGGACAAGGGACGGTACATATTGAAGGAAAGAGACGAAGACAAGCTGGTTTTCGAAATAAAAGGCGCCAAGCTTAGAGGCGAATATTGCTTGGTGAGGTTTAAGGGAAGAAAGAACTGGTTGTTTTTCAAGAAAAAATGATGTGCCATCTCGCGTTTCTCGCTTAACGGACGCATGCACGCAAAAGTTATCTTTTCCTTTATGCAACATGAATTGAGGTTTAAAACATGCCGAAGTTGCTGAAACTGCTTATCCTCTACTACAGCCAAACAGGGAACACCCAGAAGATGGCTAGAGCGGTTGAAGAAGGAGCTAAATCGATAGCAGGCGTAAATGTCGAACTAAAGTACTTTGCGACACCTGAAGAACTGGCGGAGGCAGACGGCATAATCCTCGGAACGCCCACATACCACCACGACATGGGCATGGACATGAAGAGGCTCCTAGAAGAAGTAGCCGTCAAAAGGATCAACCTAAAGGGCAAGGTAGGAGCAGCATTTGGTTCCTACGGCTGGAGCGGAGAAGCTCCCCGCATGCTGTTGGAAATCATGAAAAACAAGTTTGAGATGCAGACCATCGAGCCTCCTCTGTTAATAAAATACAATCCAGACGAAAAGGGCCTAGAAGAATGCCGAAAACTGGGAAATACCGTTGCTGAGAGGATCGTGAAGGCAAGTCTAAGTCCACGATAAACTCTGATGTTGGAGTCGGGTGAAACTTAACATGCCTCCCATTAAAGTGTTAGAAGACATTTTCTGGGTTGGAGCCGTCGACTGGAATATCAGACACTTTCACGGCTTCACCTATTCAACCCACCGCGGAACCACATACAACGCCTATCTAATTTTGGACGAGAAAACAGCTCTAATCGACACTGTCTATGGGCCATTCGCACAAGAGATGATAGAAGAGATTAGAGAGGTTATTGAGCCCTCTAAGATAGACTATTTGGTGGCAAACCATGTTGAAACAGATCATTCTGGAGCCATCACCGAAATATTGAAACTAGCCCCTCAAGCAAAGGTGATAGGCACCGCCAAATGCAAAGAGGGACTGCAAAAACACTACTTTGGCAACTGGGATTTTCAAGTTGTAAAAACTGGCGACGAGATAAATCTAGGCGAAAGAAGTCTGAAATTCATTGAAGCCCCTATGCTTCACTGGCCAGACAGCATGTTCACCTACGTAGAGAAAGATACCCTGCTCCTACCCAACGACGCCTTTGGACAACACCTGGCAACATCAAAAAGATTCGACGACGAAGTTGATGAGAAAACGTTGATGGAAGAGGCAGCCAAATACTACGCCAACATCCTTTGGCCCTTCAGCCAGCTGGTCATAAGGAAGATTGAGGAGATTCAGAAACTAAGCCTAAAGATCAGCATGATAGCGCCAAGCCACGGCATCATTTGGCGTAGCAACCCAACGAAAATAATCGAGGCTTATCTTAGATGGGCAAGGGGAGAGGCGGCGAGAAAGATTCTGGTCGTCTATGACACTATGTGGGGTAGCACAGAACAAATGGCTAAAGCCATAGTTGAAGGCATAACCAGTGAAGGTATGGAAGCAATGCTGTTCAGGCTTCCGTTTTCGGACAGAGGAGACATCATCAAAGAACTTCTTGAAGCGAAAGGAATACTTGTCGGCTCCTCAACCATCAACAACGGTGTTCTACCGACCGTGGCTCCATTTCTTGAGGAGATGCAAGGTCTGAGACCGAGAAACAAATTGGCTGCTGCTTTTGGCTCCTATGGTTGGGGAGGCGGAGCAGCTAAGACTATCGAAGAGAACCTTGAAGGGGCGGGGATGGAAATAGTTGCCCCTGCGTTGACGATTAGGTGGATTCCGGACAAGAATGAAATCCAGAAGTGCTTCGAATTTGGAAAAGAAATCGCGAAGAGAGTAGCGAAAACCAGATAGAATCTGGGGATGCGTTTCCTGAAGAACTGGACTCAAATGTTGAAAGAAAGCCCAATAGACTGGCTTCTTGAATGGTCTAACCCGTCTGTCCGCTATTTCGCTCTTAGAAGTATTTTAGACAAAAGTGAAGATGACCCGCAAGTGATAGCTGCGAGGAAGGCTATTCCTGGCTCTCCAACTGTGGCAAAGATCATGGCAAAACAGAACTCAGATGGGCACTGGGAAGAGCCCACGAGTCCCTACCTCCCCAAATACAAGTCTTCCTATTGGCAAATAATGATTCTAAGCCAACTTGGAATGGACAAAACTGACGAGAGAATTAGAAAGGCCTGCGAACACATTTTTCGATTTCAACAAGATAAAGGTGGCTTCTCATGTTACAGCCCAGAACAAGCTATGAAGGAATACGAACTAGCGCGAAGGAAAGGAAAGAAATTGCCTCCGGCCAGCGAGTGGACTTCTGCGCTGGTTTATGAACATCAATATTCGTGTCTAACCGGCAACGTTGCAGCGGCGCTGATTCGTATGGGATATGGAAATGACGCTCGAGTGAAAAAGGCTCTAGAATGGCTCGTAGGGGTTCAGAATAGAGACGGCGGATGGCTCTGCCCCTATTGGCGAGCACACATCAGAGAAAAACACGCCTGCTTTCATGGGACGATTTGTCCTCTTGAGGCTTTTAGCGAAATTCCAAGGAAGGAATTGACCAAGGAAATGAAGAATACAATAGAGAATGGTGCCGAATTCCTCCTAATGCACCGCCTTTTCAAAGCAGACCACCACAACTATCGAGTGATCAAGCAGTCGTGGCTGAGACTTGAGTTTCCATGGTTCTACGGATACAACATACTGAGAGGGCTAGACGTATTAACGAAACTAGGCTACGTGGAAGATGACCGCCTCTCCGACGCCGTTCAAATCCTTTTGCAAAAAAGACAAAAGGACGGCACCTGGATGCTGGAGAACACGCCGGCTGGAAGAATGCAAACCAACATAGAGGCAAAAGGCAAACCTAGCAAATGGATTACGTTGATCGCTCTGAGAGTGCTAAAAAACTTGCGAATAAGCGCGCAATGAGACAGTTATTTGCTGGCTTGGCGTTCCTCTGACTTTTCCTTCTCCAGCCGCATCCACCATTCAGGAACCCTTGCACCTTCAACCATGTCCCTCTGGTCAAAGGGCTTTATGTCCAAGACTGGTGTGCCGTCAAAGGCGTCTAGACCCCGAACAGTTAAGACGTTGCCTTCTACTTTCAAGAGCTCCACCAACGTTAGTCCCACGGGATTCGGACGACGTGATGTCCGCGTCGCAAAAACTCCTAGGAGAGGCATGTCTTCTCTGCCCCTAGGATGAACTTTCATCATCCTTCTCTCCTCCTCCGAAATCTCGTGCATCCAGAATATTACAAACAGATGCGAAAAATCTTGGATTCCGTTCAAAGCTTGTGCCAAATCTTGGCGAAGAACTATCTGGGAAATGTTGCTCCTATCCCTGACTCCATTTCCAGCTGCTTTCGTTTTGACGAAACCTATGGGTTTCAACTCGATCTTCTTTGACATTCCGTCACTCAGCCTTTTCGGGAGTTAATTAGCCGCTCTAATTGTTGGAGGCTCTGTTTAACTTTTCGAGGCTCTTTTATGCGCTTGTACCTTTTGTTCTTCTCTAGTTTTCTCCCACACATAATCCCATAACCATTCCAGATGATCCAGCATGGCTTCGTAGATTTCTTGCTCAGCTTTTGGCATCAACTCCTCCATGTTGATGGATGTCGCCTTCAAATCTATTCCGAGAGCTTTTGCTTTCTCCACAACATAGGCTTGAACTTTGGTGTACATCTCCCAGTTAGGAGGTTGCGTCCGCGCTTTCTCCAACCACTTTAAAACTTCTTTTTCATTCATTTATTACATCCCCTTGAAGGTCAGCGCCCTTCTAACTTCTTCTGGCGTAGGTTCTTCTAAGGGGCCTCCACAGAACGGACACTTGTCTTGCCAAACCTGTATCGTTATCCTTCCATCCTCGTCTTCGAAGAAAACCCGCTGTTTAACAGCGGAACCGCATTGACGGCACTTTCTATCCAACTCTACGCTCATTGTGTTCCCTTCATCTCCTTTAGGATCAAAACTTCTACGGCGTGGCTACGGTTGTGGTAGATGCGGGTCTCCACTTGCTTGTCGATCCATCTTATGCATTCTTTTGGAAGTGTTAGACTCAATCGCTCTCTGACCATTCTCTAATTCCTCAGTTTACGTATGTTATCATCTCTTTATGTTTTTTATGCGTGAACGTATGTAAATGCGTGCAAAGAGGGCTTATCTGTCGTAGACTCTCCCTTCTTTCCTATGCAAAGCGTCGTCTTGGAAAAACTGTACTAACGCACGTGAAAGCCACTAATATTCTCTTATATAGGCATGGAAGTAATATAATACGATTCAACTCAGATTAACAAACGTGGGATCTAGTTTGTCCTCCCAGAAAAAACCTGATAGAGAATTAGACTGCCTAGGCCTCTACTGTCCTGAACCAGTTTTCAGAACGAGACAGGAAATCGAAAAACTAGAGGTCGGGCAGGTCTTGGAGGTAATAGCTGACGATCCAGCAGCTGAAGAAGACATAAAACGTTTAGTCAAGAGACTTGGGCATCAACTCCTACAGTTACGCAAGGAGGAAAACCGTATTCACTTTTTGATCAAGAAAGCGAAGTAGGAAGTGACCGTGGAAATTGAGAAGAGTGTATATGGACCACGCAACTGGTATGCCCGTAGACCCCAGAGTGTTTGAGGCAATGAAACCCTATTTTGCAGAGGACTATGGGAATCCGTCATCTTCCCATTCCTTGGGAGCGAATGCCAAAAATGCCTTGGCAGAGTCTAGGGAAAAAGTTGCTCAACTGGTGGGGGCAGAAACACCTGAGGAGGTTATCTTCACTTCAGGAGGCACAGAATCCAACAATCTAGCCATTAAGGGAGTTGCCTACCGGAACAAGGAGAAGGGAAACCACATAATCACAGCCACCATCGAACACATATCGGTGATAAACATCTGCAAGCACCTTCAAAAAGAGGGCTTCGAAATCACCTACATACCAGTGGACAAACACGGCATGGTTGACCCTGCAAAACTCAGAGACGAAATAACCGACAAAACCATCCTCATATCCGTCATGTACGCCAATGGAGAGATTGGAACAATACAGCCCATAAGAGAGATAGGAAAGATGGCGCACGAGAACCAGATTTACTTTCATGTGGACGCCGTAGCCGCAGCAGGAAAGGTACCCATCAACGTTGAAGAGGAAAACATAGACCTCCTTTCAATCTCATCCAACGACATGTATGGACCAAAGGGGGTTGGAGCCCTCTACATCAGAAAGGGAACCAGAATTCAACCGGTTGTACAAGGCGGCGGTCAAGAGAGGGGACTGCGTTCAGGCACAGAAAACATACCTGGCATAGTGGGCATGGGTAAGGCAGCCGAGATCGCCAAAGAAGAGATGGCAGCAGAAGGCAAACGGTTAAGCCGGCTAAGGGACAAACTCATAAAGAGTGTTTTGGACACCATTGAGCGCTCCTACCTAAACGGACACCCAAACAAAAGACTTCCCAACAACGCCAATCTCAGATTTAGTTACATAGAGGGAGAATCCCTCATCTTAAGTCTGGACATGCTTGGCATTCAAGTGTCTTCGGGTTCAGCATGCACTTCCAAAACTCTAGAGCCCTCTCACGTACTGATAGCGATGGGCCTAGCCCACGAAGAGGCCCATGGCTCTCTAGTCTTCACCATGGGCAAGCAAAACTCGGAAGAAGACGTTGATTATGTGTTGGAAGTGTTGCCGGGCGTTGTAAAGAGGCTGAGGGCAATGTCGCCCCTGACTCCAAAAGAAATGTTGAGGTGATGCGAAATGTACAGCGAAAAAGTTATGGACCATTTCAGGAACCCGCGAAACGTGGGTGAGATTCCGGACGCAGACGGGGTTGGAACCGTGGGGAATCCAGTTTGCGGCGACCTAATGACCGTGTACATTAAAGTTAAAGACAATAAATTGGCAGAAGTGAAGTTCAAGACCTTTGGTTGCGGCGCAGCCATAGCCACAAGCAGCATGATCACCGAGCTTGCCAAAGGGAAGACGATCGAAGAAGCGTTAAAGATTACCCGAGGCGATGTTGCAGACAGCCTAGGCGGGCTACCTCCCGTCAAAATGCACTGCTCCAACCTGGCAGCAGACGCCTTACACGCAGCCATAAAAGATTATTTGGAGAAGAAGAAGGCGAAGAAATGAGAAGCTTCGTAAAATGCAAAATGTGTAATGCAGAGATCCTCGCAGACAAATGCGTGTTTGCGGCTCACAAAGAGGTTATTGAAGGGACAGAATACATCTTTTGTTGCGTACGTTGTGCTGAGGCTTTTAAGAGAAAGAAAAAATAGTGGGAATACCCACTTGGCGTGTAGTCATATGCGCGTGGATTGTAGGGGAAGAAAATGCCTAAGATACAAGTCAACCTAAAACTGTGCGACGGCTGCGGAGTTTGCGTCTCGGTTTGCCCATCATTTGTCCTAGAAGTCAGCAAGGGAAAAGTGAGGGTTGTGAACCCAGAAGCCTGTTTGGGAATAAGGGCAAAACAGCTTTGTTCAGAATGTGTTGAGACAGAAGAAGTGTGCACAGGATGCGTTGCCTGCGTTAGAAGCTGCCCCACAGCTGCCATCGAAGTACTTGAGTTTTAGCAAGTCAGTGTTGCTGTCTCAAAACATCCTTCTAGTCAACTACGTATTCTTTATTGTTTGCTAAAAAGTTAAGAAGCAGAGAGTCCGCTCTACATCGTGGCACTCCGTTTCGGATGTTGTCTAAATAACTGTAGAAAATGAGGGAAATGGAATTTGGGGTTGTCTTTCGACAGGCTATTTTCTCTTTTTCTCCAGCAGATTTTCAAAGGCTTCTTCGTGTTGTATTTCTTCTGATAGTATGTGTTGTATTAGGTGGAAGGTTCTTGTGTCCGTGTTGTAGCAATGCGCTAGCTTCTTAATGAGCTTATTGTACACGTCGATTGCGCATCCTTCTGCATCGGCAACCGCGTTGAGTACGCCTTCAAGGTCTCTTTCGTTCTTTGGGAACACAACTTTCTTGCAGTTCGCTATCTTCTGCAAATCTTCGATATCTCTTTCCGGCTCTCCTCCCAATTCGAAGATTCTGTCAGCCAGTTCTGACAGGTGCTCAAACTCTTCTTTTGCGATTCTCTCCAGTTCGCTGGCCACTGTCGGGTAGTCTGGCCCCTCAATGAAGTCTGCCGCCCAGCTGTAGTGGAAAAAGGCTATCCATTCGTCAGCGTAGGCGCTGTTCAGATCCTTCAGCAGTTGATTGATGTTAACTTTCACTATTTCTCTACCTTTCTTTCCCATAACAAACACCTGCACCTAACTCTTTTAAGTATGAATAAAAAACTTTCGAATTTACCAGTCCACTCGTTAACAGTGCGCGTCTAAGTTGCGTGGACGAAAAGCACACCTTAATTACTAACGGATCAAGGGTTATGAATGATGAAATATACTACTTCAATGTTTCCTTGAGCCTTTTGTTTACTTCGTCCCAGTTAATGATGTTCCAGAATGCATCGACAAATTTGGCTCTTTCGTTCTTGTAATCAATGTAGTATGCATGTTCAAACACGTCAAGAACCATTAGAATTCTGAACATAGGATAAATGTTAGTGTTGTGCTTTTCTATCTGCATTATTATCGGTCTACGGGTTTGCCTGCAAAAAGATAGTGCTGCCCAACCAGAGCCTTCTACGCTAGTGGCAGCTTGAGAGAATTCCTTTTTGAACCTTTCAAAACTCCCAAACTCCTTCTCTAAAGCATCGCCTAAAACTCCGCTTGGCTTTCCGCCACCTTTGCTTGCTGGTGTTAGATTGCCCCAGAACAGCGAATGGAGTATATGCCCTCCTATGTTGAACGATAGTTCTTTTAAAATAGCTTTAACCTCTATATCGGCGCCTTCTTTCCGTGCTTTGTCCAGTTTCTGAAGTATTGCGTTTGCGCCATTAACATATGCTTGATGATGCTTGCTGTAATGGATACTTAATTGTTCCTCCGACATATATGGCTGTAAATCCTTGTATTCGTACGGCAGTTTTGGTAAAACGTAAAGATTACTTGTTTCCATATTTGTTCCCGACTATTGACTCATAGACTGATTATATTTATCGTTTTTGATGTCATTTTTGAAATCATATACGTCTTTCTTGCGCCCGTGTTCGACAAGGCTTGTGGGAAAACATGGAAAAACGTTAATTGTAGAATCGCTTAAGAGTTGACTCTGGTTTGGAGGAGATTCTCAGTGAGCCAGAAAATCGGCCTCAGGATGGTGGAGGCGTCGGGATCACATCATGAGATGGGTTTCAAACTCGGAGAGCGTTGCAAGGACCTCGCTGAAAGCATGATGGAAGACATGGGGATAAGGGTGAAAGCCGCAGGCACAACATGGGACAGAGCTGTCTACAACGCTCGCAAGCATCTGCCTTTCGCAGAGGAATTTGACTCGGAGTATGTTGAATGGGTTCGCGGGTACGCTGAGGGCTCAGGGCTCAAGTTTGAAGACCTCTTCGTCTATTTCTGTCAAGAAGCAGGTGGAGGTCTGTGTACTGACATAGCCGTAAACAACGAAGTGACTTCTGATGGATCCGTGTTGTCTGCACACACTGAGGATTGGCGCCCTATAGATGAGAAGCATCTGGTTTTGGTTAGTGGTAAGCCTAAGGGAGAACCAGCCTTCTTGGCGATGACTCTGGGTGGGCTACAAATTGATTGCGGATTGAATTCTGCTGGGATAAGCCTTACAGGGAATTCTTTGTTTCCGAGCGACGTTAGGATTGGCGTTCCAAAGGAGTTTGTTGCTCGTAAGATTCTTGCTTCCAAAGCGATCGGTGACGCCATTCGTGCGGCTGTTCCTGAGAAAAGGGGTTCAAGCTATAACAACAACCTCTGCGATTCCAGCGGCGAAATCTATAGCTTAGAAGGGTCTGCAACCGACTTTTGCGCTCTGTACGCTCATGAGGGTTACCTTGTTCACACGAATCACTATCTTTCTGACAAGATGGCTAAGTATGAGGCTGCTTTTCAGAGGGCGAAGGAGAAGTCTCCTGGAGCTGACGCTGATTCTATAATTCGTCGCAACAGGGCTTTGAGACTATTGAAGAGGGAGCTTGGAAAGGTCACTGTTGCCTCCTTAGCGAACATCCTTTCTGACCATGTTAACTATCCAAACTCCATTTGTCGACACACCGATGAGTCTGTTCAGCCTCTGGAACAGTACAAAACAATTTTTTCCATAATAATTGATGTCACACATTTGAAGGTTCTAGTATGTCGTGGAAATCCATGTGTGGGGAAGTACAACGAATATACGCTTTGATTCAGAGGGCTGTTCTGAAGTGTGGCGCCCTGGCCGGGATTTGAACCCGGGTCAGGCGGTCGACAGCCACCTATACTAGACCGGACTATACTACCAGGGCATCAAGCTTGTAAATGACAAAACCACTCTACTTAAGTTTTTCATTAGGGCACCGCCTTTGAGCCTAACATCCTAAGGACTACTCATATTCGGATTTTGAACATCACAGAATCATAATATCAAATAACGCCTATACTAAAATAGGCGATTAATGGAAGGACTAGATTTGCAGGGCAAGATAGATTTGTCAGAAGGAGAAGAAGTGGATTTCGAGAACGAAAAGGAAGAATGGAACGTCTACAAACTAGCAGACGGAACAACACTGAAAATCAAACTCGTTCTCGTTAACGTGATCAGAAGCCGAAACAACTACGACTCTCTAGGCAACCCAATTTACGGCATAACCTCCCAAAACATCGTCAAAGTGTTAAACGTACCAGAAAAACTCAAACAGAAACTATAATTTACAAGCCAAAAATGGGCAAGGTCGAACAAATCGAGATACGAGCATAGGAAAATAACGGGAAGATAAAAATTGCCAAACGAATCTGTGCGGGCGAAACTAGATCTTAACCGTCTATTACCGAACGTAGCTTGCCTGTTCTTATTGGCTTCAGGACTGATCATTCTCGCTTGGGTTGGTTGGTTAACATGGTATGATGTGACTTCGTGGGGTAAGAGCGTCCTCCTTATATTCTTCGGCTCCAGAACAGGAGAGGCTATCAGTCTAGGAATAGGCATGAAAGTAATATACTATTTTCTGATAAGCTTAGCACTCCTTCTCTCAGGCTTAGTTACACTTCTTCAAAAACGAAGCAAGGGTCTTCATCTTTTCGGATACTTGGCAAGTCTTTCCAGAAATGTCACTATCCCGCGAGGTCTAATAGGAAGGCTGGCGCGCGCACGGAGAAAACTGATAGCAGACATTGCATTGATAAGTATGCTAGGTGTATCCCTATATTTATCGCCTCTTAGAAACAACACAGTTGCAGTGGTTGGAGTTTTTGCCTCCTTAAGCGCGGTCATAACCGCCCTTCTAGCAACAACAGAAATCGAAATCGTTAGCGTTGAAGAAGAGAGAACTGCCAGAAAAATAACTTCTCGCAGAGAGAATCTTCCGTACGAGATTCTAAACTATACGGCTAAACCACTGAACTTCAGTTACACCCGCATGTCTTCAGCAAAAACAAGCGAGTTTGATGTAGACATTTCCTCTTCAGAACATCATGTTACATTGAGTTCCCAGTACATGCCCACCCGTGCCCATCTCACTGAATTGCCACACAAAAAGCGGCAAGTACTGAGGAGGAACATTAACCGGCTTCACAGAGACACGAGAGGCGACTAGAAGGATAAAAAGGCTAATGCACGCGCAAACGAGTTGACTGTGTCTCTTGTATGTTGAGTTCGGAATCTGACTTCTGGCAATATCGAGGCTAAACATATTGCGGTTGAAGAAACTTGTCTTAAATTCTGCAACACCAGAGTTTCGTCCTAGACCAGCAGACCAGGGCGAGGCGAAACAAGGTGAAAACAACATGGAAAGCTCTTGCACTATCCATGCTGGTTTTCCTCTTCTTCAGCCTAATGTCTAGAATAGACTTCATCGTTCACACCACGCTCTACAATTATGGACTCCATTTCTCCTATGAGTGGGCCTATGAATACTGGATCATCTACTGCACCATATTCTTCACCTTCTCATTCTTAACTGGATTCATGTACTGGTTAGGATCAAACAAAAACGACCAAGACAGAAAGATCTCCATAGCATTGACCACGAGCATGTCCCTTCTATTCGTTGGAGGTACCGCTGACATAATGGTGTTCGTCTTATGGGTTGGGAGACTGCCTCCTGAAAGTGTTATCTGGTGGTGGGTGCCTTGGTACCGTATTTTCGGAGTTTGGACAACTTCCATGCAACTAGCCTTTGCAGCACTAAGTTTTCTAATCATAGCCTTGCTGTGGGTACGAACAATCCAACTAGAACCAGTGCGGTTTGTAGAGAGAACAGCTGATCAGAAGTCCAGAGCTCTAGAAACATAGAATTCTAAAGTTTGAGCCATGTTCCTATACCCTTTCTTTCAGCTTTTTCGTAGACCTTTATTGCTGTAGCCACATCTTCGATGGCTAGGCCGAGGTTCATGGACATGGTTCGTTCTGAGTCGTTTTCTCTCCCCAGCTTTTTTCCTGTGACTAGCTCTCCCAGATCGGCGTAAACGTTGGGTATATCTTGGAAGTAGCCCACCGACTGATAGTAAAGGAGCTGCTCCAGATCGTCGGTGCAAAACTTGTGCATGGAGTGCATGGCTTGAGGTTTCCAGTAAGAGTCAAAGTCGAGGGGGCAAGCGAAACTTCCGTCATCGAACCACCCAGCCTCTATAACTGGCTTAGGATACTTCAAGATGGGGCCTGCTGTCACAACTATGTCGCACCCTTCCACAGCCTTCTTTGGGGAGCCGACTGGTACAACGCTTAAGCCATGTTTCTCCATCATTTCTGAGACGTACTTCTGTAGATTTGCTTTGCTGATGTCGTAGGCTCGAACTTCTTCCAATCCTCTGAAAGCGGTGAACACACCTTCGAGGTTGCTTCTTCCCTGAACGCCGCAGCCTAAAACACCGAAAACCTTCGAGTCTTTCCTAGCCAAGTATTTGGCGGCTATAGCTGTTGCTGCTCCTGTTCTTTTGGCTGTGACCCATGAGGCGTCCATGATACAGAGAGGCGCGCCTGTCTCCGGATCGTTCAAAACGAGGACGCCCATTATGTATGGTAGATTGTATTTGGAGTTGTCGGGAAAACCGCTCACCCATTTCACGCCAGCTGCCTTCATCTTGGGTATGAAGGCGGGCATGGCGTGTATGAAAGCGTCTGTCCTTGGGTGAATTCCAGGCTTTGGAGGTGCCTCGACTCTGTCTTCACCCTTTTCTCTAAAGGCTTCCTCAACGACTTTGATGACCTCAGCCATTGTTAAGTCGGTGTTCTCAACGTCTTTCTTTGAAAGATAGAGGATTTCTGATCTCATAATGAGAACCCTCAACTGCACATTTCTAATGGTTGTGAACCCTACTTAAAGCTGTAAGTTTTGAATCGTAACCCTCCTTCGTCCGAAATGTAAGCATATTTAACATGCTTTCTGTATGATGTCGCGCAAACATTTATATATTTGAACGAGTCCGACCATAGATTGGTTGAGGAGGAAGCGATTTCTGGGCAAAACCCTAACTAACTCCTTTCTCTTTCGAGTATGCACTCCTCAACCACGCGCGTACGAATTGATAAGTTAACTTTCGTATCAGTGGCGGGCCCGGCGGGAATTGAACCCACGACCACCGGGTTAAAAGCCCGGTGCTCTATCCTTGCTGAGCTACGGGCCCACGCAAACTTCTCATTAACTGGAGCCTAAATTAAGGTTTTCTTGGGCAAGACCGGCTATCTGCTCTCTAGCGC
>Ga0315309_1001726_pt1 | contig 12979 bp, 14 predicted proteins | sample TDP4_MG_FD_203080 | JGI IMG/M metagenome (GOLD analysis project Ga0315309, IMG submission 203080) | Freshwater sediment microbial communities from Lake Towuti, South Sulawesi, Indonesia - TDP4 | ecosystem: Environmental > Aquatic > Freshwater > Lake > Sediment | place: Indonesia: South Sulawesi...
CAGGCTGGCAATGTCCTTACCGGGGGTGTAGAAGTGGATCTCACCGTCCAGGTGGGTGCCCACGTGGTTGGAATGGGTGAGCACCTGGCCATTGGCCCCGTTGGGAGCCAAGCGTTTGAAGTACTTTACCTGGAGCGGCTCGTAGGTAGGCCACGGTGGCGTGGCGATACCGATGGGGATGGTCAGATCAATCAGTTTCATGGGGGATTCTCCTTGACATTTAGGTGTAGTTAGTATATAATAATTCTGAAAATAGCGGCATCGTAAGTCCTGGTGACCCTGGCCGTTCGTAGAACGGCCTAGCTCATGCTGAAATGCATGGGGACAGACTGAAATCGGGGCCCAGGGGGAGCCGCTATTTCACTTTTCGCATTTCCTCAACGACTATCCTCGGCTCGATGATGCGGTAGAACTGTTCATTTTCCCATTCATATTTCTGCCGCACGGCCCAGACCACATAGTCCACCGCTTGCAACCCCTTCGACTTTTGCGAATCGCCGTGCTCAAAACGCACTTCTGTGCTGGCAAAGTCTGTTAACCTTGCCTTGATAGCCTGCTCCAGCTTTCGTCTGAGCTCTGCCTTAGTGTAACGTTTGTCCAAAATTACGTGCAACCGGGGCCACCTCTCAGCACAATGCCTGACTGCACGTCCAACGGCTTCACGGTACAGGTCTTCAGGCTCCTGGGGGAACTCTTGCAGTTGCCGTTTATCCAACACCACGACAACGCTCTCGATCTCTTCCTGGGCAATAGCTTGCAAGAGGCGTGAGATCGTCCTGGTGGTAGAGTGAGTGGCCTTCATCTCCCCTGAACCCGGCTTTCTCCGCAGTCGCTTGCGGGCTCGCTTGACGTGCAGTTCAACAGGTCTGGGGTCAGAGGCCAGCAGAACGGCCACTATCAGGAAGTTGTCCCCCTCAGCGGCGGATCCGGTTCCGCCCGATTCATCCAAGAAGCCCTGGTGCATGCGAGATGCACTCATCCCAATTGCTCTCTCAACCAGTTTACCGTGGCCTCGTGCACGGCGGGGTCGTGTTGGGCCGTCCTGTGGTCACCTCCCTCCAGCAGCAGGAGCTTCTTGGGCTGGTCAGCCAGTTCGTACAGGCGCTGGCTGTTCTGATAGGGGATGATCTCGTCGTCCTGGCAGTGGATGAGGAACAAAGCTCGCGGGCTGATCTTAGACACGGCGGCAAAGACATCGTGCTGGCGCAGGTAGCTCAGGTAGTCGGGCAGGGCCAGGCGCAGGCTGGCCCCCTCGACGTCGGAGATCAACTGCCAGAAGTCAGCGTTAAAGATGCCTCGCTCCAGATCGGCCTCTCAATTCCTACGGGTTGACGATTTCCCAAGTATCACGGAACTCATCGAATGTTGTCTGGCCGTAGTAGTGAGCAAGCAGTTCCGACATTTTGACCGTGATCCGTTGACCAGTTATGTCCTCCACCACAACCGTATCCACATCGGGTTCGATTTCGGCAATCGTGCCATGAATTGCACCCAGGGCCTCAAAGAACGCCTCACCAGAGGTCCTATCTAGCGAGACCTCCACGACTAATTGGCGTCCGACGATGCTCACCCCACGAAGGCTTACTTGATTGTAGTCTCTCAGCACCAATTCCAGATCTGATCTGATGTCTGCTTCTGCTGTGGCCGTCGGCGCTTCGATCGTGATGTCGGCATTGAAATCATAAAGTATCTGGGTCACGGTCGTGCCTTCCATCTTGGTGACGATTTTGCAGGGCAGGCCGTCCTCCACGCCGATCCAGGCTGTAGCCTCGAAGTTTTGATCTTCCCCCTTTGCAGTATAGACGTACTTCTGGCACGGCACACCCTCCACATCCTCGGTTCCTTCCAGCCGGGCCTCCAGGATGTCCTCTTCTGCGACGCCGACTTCCGTAGCCTCCATCCCCGCACCGCCGCCGGGCATCTTCATCCACTCATCGCCGGCCTTCATGTACATGTCATTGCCGATGACGATCATCTCCGCAAAGTCCGAGACCATGTGGAATCTGTCGGGCAGGACGAGCTCGTAAAGAGTTTCCATAGTCTGCCCCTCTGTTTCCACGATGACCTTTGCGCGATAGCTTTTCAAGTTCTTCAAGTCGGCGGCGGACTTGGCGATGACGCTTTTCTCATCGCCGGATGGGGCAGCGGGAGCTTCGGTCGCTGCCGCCTCCTCTGTTGCGGCAGGGGCCTCGGTCGCTGCCGGGGCTGTGGTGAGGGCTGCCGCCTCTTCCGTCGCAGCAGGGGGCTCGGTCGCTGCTGGAGCCTCAGTCGCAGGAGCTTTCGTGGCAGCAGGAGCCTCTGTAGGCGCTGGCGCGGGTGTTTCCTTTGCACCACAGGCCACCAGAAGCACGATCGTCAAACCAAGAGCCAGGACAGTGATCCATTGATATTTTCTGACTTTCATTTTTTTCTCCTTCCTTAATTCATTAACATAATTTCTATAATGCCTCATTGATGTTTCCTGATTTTCTTTTTTTCTCCTTTCATTCATTGACATAGCTTCTCTAAATACCTCAAAGGCCTTCTCAAAACAGGTCATCGGCGCTTGTAGCAAACCCGCGCCCACCATGCTGATGCCTGGCTCCTTGTGGGCGATGGTTCTTTCAATAAAGCTCCGGTCGGCGGTTGGCGAAGACGGGAATCGCCTGGCGCACCTCTTCCATCAAGGCCATGTCTACGCTAGCCGTCAGGAGCACTTCGCCGTCACCGGCCTCTACCACCAACCTCCCCCAGGGGTCGTAGATAGCGGAGTGGCCGAAGAATCTCTCCCCCTTGCTCTCCCCCACCCGGTTGCAGGCGGCGATGAACAGTTGGTTTTCGATGGCCCGGGCCTGGAGCAGTGTACGCCAATGCGCCAGACGGGGGTAAGGCCACTCGGCCGGCAGAAAAATGATTCTAGCCCCAGCCAGGGCGTAGTGACGAAACAGTTCCGGGAAGCGCAGATCGTAGCAGATGGCGATGGCACTCTTGCCCCAGGGCAAGTCGAAAACAGGAGCTACCTGACCGGCGGCCAAATACTTGTCCTCATCCATCAGGCGGAAGAGGTGGATTTTGCTGTAGTGGCCCAGGCGCTTGCCTGCTGGGGAGAAGAGGGGAGCGGTGTTGTGATAGCGCCCATCTTGCAAGGAAAGGAGCGAGCCACAGATGTGAATGGCATTTTCCCTGGCCAGAGCGGCAAGCTCAGCGAAAAGGCCCTTATCGAGGCTGGTAGCGTATTGCACCGCGTTTTCAAGGTCGTAGCCTGTGGACCACAGTTCGGGAAAGAGCACCACGTCCGAGCCTCGGCGCCTGGCCTCGACCGTCAGTTCCTGTACTTTGGCTAGATTCACCTGGGGCTGGCCCAGGGCGATATCCATCTGGGCCAGAGAGATGGTCAATTCCATCGGTCGAATCCTCTGCTGCGAGCCTTGCGAAGGTTTAGGGGGAACCCTCGCAAGGCTGAAGTTACTCTGCAAACAGGTCCTTGGCTTTGAACATGAGCACCAGGGCCCCCTTTTCTGAGCGGGAGCGATGCCTCTGGTTGGCTTTGGCCACCAGGGCCTCGTTCTGGCGCAGGAGCACACTTCGCCCATCAGGGTAGTCAATGTAAATCTCGCCCTCCAATACCAGGTAGAGCTCATCCTTGGCATGTTGGTGGAAGACGTATGCGCCTTTGAAGCGGCTGAGATAGGCGCAGTAGTCATCCACCTGTCCCATTAGGACATGGGTGAAAGGTTGGGTCAGGTCGGCAGCGGCCTGGGCGATGCTCGTCTTTTCCGGCATCACGACCTCCTTCTGGGAGAAGTGGGAGAAGCAGCGGGGCCTTCCTCCCGCTCTGCGGGGCTTCGCAAGGGCAAAAGGCGTGTGGCTTCTGACTCATTATATATGATCTGTCCCTCCAGGTCAAGACTTGCTTTTCATCAGCACCTCCCACGTGCCTTTCTGGACAATCTTCCCTTCCTGATTGAGCAGGCGCATTTCGAAGACGATGCTGCCGCCTCCCAGCTTCTTCAGTTCTTTTTTCTCTCTTACTTGGGCCTTGAGGTGGATGGTGTCGCCGATGAAGATGGGGGCACTGAACTTCCATTCCAGGCCGCGAAAGGCCAGGACCGTCTCTTCAATGAAGCCCAACTGCGCTCCCAAGCCAGCGGCAATGGAAAGGCCCAGCAGGCCGTGGGCCACACGCTGGCCAAAGATCGTCCCTTTGGCGTACTCGGCGTTGACGTGGATCTGGGTCCAATCGCCGGTGAGAGCAGCAAAGCTGACAATGTCCGTCTCGGTGATCGTCCGGGCGGCGCTGACCACTTCGTAGCCGACCTCAAATTCCTCGAAGTACATACCCCGAGGGGTGTAACCAGCTTGTTCCGTCATGTCGTCCTCCTTTGTTTGTTTTATCGGGTCTGGGCGTTGACTGTGACGTTGTAGCTCTTGTATACAGGCATAGCCAGTGCCAGGCCACGCTGTTCAAACTCCTCAACAATAGATCGGCGGAAATCGTTGGTGGTGGCGAACCACGAGTCGGTGGGAGTGTAGAACATGACAGTCAGGGCGATGGCCCCATCGCGTACGTCTGAGACGTAGAGGGAGATGTCTTTTTCCGAGATACGCCGCTCCTCGCCTTCGGCCAACTGGCGCAGGGTCTCGATGGCTGCGCGCAGGTCGGTCTCCTGGGGTATGGCCACCGTCAAGTTAACCCGGCGGTCCTTGTTGATGGAGTAGTTAACGATAGGGGTGGTAGCTACAGTGCTGTTGGGCATGGAGACCACCGGCCCGTCAAAAGTGGCGATCTGGGTGGAGCGCAGGGAGATGCGCTGCACCGTCCCGCTAAAGTCGCCGATCTGGACGGAATCGCCGCGTACGAAAGGCTGATCCAGCAGGATAAAGATGCCGGAGATAAAGTTAGCAGCCACGTCGCGGACGGCAAGGCCGATGACAATGGTGACGACCCCAGCCGCGGTCAGCATGCTGTAGAGCACGTCCTTTAGATTAGGATGGCAATGGTCACCAGGACGCCGATGACGATGACAAGGTAGTCCAGCAACTTGTCCAGCGTCTCCATGTCGCGGGTGTCAATGTCTACCCCTTTGATCCGTTTATTAAGCCGTTTCAACATGTGGGATAGATAGCGGACCAGAAACCAGACTAGCACCCAGGTGACGACAAGCCCTAGAATCCGCCAGCCGTATACTGGTTTGAGCAGTGCTCCCCAGTTGATGCCAATGCTCTCCATGATAGCTCTCCTTAGCCAGACATAGGGTGGATTCCCCGTCGCACAGCAGAGCGGTAGAGAAAGTTCATGAGCAGGACCAGAGGGAGGTGGTGTTGAGGCGGGCAAAAGGCACGGTGTAACAAGGTAGGTAGAGAATAAAAACGCCGGTAAGCCCACCACAGGCCCTCCTCCAGGGCCTGGGGGCTCATGCGGCGAGGGATGAACAGGGCGTGAGCGTCGTCGTATTTGGCCCAGTCGCGCTCGATGATGCGCCCTTCTTCCTTCATACGTTGGGCGGCCCTGGTGCCTGGCAGGGGTACATAGGCAAAGAAAGAGGCCATGGGCAACCGGTTCTCATCCAAGAAGCGCACCGTGCGCTCGAAGACGGTCTCGTCGTCATCGTCCAGGCCGAAAATGAAACTGGCCCAGACATGGATGCCAGCCTTTTGGATGCGCTGGATGGCCTCGGGGTATTCGGCTGGCCGGTTGAAGGTCTTGCCCGCCTGCTTCAGGTTCTCCTCCGAGAGGCTCTCCAGGCCGATGAAGAGGGCAAAGCAGCCGCTTTTCACAGCCAGGTCCAACAGTTCTGGATCATTGGCCACGGTCAGGCTAGCCTGGCTGAGCCAGCGCAGCCGAAGTGGAATGAGGGCCTGGAACAACTCTTTGGCCCGGCTGGGGTTGGCGGCGATGTTGTCATCCACGAAGAAGATGTTTCGGCTGACGATGGCCTTCACCTCCTCCACCACTTCCTCGACGGGCCGGAAGCGATAGGTGCCGCCAAAGAAGCTGGTCACGGCGCAAAAGTCGCAGTGGAAGGGGCACCCCCGCGTCGTCTGGACAGGGAAGAAGGAGGTGAGGTAGCGGTGCAATGGTAGAAGGGAAAGCCTGGGCCTGGGCAGGCCCTCCAGAGAAGGGTAGCCATTCGTCCGGTAGAGGGGTTCCAGTTTCCCTCGTTTAGCGTCCTCGATCACCGTGGGCCAGATACCCTCGGCCTCTCCGATCACCACAGCGTCGCAGTGTTGTAGGGCCTCTTCGGGCAAGGCCGATGCATGGTGGCCGCCCATGACCACCGGCACGCCCCGGCGTCGGAACTCATCAGCGATCTGATAGGCGCGGGTGGACTGGGTGATGACAGCCGTCAGGCCCACCAGGTCCACCGGTGCATTGAAATCAATCTCCTGGACGTATTCATCAACGATGGTCACTTCCACATCAGGGGGTGTCAAGGCGGCTATAGTGGGTATGGTCAGGTTGGGCAGCCAAGGCCAGCGGGGCTTGTAGACCTGGCCTCCATTGAGGAGATGTGAGGGTTGGATGAGAAGCAGTTTCATGGAGTCACCTCGCTTTGGTGGATTATAGCAACAAGACCCTTTGCTGTCAATTCCCAATTGCTATGAAAAATCGGCGGTGAGAGATCACCGCCGATTGCAGACGATAGGGGCGCGTTATGGCTATTATCAGGGGCCGGTAAGCGGCGAGTACGATGATGCCACCCGCGCCGCGTTACGCGCCCCAGTACACGCTAGCAGAAGTAAGCTGCCGGTTCCCTGCTCCCGCCGGGTCACGGACCCGCTTCGAGCAAGAGGGAGAGCAAGTAACCGGGTGGGGCATTTCTGCCAGGCTGTAGTAGTTGTATAAGACTTTGATCTACGGCTTTTGGAGCCGGCCGGTTCACCGGGCGAATTTCTCCCGGAGCACGTCCTATGTGGAATGAACGGCACACAGGGGACATCAATTCAATACCATCCTTTAGGGGCAACAGGGCGCGTCTCTGGGCCGAAGGCTCAATATGAACCACAAAAGCCTCATTCTCGCAGGCGTGGGTCTAGGGCGTCGCGCAACCCATCTCCAAGAAGGTTGAGAGCCAATACCACCAGAAAAATGGCTGCACCAGGCAGGATCGAGATATGTAGGGCGCTGCGAATAAACTGCCGCCCCTGGCTCAACATCACGCCCCATTCGGCGGTTGGCGGCTGAGCGCCTAAGCCTAAGAAGCTGAGACCAGCCGCGATCATGATCATCCAGCCAACATCCAGGGTGGCCGCCACAATCAGTGGTCCCAGACAGTTGGGCAGCACATGTCGCGTCAGGATGCGAAAGTCAGGCACCCCGATTATTCGGGCAGCATAAACGAATTCCTGTTCGCGTAGCGACAGGACGCTCCCACGAACGATGCGCGCGTAGTATGGGATGCCAACGATACTGATAGCGAGCATGGCGTTCTGAAGCCCTGGCCCCAAAGAAGCCACAATGGCAATGGCCAGCAGAATGGCAGGGAAGGCCAGCAAGATGTCAATCAAGCGCATGATCAGGGAATCCAGCCAGCCGCCGAAGTACCCCCCGACCAACCCCACCAGGACTCCCAAGATCATTGCGACCAGCACGGCACTGAAGCCAACCAACAAAGAGATACGACCACCCCATATCAACCGACTCAGGATGTCCCGCCCCAGGTCATCGGCACCCAAAGGGTAGCCTGGGGTAGCTGGCGGTGCTAACCGCTGACTGAGATTGGTCTCAGTAGGGTCCCGAGGGGCCAATACAGGTGCCAGAATGCTGATGATGACCATCAACAACAAGAAGATAGCGGAAGCGACAGCCATACGGTCCCGTCGCAATCGTCGCAGGGCTTGTTGAGTCGGGCTGCGCACCTGCACGCTAGGTTCAACTTCGGTGACGTGCTGCACCTTATACCGGGCATCGGCTGCTTTAGGATGTGTGCTTTTCACGCAATTGCTATCCATAGCGAATCCTCGGGTCAAGATAGGCATAGGTGATGTCCACGGCCAGATTGACCAGGACATACGATGTCGCGACCAGAAGAATAGCCCCCTGCACCAAAGGGAAATCTCTGGCCAGGATGCCGTTCACCATCGCCAAGCCAATGCCCGGATAGGAGAAAACGATTTCAGCAAAGACGTCTCCTCCTAGCAGATAGCCGACCTGCAAGCCCACGACGGTGATAACAGGGATGAGGGCGTTCTTCAAGGCGTGACGGCTGATGATCAGGCGTTCGCGCAGCCCTTTGCTGCGGGCAGTCCGTATATAGTCTTGTCGGATCACCTCCAGCATACTCGAGCGGGTCATGCGGGCGATGATAGCGGTAACCCCTGCAGCCAAAGTAAGCGAGGGCAGAATGAGGTGATTTATAAGGTCAACCAGGTCTGTACGTTCCGGCGAACGCATACCGGACACCGGTAAAATGCCGACCTTGAGACCAAGGACAATTTGCAAGATAATGCCTAACCAGAAGATAGGCATGGAGAAACCTACGAGCGCCAGAACCATGGCCATGCGGTCGCTCAGCGAATACTGCCGAACGGCGGAGAGGATGCCGGCCGGGACGCCCACCGAGCAAGCGAACAAGGCGGCAAGGATCGTCAGATAGGCCGTATTCCGGAAGCGCTCCAGGATGAAAGGCAACACCTCACGCTTCAGTTGAATGGACCGCCCCCAGTTGCCCTGCAGCACGCGGGTCAGCCAGCGGACATATTGGACGTGCAACGGTTGGTCCAGGCCCAATTCATGGCGCAGTTGAGCCAGTGAAGTCTCCGTAGCCTTCGGCCCCAGCATGATCTGAGCCGGGTCTCCAGGTGCCAACTGCATGACGAGAAATACGAGTAATGTGACACCGATGAGCACGGGAATCAGGCTGAATGTTCGTTGTGCAATATATCGTGTCATGGAACACCTCACGGACACCATGTTTTGAGTGTGTATTCGGGATCTCGAACAGTTGGTAAGGCTCTGGGCGACATAGTCGCCCAGAGCCCCTACCCAAATGATCTAGTCTCAGTAGATCACAAATTACTCTCGCTGGACCACAGTCCAGCGGCCTAAACGCGGACTGGTCCGCTTTGAGCCTTAAATCGTGATCTACTACGTACGCCCAGTAGACAGGGCGTGGGTCAAGCAAGTACCGCTCTATTCCTCGATCCACACCTTCTCGAAACGGAAGGGCCCTGTAGGATGGAGCTTAAAGTTCTTGATCTTCTTGTCCATCACCACAATCTGCGTCTCGTGGTCAACCATGATCCAGGGCGGGTCTTCTGCAATCAATTTCTGAGCTTTGATGTACAGTTCGGTGCGCTTGGCGCGGTCGAGGGTGGTACGAGCCTCCCGCAGGAGTGCATCAACCTCGTCGTTTTTGTAGAAGCCCATGTTGTACCCGTGAGGCGGCCACTGCTCGCCGCTCAGCAAGATATACAAGTGGTTGTCAGGGTCGCCGTTGTCCCCGATCCAGGACATCTCCATCAGATCGTACTCGGCATCTTCAGGCGGTACAATGACCTTGTCCAGGTACGTGCCCCACTCAAAGGTCTCAATCTTGCAATCAATGCCTACAGCTTTGAGGTCAGCCTGCATGGCTGTGCCCATGACCACCGGCTGCTGCATCCCCGAACCGGACTCAGGGATCCAGAACGAGCACGAGAACCCATCCGGATAGCCGGCTTCGGCCAACAATTGCTTGGCTTTCTCGGGGTTATAGTCGTAGCGCTGCAGATCGTCTGTATAGCTCCATACTACAGGCGGCAAGGGGTTGATGGCCAGGATGCCGGTTCCCTTCAGAATGTTGTCCACGATGGCTTGCTTGTTCACAGCATAGTTCATGGCTTGACGGACCCGCTTGTCATCGAAGGGGGCTTTCGTGTGGTTGAAGGCTACCCACCAGGTGTGCATGCCCGCTTGCTCGACAACGGTAAAGCGAGGATCTTGCTTCAATCTGGCCAACTCATCCGGTGGTATGTTCACGATAAAGTTGACGCCCCCGGCTTCCAATTCGGTCAGGCGAGACTGATCCTCAATGATGGGTCGGTAGATGACACGGTCAATCTTGGGAGGATCGCCCCAATAATCGGGGTTCTTTTCCAACACAACCTCCACACCTGGTGTCCAGCTCACAAACTTGAAGGGACCGGTGCCGACCGGGTTGATGGAGATGTCGCGGCCGTACTTTTCCACTGCAGCCGGGCTAACCATGGCCGCTGGATGCATGGCCAGATGGTTGAGGAAGGGCGCAAAAACCTCCTTCAGCGTGATATTGACCGTGTACTCGTCCGCCACTTCCACCTTATCTACCATTCCCCAGGTAAACTCGGCGTAAGGGAACTCGCCCGTGTCGTGGTATGGGTGGTTTGGATCAATTTGGCGCTCTATGTTGAACTTGACGGCCTCGGCGTTAAAGTCGGTGCCATCGTGGAATTTCACCCCTTTTCGCAAGTGGAGAGTATATACGAGCCCGTCGTCCGAAATCTCCCATGATTCAGCCAGTCCTGGTTCCACCTCTGTGCTTTCGTCCTTTAAAACGCAACAGATGGTCATACATACCGTATGCGGCTCGGTGTGAGTTGTAGTCACTGATTTGCGCCGAGTCCAATGTCGTGGGCTCTGCTTGTAGCCCAACGATGATCGTTCCACCCTCGCTTGGCCCTGTTGTCGCTGTAGGCACGGCTGCCGCTGTTGTCGCTGTAGCTTCGGGTGGAGGTGCAGTGGGAGCAGTAGTCGGGGCGGGCTTAGGGCCACAAGCTGCCAAGGCCAATAGCAGAAGAACCGAGATACTTGCAGGCACTACTTTTCTGAACATGTTTATTCCTCCTCCTTCTGTGTTATAGCGCGATCCAGACAGTTTGACAAAACATCGTATCGTTCAGTATCTTGGTGATATGTCCTCCTTTCCGTTGAGATCTCTCGTTGCAAATACCCCAGGGGCGTCAGGTATCCTAACGCCTGATGGGGCTTTACTATAACGAGCTCAAAATGAGCGAACGATAGGTAGAATAGCATAACTTACTACGAATGTCAATGTTTGTCGCGGGGATTCCGCAACAAGCCTGGAGAAGCTTTAAGGAAGGGCCGGTGGTGATGGGCGGAGTGCAGGAGTGGGGGATGTGCTCAAACTAGCGTGAGATATGGGCGCTTTGTTAACTCCGAACCTGCTATCACTTCATACTGGGTCAATCTTGGGATTTTTTCGGAAGCGCTGCATATAGCTGGTGTTCAAGACGCGCTGGAGAAAACAATCATCTCTGTGATTGATCTAGCCATCCAAAGTTATGCAATCAATGACGAGGGGCTGTTCATCCTGAATCTCTGCAGCCGGGGTTCAGGAATCGCTGATGAGTTACCCATACTTTGGGATTTCCAACACCCTTCCCTTCCTACTAGAACAGTAGCACCGTTGGCTGTGCAACGGCGCAGTGATGAGTAACCTGTGTGCCCAGCTAAGCCTAAGTCAGCTTGCCGATGCAAGTCCGCTCAGGGTAAGGACCAGGCTACCCTGTAGAGGCCACCCAGCGTCAAGAGTAATCCGAGCGCTGAAGCGGTATCACCTAAGCCCGGCAGTCTATAAGATGATCGGTTCTGTACTGTGGCCGGTATGGTCATTAACGTGGACTGTGGCCAGCCTGGCTTGGTCAATCGAGTGAGGGGGCCTTTCGGGACCAGCCATCAGGCCTATCGCTGTGCGTTGCATCTACAAAACCTACCAAGCCAGTGGACGCGGACCCTGTGACCATCACTGTGGTCAGGGTCGGCCCTTTTGGGTTTTCGAAGCAGTAGAGCGTGTAGAGGGGGGAAAAGGGGGCCAAGGTGGGGTTGATGCTAGGAATGAGAGAATGGACAGGCAGTTCAAACGAAGCAGAAGGGGCGCGTGGCGGGAGCCAGGGGCGCAGCATGGTCGAGGCAGGGGCAGGCGATAGCGTCAGGAAGGCACGGAAGTGGGTTCAGAAGGAGGAGGGAGGCGAAGAAACCGGGAGCCAGGCAGGGGGAAACGCGCCACGCGGTGGAGCATGGGCGAGGCGTGTAGCAGAGTATGGAAAGCTAAGCCAAGCGGAGTCAGGTGAAGCCAGCGGCCGTGGTGGCTTCCCGCACCAGGCGGGCCAGGGTGGTCAGGTTGGACCAGACGTCAGCCAGGAAGATGAGGGCTTTGCCCCGTGGTAGGCCATAAACGGGCAAACGTTTGAAGTCCCGGTCTTCGATGGTGGCATTGCGACTTTCGGCGGCATTGCGAGCCCGGTGGTAGAGACTTTTCCAGGTGGGCGTACCGATGGGGAGGTCACGCACGAGGCGGATAGAACCGTCGGCGAAACGTTCACCCACGTTGATGATCTTTCCGTGGGGGTGGTCAGCGGTTTGAAAGGGGCACTGGTCAGGTGGATAGAGGGCACCGTGACCGTGTCTGGTTGGAGGTCAGGGTAGAAGGCAGGGAGTTGAAGCAAGAGGGCCGTGGCCGGGTTTTCCTCTCGCTCGTTGGCGGGCCGGACATCATCCAGCAGGATGAGGTCGAAGCGACGGGCCGTGTCGGCCAACTGGAGGGGTAGGCTACGATAGCCATAGCGACCCTGGCCTGGCTTTTTCTGGGCTTGAGTGGGGTCGGCGGGTTGGTTCGGATGGTCGGGGGACTGGTTGGAGCCACTGTACCAGACGAAACGAGCCTCGGCATCGCGTGGGGTGGCGTAGCGACAGGTTTCAGCGCAGGCCAGGGTGTCACAGTCACAGCCTCGGCGTCCCTCCTCTTTGGCCGGGCAAGGGCGTGGGGTTTGGGGTGCAGTGGGTTGGTAGCAACTGGCCTGGACAGAGGCACAGCGCATGCGGGAAGCGGCGTCGTGGATCATGCCATCAGGACAGAGGAGGGCTTTTCGCCAGGCCTCTGGGCTGAGGAGGCCCGCCTCTCGGATCAAGGCCACGGATTGGGCGATGAGTTGATTGAGGTATTGCACGGCCACTTCAAGACAGCGCTGGTTGTCCCAGTCCACCACGATGGTCTCTCCCCCGGCCGAGTTTCGACCGAGG
>Ga0315309_1001727_pt1 | contig 12979 bp, 13 predicted proteins | sample TDP4_MG_FD_203080 | JGI IMG/M metagenome (GOLD analysis project Ga0315309, IMG submission 203080) | Freshwater sediment microbial communities from Lake Towuti, South Sulawesi, Indonesia - TDP4 | ecosystem: Environmental > Aquatic > Freshwater > Lake > Sediment | place: Indonesia: South Sulawesi...
CCGTCAAGCTGGTTGTCGGACCACGCAAGCACACCCTCGGCCTCTCGAGGAACATGGCGGTGAGGGCTGCTCAGAACGAGATCCTAGCGTTTATCGACGCAGACGATTACGCCGAAACGGATTGGCTGGAAAACGTTACGAGAGGGTTCAGCAGCACGGAGGTGGCCATGATTGGTGCAAGGAGGGAGTACTTCTATCCGAAGAATTGGTTCACTGAGTTCAAGTGGGACCTATTGGGAGGACGACGAGCAAGGGGTCAAATTAGGAAGGTCAAGAGCGAAAAGGCTTCTCTAGTGCTCATCAAAGGTTTCGGAAAACGCCTAGGTGTAAGCGGAACTGCCTATAGGAAGGAGCTCATAGAAGGTCTTGGCTACTTTGACGAAGAAAGTTTTTTCGGCGTCGATGACACAGACCTTGCAGTACGCATTATTCAAGCAGGATACAAGGTCATGTATGCTCCAGATGCCGTCATCCATTTTCAACCGGCGACTTCTGTCAGGGAATGGTTGAGGGAGACCTTTTGGCGTAGAGGTATCGGATATGGCAATGTGCGCAGAAAGTATGGTGTCAAGAAGCCTCCTGTTTTGACTCCCTTGGCCACGGTCCTCATCATTCTTGGAATAATCGTCGGAGTGTTGAGTGGATTTCACTTAATCGCCATTCTTGCCACGTCAGGAATCCTGATCGGGCTTGGATGGCGAACGGCATTGTACTCTCTCAAAACCAAGAGGCCCCTACAGTCATCTGTGTATGCATTACTCGAAGCAATTGCCCGAAACCTCGAGCTGCTAGGTTTTCTTATAGGCTACCTCATACCGACAAACACTCTAAGGAAGATCGCAAGACGATAGCGCTTGATTCGTAACGATTACGATATGGAATGCAGGGCGGGTCGATCGGTCGATGCGCGCTCCCTCCGGCAAAGAATGCAAGAGATGTGGAAACCGACTCACGGAGATCCAAGTCGACCTGACGGATGCCACTCTTACTTTCCTGCTCTGCCGCCCCTGTGGAAGCGTTTGTGATGTCGACCTTTCCAAGAGCAAGCTTGCCGCACATCCTAGCAGGACCTGGTCCTGGGGAGACCTCGGTAGATGGATCTTTACGCTGCAACAAATTGCTTTCCGTCCTGAGAAGCTTACCGTACTTGACATCGGGGCCGCCCCCGGTTATCTCACAACACTCGTGAGACACCTCTTCGGATACGAGGTCTGTGGGCTGGATTCGTCTCATCTAATCTATCAAGCGGGCCATGACTTCCGAGATTACGTCAGCAGGATGAGGGGGGCAGGGGTCATCATACGTGATTGTGACGTGGGCAAGGATCGATTTCCATTTCCCGATGAATCATTCGACATTGTGCTTTGCACGGAGGTCATAGAACATATTCGGAATCCTAAATGGGCTCTGGCCGAGGCATTACGTGTGCTCAGAAAGGGAGGGACCCTTGTTCTTTCCACACCGAACTTCGCTCGTGCAAGCAACCGAATGAAACGGTTCATTGGAATGCGCGCAAGCTTCCATGGGGTCAGGGAGTATACCCCGCAGGAGATCGTCAGACTGGTCGAAGAGGTCGGCTTTTCTGTCAGTGGGGTGCGTTTCAGCGACTGGTCAGAGCGGAAAAACCTGAAAAAGCTGCGACGCGCTCGTCATCTCCCTTGGATACCGTCCGCTGCATTGGTCATCCTCAAGTACGCCCTAACGCAGGTTTCTCCATCCCTGTCATCTTACGTCTTTCTGATTGCCACGAAGAGCCGTCTTCTACCGCTGGATCGCTGAGCAGTCGTGGCGCGAGATTATTTGAGCTAGAATGGTGTGCCAAACAAGGTGGAGACGTGCGCTAGACGTTCAAGGAACTGGCGGGCTTGTAGTTCCACGCTAGACAGAATTGCTCCTCAGAGGTTGTTCTAACCCGAACGACCACATAGCTCTAAAGACAAGCAATGAATGCCTTTGTAAACCGGCCGGCGCGGACCAAGCTCTATGGACATGATCTATTCGTCGTAGTGTAGGACGCAGTTTGCATTGGCGAACACGAAATATCCTTCGCCTGGGAGGATCTGAAAGTCTGGCTGGGGGACACCGAATTCAGCGAGCTTTCTATCGTAGGACACATACTGTTGAGAAGCCTCGTCGAACATGAACACAGCGTCCACAAGACCCCCTGATGGATAAATGAATGCGGTTGTTACAGTCGACTTCACTATGGTTGTCCAGCCGACGAGGTTGTATCCCTGCCGCAGCGGAATATCCCGTCCCGATCCACTTGCACCAATCACAACAAAGTTTGCACTGCCACCGGAGTAGATGAAGTAGCCTTCGTTTAGCTTGATCTTGAAATCGGTCTGCGGCACGCCAAACTCGGCCAGATTTTTGTCGTATGATACGTACCCTTGGCTTGTCACGTCGAACATGGACACACTCTCCGCAGGGTCACCTATGTACTCCAGGAATGAAGACGCAGTGAACGAGTCGTTTACCACTGGAAGACACACTACATTGTACCCGGGTGACAGGCTCATTGTCACAGTGTGCGGTCTGACCGACACCCGTACCTCTTCGCTCACGAGGACAGAGTTGACTGTGGTGTCGATTCCTGTGACCCTGTCGAAGAATGTCCTAATCTGGAATACGAGATCATGGTAAGCCTGAACGAGGGTCTTGAGCACCTGATCGGAGAACTCGGTAACCCGCTTGAGCCAGACATCGGTCGACAGGACCTCGGTCTCTCCAATGCGATCGGTGTAGATGATGACGACGGTATTCGTTGAGGCGCCGGTCATGGTCGTTGTTGTGGTTCCAATCCTGGTTGTCGAGGACTTCAGGGAAGTTGCCGCCGCAGTCGTTGTTGAGGTGTAGATGTATGTCGCCGTCCGCGATGTGCCCGTTGAAGTCATGGTGGAGGTCCCAGTCCTGGTCGTTGAGGTTGAGGTAGCCGTCCCTATCCTTGTTGTCGAAAAACTGGTCGATCTTGAGGTTCCTATTGTGCTTGTAGAAAAGACTGTCGTTGTTCCCGGTATTTCAGCCGTGAGAGTTGTTGTTCTTGTCGTTGACGTGAGATGGGTTGATCTCTCGGTGGTACTCGAGAGGATCGTCGACGTAAGGCTTATGGTTGAGGATGTTTGAATTGTTGATGTCTGGCGAACGGTCTCGGTGCCAATTTTGGTGGTCGTGATTGTTGCGTATGTTGTCGAAGTTGTATACGTTTTGGTCGTGCTGGTGACTGTCGATGTGCTCGTGGCAGTAACAGTTGCCTTGGCTGTGGTTGCGTCTGGAAGATATCGGATTCTGAGTCCTTTTCCGGTCGTCGATCGTTCTTCGCAGTCTCCAATGAAGAACCAGTTGTTCTTGCTCCAACGGTGAGGAGGGTTAGGAGCGAAGAGGAATCCTTCTCCGGCCTGAACAATGCTCTGCCAGTTCTGCTGCCCTGGATCTCCTGTCTCTGAGATCCATATTCTCGCCGGGCTTCCTCTTGCCCCGCTAATCATGATGCACTTCCCGTCGGGGGTGACTCGGACCCAGGAGGGGAGCTGCATTCCCCACCAGTCACCGAGGTCTTCGATTGGGGGGCTAGGGGAACCGTCGTCAAGGAACCTCCAGCAGTGGTAGCTCCAGTGCTCAGCTAGGTAGACACGGCCCTTGAAGAAGCCTATGCCCATAACATCCAAGTTGCTGTAGAGGCGGTTCCAAGTCTGCCCATGGTCCTTTGTCCTCCAGAGCCCGTAACCGGGGAAGCCGGGATCTCCCACCGCCGCGTACATCCATCCTGTGGACGGGTTTATCTGCACTGCGTGAATGTGTTTTGAACTGAAATCAGTTAGTAGGCTCCAGGTTGCACCTCCATCGGTGGATTTCATAAGGCGGGCCATATCTGGATAGGTGGCGTATAGCCCTGCGTAGAGGATGCCGTTTTCGTCTTCGCAGATCCCGTCTTGTAGGACGCTAATTCCTTTTTCTGCCCATGTATCCGCTCCATACACCGCTTTCCAGGTGTCTCCTCCGTCAATTGATCGATAGATTCCTGCATAGCCCGCAGTCGAGATGCCTGAGGCGAACAAGTAGTCTCTCGAGTCCACGAAGACGCAGCGGACGAAGTCAATGTTGGGAAGTGTTCCTATGGGCTCCCATGTCTGCCCCTCATTGTGGCTTCTGTAGAGGTCGCCGGTGTTCGATGAGCCCGCGATGACGGTGACCCCGTCCTTCATTACAGCGGCAGCCAGGAATCTTTGAGGGAGTGTCTCAACCGTCCACTGGCCAGCCGCCCACGATTCCTGAGGGCTGACCGAAAGAGCCAACCACAGTACTATCAGGCAGATCGTCAGGGGCCTCGCATAGTTGTGGGGCTTCATTTGGACGGAATCCTCAGGGCAACGCCTGTCATGTATGAAAACGACGATATATAAGCGCAGCATTCCATTTTTTTCGAGTCGGCAACCTGTTGCAGGAGTGATCCTAGTGATCCTGGCCCTTTTTCGAGGATCCATTCAAAGTCCTTCTGCTTGTTACTAACGCTTAAACCCCATGCGGGGTCAATTACCAAGAGTAGCCACGGCGCGGTGGTCCAAGGTCTCTCCCCTTTGACCTATGCGGTATCCTGTTTGCGAGACCTATTTGCGGAAATGTGGTAGAGGAGGGTCCGACCGCTTGACTGTGGAGAAACATTATTCTTTGGGCCCATGACAGAATAGTCTCACAGGGAATTACATGAGAAGGCTGATATGTCTAGCCGCGGCAACATTCACATTGATGATCGTGACTGGGATTTTGGCCCTGTCGACATTCAAACCGCGCTTGCCAGTGAGCACAACATCGTCTGAATTGCCCGTCTGGGAAATTGAACAAGTACCACTGAACTTCTGGGGAGTTGACATCATGAACGATGGGGTCACGATAATTGCTGGCTTGGCTGAGGGCGCTGGGGACCTCGGTGCCATCTACAGAAGCAGGGATGAGGGGCTGACATGGGAGAAAATATGGACTATTCCTGGAGTAGATAGCGACGTTCGTTGTGTTTTTGTTGATTCCAGAGACTATGTCTTCGTATCTGGGTTTTACGGAGAGAACCCGGGGGGCTTGTACCGCAGCATTGAGGCTGGAGACACGTGGGAAAGAGTGTTTCGGGAAGCCGATAGACCTTCGGCTGAGGTGATGCCTGATGCGATCACCGAAGATGAACAAGGCAACCTTTACATTGGAACCTATTACTATCAAGGACCTCCTGCCAAAGTCTACAAATCGGAAGACGGAGGAACCAGTTGGCGCCTCATACATGAGTTTGAAGGTGGAAAGCACGTTCACTGTTTGAAGTACAACGCATACAATGGGAGAATGTATTGTTCGGTTGGGGACCCTGGCTACAGCGACTTCGGATTCTATAGGTCGCTGGACAAGGGCGTGACTTGGCAAAAGATAGGCATTGGTGACTGGGATATCATGGGCGTGGAGGTTCATGAAGACTATGTTTTCGTCACAAATCATTGGGGAAAAGGCGAGGTTGTTAGGATAACGGATGACGGAAGCGTCAGTCCGCCGACAGAAGTGGTTTGGTCTAGCGGGTTTCAGTTGGAAAACTGGGCTAGACTATACGAAGGGGGGTGGATGCTCTCGAGTGGATCAGGAGCCTGTCCAGCAGGAGTGAATATGAAGATCGGAGGATCTCAGACTCCTCCCTTTGGTGCGGGCACTTGGCAGACCGTTCACGAAGATGGTAACACGCGTAGTCATCTGGGCTTCGATTCCTCTTCTCACAGGTGGAGTCAAAATGGATGGCTCTTCGCTGCAAACACTATTGAAGGACAAGGGGTAAAGATAAGATATCGGCGGATTGACCAGCCATAGGTTCTCGCTGGATCTGCTCCTAGAATTCTACCTCAGCCCTTAAGTCGTAGGTCCTAAGCGTCGATTCTCTGCGCTTTCTGGCTTCTCTTTCGAAACTGTCATCCAAGAGAATCTTCCCTGGGGCTACCGCCATTCCACGCCGTCTCCGTATCTCGATCAGTCTGCTGGTGATCTGGCCTGAAGCCATCATTGTGGCGATCACTGATGTGAAAGGCAGAGAAGACAGCGATGCCGTCGGACAGAGGGAGGCACTATCGTCTTGCCCAAACCTGTTCGATTGATCGATCAATCTCGCGGACATGGAGTGGAGGGTATTCTGTCTGCAGTGCACCGCAAACCCTGCCGAGCAGATAGCCTCCGTTGGTCGCTAGCCTTAGGATGTCTCTCAGCTTGTCTTCTTTGGACCTGCGAGAACCGGCAGTGAGGTTCGCCAAGATCCTGAGCGCGAGCTTTAGCAGTTCTGAGGAGTCCTTGAGTGGCAAGTTCGATCCATAGCCATAGGCTCTATTGATGTAAGCGTGGCTTCTGCCTGCCTGGAAGTACTTGAGGAAGTCTGATCGAAAGGTGTCTGAAGAGAGGTGATATGCCATGGCTTCGGGCGCGTATCTCATTTTTATGCCGCGTCTTGTCAGGCGGATTCCTAGTTCTGTGTCAGTACTGCGGCGTATACGGGTGGAAAACCCTCCGACTTCGAAGAGCGTGGCTTTGTCTATCATCATGTTGCTGCCGGCTAGTCTTCCTGCATATCCCGCAGCATTCACCTTCAAGGCGCGCGCTACTTTTACGTGGTTTTCTGAATCCTTGACCCAGGGTAGCGCCAGCGGGCTCAAGGCAATATGTCTCGTGAACCCCATTGCGCACTTCTCGCTCCCCATACTCTTGTAGAGCATACTCAGCCAGTTTCTCGGGAAGATCATGTCAGAATCAGTGATTGCCAGCAGTTTCCCTCGACTATTCTCGGCCCCTGTATTCCTGAGTAGCCCGACGAGCCCGCTATGGGTACCCATTCTTATCACGCGGACGCCCATACTACGTGCAATCTGAGCAGTGCCATCGTTGGAGCCGTCGTCCACCACAATGATTTCGTATTGCTGGTCGAAATCCTGGTCAAGCAAGGATCCCAAGCATCTTGGAAGTGTCTTGCCTGCGTTGTATGCAGGGATGACAACGCTCACGGTAGGTGTGTGGCCGTGATGTGACATGATCCAGATCTCTCGGCTGTGCCCACTATATCAAGTTAAAGGCATCTCCGCTTGCTCTGGTTTCGAGCTCTCGATGGATCGACATAGCTCTGGGTGGATATCGCCTCAGACAGGCTGTTCCTCATGCATCCTGACTATGTAGACGACATCGTACCCTAGTGTAGGGAAGTGACGGCAGAGGACCCTGTCCACGGGGTAGGTCAACCGGTAGATAACAGAAAAAAGCCTGGCTGATCCTCGGATCCGAGCGACTTTTGGATAAAAGACCTTTTCCATTATGCTCATCATTGGAAAGTGTATGCGTCGAAGTATCTCAGATCCGCTTTTTCTCAGCGCAGCCTCCAGTTCTTCTTGCTCAAAGAAGTACTGGGGATGTTCTAGGAGACCGGGAATGCCAAGTCGGCATCTCAGCCTGTTCAGATTCCGAATTCCTTCCACTGTGCACTCGATCAAGACCAGAAGCCCTGCCGACTTTAACACTCTCATAGCTTCCCCAATGGCTGCGTCTCTTTTGCCCCTCGGAACGAATATCATCGTCCGAATCGAGTACAGGCACTGAAGAGAGCCACTCCTGAAAGGAAGGAAGGTTACGCTTGCTTCCACGAGCTCAACTGATCCCTTCAGTCGCTCCCTTGCCAAGCTCAGCATTTCACGAGATAGGTCAAGACCGATCAGTCTGCTCTCTCCAAGTGATCTGACCAATTGATTCAAAACGTAGGCATTCCCGCATCCCGCGTCAAGTATTGCCCCCGCACTTGGAACCGCTCGAAGTATTTCACGAGCCTCGATCCTTCGAAGATGTCCACCCCACCCAGTGGCGGATGGCCGTTGCCCAAGCCTTCGCGCTCGTATGTCCCAGTGCTTCCTGACCTCGATCTCCAAGCTCATCGACTCCGGGCGGCCTTTCCCGAGTGTACCGCGGCTGCTCCCAGATAGACCGGTCTTCGGTAGGAGATAAGCAATCAAGGATGGTCTCTTCCTCTTGACATTGCTGCGGTCACAATGTCTGCTAGGTGTCGAAGAAGCTCCGCGGCCAGGTGCCTTCGCACTCTGGCCTTGCGGCACCCTCTGCGATCGCGATCGATCCAGAAAGCCCTCAGTGCTATCAAGGGTTAAAAACTTGTATAGTCTGCTGATCTGTCGGAAGCCCGTGGGGACACCAAGAATCATGGATTCCGCCATGAACATCGTCAGGCTGGTACATGAGTTTCCCGCTGCCGGGGAGGTTCAGCTAGGGTTGGGACCTACCTTCTACCACCTCTCGAAGGAGCAGGCAAAGCTAGGGCTGGGCGTACATGTTGTCTGCAAGCGGTTCCATGGTCAAGGAACCGTTGACCTCTTCGATGGCGTTCATGTACACAGGGTTGAAACGCCCTACAACCTTCGGGCGCTAACCGAGTTGAGGAAGTTGAGTAGGCAGATCGATGTGAGACTCGTTCACAGCCATGCCACATCATGTCCTTCATACGCGCTCTTCAAGGAGTTTTGTGATCAGCTCACTCACGTTGCTCATGTTCACGGAACGAGCAAAGGAGTCATGGCCGCGTCCAAAGAATTCATCCCTGATCTCACAAGCTCGCCAAGCGAGGCTCTCACAAGATCCATCTCGATCTTGAGAGAGAACATTGTATGGAGGAGGGCGGATGCTGTTATTGCGGTGTCCGGTTCTGTCTTGAAAGAGCTGACCGGGCTTTACGGCTTGCAGAGAAAGAACATCTATGTGGTAGGCAATGGAGTTGATCCTGATATTTTCTATCCTCGAAGAGCTCACCCGGCCTTGCTGAAGAGACTGGGAGTGGAGCCTGATGCTCCAAAGATACTGTACACGGGGGGGTTCAGACCGATGAAGGGAGCAATCTTCCTGATAAAAGCACTCAAGAAGGCGCGAAAAGCGGTGCCTCGTTTGTCAACTATTTTCCTGGGCCAGCCTCGCGGCTCGCGTTTTGCTGGAGAATTGCTTCATCTCATCAAAAGTATGGACTTGGGCAGAACAATTCGAATGATCAAGCCTGTGCCCTACGTTGAGATGCCTCAATACTATTCGATTGCAGACGCACTGGTAGTGCCGTCGGTGTATGAGGCGTTCGGGAAAGTGGCTCTGGAAGCCTTGGCTTGCGGTGTGCCAGTAGTTGGATTTCCTGTCGGAGGGCTGAGTGAGGTTGTTACAAACAAGAGGGGCATCCTCGTGGGACGGGGAGACGTCGATGCGCTTTCCGAGGCCATAGTTGATGTCGTATTGACTCCTGACTTCAAGAGGCGAATTGTGGAGCAAGAGAGGCGGTCACTCCTGCGAGTCTTTTCTTGGAGGAATGTCGCAGAGAGTGTCTCAAACATTTATCGAATGGTGCTTGGTTGATCATCCGAGACCCAACTGAACACTCTGACTTTCTGGGACGGCGATCGCCGGGAAGACGACATCAAGGATCGATCGATCAGCAACCCGTGAGATCCCACTTTTCCCAAACTCAGATGCAACAAAGTCGACGATTCTCGACGTGGGATCGATCAAGCGTTGTCCTGTAGGAGTTCTATTTGAGCCTGTGTCGGATCATGTTTGAGACACGTTGAAGGTTATGTGGGGTATCTGCAAAAATTGTTTGGATTTCCCTCGCTGCTAGCCTGATTCTTCCTTGCTTGACTAGGGTTGATATTCTTTGAATTCTTCTTCTCGCATATCTTTGGTCCAGGAGGTAGCGGCGGGCGTTTCTCATGTCCTCCGCTCTGAAGTTCTTGAAGGACATCACGGGATCAATACTCGTGTATCTTGCCCAATCCTTTGTAATCAGCCACCCCTCATCTTCAGCCATCTCGTAGAGCGCTGTCCCGGGGTAAGGTGTTACGATGTCTACCGTTAGGACGTCTGGGTCTATCGCATCTATCAATCTTCTTGTCTTTTCGATTGATTGCCATGATTCACCCGGCAAACCTATCAGGACAAACGCTCTTCTCCTCAGACCCTCCTCCCTCGTTACTTTGAACGCTTCAGCGATCTTCTCGACGCTTGCCCCCCTTTTTCCCACGATGGCGAGGATCCTCGGGTCTCCCGTTTCGACCCCGATATTAACCGACACGCACCCGGATTGTCTCATCTTCCTTGCGAGCTCACGGGAGATCCTGTCGGCTCTTGTCTCGCATGTCCATCGTATTCGCAACCTACGCTCTAGGATCTCATCGCATATCTTGGAGGCTCGAGCCATGTCCATGCTGAAGGTCTGGTCTCTGAACCATATTCCATGAACATCGTAGTTCCTTACGAGGTGCTCGATTTCGTCAACCGTCCTCCTCGCTGACATCCCTCTCCATGGTCTTCCTGAGCCGATGGGGTAAGGGCAGTAGACGCAGTTATACGAGCATCCTCGGCTGCTCAGGACGGAGAAGAATCTCGTCAGATTGCCTTTCTCGGATTCGGGGTAGAAACGGCCCTCCTCGATCAGGTAGCGGTCCATGTCCAAGAGGTGATAGGCAGGGATTGGAAGGGAATCTAGGTTCGTCTCAAAGGGGCGCCGCTGATTTTGAACTATCTTGCCTCCATGTCTGAAACATATTCCAACTGCACCCTCTAGGCTTCCCGCTTCCAGGCCCTTGACTACGTCGGGTAGTGTGAACTCCAATTCTCCTTGAATTGTGATGTGGACGCTACTCTCAGCGATAGCCTTTACCGGTGCGACCGCGCAGATCGTCCCCCAAGCCACGAGATGCGCTCCTGGACAGGCCTCTGATACTTGGTTTAGGATTTCCAGGTCTTGCTTGAATGCTGGAAGCGAGAGCCTGCTCACAACGATATCAGGCCCTAGTTTCTCCACTTCTTGAAGAACATCAGGAAGATCCAGGTTTCTTACTTGCGCGTCCAACACACTTACTTCATGATCACTTTCCTCCAGGAGCGCGGCAGCATAGGCGGAATGGAGAGGGGGAACAACGTGGCCCTCATGCCCGTACCTCTGTCTTTCTGAAGGGGAGGCAACCCCAAAGCCCAAGAAATCCCGATAGACATTAAGCCGCGGAGGGCTCGGCAACTCAAGGAACAGAATTCTCACTTCGCCTCCACCAGATTTTCGGGTTCTTGGCCGATCACTCATCCTGAACAGCCATATAAATAGATAGAAGGGCGAGCGAAGTTTCAAACGGCGTATGGGCAGTCGGGTGAGAAAACTCGAGATCGACTGCACATGACACGAAGCTGTGAAGGGTCACAGATGCATGGATCGATCGGCGTGTCGTTCAAGAAAAAAGTTGTAGCCGGTAATGAGGAGATTGTCATTCTCGCTTCGATAGCCATTCTATCCCCATCGCTCTCCACGAATCCCAATGCCACAAGAGTGGAGCGCACATTCATTCTACAAGCGTTCAAGAAATGAAGATTCGCGGTAGTTCTCTATGTACTAGGATGTCCAGGGCGATTGACCGATCAACGCTTTCGATTAAGCCGGACAGCGGTGAAGGCCGCCACCACACCTATCAAGCTCACAACCGAAAGGCTCTCTCCGAACTCAGGCACGCTCGAAGTTTCGCAGAGAGGCCCCGTCAGCCCACCTTGGAAAACATCTCCAGCCGACTTCTCTCCGACCGCGACCGGTCGGCTAGGATCGTGTGGATAGTCGTACCTTAGGACGAAGTAGAACGTCCTTGTCTCGCCCTCTTCCATGTTTGCTTCGAACTTGATCCCCCTGATCCCCGTGTGTGGGTCGGTGGTGTATTCGTACGGTCCGGAGGCAGCCACGATGGCGTTCTGGCCTCCGCAGAACCCTATGATCCAGAAGCTAAGGGCAGGAGGCCCATCAGAGTAGACCTCATAGGTCCACTTGTAGTATCCCTCGGCTGTGGTTTCAACACCGAGGAACCTGATTGTGTGTCCCCCAAGGTCGGCTTGGTCCGCGCCAAGCGCTAGCGGAAGACTGGCTAGGATGGCTAGGCTAACAGCTATTACCACTACTGGGGGTCTGAGCATTGTTCTCATCCCTCGCCACCCTCTCCCGGACACTCTGTGCGGTACAGACCGTGAGTCGATATTTAAGCAAGATGAACCAGGAATTCATTGGTCTGGACTACTGCTTCACGCCGTCCCCCTTGGCCAGCCAAGCGGCATGAGAAGCTCTTTTCGAATCCCTTTCTTGCTCGACCAAGACATCGCGACGTCCATGTGTGTGTGCGTCCGCCGTTTTTCCCTTGAAAGACCCTAGTTGCGGAACGACAGGCTTTCAATGATCACAGTTCCGTGGGGTTGATGGGTGGCCTTCCTGATTTCCGCTGAGCAGTCTAGACGTCGAAAGGCCCTATCCCAGACCTAGGGCTTGCAGCAGCAGGCAAACCGTGGGAACCAATTGTCTGTCGTACGATGTGGATCTTCGTTTTCCAGTTCCGCCTTGTCCCCGCGGCACCCGAATTTCTGGGAAAGGATATTAGGCGAAACGGGAGATCCTACGCGGCATGTCTTCATTGGCTCCATGGAAGATCTGGGAGCGGCCGTACGTTTTCCTGATCGCCATGGTCGCAGTTTTCCTGGTCGTGTCTGTTTTCCTGAGCACTTCCCTGACGTTTATCTTCACCGTGACGGCAACTCTCCTTGCTTGGTTCTTGCTCAAGTGGGACGAATATCTGCAGGTCAAGGCGAGGAGCCGGCCTATTGAGATTGTTCTGGGAGTCATGTTGGTGACTGTCAACATTGGGCGGAACATGCTTGAGTTGGGCTCCATTCGGTTCGGGTTGGTTGACATGTTGGTGACTTTTGTCGGTCTTTGGTTGGCTTTTTTCGGTGCTGGGAGCCTCAGGTTCTTTGCCTTCCCTACAATCTATCTTGTAGTTCTGATTGTCGGCTACTGGCTGGAGTTTTCGATTGCAGAGGTGAAGGTCTTGGAGGATTCTCTTGCTCGGTTTATGTCTTCTGTGATGGCCGTGTTCGGCATCCCCAGCAGCGCACACGGGAATCTCGTTACGCTCGA
>Ga0315309_1001728_pt1 | contig 12975 bp, 16 predicted proteins | sample TDP4_MG_FD_203080 | JGI IMG/M metagenome (GOLD analysis project Ga0315309, IMG submission 203080) | Freshwater sediment microbial communities from Lake Towuti, South Sulawesi, Indonesia - TDP4 | ecosystem: Environmental > Aquatic > Freshwater > Lake > Sediment | place: Indonesia: South Sulawesi...
GTCGCTTGTTCTGACTGGCAGCGGGCAAAAGGACTATGATGAAACCTGTGGAAATCTACACCAAGGAAGGCTGTCCCTATACGCGGGGTTTGAAGCGAAAGCTGGAGCACGACGGCCTGCCCTACGTTGCCTATAATGTGCTGAAAGACCCAACCCGGATGCAAGAGATGCTGGCTCTCAACGGGCAGCGCCGGGAGGTGCCGACCATCGTCTGGCCAGACGATGGTGTGGAAGTCGGCTTCCACGGAACCTGAACCGTATAAGTGCGCCGACCGGCGGTCGGAAGAGGATAGATTTCGGTGGAGGTGGAACTATGCCAGGAAGAGGACCGATGATGTGGCGGACGGCGGGGTGTTGCGGCGGTAGAGATGCCGAGGTGACCCAGGTGGCCATTGACGACAGGGGCTTCACCGTTGGCATCGTGGGGCTGAAGCAGGTCTTTGAGCAACTCTATACCATGGGGCGCAAGCCCGAGGACGGGGTTCGTGACGAACTGCTGGCCATGGTCAAGACCCGCAACTACGTCCCGCCCTCAGCAGAGGAACGATACAAAACCGCCCTCCTGCGAGAATACGCTGTTTTTTGCGCGTCCAAGGGAACAAAGTAGCGACGCGCTGTGGAAAAGCCTTAAGTTGATCACGGCAGCGAGGCGTAGCGTGGCCTAGTGGGTAGCTGTCACCACAGGCCACCATGGAGCGGGTAGATGAGCGGACGCCGGGACTTTGAGTTCAACCTGCGGGAATTGGCAGGGTCCATGGGGGATTTCGGCACCCTGTTTCCCCTGGCCATCGGCTTCATCGCCGTCAATGGCCTGGACCCGGCTGGCCTGTTCATCATGATGGGCCTGACCAACATCGCCATCGGGCTGGTCTACCGCCTGCCGATGCCGCTACAACCCAAGAAGGTCATCGCCGTGGCCGCCATCGCCCAACGGTGGCCACCCTCCAGGTTGTACGCTTCCGGCCTGGGGTTGGGGATCACCTAGTTCATCCTGGTTTTCACCGGCCTGCTGCGCAAGGTCATCGAGCTCACGCCGCTGTTTGTGGTGCGGGGCATCCAACTGGCTCTGGGAGCTGTGCTGGCCTGGGAGGGGCTCAAGATGATGCGACCAGCTCCCCTGCTGGGACTCGTCGCCATCGTCATTGTCCTTACTCTGCGAGAGAACCGCTACGCTCCGGCAACCATCGTGCTGATGATCCTGGGGGTAGGGATCGTCGCCTGGCGCGGTGAGTTAGGCCATGCCCTGGACTTGGCGTTCACCCTGCCGCCGCTGACGATACCCCGCCTGGATGAAGTGGGGCAGGCCATGCTCCTGGCCGGTTTCGCCCAGATCCCTTTGTCTATCACCAACGCCGTCATCGCCACCGCCGCCCTGATCCGTGACTACTTCCCGGAGAAGGCGGTCAGCGAGCGCAAGCTGATGCTGAACATGGGGATCATGAACGTGGTCGGCGCTTTCTTTGGTGGGATGCCGATGTGCCACGGGGCGGGGGGACTGGCCGGGCAGTACTATTTCGGCGCGCGCACTGGCGGGGCCAGCATCCTGGAGGGGCTGATTGAGGTCTTTCTGGGCCTTTTCCTCAGCAGATCGGTCGCTAACCTGCTGAAAGCATTCCCCATGCCTTTGGTGGGTGGGATGCTGCTGCTGGTGGGGATCGAACTGGGCAGGGCCGTGGTCAAGCTGCGGGGCTGGAAACTGTGGCTGGCGCTGGTCACCGCTACCGTCTCGGTAGTCACCAACATGGCTCTCGGTTTCGTGGCTGGCCTAGCGGTGGCCTACCTGGTTCGAGAGCTGAAGCATCAGCGAATAGTGTCCTGCGCCTGCCTCCACTTGAAAGGAGCGACGCAAGATGCCTGAACAGGCCAGGGCCATCGAGGTCTCTGGCCTGACCAAATACTACACTCTTCACCGACACCTAAAGGAGAAGCGCGATTCGATCCTGCGGATCAGCCTTAATCCGCAACTGACAATTCACCGAGTTCTGAGAAAGCGATGAAAATCTCTGTCGGCAAAGATGGTGCACTGAGGCTGCCAAAGCAGTATCGGGAACAATGGGGCCTGGAGGCAGGGACCGAGCTGCTCCTGGAGCGGATCGAGGATGGCTTTGCCCTGCGCGAGATCAAGCCCAACGCTCGACGGGCTTACATCGAGGTCACAGCCCTTTGCAATCTGAACTGCCGCATCTGCATCCGTCAGGTGTGGCGCGACACACCGGGTGAAATGACCTGGGAGACTTTCGAGGCCGTGGTCGAGCAGTTGCGGGCCTTTCCCGACCTGGAACGGGTCACCTTCGGCGGCTACGGCGAACCCCTGGTGCACGCCCGCGTTGTGGAGATGATGCGACAGGCCAGTGAGCTAGGCGTGGCCCTCACCCTGACCACCAATGGCCTGCTGCTGGACGAAGCGATGGCCAAAGCCTTGCTGGAGACCCGGCTGGACAAGGTGGTCGTCTCCCTGGACACCGTCCACGCCCAGGCCTACAGCGGAACACGACCGGAGGGTGGGCTGGAGCGGGTGACGGACAACACCCGGGCGCTGATGACCCTGGCCGAACGCCGTCCCTGGCCACCCCTGAACCTGGTACTGGAGTTCGTGGTCACTCGCAGCAACCAGGACGAACTGGCCCGCCTGCGAGAGGTGGCCCGCAATCTGAAGGCCTCTTCTGTGCTGGTGACCAACCTGTTGCCCCACACCCTGGACGGGGCCGAAGAGATCCTGTATGACAGCGACCAGCCCGTTGGTCCGCCTCTGAGCTGGCCGGTGCCCGACCGGGGAGCCATCGTCTGGGGCCGGATGGACCTGCCGCGGACAAAGTGGGGTGCCGAACCCCGTTGCCGCTTCGTGGCCAACCGGTCTCTGGTGGTAGGCTGGGACGGCGGGGTGAGCCCCTGCTATCCGTTGATGCACTCCTATCCCTACTACATTTACGGCCGGCACAAGGAGGTCAGCCGCTACGTGTTGGGCAACGTGCGGGAGCAGCCTCTGGTGGACATCTGGACTTCCGATGAGTATGTTGCCTTCCGGGCCAGGGTACGAGAGTTTCGTTTCCCTTCCTGCGTAGACTGCGGCCTGGCCTGCCCCTACACCGAGGAGAACGAGGATTGCCTGGGCAACGTGCCCTCTTGCGCCGACTGCCTGTGGGCCCAGGACATCATCCGCTGCCCATGAGGGTATGAACCGTTGCCTTCGCTTATCTGCTTTTATTGGGCGAGTGGACGTGCTACAGGGCCAGGCTGACCCGTAGACATGCATCCACAGCTTGCATGTTGGCCTCGTCCAGGTGGCCCAAATGCTTGAAGACGCTGGTCTTGGGGATGGTTAGAATGACGCTGGCTAGAACCACCGCTTCGCAATCTAGGCCAGCCGTCCCCGCCCGGAGGTGGTGGTTGGTTGGGTAGACCCTGTCCGGCACACGGCTGGAGATGGCTGCCACGATCAGGTTAGGGCTGAAGCGATTGCCCACGTCGTTCTGTATGACCAGGGCCGGCCGTGGTTTGCTCTGGCTAAAGTCGGTTATGAAGGGAAAAGGGACCAGCACGACGTCTCCCCGGCGGAAAGAAAGTTCATTCCTCATCCCACTGCCACACCTTTTCCGCCGCCGCAGCCTGGAGAGGCAGGCTCTCCTGGGCCAAGGCAGCCATCTCCTCAGCCATCACCTGGTACCCTTCGGCTAGGAGGGCCTCGAATTCCTGTTGGCGCAACTTCTCCAGCCGTTCCAGCAACGCCTGGCGGACGAACTGGCTGCGGTTCTCCGAAAGACGGCGGGCCATCTCATCCACCGTCTCCAGCAAGCTGTCAGGGAGCGTGATCATCACCCTTTCCATACGAATTGGCTCCTTTCTGGCAGGTGAATTGCCACGCATAGTATACACTATCCGCATTGTAGTGTCAATACTGTCCCCACCTGCCCCAAGTCAAAAATTGCTTCTGCTGGACAAAGTACGGGGAATGAAGTACAATAATAGGGCAGGTCTGGACGCCCCAGGCCCGCCCGGGCATGAATTGTCCGGGCTACGAAGCGACGCCGGATCACTCCGGCTAGCCCCATTCACGGGGCGTTGTCTTGTAGCCCGGCGGCTTTATAGCCGGGCTCTGTAAACCGGAATGGAGCCCCAGGATGGCGATACCGCTCAACCCCTACGTGGCCGGCAACCCCGTCGGCGATAGCCCCGCCTTTATCGGGCGGACGTGTTGCGCGAGGTGCTGCGCGTCCTGCGCCGCTCCCAGGACAATGCCATCGTCCTCTACGGCCAGCGGCGCATCGGCAAGACCTCCATCTTGCAACACCTGGTCGCCTGGCTCCCCCGCGAGGGGCCGTACCGCCCGGTCTACTTTGATCTGGAGTACAAGGCTGAATGGCCCCTGGGTCAGGTGCTGCAGGAATTGGCCTGCACCATCGCCCACGCCCTGGGCCAGCCTGTCCCTGACCTGGACACTGATCCCGAAACCGCTTTCCGCGACGAGTGGCTCCCCGCTGTCCTAGACGATCTGTCGGAGGGCTCCTCGCTGGTGCTGCTTTTTGACGAGTTCGACGTGCTGGCTGACCCCAAGGCGGAGCAGGCCGCCGCCGCCTTTTTCCCCTACCTGCGCGACCTGCTGACGCTCGACCCCGGACGAATGCAATTCGCCTTTGTCATTGGCCGCAATGTGACCGACCTGGCCAACATTGCCCTCTCCCTTTTCAAGGGCACTCCTGCCCAGCGCGTCTCGCTGCTGGACCGGGAGGACACCGCCGACCTGATACGCCTGTCCGAAGCCAACGACACTCTGCGCTGGTCCGAGGAGACCGTGGAACGGGTCTGGCAATTGACCCACGGTCATCCCTTTCTGACCCAACAACTCTGCTCCCGCGTCTGGGAGCAGGCTTACCACGAGGAGCCCGCCGAGCCGCCCATTGTGACCTTGGAAGACGTGGGCGCGGCGGTCCCCGACGCGCTGGAGGCCAGCCGCAACACCCTGGAGTGGCTGTGGGGAGGGTTACCTCCGGCCGAGCGGGTGGTGGCCTCTGCCCTGGCCGAGGCCGGCCCCGGCCCTATCACCCAGGAACAGTTGGAACACCTGCTGCACGAGAGCGGCGTGCGCGTCGTCATCCGGGAATTGCAAAACGCCCCCCAACTTTTGCAGGATTGGGATCTGATCGAACCGGCTGACGGCGGCTACCGCTTCCGCGTTGAGTTGCTGCGCCGCTGGATCGCAGAGAACAAGCCGCTCAAGCGCGTGCAGGAGGAATTGGATCGCATCGAGCCAGTAGCCGATAGCCTCTACCAAGCTGCTTTAGGATTGTACCAAGGTGGGCAACTGGATCAGTCAGACCGTGGCGTTGCTGCGGCAGGCTATTGCCCTCAATCCTAATCATGTCGGGACCAATCAATTGCTAGCCGACATCCTGCTTGCCCAAGGAGAAATGGACGAAGCAGTGCAAATGCTAGAGCGGTTCTATGAATACCAGCCTGCTGCTGCCCGGCCCCGTCTGGTGCAGGCTTTGTTGGCCAAGGTCCAGGTTGCTGAAAGCGACTATGAGCAACTGACCCTCTACCAGAAAGTGTTGGAACTGGAGCCTGCACAGCCAGAGGCTACCGACAGAGTGGCTGAGTTAACTAGTAAATACCCGAAGAACTTGGGTGAATTACTACGTTACTACAGATGCAGAAGTAATTTGACTCAGCGCCAACTGCGAGATCGCCTAGAAGATGTAGGATTTCCCCTAGGAGAATCGACTATAAGCATGTGGGAGAGTGGAAGGCGCTTACCTAGCGATCCCCTGTTGTTTCTTTACCTCAGTCGGTGCTTGAACCTCAAACAAGATGAAGAAGCCCTTATTAACGCCTGGATGCTGGGAAAGTTCACCAGAAAGCTCAAGGGTTATGACTTATTGGTCAAAAAGACAAACAGAGGGTAGGCAACTGGCTGCTTAGAACTCCCTGGCTATCGCTTTTCATCCCTCTCGCCTGGGACTCAGACTAGTGCGAAAAGTGCAACTTTAAGCACTCCTTACACGTGGGCCCGAGTCGAACATGAATTGTTGTTGACCACATGGCTGGGATAGAGGGGTAATGATGCGGTTGGTGTAGCGTTCTTGGTGACGCTCTTCGTGGTGTTCAGTGTGATGAGTGGCCTGATACTGGGCACAGCGCTCACGGTGTTTCCCGACATAGCAGGCGTTATGACGCTCATCATAGGAGAGCCCAAGAACCCATCCTTCCTGCCTTCCAGTGCGGGTGGCCTTTGGGGTCCTCGTGCTGGCTCATGTCTTCTCGTCTGGGTAAGCTTCCTGGGCAGTTGGCGGTTGTTCCACTAGGAGCGGCTTTGAGAATCCAGCACACCACCTTTGGTGGAAGAAGGTAAACATGACTAAAATCTATCTTGACGTTTGTTGTCTGAACCAACCTTTTGATGACCAAAACCAGCCCAGAATCCGCCCTGAAGAGGTGAGCAAGGGATGACAGCGATGACTATGACTTTAGAGCAAATCCGTGTGATCGGATACCGTGCCCTATTGCGGGAACTAGGGCCAGTGAATTTGGTCCGCTTCCTCCAGCAATTCGAGACCGGGTACGGTGATTACACCCAGGAACGCCATGAGTGGCTGGATCAATACACAGTCGAGGAGATTGCTCAGGAGGTCCAGAGACGCCGTGACGCCGGATAGGGCAACACCCCCGATCGGTTGACGGATGTTCCAGTAAGAGTAGCTTTGAGAATCTGGCGAACCATCGGGCGATATAAACCAAGAGGTGTAAGAATGACAGAGCGGGTTGAAGCGCTGGCACGGTTGTGCCATCAGTTCGAGATAGAGATCCTGTATGCCTTTGGCAGCCGCGCTCGGGAGGTCAAAGAATGGCTTACTGAGAGGCGTTCCAGGCTGCCTTCCAGCCCCTCTGACGTGGATATTGGCGTAAAGGTAGCCCCTGGAGCTACCCTCTCCGTTCATGAGAAAGTGCGCCTGGCGCTGGCCCTGGAAGACCTGCTGGGGGCGATGCGGGTGGACCTGGTTTGTTTTTCGGACGCCGATCCGTTCGTGGCAGCTAACATCGTGCGCGGAGTGCGTTTGTACGCCCACGACTCCTATCAGGCTGATGAATACGAGTTATACATCCTGCGTCGGGCTGGAGACTTGGCCCCTTTGGAACGAGAGCGAATGGCCTTGATTTTGGAGAAAAGCCGATGATGGAGGTTTCTATGTCCAATCCCTTCTTCTACGGCAACCCTGTTCCCCCCGATCAATTCATAGACCGGCGGCGGGAACTGCGCCGCATCACCGGCCGGATCGTTAACCGGGGGCAGTCCACCGCCGTCGTGGGCGAGCCGCGCAGCGGCAAGACCTCGCTGCTTCTTTACCTGGCTGCACCGGAAACACGGGACGATCTCTACGGACCTGGTGGGGAACGACTGCTCTTTTCATTCATAGATAACCAGGCATTGGGCGGGCAGTGCAATCAGGCTCAGTTCTGGGAGTTAGCCCTGCGCCCGCTCCACAAAGGAGTCATCGTTCCTGCCTCCAACTCGCCCTTGGTTCAGGCTTATCGAACGTGCCAGAGGAATGCCTTTGGCACCTTCACACTGGAGCGCCTTCTGGCCCAGATGAACGCGGAAGGGTGGCGGCTGGTGCTGTTGCTAGACGAGTTTGATGTATTGCTGCATCACCAAGTGCTGAGCTGCGCCGAGTTCTTTGGCAGCCTGCGCTCGCTGGCCTCGCGCAGCCGGGGGGCGCTGGCCCTGGTCATCGCCAGCCGCCGTCCGCTGGAAAGCCTCAACAAAGACACGCAGCAGTTCAGCCGCGCTGGTTCTCCCTATTTTAACTTTCTCGACGAGATCGCCCTGGGGCCGTGGCCGGACAAGGACGTAGCCGAGTTGTTGCGACGGGCCGGAGATCGCTTCACCACAGACGACCGGCGCTTCGTCGCCGAGGTGTCTGGGGGACATCCCTATCTGCTGCAGGTGGCGGCTTCCGCGTTGTGGGAGGCTTACGAAGAGGGCGAAAGAGACCCCAACCGGCGGCGGCAGCAGGCCGGGCAAAGCCTCTACGAAGCTGCAAAGACTCTGAGTGATACCTGGTGGCAATGGCCACCGGCAACACGCCGGGCCTTGACCGCCGTGGCCCTGGCCCACATCCCCAAGCTGTTGGAGCAGCGTCAGTTCTATGTGGAACGCCTGCTCCGTGACTTGGGCGATCTCGGGCCGGAGCTGCGGTCGCTGGCCAAGCAGGGCTTTGTGGCCGAGGACGAGGCCATCCCTGGCGGTTGGCGGGTGCGCCCCGCTGCCTTTCTGTGGTGGCTGGCTGACGAACTGGTGCGGACAGTACGCGACGAGCCGTCATTTGAAGAGTGGTTGCGAAAGCAAGAATGGGAAGGCCTGCTGACGCGAGGTGAAAAACAGCAATTGGACAAGGGCATTCGCGCGGTTGTGGGCCTGCTCAAGGACGGCGTGACCACCCTTATCGAGGCAGCCGCCAAAGGGACAGGAGAAGCTATAGTGAAAGGGGGCTGAGAGGAGGTGAATCATGGTAAGGATTAAGACTGTAGCTGACACACTGACCAGCGTCCGTTTTCTGCTGGGATTCTATCTGATCTGGCTGGGCTTGCGGGGTGGGCCTGAAGCGGTGGCTGCCGCCGCCCTGACACTGCTGGTCGCCTGGGCCACCGACGTACTGGACGGCCCCCTGGCCCGCCGTGATCCGCGCGGCATCCAAACCTGGATCGGAGACCACGATCTGGAAGCCGACGTGACCGTGGCTCTGGGCGTGTGGGCCTACCTGGCCCTGGCCGGGTTCCTCTCCCTCTGGCTGGGCGTAGCCTACGTGGTGGCCGCTGCGGCGGCCTTGTGGCACTTTGGCTCGACCCACCTGGCCTGGGGGGTGCAGGCTCTGCCCTACGGGACAATGATCTGGACGGCCTGGCGGACGGTGCCCACCTATGGGCTGCTGCTGGTGGCCTGGGTCGGCTTTGTGCTGGTCGCCACCTGGCCCCGCTTCCCGCAGCAAACACTGCCAGAGTTCCTGGGTGGTATGCGCGACCTCTTGCGGCGACACTGATGGGAGCAGCTTGGAAGAGAGCCCCTGTGGAAGCGGGAGCTTTTCTTTTGAGCAGTTTTCTGGTATCATATTAGTGAGATACCACTAGCGAAAGAGATTGTTTTCCAATGAATGAACAAGTGATGTCAACAGGGCCGCTATCGGCGGGCTCGCTCAAGACCTGGTTCCTGGAGCTCAGGCCCCAGTTCCTCTTGCTGGCTGTGGTGTTGGTACCCATCGGCACGGCAGTGGCCTGGCACCAGGGGAGCTTTAACTTGATCTACTTTCTGCTGGCCTGGGTGGGCACGGTGCTGGCTCACATCAGCGTCAACGTGTTGAACGACTATTTCGACCACCAGAGCAGGCTGGATTTCCATACCCAGCGGACGCCTTTCAGCGGCGGCAGTGGCATCCTCACCGCTGGCCTCTTGGAACCGACCAAGGTGTACATTCTCGGAGGGGCCAGCCTGTTCTTAGCCGCTTTGATCGCCGTCTATTTCATGACCATTCGGGGATGGGGCCTGCTTCCCATCGTTTTGATGGGGGGCTTGGCGGCCTATTTCTACACTCCCTTCTTTTCGCGTTGGTATGTAGGAGAACTCCTTGCCGGCCTGGGCCTGGGCACGTTGGTGGTCCTGGGGGCCTACTTTGTCCAGATGGGTGGATATAGCTGGGAGGCTTTCGTCGTGGCCTTGCCGCCGGGCTTCCTAACGGCTAACCTCCTGCTCCTCAACGAGTTCCCCGACCTGGAGGCCGACAGGAAAGCGGGCCGGCGGAACCTGGTGATGGCCCTGGACACGAAAAAGGCCAGTTGGTTGTACGCGGCACTGGTGATGGCAACCTACCTGTGCATCGTCCTGGGGGTGGCTTTCCACTGGATGCCCTTGCTTGCTCTCGTTGGCTTGCTGACCTTGCCGGTAGCCTTCAAGGCGGTGCAGGGGGCCTTGCAACACCACGATGACATCCCAAAACTGATCCCGGCTTTGGGAGCCAATGTGATCACCATCCTGGGCACCGACCTGCTGTTGACGGTGGGATACGTGCTGGCGACGTTGTTGCGTCTTTGAGTGTGGACTGTGACTTGATGAGGAGGGGATCATGTTAATGAAGCGATTATGGATTTGGCTGATTGTGTCCTTGCTCTTGGTTACCGGCTGTGGTCCTCCTGCTCAACCCACCCCTCTGGCGCCCGAGGCCACCTCCGCACCGCCGGTGGTGACGCCCACGCCAGTCAGTATATTGCCCACTCCCACGCCCAAGCCGCTCCCACCCACACCCACATCTATTCCCACTCCCACTCCCGCCCCCGTCCCCACAGGAGCCGAGGCTCCGACTGAGCCCCCAGTCGCTGAGATGATGGTCGAAATCCCAGCCGGCGAGTTCATCATGGGCAGTGACCAGGGCAGGGAGGAGGAAAGGCCAGCCCACACCGTCTTTGTTGATACCTTCGAAATTGACCTGTTCGAGGTAACCAACGAGGACTTTGCTAAATTCGTGGAAAAGACGGGTTACGTCACTGAGGCGGAGAAGGCGGCTGATGGTGCTACCTGGCGCACCCGGGGCGAGGGCAAAGAGAGACATCCCGTAGTCGAGGTCAGTTGGAACGACGCTGTGGCCTATTGTCAGTGGCTCGGCAAGCGCCTGCCTACCGAGGCCGAGTGGGAGAAGGCAGCCAGGGGCACCGAGGGGTTGATCTATCCCTGGGGCAACGAGTGGGGCCCCGCCAAGGCCAACACCAAGGACAGCGGTCTCAGGGGCACCACGGTGGTGGGCAGCTTTGCCGAGGGCGTCAGTCCCTACAGCCTGTTCGATATGGCCGGCAACGTTTGGGAGTGGACGGCTGACTGGTACGAGGCCTATCCTGGCAGCGACTTTCAGTCTGAGTATTTCGGCCAGAAGTACAAAGTGATCCGGGGAGGGGACTGGTTCGCCGAGAGGGACCGGGTGCGGACGACTTATCGTAGTTGTACCAGCGTAGAGGCGACCAACGACAACCTTGGCTTCCGCTGTGCCAGATGACCCGCTGGTCAGACTGCGGAAGGCTGTCCCTTGAAGTTGCTAATTAGTTGTTGATGAAGAAGGCCCTCGCTCTTGGTGGGGGCCTTCTGTTCAGGTGCTTCAGCTCGCGTCCGGTGCTCTAAGTCCCGGAGCTTCCGGGTGATCGGCCCAGCAAACGCTGGGCCTCTTTGCGAAACCAGGCTTTCTCCTCTTCCTTATCACTCATATCGGCCAACTCCAACCAGACGTCCATACTGGAATTGTCGAGCACCGTAGACGCCAGAAGGTACTTCTTTGCCAGGGCCACATCGTATGCTTTGACCAGCGCGCCCTTGCGGCGCAGTTCCTCGGCATCTCGCTTGGGATCGGCTTCTGCGCTGACCTCACCTCGCTCCGCTGGCGTTGCTTGCAGCCTTGGGGCTTCGGTCATTGCGGGTCCGACCGTCGGACGAGGCTTCTCCCTGGCCCTGGTTTGGACGACAGCCGTCCGATCTCGCTGTGGCGCTGCCTCAGCCATGACGACTCGTTGGCTGATCTCTGCCTCCAGGTTGTCCAGGTCAGCTCGATTAAAAAGCTTGTAGTCGTTGACATCTGCGGCCAGTTGGATGGTGACCCGATGCTTCGACCAGTGGGCTGTCATTTCCTCCGTTGCCCGCAAGTGCCGCCGCCTCTCTGCTCGGCTTAGAGTCTGGAGGGCCTTGATCTCATAATAATTGGTTCCCAGGATGAACTTGAGTTGCTTGGCTCTGGTGCCCTGCGGAGGCGGGCCGTGGGAGAGACGTGGCCGTAAGGTCCGCCGCCCCGAGGCATCGGTCACAAAACTGCCGATCAACCATAGGATCAATACCCCTTCGATCTGAAGGGCCAAGTCAATCATCCGGTTCAGGTCTGCCAGCAGGACGGCCCATTCTTCGTCTGCCAGGGGGGAGAAAGCGATCACTGGCAGATAGGTCTCCCCCCAACGGGTAGCCATCACTCGCAAGAATGGCCGAACAGATTCATACGCTGGAAACAAATCTGTGGCTTCGGTCGTGGGGCGATCGTTATCCAAGTCGGCCAGGGCCGCCCAGAAGATCTCAGCCAGTTCACGCCCGAAGGACCCCATGCCTCCTCCCAGATCGTACGTCCGATCCATTAGGATTTTCTGGCTGTTCCTTCTTGTCTCTCCACTGATGGTATGTTCGGCTACCCGGTTCCATCGCTGGGCGAAGGACCGTTTTATTTCGGAAAGTCGGGTCTCCTGCTGGGCGGCCGAAAGTGCGGCATCCAGGAGCAGATCCAGCAGGTCTTCCAAAGGTATAATCATTTGAGAGATGGATAGGGCAGAGGTGGCTTTATTGACGAATGTCACAGCCTGTTGCCACTGTTGTGCGCTCTCGGCCCAGTTCCTTCGCCGATCAGCTAGGAAGGCATCGTTCATAGACATAGCTACATCGCTCCCATCACCAATCTGGATCTTTACGGTCCCCGCGGCCGCTTATTTTGGCCACGATAGAGCCATCTGAAACGTTCACCATGACGATGCTAGCCTTGCCACCTTCGGAAGCGGAAGGCCAGGCGTTGTCCATCGGGGGACCAGACGGGGGCGTCCACGTTTTCGAAGCCAGCAGCCCCTTCGACTTCTGAAACATCCTATCCCTAATAATTCCTCGGACCCAACGATCTTATTATATCCCAAAGTCTTATTATTTTCAACCTCGCACGAATCTTGTTACAAGCTAGGAAGTTGGAAAGAAATAATTTCCCAAACGCTCCCGCTGGATTTGGCAATCCAAGCCGAGCGAAGTGGGACATTGTATTTCTTCCGCGCCTCCTATTGACATTTGGAACGTTTGTTCGTATAATATAGATAGCACTGACGAGAGAGGTGATGGCCTTGGATACCTTTGAGAAGGTAGAAATCCTGGGCCGTTCGGCCCAGTACGACCTCTGCGGGGAGGCTTGTGGCACCGACGCTGCCCGTAAG
>Ga0315309_1001730_pt1 | contig 12958 bp, 17 predicted proteins | sample TDP4_MG_FD_203080 | JGI IMG/M metagenome (GOLD analysis project Ga0315309, IMG submission 203080) | Freshwater sediment microbial communities from Lake Towuti, South Sulawesi, Indonesia - TDP4 | ecosystem: Environmental > Aquatic > Freshwater > Lake > Sediment | place: Indonesia: South Sulawesi...
ACCAGTTTCCACTGGGCACACCTTACCCAAGCGTCATCGCACACGTAACAAAGGCAAATCAAACCTTCCAATTCACAAAACTAATCATAGACAAAACAGGAGTAGGAGACGCCATAACCGACGAAATAAAACAAATAGGCATCCAAAACAGTGAAGGCTTATTCCTAACAGACCGATGGAAAGAAGAAATCTTCACGTACCTCAAACTACTCATGGAACAAAAAAGATTAGGCATCCTACCAGACGACACACCACTCATAACACAAATCAACGAGCAAAGATATGAATATCTAAAACCCAAAACAGCACAAGAACGCATACACTTAAAATTTTATCATCCACCAAAAAGACACGACGACCAACTCTTCGCATTAGCCCTAGCCTGCTACGCCAGCAAAGAAGAAGAAACCAAGACCCAACTAAAACGAGCATACTAGGCTCTGTAAGACGGTTCACCTGGCTTTTTTTCCTCTGCAGGTCCAGGCGGTATCTGAGGAAGCGGAACAGGCGGCGGAATGTTTAAGGTCCGTGTAATTATTATGGATTCCAGAAAGGCTACATTGGAAATAGACTGAACGATAACAGGCGGCGGAGGCTTCTTCTCCGTGTAGGCGCTGTGAATCTTTGTCAGTTCGTCTCTTTCGCCTGTCACGTGGGCTCTACCCTTCACGCTGATCTGCGCCACAGCGGGATTATAATTAATTGTAAAGACAAACGGCACCTCGAGAAGGTCATCGCGCTTCTTTTCAACGCCTACCAAGTTGAGATTTGTGGCTATCTGAACCGGAGGGATGGGTTTTTCGATGTCCCAGAGGCGTTCAGCCGACAACTGATGAATGAAAACACTCACTCGAATCATTCTGTCAAGCCTCCTTGCGCATATGACTCTTATAGAATCCGTCGGATTTAAACGCGTTTCACACCTGCTTGTATCGGGTGAAGCCGCAGTGACCACAGGAGTAGCGGTCGCCGTGATCCGCCATGAAGTATCCTTGCCCGCATCTCTCGCAGTATGGGCGCAGTCGAGTCAAGCCTTTTTCGTCAACCTTGTAGCGTGTGTAGGCGCCCTTCTCTTTTTTCCTGACCTTTGGAGGCTTCTTCCCCTTGGGTTTCTCAACCGGCTTTTCAACAACTTCGACGGGTTTTTCAGCAACCGCTACGGGTTTCTCAACGACAGCAGGCTTCCCGCTTGGTTTCTCCGATGGTTTTTCAGTTGGTTTTCCTTTTTCTCTTGATTTTTCCGCCATTCATTATTCCTTCTTTATCTCTGTTGGCTGTTGGGCTTTCTCGGGTTTTTCTGCTTTCTTTGGTGGTGCTTCAACCTTTTCTTCTGCTTTTTCTTTCTTTTCTGCAGGTGGCATGTTTCTTGTGACAATGTATTCTGGTTCTACGAGTTTGGCTTGTTCAATGGATTCGTATGCGTTTGCTTCGCCTTTGGCTTTCATTGTTCCTGTTTTGGTCTCGACTCGCTTTACGTAGACGAGTTCGGGTTTGGTCTTCAACATCTCTGCGAGTTTGTTGCGTATTTCAATGCGTGATGGGGTTCCTTTGGTCTGTGAGTGTTCCACTTCGAACATGATTTCTTTTCTCTTTAGCAGAATGTTTTGTTGTTCCTGTGTGATTTTGACTTCCATTGGTTGTTTCTCTTCTATTATGTGTTGTTGATTTTGATAAAGCCATCTTTCATTTAGACTTTTCGACTGCGGGTTGCATGGCGTCGACGATTAGTTGCACCTTTCGCCTCGTCTCCTTGTTAACTCTGACCGCCACCACACCTCGGTTTGGCAGTCCGTAAACCACCAGCGTGTTTTCAGGCGCCAGCGACACCGCCGCCAACGTGAAGAGGTCTTCTTCGCCTTCGACGAGCACTCGTGTTGAGCGGTCTTGCTTTAACGCTTCTTGCATGGTTGTCCAAGCTTCTCTGGTTAGTGTTCCCGCTGGATTTTTGACGTGTAGAGTTGTTTCTGCCTTGACTTTTATGGGTTTGATGGTTTTTCTTAGGACCTTGTTGTCAACGATTATTGTGTGAGTTGGAACGCGGTGTGCACTCATGTTTTTTGAGACGACGTCGCCAACCGCGATTATTTTTGGAGGCTTTCCCTCTCTGATTAGTTGTTTCAGCTTTGTCATGGTTTCTTTTGGTGACCCAGTTAGTAATTGTCCTAACGGATTTTTCAGTTCTTGGCGCAGTTCAGCGGGAAGGATTAACGTTTGTGTGGGGGTTCTTGGTTTCTGCATTCTTTTGTAACCTCCTCTCTTAGAGGGGGAAGAGACAGACGGGTATAGCCTCGTCTCATCTGGAAGGAATAAATGTTGTGGATGTGATGTACTTGTTCATTTTAATTCATTAATTCTGTTTGATTTTTTTGTTGAGTTTTTCATTCAGATTAGTTTTTCCTAAATTTCCTATTGGCACTCAGGATTAGTGCAATTTGTAAAGCTGTCTAATATGGGTTGAATTCAAAGCGGGCGGGGGAGGGGAATTTGTACCTCGCACTCGGTGGCGAAATCTCCCCCAAATCCCTTCTTTTTCTGTGTTGTTAGCTTTGTTGAAGTGCGCGTAATATTGCTGGATATTCTTTTATTTTTTCATGAAATATTCCTGTTTTGTCTATTAGGTCTGGTTTGAAGGTCTTTTGGTCAAAGAATTGGTTGTTTGCTTTGATTTCGTTCTCTGTTAGATTTGCTAATTGTGTTTTGGTGAATTCTATGACTTGGTTAGTTATGTTGGCAAAGTTGATTTCTGAGAGTTTTTCTGTTTGTAGTAGATTTCTTAAGCTGGAGTCTATTGGTATTTCTCTAATTGCGTTTGGGTTAATCTCATAGAGTTTTGGTTTTTTGCGAGTCAGGCTATCGATTATTGCGCATTTGCGGAAGGTCTCACCATCAAATTTCATTTTTGTTATTTGGTATGTGTCGAAGAGGTCTCTGGGTGTTTTTCTGTATAAGAGTGCGCACCATTTGTTCGCGAATAGTTCCTCTTTTATTGGCGTTTTGATTTTGAATGTTTCTTGTGTGCCTATGTGTTTGAAGTCTGCCAGAGTGTCGGTTTTCAGGATGGGGGTTCTGCGCATGTATCCCATTTCTATTTTGAAGTTGTCTTCGCTGCCTAAGGTGTTCCTGTATTTTACGGTGAATCTGGCCAGTGGGTAGCTTGAATTTATGGCGATGTTTGATTTGGAGTATCTTTGTCTGTAGAGAAGTTCCTTTAGTTTGTTGTCGATTTCTTTTCTTACTTCTCCCCAGTCTTTGGCATTTTGGTGTCGATAGTTAAGGTCTAAGTCTACGGATAATCGCAGTATTTGTGGTGAATAGATGAAAGTGAGGGCTGTTCCTCCGTATAATGAGAGGTGGTCTGAGAGGAGTTTTACTGCTGAAATGTCTTCTAAAAGGTCGGAGATTCGGCAGACCTTTTCTATTTCTCTGACATTGAAGCCATGTTTCTGAGCAAGTGCGCCAAAATCATACACTCTTTTCACTTTAGATGCCTCTGAGCTTTTCTTCAAAATCCTCTGGGATGTATAAGTTCCATCTTTTATCAAGAGACCCTTTTTCTCCTCGAATCAAGTATTCTGGTGGTCCTTTGATTTGTTCTGCAATCTTGCTTAGTGTAGTGTCGTTTATGTGTTCGTAGAATGGTGATGTGTTTCTAAGTAGTTCCAGAACGTAGCCAATTCGTCTTTGCAGAGTTCTGCTTTTTTGTTTGAGCGTAAGACTTAGCAGTTTTTCAAGGTTTAGTCCGCCGAGTCCTTCTAGGCTTTTGATACATTCTTCCCAGCCTCCAGCGTATCGTATTCTGTCGATGCATTCGATGAATGTTCTTTCTTTGCTGCTTACTTTTAGAAGTGTTTGGTGGTAGGGTTTTTCGACAATTTCTAAGGTGATGTCTTTGACGAATACGGGTTTGAAGTTGAAGCGTTTGTAATGAAATGGGTTGAACCTATCTTTTGCTTGTACGCATATATAGGCTTCGTTAAGTAAGGCATTGGCGCAGCCATAGTATTCAAGAGCTGTATGGAATCCCAAGTAGTGGTTTTGTCTGATTTTTGAGGCGATAAGAAGCTTGTCTATTTCGTGTTTTTCTGGTTTCTCAAGGGGAGAAATAACTGCGTATAGTTCTTTTCGGATTGGTTTAAGTTTGCCCATTTTGATCAGGCGATCTACATATTTGCGGTAAATGTATCTGCGGCTTTGATCTGCCTCTATAATACCTAAGGCTTTTTCTACGATGTCGGAGAAGCTTACTATTTTCATTGGAAGAAGAGTGTTGTAGAGCGCTTCGGTTTTTGTCACCATGGTTTTTCACGTTTTTAATGCAGTTACCCATTTTATGGCATACTGCGTTAAAAATATTTAAAAGCTACTGTGCAGATTTTTTGCAAGAATTTAACGCAGTTACCCAAAAGCTGGCATACAGCATTAAAATCCATGAAAAATTGGAAACAGACAGGATATGGTTGACTTGTTTCAAAAATGCTGAATACAGGGGTTCGGCTTAAACGGGCAGGGTGGAATTGAATCCAGCCGCTTTCTCAGTTCTTGTCCATCAGTTAATCAAATGATTAAATAGGACTTATGGACATTTTTTCTGAGGGCAACTATGAGCTTTCAGATACCTAAGACATTTTATGGCGCTGGGTATGCAGTGTGTGCTGTGCTATTTTTTGTGTCATTCATGAGCAATGTTGAAGAAAAATTCAGAGTTGCTGGAATATTCTTGGGGTTCATCTTGTTTATAGTAGTTACGGCAGTCTATGTTTGGGAAAGGGACAAGTACTATGAAGACATCAAGTATAGAGTCTGAATTTGACTAGGCATAAATTATCTGACTCTTAGTGCGTATTTTCCTTTTTTTGTCACTTTCATGAGTTGGGCTATGGCTGAGCCCTGTGGGTCTATGACTATGATTATTCCTGAGTAGTCGTCGCTGAGGTTGGTTGACTTGCAGTTGGGGCAAACTGGCTCTTTGGTTATGCTGTTGCATTCGCGGCAGGCTTTCTCACTCATTTTTTCACTCACGTTTGCTGACTGGTTTAGCCGCTGGCGCCTTCTCTACAACTTGTGGTTTCTTGATTTTTTCCGCTTCGGCGCCTTTCAGTTTTTCTAGGTCGTGTTTTATCCATTCGAGTTTGCCTAGGAAGGGTTGACGGGCTGTGACGCCGACCTTGCCTGAGCCTCCGCCTCTTGCCAACGATACGGCTGTGATGCGCACTCTGACGGGGTCGCCTGTTGCCAGTTTGCGCCTGGTTTCTTTGCCCATGAGCACGCCTTGTTTTTCGTCGTAGGATATGTAGTCGTCTAGGAGTTGAGAAACGTGAAGCAAAGAGTCTATTGGGCCAACGCGCACGAAGGCGCCGAAGTCAGCGATTTCCACGACTTCGCCTTCAACGATTTCTTGAATCTTTGGGAAGAATGTTAGGACGGAGAAAACGGTTTTGTGGTATGTTGCGCCGTCGCCTGGTATTATCTTTCCAACTGGGTTGACTTGGATTTCTGTGACGGCTATTACGTAGCCTAGTTCTTCGTCGACCATGCCCTCGTATTTGCTCTTCAACTGCTCATATGTCACGGTTTCGAGGGGTTGGCTGAATTTTTCTGGTGGAATCCTTATGGTGTCTTCCAACGTGATTAACTTAAACATGACTGATTCCTTAATAAGCAAGCCGGGGCTTTGTCTCACATAAATAACCCAAACATATTAGGTTTTCGGAGCAACCTTAGACAGCAACCCTGAATTACAAGGCACCTTCTAACTCTAGTCGGTTCTTACCTCTCAAAAATATGACGGGTATGTCTCGGGCTCTCAGTTTCTTTCGCAGTTCTAGGTCGTTTGTGGCAACTGGACTTTTCCATTCTATTGCTATTCGAAGAATCACGTCGTCGTTTGTTTCTCCCACTTCTTTCTCAACATTGACAAGCCTGCATTTTTCTGCACTTAATTCAAGTGCCAACGACGCCTGTTTTCGCCTTTTCGGAGCACCTTTCTCCGCCATACTTCGTAATTCTTGAAATGTTGAAGAAAGCAGAACAGGTTCAAACCGCTGATTTAGAAGGCGATTTAACTCTTCAAAGATGTCTATCTTGAACTGTGAAGGAATAAAAAGGAAGTTAGAGTCTAAGATTACTTTAATTGTCACATCTTTCCCAAGCACTAAAGCTCTCTAAGTAGAAGTGACTTTAGTATGAGTTGATTGTATTCGATGTAAACTTCTTTTAAAATTCGAATTAGTTTGCCCAAGTTCCTTACATCAATCTTGCCGATTTCAAAGCGTTCAAGATTTCTTAGTGGGTCTTCATAATGCATTATTATCTCTTCTTCGCCTGAAGTACGACATACTCCTACGTCGAAATCTAATTTTCGCCGAGAATCAAGCTCTAATCCAAACCTATGCTGAAGTGTTTTGGACCTTAAAGCTTCCCTAATGATTTTTTTACTCAGGAGTTCGAGACGGTTAATAAGCTGTATCAAATCTGCTAAGCTTAGGTTCGGTATATAGTCATGAGACCCATCTGAGAAATTGTCGAAATCCATCCCTAGCCTATTTGGGTTAATGTAGGAAACTTCTCCATTGACTCCATCTATCTTTTTCATTTCGCTTTCGGTAATGTGCACATTGATTGTTGCGTCGCTCCAGTTATCGCATTTTAGGGTTTTCTGCCAAATCCTTTTACTTGGCATTCTACTCGCCTCACCCTATTCATATCGGTAAAGCAATTCATAAGTATACCAGATGTTTCTTGCATGATGTTGATGGACGTTGCGTCCCCATCGCTCATCAATCAATCGCAGATTACATCGCTTCAGAAATTTATTTCCCCTCAATGTCTCACAGACGAGTGGTTGACGATTTACTAACTGCATCTCATCATGTATATCTCCTGCTCGGATTGTTACTCGCTTTTCGCATCTCTGACGTGCTGGTTCAATGTATCGGTTTTGAACATAGGCTATAATTTTTTCCACACTCAATTCTTAGCCTCCGTATCTCGTGATTGCTTAGACACTATTAAGTCACATAAAATCTTTGGCAAGAGCTTGGAGATGCATTTTAATTTTCTCGGTTACAACTTCCTTGCGAGAGTCCCAGTCGTCAATAACTTCTAAGGATTTGGCATGTCTCATTAGGGATATGTCCTTGAATCCTCTTTTTCCTTGAATTAGCATGAAATAAAGGCAGTGAGGAAATATGGTCTTAATCTTTGAAGCTATGGCGGAATAAGTTATAAGTTGGTGAATATTGAAGTTCTTTGCCAACTTAACTTCTGCTATAACTAAGGGTATTTTTACTTCATCTGTGCGAAATAACTCAACATCGCCGCTTAAATTGACACGCTTGCCTTTTAAATAAATGGCTACATCCTGCTCTAAGAAACCTGCATAGAGTTGAAACTTTCCATTTTCATTAGGCCCAATTGTAAAATCTGTTAGAATTTTTGTTTTTCCTACATCAAGAAAAGTATTGAACCTCCATTCTTCAAGTTTGTTTTTAAAAAAGTTCTCTATTTCCTTCCTGAATTCTTCTTCGCTCATAAGATCCCATGCATAAAAATAAATTATCAAATTGTCTATTCTGAAATTACGTTATTATTCCGTAGCCTATGAGGCGCCATCTTCCAGCGATTTTTCGGCTCAATGCGGCTCTGGAGCCTTCTTCAGCGCTTATCGGTCGACTCAGCTCAAACGTGGCGTTTTCTCCCTTAATAGAAGTAACTGTTCCCGCTGTGATGCTGGTTCCAACGTCTAAGAGAAGCGCCTCACCCATCTGCACCCGTGCAACTTCCATCAACTCCTTGGTTCCAACCGCCCTCGGAAACAAATAAGTTTCCACAGTCAACTCAGCCCTAGTCGGCGGCAACATCTCAGGCTTGCCCACTATATTACCTGTCAAACCATCAGCCTTCGTCAAAGAAGGGTCAAGAAGGGTTCCGACACCCACTAAGCCGCCTGGCTGAGCCTCCTTAACCGTCCTGCCACCTGCGTGCAGGCTCACAATTTCGGTGAACAAGGGCTCGTAAACGGCTCGCCCCTGTTTTTCAATGCGTATCCCTGGGCGAATCTCAATTTGGTCGTCTACTTTGAACATTCCTTGAAGTATGGTGCCGCCTATGACGCCGCCTGCCAAGTCTGCTGCCAACGTTCCAGGTTTGTTCACGTCGAAAGAGCGCACAACGTGCATTCTAGGCGGCTTGTTTGGGTCTCGCCTGGGCGTTGGAACCCGTTCCTCTAAGGCTTGAATGAGAGCGTCTACGTTGACGCCGTGTTGAGCCGAAACAGGAATGATAGGCGCCTTTTCGGCTATGCTGCCCTTCACAAAGTTGACAATCTCTTGATAACTCTCCAACGCTCTCTTCTCATCAGCCAAGTCGATTTTGTTCTGAACAATGACCAAGTTTTTGACGCCCACGATTTCAATGGCAGCCAAATGCTCTCGCGTCTGAGGTTGGGGACAAGGTTCGTCCGCCGCAATCACGAGCATGGCACCGTCCATCACGGCAGCGCCAGACAACATCGTCGCCATGAGCGCTTCGTGACCCGGCGCATCGACAAAACTTATAGCCCTAACAAACTCGCCCTGCTCTTGACAGCCCTTGCATTTTGGTTCGGTCGAGTAGCACTGAGGCGGCGGACAATTAGGACATTTATAGATAGGTGCGTCTGCGTAGCCAAGTTTAATTGTGATGCCACGGCGGAGTTCTTCACTGTGCCTAGCCGCCCAAACACCAGTTAAGGCTTGAACCAACGTGGTTTTTCCATGGTCCACGTGTCCAATAGTTCCAATGTTAACTTCTGGTTGCTTGGGCAGCTTCTTCAGAAGATTCACCTCCGACTTTAGGAGCCTCTGTCGCTTCTTCAGGCTTAGCCTCGGCTTGTGCCTCTACCCTTTCAGCCTCAGCTTTTTCAGGCTCGGCCTCTTCAGCCTTCACCTTCTTCGTTTTCTTTGGTCTCTCTGCTCTCTTCGCTTTTTTCTCAACCACTTTCATGTTGACCTGAACAATGTCTTCGGTGAGGACGTTTCCCCGAAGAGTCTTGCGCTGGCGCTCTCCTTCACGTTTGGGATGAAATCCCACACTTTTGCTAACGATGACGCTGACGCGGACCCCTCCATGTATATTGTGGCGCATGGGAAAACCGTCTGTGTCAGACCCGCCGGTAATCTGCAACTTTCTGCCCGACATGCCGACGACGGACCCGTCGACCGTTTCACCAATTTTTCTGCCTACGAGCGGCACGGCTCGAGCGCCCTCCAACTCGACAACCTTCGACTTGCCCCCTTCGGGGTCTGAAACGATAACCTTGAACTTCGCCATGTGGGGAACATACTCTCCTACGTGTAAGCTTCAGTTAGGCATAAGTGAAGACGAGCAACCATTTATTAAGCATTCGCTAAACTAAACAGAAAGGCTGTGGGCAACACAAGTCATTGTGAGGTGCATCCCACTTGAAAAAATTGAGAACCAAAATCGGCGAGGTCGTTGAACGCCGAGCAAAAGAATTAAACAAACTCTGTTGCGAAATAATTCAAGCAAAGGGCGAGAACCCTCCGGGCGACGTCTCTGAAGCAGCCAAAATTATTGAACAGTTTCTCCAAACTGAAGGAGTAAGTTATCAAACTTTTGAGCCAGTTAAGGGTCACGTCAGCGTCGTCGCCACAGTTGGAAGAGGCAAGCCTTCGCTGATCTTTTGTGGACACATCGACGTGGTTCCAGCAGGCGACCTCTCCAAATGGACTATCCACCCATACGAGGGAGTGATAAAGCAGGGAAAGATTTTTGGTCGAGGGGCAATCGACCAGAAGGGTGGAGTGGCAGCCATGCTCATGGCTGCGGCAGCGGTCAAAGACTTTGAAGACGAGTTGTCTGGGAAAATAACGGTTGCGAGCGTTTCTGACGAAGAGGCGCTGGGACCCGGAGGCGCGCTCTGGCTGTTACAGAACAAGAAACTGAGTGGCAACATGTGTCTCATAACTGAACCCACAGGCTACCTTGACAGCGAATACAGAATAACCAGCGGCGAACGAGGAGCCTGTTGGCTAAAAGTTACGGCGAAGGGAAAGCCAGCTCACGCAAGCAAACCAGTTTTAGGGCGAAACGCCATTTTCATGGTGACTGAGTTTGTTCAAAAACTTAAGGCGTTAGAGAGCGAAGCTGTGGCAATTCCCAAAGAAGCCGAGACACTTGTGCGAAACGGCAGAAAAGTGCTGCGAAGGGTCGCAATCAAGCAAGGTGTGCCCGTGAACAGTCTTACCCGTACGCTTGACCACTACACCACGAATCTGGGCTTAATCAAAGGCGGAACCAAGATCAACATTGTGCCAGAGCGGTGTGAAGCTGAAGTTGACATAAGGGTTCCGATTGGCGGCAGCCCCGACGGTGTTGAAGAGTTCGTTCGCAGTTTGCTTCCTGAAAACGTTGAGTATGAGATTATCAGTAGGACGTTGCCTTCTTTCACATCGGCTGCTCATCCTTTGACAAAGGCTGTGCAGCAAGGCGCGAAACAAGTGTTTGGTTATAAACCGTCTGCCATCTACATGGCTGCAACCAGCGACGCCCACTCTTTCAGAGAATTGCTAGGCGTTCCAACCGTGTCTTTTGGACCAGGCTACGAAGAACTCTGCCACGCATACAACGAATTCGTCTACGCCAAGGATGTCTTAAACATGGCAAAAACCTACGCAAACGTTATCGCTAACATTTCAAGCTGAGCTTCCACGCTTATTAAGTTCGTTTTTCAAAAGGGCGAAGTCGCTTTCTAAAGCCTCCCTATACTTCGGGTTGTGCAGAACAGCAGCTGGATGAAACATCGGAATCACTGACACTGGCAGATTCAAGAATTGTGTTTGAATGATTTTGCCGTGTAGTTGAGTTATGCCTTCACTTGCCTTTGTTTCCAAACCAGCTTTTGATAGAATATAAGCGGTTGAGTGTCTGCCCAACGTGACAATTATTTTGGGCTGGATGAGCGCAATTTGACGGTTAAGATAGAGGCTGGTGCAAGTTTTCACTTCGTCTGGCTGAGGGTCGCGGTTTTCGGGAGGGCGACACTTGACCACGTTTGTGATGAAAACGTGTTCGCGGGGAAGACCAATCTTCGCTAGCAAGGCGTTTAGAATCTTGCCAGCAGCACCTACAAAGGGTAAACCCTTCAGGTCTTCCCAGTAGCCCGGCGCTTCGCCAACAAACACCACAGAAGCGTTAATGTTGCCTTCGCCTGGAACAGCGTTGCGGCGTCCCTTCCAGAGAGAACACTTGGCGCACACTCGAACTTCGCTGGCGATTTTTTCCAAAAACTCAGCCTTTGACAAGGTCTGCTCTACCTGTGGGGGATTGAGAGGTTGAGTCTCATTTGGCAAGTGTTTGTGCTATTTCTTTTACAGCTGAGACTAGTTTTTCAATTTCTTCCTTGGTGGTGTAGAGGTAGGCGGAGGCTCGCACTGTTCCAGGCTTGCGGATAACAACCTTGGACAAGGGTTGAGCGCAGTGGTGCCCCGACCTTACCATGATGTTGGCTGAAACGTCTAAGGCTAGAGCCACATCGTGCGGGTTCAAATCGGCTACGTTGAAGGGTATTATGCCAATTCTTCGTTCTGGTTCTGGACCGTAGACCTCAACCTTGGAAATGCCTGTCAAGCCTTCATACATCTGTTTTGTGAGCATTTTTTCATGGTGTTCAATGTTTTCCATGCCTATCTTGTTTAGGTAGTCAACTGCGGCGCCGAGTCCGATGGCGGCTGCCACGTCTGGGGTTCCTGCCTCAAAGCGTCCTGGTCCCTCCTCAAGCCTGTAATGGTCAATATCCACTTCTTCTATGGTTCCGCCCCCAATGTAAGCGGGTTCAACTTCTTTAGCCACTTCTTCTCGCATGTAGAGCACGCCTGAACCCGTGGGCGCACACATCTTGTGCCCGCTGAAGGCCAGAAAGTCGCAGCCTAATTTTTGCACGTCAACTCGCATGTGGGGCACTGACTGAGCGCCGTCTATTAGAATTAAAGCGCCGTGTTCGTGCGCGATTTCTGCAATCTCTTTCACTGGCGTGATTACGCCTAAAACGTTTGACACATGGGTTAAAGCAACCAGCCTCGTTTTGTCGTCAACAACTTTCTCGAAGTCAGCTGGATGCAGGAGACCCTTCACAATTGGCTTGCGAGGCATAACAACCTCAAGTTTGGCGCCGTGTTTGTCCCTGACCCTAAGCCAAACAATGAAGTTGGAGTGATGCTCCAAAACCGAGGTCACTATCTTGTCGCCCTTCCTCCATTTGAGCCCATTAGCAACAAGATTAATCCCTTCGGTGGTGTTTCGCGTCATCACAATCTCAGAAGTAGACTTAGCGTTGATGAAATCGGCGACCTTAGAGCGTCCTCGTTCATATTCTTCGCTGGCCTTAACCGCCAGTCGGTGAACGCCTCGCTCAACATTCGCCCTGTACTCGCGATAAAACTCCAGCATCCGTTGCAGCACTGGCTCAGGCGTCAGACTGCTGGCGGTGCTGTCCAGATAGATAACGCCTGACTTAAGGATGGGAAAATCCTCGCGTATCTTGCGCACGTCGAACAAACCATTTGCCTCCAAAGGCACTCTCCGACGAAGTCATTGAATTAATAACCATGTCAACTTCACAGTTATATCTTTTCATTCACCAAAAAAGCTACAAAAATCTTATCAAAACGCAGGCAGCGATATTAAAAAGCATGGGGTGCAAGAGTGTCTACATTTGAGCGTGTCTACAATAACGTGACCATAACTGTGACATCAGGCGACATAACCAAGTTGGAAGTCGACGCCGTCGTAAACGCTGCCAACAGCCTACTCATCATGGGAGGCGGAGTCGCCGGCGCCATACTCCACGCTGGCGGAAGCGAAATTCAAAAAGAAGCCAGCAAAAAAGCGCCTGTTCCAGTTGGAAAAGCAGTGGCTACAACCGCTGGAAAACTGAAGGCGAAATATGTAATTCATGCGC
>Ga0315309_1001733_pt1 | contig 12947 bp, 10 predicted proteins | sample TDP4_MG_FD_203080 | JGI IMG/M metagenome (GOLD analysis project Ga0315309, IMG submission 203080) | Freshwater sediment microbial communities from Lake Towuti, South Sulawesi, Indonesia - TDP4 | ecosystem: Environmental > Aquatic > Freshwater > Lake > Sediment | place: Indonesia: South Sulawesi...
TGACATGGTATACTCCCTGAGTATCTCGAATTATGATATTTTCCGCTCGAAGCTTCCGGAGAGCCTTAGACAATCCTGGGTCGCTGACATTTAGAAGCTTTTTAAGTTCGGTGAAGCGTTTCGGGCAATCTCCTAGACCGAGAGGGCTGGCAATCAGAGATAATATGATTTTGCCTTCAAGCTTCAAGGCTGCTAAATGTTCAGTTTTGAGCATACTTAACATTCTAACTTAACTTTACTTAAGTTATAAATATTCTTACAGGTTCTTCAACCAATCCCAATTCCTAGTTGACACTCTCCCCGACTGAAGGTCAGGGGATTCTTGCTCCTTGCATTCTTTCACCTCACGTTTGATGGTTCCAGAGAATGTTTCATTTCAGAGGCAAACCTAGACCTGAATGCCGAAGCTCATTACGCTTCTCTACCCTTTCTTCTCGGTCAATTCTCCGATGATCCTCGGCAGGTTTTATCTTAGGAACTTTGAGGCTGTCTCAGGTAGACATACACTTCGGTCGTCATTGCTTCATTGACACTAATAGGGTTTAACAGTTTTTGGAACGTAAAAGTTGACGCGGAGATGAAAGAATAGTTTTCAAGGAGTTTCCTCTCTTGAGAGCGGTCACTTTCGATCCATTCAGTTGAGGTAGACATTTCAGGTTGGAAACGGGATTGTTAGAAGTTCTGCCTTTACGCGTCATCCCTCTTCTAGTTTGGAAGAGCCATATGATCGGGAATGCTGCTATTAGGAGAAGAAGGTTCTCAGGTACTTGGACATAGCTTCCGTTCGTTGTTGAATCAGCCAAGTTTATAGTGATGTACTTTCCGCTTGTCCCTGTATCGGATAGCGCGAGCAAGATGTAGAGATTATCCGTGTCGCTCGCTGGTGCGTTTACGGTCACATCTAGGATGACGTAATCCGGTAGTGTCGGCAGACCACTGCTGCCTGTCGTGGACATAGCAGTGGCACCAGTCATCGATGGAGCTGTATTGTAGTAGAGTGTCGCGGAAAGAGGGTGAGTACCGCCGCTTTTGCTGTTAACATAGATTCTGATAGGCCATGTTCCCTGATCAGCGGGACCCAACATGTAGGTTGTACTCGTACACCAGTAATAGGTTGATCCGGCGTATATGTTCGCTGTTCCAGTTGCGCTAGTTCCCATCTGCCAGGGGTCCGTTGAAGTGCCGGTTCCCGGCGTGTTCTTAAGATACCATGTTGTTCCAGCCGCTGGGTGACTTGCAGCAAGTGTCTCAGGTATCGTGGTGGACAGGGCTGTGACACCAATAAGTGAAGCCGATAGAAGAACAAGAAGCATTAGGTTCATTTCCCTTCTTCTCTTGAAGGGATTGAGCCATCTTCTCTGCCGAGCCATTTTCCCAGCATTTTCATCCTCGACCGACTCGGCTTCTTTCGTCGGACTCGAAGTTTCATCCTTCGCTTCTCCGGTCGGTACGCCGCCGTTGGCTTTGGTCACAACCTTCTTCACGGCCTTGGCTTTCCTTCTTCTCGGTAGCAGTTCACGCCAAACTTTTCTTAGCTCAAGCTTTGTGATTATCTCTGTTATCTTTCCTGTCTTGAGTGTTCTTATCCATGTGCCTCTCTCCTTCTTCTCAAGCAGGCCCTTCAACGAGGCATAAGCCATGAATGGGACGAGAACATAGGACATGACTATGAAAGAGAATATTCCTGTGAGATCTCTCTGAACATTCTTCTCTAGGAAGAGCCCAGTCAAACCCATCATTGGAAGCGAGAAGAAGTTGCTCAAGAGGAGAGACCAACCGAAGACTTGAGTCCAGAATGGAAGGTATTGATGCATAGACTCAGACAAGAACCAGAAGCTCGTCCCGATCAAGAATAGGAAGGTCTGGAGGTAGTAAGGCGCATAGTAGACGTACTCAAGCTTCTCCCTGAGCGAGAGCTTAGGGGACCTTATGACCTCCGAGAAGTACTTTTTCGCGTTGTATGTGTGACCCTCAGCCCACCTCATACGCTGCTTGACGAGTTGGGGTATCGTTGAAGGGCATTCGCATGGCGCTTGAATGTAGGGCGTGTACGCAACCTTGTAGCCGTCCAAGTAGAGCCTCACGGTGAGCTCCCAGTCCTCTGTCATGCTTGTGGACCATCCGTGCTTCTTCAGGACGTCTGCCTTGATCATGAAGACGCTTCCGGAGATCATCTTCATAGCGTCTGTAAGCTCTTGATAGGTCCTCTCTATAACGTAGCTGCTGCTGTATTCGGCGCGAATCCCTTTGGTAAGCCAGTTCTCGCCTGCGTTCAGGTAATGCCATTGGTATCCTTGGACTACAGCGAGCTCCCTCTTCTCATACCATAACTCAAGCTTCTGTATGATGCGTTGATAGTCGTTCTTGTTAACGGTCTTATGATTGTTTAGCGGGTGGTTGTTGGCATGATTATTGTTCCGTCCGCCGCTTCCGTTATTATTGTGATTGTTACGGTTATTCCCGTTCAGGTTCACACCGCCGCCGAAGTATGGTAGAAACTGCTGAATAATGTCGGTCGGCGGAATGAAGTCTGCATCGAAGACCAAGACGTACTCGGCTCTAGGATCCATCCGCTTCAAGGCCTCATTTAACGCCCCGCCCTTCCAGCCCTTCCGAGCCTCTCGATGTATTATCTTCACCCTCGGATTATCCTGCCACTTCTTCAAGATATCAACAGTCTCATCTTTGGAGTCGTCGACCACGATAACCTCGTAGTTCGCATAGTCGAGTGAAGTACAAGCTGTCAATATCCGGTCTGCAACGTTCTTCTCATTGTAGAAGGCTAAGTGAATAGATATGAAAGGTTGATGATTGTTGTTACGATTGTTGTTGCGGTGACTATTGTTTCCGTTGTTCATCGACTTGGAAGAACCGTTCTCCCCGTTTTCCCCATTCATCGAGGAACCATTACGAAGGAAAACTTTTCCTATCCAGCTGACAAGCTTGGTCAAGACGCCCTTCGCGGGCCCCTCACCGTTTCCATTGCGAAAGAGCTCGAGGTGGGTTCCTCCGTTATGGAGCGTCTTGCCATTATTGTTAGTGCCGTTATGCGATCCCCCATTGTGGAGCGTTTTGCCGTTATTGTTGTTGGCGCCGTTATGCGGCTCACTATTGTTGTTATTATTGTTGCGCCAATGATTGTTGAAGTTGTTAAGCCAATTATTCCTGTTCTCTATCCTGTTCTTCCGAACCATGACGAAGGCTATCGTGAAGTAGTATCTTGCAGCGAAGATGAAGAAGAAGAGGCCAGCCGCTAGGCTGATCAGGGAGAATAGCTCACCTAACAGCATCGCAACGACCCTGCCAGCCTACCGTCAACATTCCACCAGCATCTGTATACCTGTTCAACGCCTATACTATATATCCTAAATCGGATATATCGGCTCGCTCTATTAGGTCTGCGCATCTCCTATTTAAGATTTTGCGTATCTTGCCGAACCGCTGCACTGCGGAAAAGGGTCCATAGGAGCAGAAACTGATATATCTAGCGCCGCATGTATCCAGACTTGGATAACGCGCGTCGTGAGAGCTTGAACGATAGCAATGCTATTTCAGATTTGGAGCGTCGCTTCGCAAGGCGATTCCTCGACATGCTTCTTCTCAAACTACTTTTAGATCGCCCAAGATGGGGCTACGAGCTCATGAGTGAAGTAAATAGGAAGTTCAGCATGAAGATAGGACCAGGCAAAACGTACCCTATGATGAAAAGTCTAGAGGCGGGAGGCTTCGTAAGGAGCAAGCTGGCTTATGAAGGGAGGAGGAGAAGAAAAGTCTACCACATCACACGTGAAGGACGCGAAATCCTAGAAGCCTTTAGACGCTTCTTATACGCGCAAGCATCATCATAAGAAAATCTATGCAGTTAGTTCAGGTAGACCTACATACGTTCCAGTACATCAGCCACCTTTACGACATCCTTCGTGAATGGATGCTCAGGATTCTGGAAGGCGAAGATGAAAGTGCGGCTTGTGCGTAGGACGTCGCAGTAGCAAGGGATCATGCCAAAGATCGGGATGTCAAACGTCTCTTTCAGCTGCTTCAGAAGAGCGTCCTTCTCTGGGTCCGTTAAGGGCAGAAAAGTAGGCGGCCCAACGGGAAGCATCACCTTGTTCAGCAAAATGCCTGTCTTCTTTCCAAAAGCATCGTAAAGCTCTTTGATCATGCTTCGAGTTCCTTGAATGTCAAGCGCATCCATAGTCGTCACGACTGTGACAACGTCTGAACTGACTACGGCGTTGACTGAAGCATACTGGATTCCAGGGCTGGTGTCAAAGATGAAGTAGTCTATTTTACCTTCCGACGCGGTTAGATCCTTCAACGAGAGCAAACGTTGAAGCGCCTTCATCTCCCATTTCCTATCCTTCATCGACATGTCCCTGATCGCCAACACTGAGGGGTCTGCAAAACCAACCATAAACTTTCCCCGCGTCCCATATTTGGAACTCAGATCATGAAGCACATTCTCTATCTCGGTCTCTCGATTCAAGAAGTCGTTCAGCCAAGACTCAGGAGACATCTTGAAGACGACGTGTAGGCTCGGAGCTCTAAAGTCTAGGTCGAGTAAACAGACGTTCTTGCCTCGACTAGCGAGAACAGCCCCAACATTCACCGAGATCAATGACTTACCGGTTCCGCCTCTACTAGAGTGCATCGTTACTATCTTTCCCATCTTCCCACCTATCTTTCCACTTGGAAGTATACCTTCTTTCCCTGCCTCTCCCTCTTAAGCAAACCCATCATCACAAGTTGATTCAGATAGTTACTCTCAACAGCTCTTGCCCTATCGGTTTCCCCCGCGATATCATGCGCAGTCGATCTACCAAGTTTGCATATGGCGACCGCTGTCTTCCTCAAGTGGTCTGGAAGCGAAAGCAACGTCATAGCATCTAATGAGTCGAGAGCGACAGCGTTCCCTTGAACCAGAAAGCGAGCTGAGCTCTTCACAGACCTCTTCTGCATCTCGATGATAGAGTCAACCTTTCTTGAAAGAGCCTCCAGGTCTCTACCGATCTTGACCAATGTTCTGCCAACATCTGTCTTAGCGTTGTGCATCAGCACCGTTCTCCATATGTACGACAGGACGCTCTATAGCGATATGTTCTTCATCCAACCTTTTATTATTTGCGGAAAACTCCACGCTCAGCCCAAAGCTCGGCTTCTACTGTAGGAGCAGTATGTGAGAAGCGGGCAGGCTTCACATGATGGACTATCTGTGGTACAGACCTCCCTGCCAAATCTGAGGATGATGCGATGTGCGGAGCCTCTTCTCCTCTTCGGCAAGTTCGCCTCCATAGTCTCCTCCAACTGCTCATAGTCAGAATTGATCCTCCCTAAACCGAGCCTGTAGAGTACCCTTGAGACATTCGCGCCAGAAGTCTGCAACTTCGCTGTGATGCGACCGACAAGCAGTATCACCGCTGTTGAAACTAACAGAATTCCCAGCAGCGACCCAATAATGAAGGGAGGGTGAAGGATCAATGCGGCAATGGTCCCGGCGATCCAGACGTAAGCCCCGATAATCAACGATGTTCTATTTGCAAAGCTATCAAGCGATCTGCGCCTCACCCTCAATCGAGTAACCTTCGAAACGCGACACCAGTAAGTGTTGCACAGTTAGTAATCTTGCCACAGTAATAACGCTTTTGGCTGAAGCTGTTAAATAACAGCGTAACTGATATCATTCATCATCAGATCCAAACTTCGATACAAACCGAGCCAGCCGGGAGTTCAGCGTAACGTATGTCGATGAAAGATCCTAGAGTCCTAAAGCTTCTAGAGCGGATGCTTGAGGGAGCGATCGAAGAGATCAAACCGATGCTAGATCCAGCCAGCAAGACAGCTTTCCGATATCTGAACGTTGACGACATATTGGAAACTAGAAGCGAAGATACCGTTGAGATCCTGGAGAAGCTGGCGGATGAAGGTATATTTGACAAACGCTTTTACGACAAGCTCCTTGCATGCCCTAAATGCAAGTCGTTCCAATTGCGCCCGAGTACGCAATGCCTCAAATGCAGCTCAGCCAACATTACGAGAGGTAAAGTCATCGAGCACTATGCATGCGGCTACGTCGGTTTGGAGAGAGAATTCGAGACTAAAAAGGGTTACGTCTGTCCTAAGTGCAAGAAGGAATTGAAGCTGATCGGGACGGATTATAGGAGCCCGGACATTGCATTATACAAGTGCGAGAATTGTGGCGAGATCTTTAACGACCCTGTGGAGAGTTGGCACTGCCTCGACTGCCTTGAATACTTCCGGAAGAATGAAGCAATCGAGACGAAAGTCTATTCCTACCGGTTGAACGAGGGTAAGAGGGACTGGCTCCGAATTCAACTCAGGCCTAAGCGGAAGATAGAGGAGTATCTAACAAAAGAGGGCTACAGCGTTCAGAGCTCGATCAAGATTCGAGGCAGCTCGGGAACTGAACATGAAATAGACACGTTCGCGCTCAAGAAGTCAGGCATATTCGAGCATAGAATAGTGATAGGCATTAGCACCGGAGCCGGAGGAAAAGAAGTGGGCCCAGAAGATGTATTGAAGCTATTCGCTAAGGCCTACGATGTGGGAGCCCACGACATAATCTTGATAGCCATCCCAAAACTTAGCGAAGAGGGCAAACACTTCGCTCAGTACTATAGGATTAGAACATTGGAAGCTGAAGACCTCGAGAAGGCTGTTGAACAGTTGAAGCCCAGCAGTTAGGCTTCATGGATAACAGCAAGATGAACGAGCTTCGCTCTCAATCTTCACAATTCAATCGGATACAGCTCAGTCGACGCAAATCTGTAACTATGATCTTATTTTCTGCGGTAACTCACCGTACCTCTCCGGCCTAGTCCAACCGAGCTTGCCGCGATAGATGTCGTAGAGGCTCCTCATCCTGACTATGTCGCTCAAATAGCGATATAAGATAACGTAAACCGGTGTATACAGTGCCAGCCTTGGATCCTCATCGTCTATGAAGATTGAGATGATTGAGCATACGAACTCAACGCCCACAGCCGCTAGAAAAGCAAGAGCGATACCAAGACCTAAACCCACCGCGGCATAGACGACCCCGACGACGAGCGCGGTCAACTCTACAACTGGAACGAATAGCATGCTGAGCATAAGATAAGGAAGACCGATGAGGCTTAGAGACCCATGACGCCACCAAGCGATACGGTGCTTCAAGACGACCTGCATTGAGCCGCCGAACCACCTCATCCTCTGCTTGAACCAGTCTCGAAGGCTCTCAGGAGCTTCAGTATGAGCGATGGCATCAGCCTCATACAGCACGAGGTGCCCAGTCTTGACGAACTTGAGGGTGGTATCCATATCCTCTGTAACCGTATCCTTGTCGTAAGATCCTACGCTCCAATACACGTTCTTCCTGAAAGCGCCGATCGCTCCAGGAACAACATATACTGTATTCAGGAGATCGAACGCTCGACGTCTAAGGTTGATCTCTCGGATATATTCAAGCGCCTGAAGCCTCGTCAGAAGATTAACCCTATTCCCAACCTTGACATTCCCAGAAACAGCTGCAACATCAGGGTCCTGGAAATGAGCTATCAAACGCTTCAAGGAGCCTCTCTCAATTAGGCTATCCGCGTCTACCGCTACTATTATCTCGCCATTTGCTGAAGCGATACCTGTATTCAATGCAACAGCCTTCCCTCCGTTCGGCCTATTGATCAACCGAACAAGCCTCCGTTCAGCATAGGGCTCAACGACCTCCCTCGTCCGATCGACGCTACCGTCATTCACCACAATTATCTCTTTTCTAGCATAATCGACCTCCAGAAGTGTGCGAATCGTGTTGCCGATCACCTTCTCCTCATTATATGCTGGAACGATTATCGACACTAGTGGAACGCTGAGTCGATTCTTCACATTCTCCAATCTGCCTCTGGCCAGATGCTTGTGCAAAATCCCTAGTAGAATATAGGAGACCTCATTCAAGAAGACAAGGATCAGAAAGAGGCTGAAGAAGTATATCAGCGCAGGCCCTGATCTGAAAGCCGCATATATGAAGAGAAGATAGTTCGGCATAGAAGTTCCAGAAGGACCCTCGATTGGCTTCGGGCTCTCGGGCAGGCTGAGTTGAGGTCCTAGAACAGAGTAAATACCGTAGAAGAGAGCTGCCGTTAGCCCATATGAAGCCAATGCGGTGATGTAGATCAGCAGGCTGCGTTTGCTGAGCCTAAGGGGGTTCAACGGTCGCCTTTCCACATTAATAACGCTCCGACAGCCAAAATAAGCTTGCTCTACGAAGATAGCTTCAGTCTAGGCTTTGAGTGAACCTAGCTTTCCTCATATCGTTTGACGATTAGAAGCGGAATCATGATCCAACAATCTAAAGGACTTTTCGTGTAATTCTTCTAAACGCTACCTTGTGACTGGAAAGGTAAATTGATTCCCCTTCGTTGTGACTATCTTTATCATGTAGGAGTGGCCTTCAACCCAAGAGAAGCCTCCTCCGGGCGTGATAGATACCTTAACCAGAGATCCTACTGGAATCGGGTTCTCCTCAACCTCAGGAACGCCTGAATGTTTGGCTTGACCAGCTTCCTCAATATAGAAGATATCTATCTTAACATCAATATCGCCTATATTCCGGACGTACATGATCAACTTGTCCTCTTCCCACTCATAACTATCCATCAGGAGCGCCTCCTTAACAGAGGGAACCTCGCCCATTAGACGCCCTAGAATACCTGCATACCAAGCGTACACTAATGTCGAGGCGATGACAACCACAGCCACAAGCAGCAAGGCTGCCACGATAGTCGAAATACCTCTATGTTTCTTTTGGAGAGCTATCAACAATTTCTACCAACCCGACCCTGTATGTATGCGAGAGATAGACGCGTTCCAAGATTCAAAGCTTTAGCCACCTCTACCACGCCTTCTAATTACTTTGAGGCTTCGGATCAATATCAAGATGGGCAAAGCAGCCGTTGTTGCAAGTGTATACACCATAGGAAACTCCGGGATAGGTATGGCTGTCTCCTTTAGATTCGTGGCGAACTCAGTTTCCGAAGCGGATGTGACAACGATCGTCGCAGTTTCAGGTGAATAGACGTGGTATGGAGGCACATCGACTGTAATTGTGTAGGTGCCTGCAGGTAACCAGAGGTCGAAGTCGCCGTCCAGTGTGTACGTCACAGCTGTGACTGGACCTGAGGCTTTGACCTCAGCCCATGAAAGTGGATAAAGCTCACCGAACATGTTGAACCAACCCACCCCTGAATTAGGCCATCTACCGTACACGTGAGCCATCCTATGAAGGTCGAAGACAACCCATGCTTCACCGGAGAGAGCGATAGTAGCTGTTACGACAGCTGGCTGTAAGTAGCCGGGAACCCAAGCCTTGATCGTGTACGATCCAGCAGGAAGCCCGTAGTCGAGTAGAAGGACCCCGTCGGTCGTGTCGTAATAGTTGACCCAGTTTCCATAGTTTCTACTGCAAGGGTTTCCAGCGTATGAGTTGAAGCCGATTATCCTTGTGAAGCTGAACGCTGGCCAAGAGACTTGAGCGAAGGCTGGAGGCACATAGCCCAAAGTAGCTCCAACGAATTTGCCTGAAGCGTCATACACCTCTATCCTTATCGGCGTACAGTTCGTCAAGCTTATAGGCGCGAGAAGATCCTCAGTCTTGAAGTTTATCGTCATGTATATGACCCCTCCCCTCACAAGGTTGAAAGATATGTCTGAAGTACTGTTCGCTGTAACAGCTACCTCAGGGAAATCCAATTGAACATATCCCGGAGTGAACGCCTTCAATGTATATACTCCTGTCGTCAGCGTCGTCACTTGGAAGCTGATTCTATCGGTTGCGGACGGGACTTTGAAGATGTAGGTCATTACATGGGCACCGGCGATCGTATAGACATGAACCCTAATGAACATGCCTGGATAGGCCCAAGCTATTCTTTGCGGAGGACTCTGCCAATCGACCGAGTAGATAGTGACATTCAACTTTCCATAATATGTCGGCTTAGTCGGAGGTGTGTATGGCGCCTTATACTTCCATAGGTCCATCTCCACATGGACCGCTCCAGTATATTGAGCGCTCGGCACCACCGCTGTGAAGATGTACATCTGAATATAGCCGCTTACAGTAGCGTTCACATAGTAGATCCCGGCCTCCAAGCCTGAAACGTAGTCAGCGTAGTCTTGAGGAATATGCCCCGTGAAATCCGTGTTCACCAGCCAGTAAGGTGAAACCCCAAATGTGAAGTTATAGTTATCTTTGCTCGCATCGACAACCCCGCTCTTAGTCGACAAGAGACCCCAGTTCAAATCGTAAAGGTTGATCGAGATTGCGTAGGCTGCGCCCCAAGTAACCTTCGAGAGACCGCCGTAATCCTTGGACCAGACGGTTCCGCTAACTTGGGCGCCTGGATAGACATATATGTCGACACCGTCAAGAGACTGGCCAGCTAGAACTGTTATCTGCTTATCAAGGGTTATAGGCGGGAAACCTGCTGCAGAAGCGGTCAGGTTGTATGTGCCAGGAGCCAAGCCGTATATGGTGTACCTTCCCTTCGCCGTAGAGTTGAAGTAAGCCATCCCCCTAACGACCCTACCGTCAGGCGTTATACCCGTAGCCACAACCCTCCCAGGCACATCGATGGGCTGACCGAAAAGGTACCCATAGTAGTAGTGCGCATAGGTTCCCCCATACAGAATAGTGCCAGAGACGTAGGCAGGATCAACCTCCCCCTTGACGACTAAAGTCGGGAACTTGCCAGAACCTATGGAGGTGTAGACCGTGCTTCCGCTCTGGTGCAGCATAAAGATCTTGAAGAAGTATCTTCCAGCAATGATCGGCGCCTTGATCCCGAAGATCCTCACGTAGAAGGTGTATGGAAACGGGTTCGGGTTGCCTGAGCTTAGAGCTGGAATCGGTATACTGAGACGCGTCCTATTCACAGGGTTGTCGACCGGCTCTATAGTGATGAGCCGCCAGCTAGGAGCTATAGGATCAGACGAGCCTAGTGTGGAAGTTGATATTGAGTTATAGTCGTTCGTCGCACTCGTCCAAACATTCCAGACAGCGAATGCTCCAAACTCCGGCGGGATATAGATCCTGATACCGTAGCGAGGATTCACGATCGTAATCTTAAACAGCAAGTCACCGGTGGTATCGATCAAGATAGTGCTCCTAGGATAGTCCATCTTCACTATACTCTCAGGCATGCTCAGGCTGTAGTCCCATCCCGGGTGGGTCCCAGGCCATAACTCCACAGCATCTTGAGCGTATGGATTTGAAGCGTAACTGTACACATAGACGTAATCCATGATAACTTTGGAGACATCAGTCATCGAGCTACCCAATGTTAACGAATCGAGATCATAATATTTGATCCGTAGCTTCGGCAGTGTCGTGCCGTCAATCGTGATCGTCAGGTAGTCAAAATCGTAGTCCAGAACTATGACATGATCGACACCAGTCGAGAACACATAATCTAACACAACTAAAGAACCATTGTAGAACAGAAGTTTGTAGCTAGTCATGGTAGAGTTCTTGAAGATCCCGATCGTTCGCCTATGGCTCCCAGCACTCTTAAACGTGTCCAAGCCGAAGAACGTTTGATTCCCAACATAGTTAGTTCTGAACCCGATTTGGACTCTGAAAGGCTTCAGGATATCTGTTTGCTTATACTGCAGGCATACTGGAGGTGCTACGCCTGCCGTATCTATTGTGAGGAAACTAGTGCCGACTGTTATGATTCCAGCATTCGGATTTGTGATGGTCCAATTGTCAGAATTGACAGAGTTCGGTGGGACATCAAAATGTTCGCCTAGAATCCGTGTAACGTCTGGCGGCTGTCCTAGAACAATGTTCAGCTCCAGCGGATGGGCTGCGATAGATATGACTAGCAGTAGTAGTATCGCCGTTGAGACAGCCCTTATCGACTTAACCATTCTTACATGACCCTTTCAGACTCTAGCCTAACACCTCGACTGCACCGAGGCGTCTAGCCTCTCCCTTCGTCACCGTTTTCGCATTGCCCATACGGCTGGAAAGCCCCTGAGCTCGGACGAATCGTTATGGAACAGTTTTCAAGCAGTCTTTTTCTCTTGCCTTCTAATTGCCTCGCGTAGGATCTTTACCAAACCGAGGTAGGGCTGAACCTCAGCCTTCTTCATCAGCCCATCCTCGACTTGGAGCACATCTCTCAGGAGTATCAAAGAACCCATGGCAGCAACTGTACCCAAGTCTATAGTCGTAGGCATGATACCTTGCGCAGAATCCTTGGCAGCCTTGATTATCTCGAGCTCGATCTCACTCAACTTCATCATTCGGGCCTTACCTTTTATCATGGTCTAACCTCCATGCATACTAGCGGTTATACCGGTAATACACTAGGGTTTAAGAAATTTTCCATCCGCCAAGCCTTAGGAGGCGTCGGCAAAATATCTTGAGGGTAAAAGACTGAGGCTTGTTCAACCAGTCGCTTCACACTTCAACCTGGTGGATACTCGACAGGCGGGCGCTTAACCAGAAGAAAACACGACGAAAAGATGGCTAGCATAATGATAACGAGAACATCAACCTTGGAAATGGCCTTCACACCTGAACCGGGCGTGCAACGGGCAAACCGGTAAAGTGATCCTGAAGCCTCTTAAGTCGTATCTGGCTCTCTAGATTTCAATTTCAGCTGGCGGGTCCGCATAGCCCTGATGAGCCACCGTTCGTTCCAGAGCCCTGTTCAACTTCACCCTGAGAAATCTGCTGCTCCTCCTTGAATCCAACCCTCTCCAGCACATACTTAAAAGAGAACAGCCAGAAGAGGACGAGGTAGATCAAGGTCAATATGGTCCCAGCATAGTCATGGAAGACCACAGCTGGAAGATAGCCGAAGTAGAAGGCCAGCAAGATGACGAGAACTATTCTCAACAGGTTCAGAAGAAAGATGCCTTCTGCGCCTAGGGCGACGCATAGAGCCTTACTC
>Ga0315309_1001734_pt1 | contig 12945 bp, 10 predicted proteins | sample TDP4_MG_FD_203080 | JGI IMG/M metagenome (GOLD analysis project Ga0315309, IMG submission 203080) | Freshwater sediment microbial communities from Lake Towuti, South Sulawesi, Indonesia - TDP4 | ecosystem: Environmental > Aquatic > Freshwater > Lake > Sediment | place: Indonesia: South Sulawesi...
CAAGCTCGGGGCGTTCTCGCAGAGGCAGCCCCCTTGGAAGTGGGCCGAGACCATGCAAACGGGGGCTGAGACCTTGATCCTCGCGTCGAGCGCAGATAATATGTAGGTCTGGGTTCCGCCCCCCGACTCCCCCGTGCACCCTATCCTTTCGGGGTCCACGTCGTCGAGGGACTGCAGGAAGTCTATGGCCCTGATGCTGTTCCACGTCTGCAGGCCCATCAGGCTCAATCCCCAGAGGCTTTCCTTTGGGCCTCCGAATTTGTGGTCCACCTGGGTGCTGTCGTTGTAACCGACCATGTCGTAGAGGAACGCGACGTACCCCTGCATTGCGAAGTTGATGCACCTCGCCCGTACGTCCTCGGCAAGCCTCCCGTTGCTCCAGTGGCCGTGAGGGTTCAGGATCGCTGGGTGCCTACCGCCGCTGAAGGGCCTGTACAGGTTTCCCGTGACATAGAAGCCCGGACGGCTTTCGAAGAAGACCTTCTCCACGCTGTAGTCCTCGTGCTCTATCCTGCCGAAGATCTGGCCGTTCAGATCTTTCCTTTCCGGCTCCGGTAAAAGGCCACACGCGAAGAGGACGTGCCTCCTTAGCTCCTCCGCCCTCCTGAGCCACTCCCTCTTGCCATAGTCCCTCAGTTCGACCAACATGTCAAGCCTTTTGACTTCCACAATCCTCCTATCATTCGGAAGCACGCCACCGGGCAGAATCTTCCAAGCTTCTTGCATGGGTTCGTTTTTTCCTTCGAACTAAAAAGGCTTCGCGTTCCCAAATGAGATCGGGGATAACCGCTTGCTTGACTTCACATGACAAGTCCCTGTGCATCAAACCTTCATGCCGTAGGGATCGCAGTCATCGCCCCCCCTCTACGCGTCAATCAATTTTCCAACAATAATCCGCAGTTACACTCTTCTACCCGTACCGCCGATCCTGTGTCGAGGCACATGGCCCATGGCGCGATGAGTGCTATAGTATGCGAGAAACCGAAGGCGATGAGCCTTCAAAGGATTCCCAAGCCCAAACCCAAGGGGAGGGAGGCGTTGGTCGAGATAAGGGCCGTCGGCGTCTGCCGCTCGGATGTCTCGGGCTATTTGGGAAAGCATCCGCTCGTGACCTATCCAAATATCCTGGGCCACGAGTGCTCCGGCGTGGTGTCGGAACTCGGACCTGACGCGAGTGGTTTTGAGGTTGGGGACGAGGTTGCGGTGGAAACGTTCCTCGAACTCTGCGGCCGGTGCTCGGGCTGCAGGAGGGGGCAGTACAACACCTGCAAGAGCCCGAAGATAATTGGCCACAACGTCCCTGGGGCGTTCGCGGAATACGTGCTCGCTAATTCGGACTTCCTCTACCCTAAGCCTGCCAATGTCACCTTTGAGGAAGCCGCGCTGGTAGAGCCGCTTTCCGTAGCCGTCCACGCAGTCAAGAGGTGTGGCATCAGCTGCGGCGAGACGGTGGCGATAATTGGGGCGGGGACGATAGGCCTGCTGGCGTTACAGGTGTCGAGGCTCTCAGGAGCTACCGTGCACGTAGTTGATGTCGTGGAACGGAAGCTAACACTGGCCAAGAGCCTAGGCGCCGACATGGTCTTCAACGCCTCAGGACAGGATCCGCGCTCCGAGATGATCGCAGCAACGGAGGGCGAAGGCTACGATTATGTCATAGAGGCGGTCGGCTCGCCTCAGACATTGAAGGAGACAACCGACCTTGCCCGTGCTGGCGGAACCATAATGTGCATTGGGTTCTCCGGTCGCGAAACGGACGAGATCTGCCTTAGTAAGATCACGCTACAGGAGATGAGGCTGCTCGGCATACTCGGATTCTGCAGGGACTATCCGACCTCGATCAGGCTCTTGTCAAGGAGAATGGTAAACGTTGGGCAGCTCATAACGCACAGGTTCAAGTTGGAAGAAACCGAGAAGGCGGTGCAGCTCATGGTAGAGGAGCCTGCAGAGGTCCTGAGGGCGATCATCAAGCCCCATGGAACCTTACAATCTTGATGCAGCGCTCTCACCTTTGCCTCTCCTGGCCAATCGAGATTTAAAGCACTTCCACGATGCCCCGTCATGTTGATCGGAGGGTAGTGCATTGAAGGATAACGCCTCACCGTCTGCCGAGACCGAAACCGTGGAGATCGTGAAGGTACGGGGTGATCGGCGCGCAAGACAGAAGGACCTCGTCGTTAGGGAGGCGATCTACACGATCGTTGTTAACGGCACCAAGGTCGCGAGCTTAGCGTGCGCGCCATCGGACCTCGAGAGCCTTGCCGTTGGTTTCCTCATGTCCGAGAGGATCATCACAAGTTATGCCGACGTCCGGAACATTTTGGTCAAGAGGGATGAATGCGCCGTTGAGGTGGAGACTCGTGGCAAAATCGAATTCTCAGCCGAAGGTCGAATCACAACAATCGTGTCTGGATGTGGTTCTGCAGGCCCATCTGCAACCAGGCTCCTGGAGCTCCTTCGCGCTTGGAAGATCACATCGATGCTAACCGTCTCGGCAAGCTCGATAGTCACCATCGTCAAGGATTTCCAGAAAGCGTCCTGGCTCTTCAGATCGACTGGCGGCGTCCATAGCGCAGCCATATGCGAACCAGATGGCATCATTTTCCTCAAGGATGACATCGGCAGGCACAATGCGGTCGATAAGGTCCTGGGCACGTGCTCGATCAAAGGGATCTCTACCAGAGACAAGATCCTGCTTTTAACAGGACGGGTTTCCTCAGATGTCTTGATGAAGGCGGTTCTGAGGGAGATACCCATGCTCGTTTCGCAATCGGCCCCAACCCATCTAGCGATAGAGATAGCCTCCGAATCTGGCATAACCCTCGTCGGCTTCGCCAGGGGCGAGGCAATGAACATCTATAGCCATGAGTGGCGCATAGGGACTTAAGGCATAGTCTGAAATGAGGCAACGCGCGCTTGGCTATGCGCCAGTGGAGTTCCATGTTTTTACATTTCCGTACCTCACATATTCTGATGGCTTTCGCATAACATATTAATCGCCCTCAATTTGTCGTGAGCTGAATTGGACCTCTTATTCTTGGGCACGGCTGCAGCGGAAGGATATCCGGGGGCATTCTGCGAATGCGGGAGCTGCCTCAAAGCCAAGAGGGAAGGGGGTAAGAGCTTAAGGAAGAGGTCATCGATCCTGATCGATCGGGATCTCCTGATAGACATCCCTCCAGACCTATACTGGAGTTCGATATCGCACGGCGTCAAGCTAACGTCCTTGCGTTCGCTCCTTGTGACGCATAGCCACGAGGACCACTTCTGCCCCCAGCTCTTGGAGTACAGGGGGCCGGGTTTCTCCTTCACACGCCTCCCGATGCTTACGCTTTTCGGAGATCGTGCGATAATGCCCCTCGTCGAATGCGCTTTTGCGGTGGAGAATGCAAGGCTGCGCCTTAGGTCGATATCGCCCTACAGGCAGTACCGTGCAACGGGATATAGCATCGTGCCGATACCTGCGAATCACAAGACCGACATCAAGGGCGAGACCGCGCTCAACTACATAATCCAGCGAGGCGGGAGGACGATCCTCTACGCCTCCGACACCGGCCCCTACCATAATGAGGTTTTGGATTTTCTCCTAAAGAGGCGCTTCGATGCGATCGTCGTCGAGTGTACGATGGGGCGTAAATTTTACAGACGCCACATGAACTATGAGACGGTCCTGGACCTTAACCAGTGGGCCAAGGGCGCTGGCGTCATCAAGGAGGGAGGCAGGTTCATAGCCACCCACTTCGCGCATGACGGCTGTGGCACTCATCCGGAGGTAAGCGCCATATTTCGACCGCATGGCATTGCCGTCGCCTACGATGGCATGCAGGTGCGGATTTAGTATGAGGATCGTTCCTATGCCGATCGCTCAGAGCTTTTCGACCAGAACCTGCCAATGGCTGTGAATTTTGCCATCATCGGCCTCAAACTCCTCCAGTTCCAGTTTGATGATGCGAAATGCTTGCACTATCTGGCGCACCTCATCCCCGCTGCTGAAGTGATGCGGGATATCCAGCTCCGGCGGGAAATCCTGCTCGAAGGTATGTTCTTCGATCCTCCTCCCTTTCCCGTACTTGTGGCTGCGCGGGGTCTGGAAGGTAATGTATGCGAGCCCCCCGTACCTGAGAACGCGGTAGATCTCGGAAACCGTTTCCTTGATGTCATCCAACGTGCCGTGGTAGATCGCGTAAATGCAGATCACGGCGTCAAATGAGGAGCTTATGTGCGGGATTTCCCTCATGTCGCCTCGCACCAACTCGACCTCGAGCCCCGCGTCCTCAGCCTTGCTGAAAGCCCGCCTTAACCCTTCGGCCGAGAGGTCGATGCCGTGTGCCTCGAAACCATTCTCGGCAAGGAGGGCCAAGTTCCTACCAGTCCCGCAGCAGAGGTCACATATTCTGATAAATTTGCGCCTCTTGAAAAGCGCGCAGATCCCGGCGAGAGCCCGATGCGGCTCCTCGAGTTGAAACCCGCCGCTGCGGAAGATCTCGTCCCAGGAGTCCATTGCCCCGCCTCCTTTGTCGCTCGATGCCCTCGCGCTACGCCCTTCTCACGTTAACCGATATCGATTTGTAGTTTGGCGTAAACGTGACCGAAGTGTAATCGAGGGGCACGAGCTTGTTGACGAGCAACTTTTCTGAGTGAATGTACATCTTGATGAGCCCCCTGTTGATCAAGGGATCGACCTTGGCCTCCGCGCTTACGCTGCCGCACATGCTCTGCACCGTAACTGCGTCTCCGTCCGATATCCCCCCCTCCTTGGCGTCGTCTGGGTTCATGTAACAGGACTCGATGTTTCTGCCGCGCCTCAAGGAGGGGGACAGGGATGTCAGTTCGCCGTGGAGGAAATGCGAAGGTGACCTCACAGTGACTAGGACATAGGGCCGAGTTCTCGTCCTCGCGTATTCCCTCCCCTCGTAATGGACTGGCACGTACTTCGTGAACGGGGGATCCTTGAGCGCCCAGCCGTCCGACCCACCGTAAACCTTGTCCGCGTCGACGGAGCGGTATGTCGGTATCAGCTCGCATATCTCCCTGAAGACTTGCTTCTCGTCTCGATAGTCGAAGCACCGCTCAACCCCGAAGTACTTGGAAAGTTCCTTGAAGATCGCCCAGACCGGTTTCGCGTCTCCAACGGGTTCGGCGACTTTTCGAACTGGTCGCACCCTCCTCTCGCCATTGGTTATTGTACCAGAGCTCTCCATGAGCATCGGAATGGGTAGCAGCACGTTCGTGAATTTCATAGTGTAGTTCTCGTGGTGGTGAAGTAGAACGTAGAACGTCTCCCTCAAATTTTCGTGGAGCCTGTTCAAGTCTGGCAGCGAAGCGGCGATGTTGGTATCGCACGCGAAGACGGCCTTCACGGGGCTGAGGTAGAGTGCCTGGATCATATTCAGGCCAATCTCGCTGGTCAACTCGGTTCCCCACCTGCTCTCGAGTTCGCCCTTCATCACGAAGGAGGATGTTATCCCCGACGGGTTGCCTCCCATGTCGCCAACCCCCTGGACGTTAATCTCTCCCCTGTTGGACAGTATCTTGCCATCTTTCACTATGACGAGGTTCAGCAGCGCGTATACGTTCTGCAACCCGTTCTTGCTTTGGGTCAACCCCATGCCGTGCATCAAACCGAACGCCTTGGATGCGCAGACCGCTTCCTCCAGGGCGCGGAACTGCCTGGGGTCTATGCCGCACTCAGGGCAGACCCTGTCGCAAGTGTAATCGGAGACAGTTGATACCAGCTGCCCGAAGCCGTTGACGTTGATGGCCCTTTCGCTCAGGTTCCCCCTCCTTATGACGCTGTTCGTGAGGGCGTTGATCAGCGCCAACTCGGTGTCCGGTTGGACTTGTATCGAGAGGTCGGAGGCAGCCGATGTCTCGTTTGGGGTGGAGACTATGCAAGCGACCTTCATGCCCCGCCTCTTGGCCTTCGCGATCTTGTTGAAGAGCACCGGGTGGTTTGAGACTGGGTTGGAGCCGACGACCAGCACCAAATCCCTGGTATATATGTCGTCAAACATGCTCGGCGACCCGTCAATCCCGAATACGTCCCGGAGCGCCCTTACTGTGTTCGCATGACAGAGCCTGCTGCAGCATCCGTCGACGTTGTTCGTCCTCAGGGCTATGCGGGCGAATTTCTGCATGACGTACGAGTCCTCGTTGCTGGTTTTGCCAGAAGGTATGAAGAGGACCTCCCTCCCATCCAGGTTTTTCACGTGCTCGTAGATGAATTGGTACGCCCGTTCCCACGTGACTTCCTCGAAGTCTTCGTCCTTGTCCTCCCTGACCAGCGGCTTCGTAAGCCTCTTCTCACCAACGACGTCAGAAATCGTCAGTCCCTTGACGCAGGGGGCGCCTTCGCTCACGTCGTCGCTCTGGTCCGGCAGAGTCTTGCTTATCCTGCCACCTTCCAATAAATATCTGAGCCTGCATCCGATCCCGCAATAGATGCAGCTCGATAGAACTTCCATTCCACTGAATTCGCCGCTTTTTCTATAATTGCCTTTTGGTCTTCCGGTTCTCCACCAAACCCGCCATTCATCTGATTAGGGATCGGAGGGGCCTCTGACTGAGATGGGGACGTCGATTACCGTCAGGATCCCCGACGCGAAGCCCTGACGGATTGCGTCCTGCAATTCCTCGGCGCTCTCCGCTCGAACTCCGTTGGCCCCAAAAGCTCTCGCCACTTCGTCATACCTTATCGCGCCGATCTCGCTGGCGATTACGCCTTCTTCTCCGAAAGACTGCCTCTGTCCACTCACTACTATCCCCCACGCACGATCGTTGGCGACTACGGCCACGAATGGCAGGCCTTGCCGGACTGCGGACTCGAGCTCGGCGGTCGTGAATCCGAAGGCGCCATCGCCAGAGAGGAGCAGTACCCGTCGTTCGGGGAAGGCCAGCTTCGCGGCCATGGCCCCTGCGATGCCCCATCCCACAACGGCGCTTGCGCCGCACGTGATCCAGTTGCCAGGGTAATGGTCGGCGAGCACCATGTGCGCCCATTGGCCGATGTTGCCGCCGTCGATCAGGAAGATGATATCGCCCGTCAGGAATGGCCTTATGGCTTCTACGATGTGTCTTCCGGTAATCGGCCGATCATGTAGAGGGGCCTTAATCCAGCGCTCACGAAATAGGCACCATCTCCGCCTTGATTCCTCGAGCCACGCCACGTGCGAGGAGGCCGCTCCTAGGCGTTTGACCTCCTCCGCCATCTCCCTCAAGCACAAAGGAGGACTGGCCGCTATGGCAACGTCCGGCTCTACTCCCTGCCGCAACTGGCATGGATCTGAGTCGATGCGTATGATGCGGAGATCCTTCTGGACCGCTGGCGGCTTTAGGAATCCGATCCTGTAATCCACCTGCGCCCCAACTAGGATGACCAAGTCGGCGTCTGCTAGGAGCCTCGGCTCTCCGCTCGCAGCCCCAACAACTCCTAAGAAGTTGGGGTGGGGCTCCTCGATGACGCCCCGATCCCATATGGGCACGACTATCGGTATGGCTGCGATTTCGCTGAACTCCATGACCTCCTCGTGTGCTTGGGCATAGAAGGCGCCAGTTCCGGCTATGATGAGAGGGCGTTGCGAGTGGCTGACGAGTTTGGCTGCCTGGCGCATGAGTTCCGGCTCAGGTTGTACAACGGTTCGCATGCTGGGGAACATTCGAGCAGGCAGCGAGTCCGCGAGTTCGACCACTTCCCCTTCAAGGACATCGAGTGGGACCGTCAAGTGGGCGGGGCCTGGACGACCCGTGCTTGCGGCCGCGATGGCCTGCCTCGTCAAGAAGGCGAGATCGGTTGATCGGGTCACAAATGATGCGGACTTACATATCGGTGCAGCAAGGGCGACTTGGTCGAACTCCTGAAAGACGCCACGGCGTGCACCATAGCCTGAACTCGCCCCAGTTATAAGCAGAACAGGCGCTCCGTCGAAGTAGGCGTTGGCCGCTCCGGTAAGGGCGTTACAGTGAGCGACCCCGCTGCTGACCGCACAGACGCCCAGCTGCCCCGTTAGCCTCGCGTAAGCGTCGGCGATGTAGGCCGCTGCCTGCTCGTTGTGAGTGTCGATCAATCGAATGCCCGCTCTCTTACATGCTAAGTAAAACGGGTTCAGCCCATTTCCACAGAGGGTCGCAACCCATCGAATGCCGTGCCGTGCAAGCTCAGCGACGAGGATGTCGGCTCCAGTCAGAGCCACGCTTTCACCTCCTGGTTATATTTTTCCACAAGGTCGCCACTGCGACAAGGATTAATAAAGGGAAAACCGAGATGCGGATCCCTGATCAAGGCAGTCCTTCGCCCTCCATCGTGCATAGATCATCTTCGACTACTTACGCTTTCGCAAGGCGCTCGACAGGCCGATAAGCAAGGGCCAGAGCGCGTTCCTCGGGGATTGTGGCAAGGTCATATATTCTGGAGCCGCAATCATCGACATGGCCTTGGCCAGCAACCATTTGGCGAAATATGTTGAATTGGCTGATTCTCCTCACGCTTGAAGCTTGAAGCGATCCAAAGAAGGGAGACTGGGCCTCTACGATGTCGAGCTGACTTCCCAGTCGTGGCATGGCATCGCTTGAATTCACAGGATCAAGATCATAATTCCGAAGGGGACGGTTCGGCCATACGTCATGCTGATGGTCACATGGAGCGGTGATGGGCATGAGGAGCTGGCCTTATGTAGCGAGATATCGAGGCTCAACTCGGCCTTCGAACCGGGCCATAGCAAAGATGACTTCCCATGCATGTGTGTAATTCCTCCTGGGTTCCATATAACCATAATAGCAATGATAATTAACCACCGATGCCTTACATTGCAATGGAAGCATGCAGATGATGTTGAGGTGGTCTGGACGGGATCAGATCTAGTCTTAAAGGAGGTACCTCAACTTAAAGATGGGTCACTCGTGATCGGGCTTAGCGGGTGGGGCGATGCAGGCAATGTATCGACGCTTTGCGTCACATATCTGATTGAAAAGCTGGACGCAACCGAGATTGGCGAGATCTCATCGGGGAGATTCTATGACTATCACACTAAGCGTCCCCTGGTGAGCATAGAGAGGGGCGTGATAAAGAACTACGTCCCTCCGAGAAATCAGTTCTACTGCTGGAAGGCTAAGGCGGGATATCCCGCGATACTGCTCCTCAGGGGGGTGGAACCGCACGTCGACTGGCCTGCATATGCCCGGAACGTGATAGAGGCCGTTGAGAAAATGGACATAAGCCGTATCTACATGATAGGTGCTTATGTTGGAAACGTCCCTCACACCGTGGAGCCATCTATCTCCGTCTCGTCGAGATCAGAACCGTTTCTAAAGGAGATGAGCAGTCTAGGTCTCGAGTTCGCCGATTACGAAGGCCCTACGGGGATTTATAGCGAGATAATTGAGCAAGGCCACAAGCAAGGCATCGATGCCGTGAGCATCTGGGGAGCCGTCCCCCCATACATTCAGGGAACAAACTACAAGGTGGCCTTCTACATCCTCGATAAGATCGTTTCGATGGTCGGCGTGGAGATCTCGCTGCTCGAGATGAAGGAGAAGGGCGATGATCTCGATGAGCAAATAGCGTTGGAGGCGAAGCAGAACCCGGATCTGCGCCGCTTAATATCGAGCATGGAGCTGGAATACAGGTCCGTGAGGCGATTCGATTCCTACATCGTATAGTGAGGCAAGGACCCTTCACCGCGAGCATTTGATAAAACACAGCGCTTATATCGCCATAAAGGATCTAGAGTGGTTGGTGTTAAGAAGTGGGTAAAGAGGTAAGGACCGAGGAGTTTCGAGTCTCCGGAAGTGAGCTTGTCGGGCAAGTGAAGGAACTCGTTCACCAGGGGAACATCAGAAGGATCGTGATAAAGGATCAGGAAGGAAAGGTGCTAATGGAGATACCGTTGACCATAGGCGTCGTTGGTGCTCTTCTGCTCCCCACGCTGGCCGCAATCGGCGTCATAGCTGCGCTAGTGACACAGTGCACGATCGCCGTTGAGAGGGTCGGGTAACGCAATCCACATCATAATATTCCCCATCGCAGATTCTGGGGCAAAGCATAGAATCGTCCTCGGCCATTCGCACCATATTCATTGTCACATTTTTTAACTGGCTCAGGGTCAAGGGGGAAAAACATCCCAACGTTAAGATGAAGGTTCTCCCGACCTCACGATATCGGCCACAACACGGTCCGCTATAATGTGAAACCGATAAATACCTTGTAAATTGGTTGCCCTCCGACGGTATGGCAAACATGCATGGGATGGGGATTATCGGCTCTGGCGGCATGGGGACGCATCTAGCGAGCATGTGCTCCAGCGTGCCGGGAACGGAGGTTTTGGCTACTTACGATCTCGTGGAGGAGAAAGCCAAATCCCTAGCTTTCAAAATTAAGTGCGACCATTACACGCGGATCGACGATCTCCTGGGTCGGTCCGACATCGAGGCGGTTATAGTGGCGACCCCAAATCAGACGCATTGCGAATACAGCGTGGCTGCACTTAAAGCGGGCAAACACGTTTTCTGCGAGAAGCCAATGGCACTTAGTCTAGAAGATTGCGATCAAATGATCGGGGTCGCTGAGAGGACTGGATTGACGCTGATGATCGGGTACGTGATGCGCTTTTATTCCGGATGCTCGTCCCTAAAGAAGGCCATAACCGATGGCGAGATAGGCCAACCCATCGTGTGCGGCGTTTCTAGAGCTGGTTGGGTGGAGGCCGGATCCTGGGTCGAAAGCTGGCGACGCAGTAAGGAGCTCTGCAACAACAGCCTGTTCGAGTCCACGATCCACGAAATAGATCTGGTTCGATGGTTCATGGGCGATGTAGGATCAGTCATGGGCTATGGCTTCAACTTTTTGCATCCCGAACTCTATTACGATGACTGCACCGTCGCCGCACTGAAATTCAAGAGTGGAGCCTTGGGCACGTTGGAATCGGGCTATGCTTTCAGGCTTGGCGATCACAGGGTGAAGATAAATGGCACGATTGGTGCAGCTCAGTTGGATTTCGAAACTTCAACTGTCTGCATCGTTGCCAAAGACAAGGCCAAACGCACCGAGCCCCTTATTTCGGGCACGGATCCAGTTGCGGCTGAGTTGCAACATTACGTAGACTGCTTTTCATGTGGCAAGGAGCCCTTCTCAGGTGGTCGCGAAGGCAGGGGCGCAGTCGAGATAGCCACGGTCATAAACCGATCTACAGAGACTGGCAGGCCAGTGAGCCTGCCCCTGTCCGATTAGGTCCGCGGCAGGACGTGAGTCATGGGCCCCCTTTTTTTCTCGATAGGCTAGAGGGAAAATCGAAGGAGATGCCGGGTCATCATAGGGGGACAAACGTATAATATCTATTACGAAACCAATGACTGCGTGAATTGAGACCAATAGCTGAAAGGTTGCTCAGGAAGATCCGTGAACGGAAACCCGAGCCGAATGCAGAGCGCATCAGAAGGGCGCTGTCGAGGTCAGGTACGCCAGATCGCGTGCCTTTCATGGAACTCTTCGCAGATGGGGAGGTGATGGCGACTGTGCTCGGAAAGCCGCTAAACTACTTCTACAAGGAGGTCGGGAGCAGGAGGGAGTGGGAGGAGCGCACGCTTTCGTTGATGGAGTTCTATGAGACCTTGGGCTACGATTACGTTCGGGTGGAGACGCGCGATTACGACGCCACTGTGAAGGCCAATAAGATCTCGAGCGAACAGCTCGCGCTTGGCGAGGTCGGTTCGCGCGCTTACATGTACCGGGCCACCGACATATCACCAGACTTGAATAGGGGGGAGAGGGCCTGGGCAAACGAGCACACGGGCGTGATAGCGAACTGGGACGATTTCAGGAGTTACAAATGGGAGGACCTAGATACGATCGAGGAAGAGGGCAATGCAGGACTTGAATGGGCTTGCGATCATGCCCCATCGAGGATGGCGATCGTGACTGGCGCGGGCACGGTCCTGGAACCAGTGATGTGGCTGATGGGAATAGAGAACTTCTACCTCAGCCTCCACAAACAGCCCGACCTCGTTGACGCGATGTTCAAGAGGGTCGGCGAGCTCAGCATCGCCCGCTTCAAGCTTGCCGCAAGGACCAGCAGGAAGGTCCTCGCCCTCTGGGGGTCGGACGACTGGGGATACAGGGACAAGACCATGATCTCACCAACCATGATGAGGCGCTGGGTCTTCCCTGTCCACAGGGAACAGGCGAGGATAGCCCACGCGAGGGATTCGCTCTACCTCCTGCACTCGTGCGGCAACCTTAAGGCGATCATGGACGACATAATAGATTACATCAAGGTCGATGCCAAGCACTCATTCGAGGACACGTTCTTGCCCGTGGCGGAGGCGAAGAGGCTGTATGGCGGCAGGATCGGCATCATCGGAGGCGTGGACATGGACTTCATATCGAGGAGGAGCGAGCCAGAGGTCAGGTCGTATGTCAGCCAAATACTGAGGGCCTGTATGCCCGGAGGCGGATATTGTCTGGGCACAGGCAATACCGTCGCAAACTACGTTCCAATCGAGAATTACCTAACCATGCTCGACGTGGGTCTGGAAGAGGGCTGGTACAGCTGAGGTGGCACGTGAGGAGGCGGCGTCTTAAGACATAAATTCTTCATCCGGCCTGCAATTTGTCGATGAGCATAGGGAACCTGAGATGTTTTATCCCGGTAGGTGGACAGGCTAAACGGCTGATGCCCTTAACGCACGACATATCGAAGTCTTGCGTTAGGTTCCTGAACAGGCCTCTGATAGAATTCTCGATGGCCATGTTAGCCGAACAGGGCGTTAGGAACTTCATCTTCGGGGAGAATGGATATACTAACTACGCGAACCTATTCGACCAATACGGGGAAGGCCTTGGCTTCTCCGCGAAGTATAAGATCGAGCCAAGGGTACACATCAAACATCAACCCAACGTAGACGACGTTGGGAGCGCCGATTCATACAGATTGAACATGCAATACTATGACGTTC
>Ga0315309_1001737_pt1 | contig 12923 bp, 9 predicted proteins | sample TDP4_MG_FD_203080 | JGI IMG/M metagenome (GOLD analysis project Ga0315309, IMG submission 203080) | Freshwater sediment microbial communities from Lake Towuti, South Sulawesi, Indonesia - TDP4 | ecosystem: Environmental > Aquatic > Freshwater > Lake > Sediment | place: Indonesia: South Sulawesi...
AACTTATCTCACGAAGCCTTTCTGAATTGCTGAGGTTCTTAGGTGACGATAAAATCACGAGGATGAATGGATTTCCCATCGCCGACTTTCCAAGCTCAACAACCTTGACGCGTGAGGAATTATTGCCGAGATGCCAAAAGTAATCGACGATCTTGTCCCAACGAGCTAACTTTCCGTCTTCGCCAATCTTAAAACCATAGAATTCTTGCGGTGACAATATTTTTGGAGAGTTCATGGTAGTGAGTGTTTTAAAGTAGATATATAATTTTTGGCTTTTAATTTTTAACTTTCTATGTTAGAACTATTGTCGTCTTCCAGCCACTGTTTAGCACTTGAGCTGACAAGAATTCATTTCAACTTTCTCACGCTCTCTCCTCTTGCCGCGAATCCTTTAGGGATAGAAAGCTACTCCCGCACTAAAATATTATATATTCCAGAGGAAAAAGTGTAGTGAAACGGTTCCATAAATGCAGAGGACTGTGGTGTAATGAAAGTAGATCCATTTTTGGTTGAAAATTTTCTAAACACTTACGAACAAGGCGTAGAGCTTAATCTAGGTGAAACTTGTGTCGATCCTTTCACATTGCGTGATTTTCTAGCCGTCGTAAAACAAGAGGATTTCTTCGAGGATTTTCAAGAGAAACAGCTAACTTATGGCTTCGTCGAGGGGTCTCCCGATCTTCGTCAGGGAATTGCAAGTCTCTACAAACATATGACGCCTGAGAATATTCTTGTTGCAGGCGGAGGAATCGGCGCTAACTTCATTGTCTTTTACAGCATTGTTGAGCCAGGTGACACGGTTATATCAGTCTTCCCAGCCTATCAGCAACTATACAGTGTGGCCAAATCCTTTGGTGCAAAGGTCAAGTTGCTCCCCCTGCGGTTAGAGCAGCAATGGTTGCCTAATACCGAGGAGTTGGCTGAGCTCATTGATGAGAAGACCAAGCTCATAGTCATAAACAACCCGCACAATCCAACGGGAAGTCTCATTGACACCGACCTTTTGAAGAAAATCTGTGCCATTGCAGAAGAAGCGGGTGCATATATTCTCTGTGATGAGGCATATAGGGGTCTTTACGTCAGACCGAATGATTTCGTTCCTTCCGCGGTAGATCTCAGCGACAGAGCCATAGTGACGGGATCCTTCTCCAAGGCTTTTTCGCTAACGGGGTTACGCCTAGGATGGATAGCTGCAAATAAGCATGTCATTGGTGAGTGCGAGTTTCACAGGGAATACACGACGCTCAGCAATGGCATGATCGACGACGCCCTTGCGGCTCTTGCTGCGAAAAATGCAGATCGAATATACAAACGTAACCTGAGAATCATCCGCACAAATCACCAGATCCTCTCGGATTGGATCGAAGAAGAACCACTAATTAGCTGGATACCTTCGAGAGCGGGAAGCGTTGCTTTTCTCCAGTACCATCTCAAAATGCCCTCTGAAGACCTTTGCCTGCGCCTTCTTCAAGATAAAGGAACCTTACTTGTCCCTGGTTCCTGCTTCGAAATGGAAGGATTTCTGAGAATTGGTTATGGATGCAAAACCGAAGTTCTGAAGGAAGGGCTGTCACGATTTAAGGATTTCTTGAACTCTTATCGCGCGCGCTAATAGCAGAGAAGTGGACCACAAGGAATTTTCTTTTATCTCTTCAAGCGAAGAGTACGTGGCTTTCTCTCTTTTCCTATCTCATAGTTGTTTCTATTAAAATCCAGCTTTTATTAGGTTTCGTGGCTTCATCATTTCCCTCAGGACCGTTGTTGCGTATGAGCCCCGATATAGCATGAAGCTTACTTCTGCCTTATGTTTTGATGGATTGACGGAATCTTTTGCGATTTCATTTAGCGAGAATTTTTCCAGTGGGGCTATGGCTGTTCGTAACTCTCCTTTTAGACTTATTTCTGGCAGACCGTTGATTTTGAAGTTTTCTGGAAAAATACTTTCTTCTTCTAGAATTTGTTTTTCAATTTCTCCTTGGATGCCCTCAGAGAGATGCTGCTTAAAGCCCACTAATGGAATTGCCAACCGCGCCTTTCTGCATCGAATTGCCTTATTAATCTCTGCAAGTGTTTCAGGGCTTGCCATTTCATGCATTGCTATAATCGGCAGCCTAGAGAGTTCAATATTTACAACATAGTCTCCGACTTCGGCTTTGTTCAGCGGAAGCCCATTTTTAATTCTTCTGCTTAGAAACTTGTTAAAAAGGTAAGCTTGAGAGGCTTGTGGAAAAAGTTCCTGCAGTTTTGTTGGCAGTCTTTTAAAAGCGCCTATGAAATCATTTGGTTTTTTAGCTAAGTGCTTAAGCATTGAACGTTCATAACGCAATTGTTTTGGAAAGCTCTTCAAAGCTTGTTTGAAGTCTTGTGTTGCTCGTAGTTGTTCCCGGGCTTGTCTAGATTCTGGGTGCTCATGTGGGCTTGGTTTAGCCAGAAAGAGCATTGCAGCCTTTCTGAAGTTTCCTTTAATAAGGGCTTTTCCAACCAGATGCGTTATTGGACGGGTTGTGCCGAAGCGTTGGTGACCGAAAAAATTTGGAACTCCACCTATTGCCTCAAGTTCCTCGATGGTTTTTGTTATTCGCTTTTTGACTATGGATTTTGGGTGGCTTATAGCTCTGGTGACTATGCGGAAATTGTTTCCTAAAAGATAGTAAGATGAAAACTTGTTGCGGAAATAGCCTATTGGGCGAATTTTTATGTCTTTCAGCTGAACCTTTTGAATCTCTTCGGCTGATACGCCTTCAACTGTAATGTGTTGGGCGGTAACAGCTTTAGCATCTTTTATGCCCGCAATTTGGATGTGTTTTGGGCTTATGCCCAGTTGTTCAGCAACGGCTTTAAGGGCTAAGAATGTGTCCCAATTTCGCTTAACTAAAATGCACAGCAGATAACGTTCCTTAACAATGGAAGAACCCAACACCCCACGTTTAACATAGCCTTCAGATGGGTTTATTTCCGCTTTAGAACCATCAACAAGCACTTCCTCAACAACAAAATCCTCCACAAACTGCCGAATGACTCCGCCGATGCCTAAGGAGCGTGTTGCATAAACCTCTATGCCAATGAACTTCTCCAATTTAGAAACAAACAAAGCCTAAGCCCTTCTAAATGAGGGGAAGCATACCAGTTATTTTGTCTATCTTTTCAGTGGGCGCAGGACCAATTCCCAGGCATGTTACTGTTCCAGGAGGAACTTCTGTAAGACCTTTGTCTATGATTAATGCGCAGGGCAGCGCCAGCTCCTTTGCCTTCTTTTCCAACTCTAAAAGTTGTATTTCGCTTTCAACTTTAACAGCTATTTTACATTGGCCTTCTCCTATCCAAGCTTTCCACCATTCTCGATGATGTTTGCGGGCTTCTTCTGTCGCTGAAACTGCTGCATGTCCAGCCTGAGCCGCAATCTTACCCTTGCTCAACTTTAAATCAGAACGAAAAACAATAACCTGTTTGTAACGGAACTCAGACATTTCCCTTTTCAACCGTTTCTATCAGTTTGTTCTTCGGTGATTTTAAGGATTCGCAGACAGATAGAGGAAAAAGAAATAGAAAAGAGCCGTCAACATTCTGGGGCTCCGCAAAAGGCGCAGAAGGGATTGACCTTGAAAATCTATGTCTTTAAAGTTGCGGAGGATTTTATCTAGGTTGAATTTTGTGCATAAACTAATGGCGTCGTCGACTTTCTCGTCAGACATGACATCAAGCATTTTCCTCACCCTAAGCATAACATTTACATCAAAATCCAAAATTTCTTTGCATCGCTTTTGATATGCGCTTAAAAATTCTGAGGAAAAACTGTTTTTACGTAATGCCTCATAAGCAACTTTAGCTGCAACCCTTGCACAAGTTATTCCAAGAACTACGCCGCCTCCTGTTGTGGGCTTCACCTGCGAGGCAACGTCTCCAACGGCCAAAAACCCATTAGAATAAGTTTTTGGAATTGGCCCCCCAAGCGTTATGGGATGAAACGCAGTTTGTAAGATTTTTGCCATGCGTAATTTTTTTGACGCTACTGGATGTTTGAGCATAAGCCTTTGCAGAAGCTCCTTTGGATTCCCAGTTTTCGCGGCTAATCCAACTTTTGCTTTTCCATCAAGTTTCGGAATCAACCACGCATAAAAACCTGGAGCATAATCCTTCCCAAGAAAGACATCAACCATGTCTGGTTCCATGTCTTTAACATTTTCAACTTCCGCCTGCACAGCATTAACAAGCATATGACGGTTAAGTGCAGGTAAGCCGGCCAGTCTCAAAATTCTTGAAGATATTCCCTCGGCATCCACAACAATTTTAGCGAAAAACTTTTCCTTGGTTTTCCCATTTTGCTTGACGCCTACTCCTTTTACGAAACCATCTTCAACAATTAGTGATTCAACTCGTGAATTTAGATGATATTGCACCCCAGCGTCTTTTGCCATTTCTGCAATGTATTTATCAAAAAGAACCCGATTAACAACGCATGTTACTGGCGAGGAAAAACGAACAGATAATTCCCTGCCTTTTGGCGAGTGAAAGATTGCCCCGTAAAAAGTGTTTTCAACGATTTCTGTAGGAAGCGGATACAATCCTAAATCTTTTAGACCTTTAATGCTTAGGTGTCCAGCGCAATGGGATGGAACACCAATTTCGCCATGTTCCTCAAAGACCATTACGCTGACGCCGTGTTTTGTGAGGTTCAGAGCCGTGAAGGAGCCGCAAGGTCCGCCTCCAACTACTATTACGCCTAGAATGGTTTTCATGCACTGCACACTAATTGCTTTTGCTGGCTGATTACTTATGTTACAAGCTCAATCCGTCTTTTTCCGCGAACCATAGAAGTTGTGCGGATCCTTCCACGAATTTCTAATCGCATCAACAACTCGTTAAAGTCCTTAAAGCCTAGATCCTTAAACTCTTCATTTAACACTTCAAAAAGTTCCGCATCCGTCATGGCGCCTTTTCTTTTCAAAATTTCCAATAAAACATAATAGGCTGGACGAGTTTTCCAAGTTTTAATTGGCAATGGCCTATGCTCCTAAGCAACTGGTGTTGCAGGTTTTTGCACTTGCCGAACCTGCTGCATAAAGCTCTTGTACCATTTTTCCATGTCCGGCGTCATTGACGGACCAATCTTTTTCATTGCTTCTTGGAAATTCATCATCGTGACTTCTTTAGCCTCAACATCCCTTCTTAGGGCGTGCATGGCCGCTTCTCTGCAAATGGCTTCTATGTCCGCACCTGAACAATTCTTAGTTATAGCGGCTAATTGTGCTAGGTCCACATCTTTCGCTAACGGCATGTTCTTTGTGTATATTTTGAATATTTGAAGTCTACTCTTTTCATCGGGTTCCGGCACATATATCAACCTATCAAATCTTCCAGGGCGGTACACCGCTGGGTCTACAATGTCAGGTCTGTTTGTGGCTGCTATAACAACTATATCTTCCAAGGTTACAATTCCGTCCATTTCAGTTAAAAGCTGGCTGATAACACGTTCTGTCACTCCGCTGTCTGCAAAACCTAAGCCTCTGCGAGGCACAAGCGAGTCCATCTCGTCAAAGAATATAACCGAAGGAGCTGCCATTCTGGCTTTTCTGAAAACTTCTCTTATGGCTTTTTCGGATTCGCCAACCCATTTTGAGAAGACTTCCGGACCCTTAATCGTTATGAAGTTGGCTTCGCTTTCGGTTGCAACAGCCCTAGCCAAAAGAGTTTTACCACAGCCTGGAGGCCCGTAAAGAAGTATACCCTTCGGCGGTTTTATGCCGAGCCTCTTGAACATTTCTGGATTTTTCAGGGGCCATTCTACCGCCTCTTTAAGCTCCTGTTTGACTTCGTCGAGCCCGCCTATGTCGCCCCAGTGGACTGTGGGCACTTCTATGTACACTTCTCGCATGGCTGTAGGCGTTACTTCCTTGTAAGCGTTCATAAAGTCCTCCATCTTAACTTCCATTTTCTCCAACACACTTGGCGGTATGCGTTCTTCCTCAAGATTTATTTGTGGCAAATATCTGCGTAGGGCTTTCATGGCTGTTTCTCTGCATAAGGCCGCCAGGTCAGCGCCCGTGTACCCGTGAGTCATTTCAAAAAGTTTCTTAAGGTCAACATCTTCTGCTAGTGGCATTCCACGAGTATGAATTTGTAGGATTTCGTATCTTCCTTGCTTGTCTGGAACGCCTATTTCAATCTCTCTGTCAAATCTGCCGGGTCTGCGTAGGGCTGGGTCAAGGGCGCTAGGTCTGTTGGTGGCGCCTATTACTATGACGTTTCCTCTGCTGGATAAACCGTCCATTAAGGCGAGAAGTTGGGCAACTACTCGTCTTTCAACCTCACCTGTGACTTCTTCCCGTTTGGGGGCTATTGCATCCAGTTCGTCAATGAATATTATGCTTGGGGCGTTCTGTTGGGCTTGCTGAAAGATTTCCCTAAGTCTAGCCTCTGATTCTCCATAAAACTTGCTCATTATTTCGGGTCCGTTTATTGAGAAGAAATTTGCTTCCGACTCATTTGCCACGGCCCTAGCCAATAGGGTTTTGCCACAGCCTGGTGGTCCATGAAGCAGCACCCCCTTCGGAGGGTCTATTCCAAGTCTTTGGAATAGTTCTGGATGCCTTAATGGAAGCTCAACCATTTCCCTTACTCTTTGAATTTCCTCGTGTAGTCCTCCAATATCTTCGTATGTTGTTCGTGGCAGTCCTTTCCCTTCTGGAGTGGGTTCATTCAAAATTGTTAGTCTTGTTTCCGCAGTGACTTTTACTATGCCATGTGGACGTATTTTTGTCACTGTAAAGGGGATGGCGTGTCCAAGCATCATAACTAGAGTCGTGTCGCCTTCAACGAGAGTTCTTTCCATTAGACGGTTTTTCACAAAGTTTGTGAAGTCTTCGTCAACGTTTAGTCGTATGTCCACTGGTGATAGGGTTATGCTTAAGGCATTTTTAACTTTGGTTGGTCTTACAATGACGTATTCGTTTATGGCTACTCCCGCATTTTTACGTGTGAAACCGTCTATTCGTATCATGTCTCGGTTTTGATCTTCGCTGTAGGCTGGCCAAGCTATGGCTGAAGTTGCCCTTTTGCCAACTATTTCTATAACATCGCCCGCTGATATACCTAGTTTCTCCATTGTTCTTTGGTCTATGCGAGCTATGCCTCTTCCGACATCCCTTTGCCTTGCGTCGCCAACACGTAATTGCGCTTCACTCAAATAGAACCCTTCCACAATTATCGCATAATACATTTCGAAACAAAGTTTTATTCCTATATAAATGTTTAAAACAGTCGTTTAAGGTTATCTGCTTGTTCTACGCACCATAACCGTTTGCACCTGGCTTATTTCGCTTATCCCCTCCAATTTCTTTTCAAGCTCTTCAAGCAAGCCGGTTTTGTCTTCTGGAAATTTAATGTGGGCTATTAAAACCTTTAAGCCGAAAGCTATCGGTTCTTCCCCATATCCATAAATGGATACAAACTCGGGTAAGCATTCTTCAATTTTCTTTTTCAAATCGTTAAAGTCGACTGTTATGTCTGTTGGAAATATTTTGTACGATATTACAACACTACCCATTTTAACACATCCACTCATTCTAAGGTCCGATAAAGCCGCATTTTGGACATTTAAATTGTCGCCCAAACTTTCTACACTTTCCGCAACGTCTCATCAGAATTTCGCCACAGTTGGGACAGAGAAATTTTGTGGCTTCCGCTCCTGGCGGAATTGGTTTACCACAACTTGTACACGTAACCAAAGTCAACGTTGCTGTCTTTTCAACCATTATGATTCCCCGGGCGCTTGCTCTGTAATTGCAAGACTTCCTTATATCCTCTATGTTCCGTTTTCGCAAGTTTATTATGGCAGTTCCATGCCTATATCTCAAGGGGTTGTTTTGGGAGTAAACCTCCGCGACCTTGTTCCGAAAATAACTGTTAGGCTTGAGGATTTAAGTGGAAAAGCTATAGCCATAGACGCTTACAATGCTTTATACCAGTTTTTAGCCATAATTCGGCAGCCAGACGGCACCCCGCTAAAAGATAGCACTGGAAAAATAACAAGCCATTTAAGCGGTCTCCTTTATAGAACAAGCAACCTTGTGGAAATTGGCATTAAGCCAATCTATGTTTTTGACGGGGTTCCGCCCGCGCTTAAGGAAGTTGAAATCAAGAGACGCATGAGAGCCAAAGAAGAAGCGCTTGTAAGGTATGAAAAAGCGTTGAAGGAAGGAAAAGTTGAAGAGGCACGCATGTATGCGCAAGCAACGTCACGCCTAAAGGACTACATGGCTGAAGACAGTAAACGACTATTAGATTTGATGGGGATTCCATGGGTTCAAGCGCCAAGCGAGGGAGAAGCCCAAGCAGCACACGTAGTTAAACGCGGACATGCAGACTACTGCGCAAGTCAAGACTATGATAGCTTACTTTTCGGTGCTCCAAGACTTGTGAGAAATGTAACAATATCCGGAAGGAGAAAACTTCCGAGCAAGAACGTCTACATTGAAGTTATTCCTGAAGTGGTGGAGCTGGAACAAGTTCTGAAAGAGTGGGGAATAACCTATGAACAGCTGGTTGACATAGGCATACTGATAGGAACAGACTTCAACCCCGAAGGCATAAAGGGTTTAGGACCGAAAACAGCCTTAAAAATGATAAAGGAGCTCGGAAACCTAGAAAACGCTTTACCACACTTGAAAAATGCGGAGTTTCCAGTTGAACCGCAAAGAATTAGGGAGATATTCTCGCATCCAAAGGTAACGGACAATTACAAAATAGAGTGGAGAGAACCGAACGTGGAAGGCGTTGTAAATTTCATCTGTAGACAAAGAGACTTCTCGGAAGATCGTGTTCGAAAAGCCATAGAGAAAATGCAAAAGGGCGCTGAGAAGCTAAAAGGAAAAACAACGCTGGAAAAATGGTTCGGATGACGTTCGCACGGGCAAAGTAACACTTTCACATGGAAATTCCTTAATTTGAAACCTCGTTGATAGTGCAAAGTCTTTAAAAAGTGTGATACTCATGGAGAAGAATCAAATTGCACTGCCGGTAGACGAGTTGCCAACCAAATGGCTTACCGTAGACTTGTACTCTTAAGTTAAAAGGCAAATGGTTTAATATCTGTGACCGTAACGCCCAGTTAGAGGAACAAAGGCGACTCCGCCGAGGTTTTCCTCCCTAATTTTTCCATCAACCCCTTTCGTGATTTTTATGAGGCTTTGAAATAGAGAAATACTTCCAACTGGGATTAGCATAATTCCATTAGGTTTTAACTGTTCGATTAATGGTTTTGGAACATCTGGTGCGGCGGCTGTTACGAGAATTCTGTCGTAGGAAGCTTTTTCAGAATAACCCACGGAGCCATCCGCACAAATTATTGTTACACGGTCGCCATATCCAGCGTTCATAATGTTTTTTCTTGCAAATTCAGCCAGACCTTGAATGATTTCTACGGTGTATATGTGTCCCCATTCGCTTCTCGGCGCGTCGCTGGGTGCAACTATCTCGGCTATTGTGGCGGCTTGCCATCCTGAACCCGCCCCAACCTCCAGCACTTTGTGGCCAACTTCCAATTGTAGGGCTTCATTCATTATTGAAACCATGTTTCGCCTAGCCTAGCATCAAAGCAGGGCTATGTGGCGCCGAAACCGTCTGCCCAAAACCAATTGGAAGCGGTGTATCCACAGCATTATAAGACTGCACGTTTTCTGGAAGGAATTTTGCTCGAGGCACGGAACGCATGGCTTTAATTACTCTTGGCGAGCGGAGAATACCCTCCCTTATTAGACTTTCAATGAGTCTTTCCCAGTCCTTTCTCTCCAAATTATGGCACCAAATGAATAATCGTGAAGGAAGCTTTTAACGTATTTGCATTTTAAAGAAAGAGGTAGAATAAGAAACGGGTTATTTTACGGTGACAGATTTCGCTAGGTTCCTAGGCATGTCTGGGTTATGGCCCCTCTCGACAGCCATGTAATACGCCAGAAGCTGTAACGGAATGACAAAGGGTATAGGCGATAGAACCTCAGGAATGCCCTTAGGAACCTCAACAAAATCGTCAACCAGCTTCTTAATCTCTTCGTCGCCTTCCTCTATAACCGCGATTACGGAGGCATCTCTGGCTTTCATCTCCATGATATTACCAATCAACGTTTTGTGGGATTCATCCTTCGGACAGATGAACACCACCGGGAAACCGGGTTCCACGAGGCTTATGGGACCATGTTTGCTTTCTCCCGCTGGGAAGGCTATGGCCGGCACATAAGCTATTTCCATGAGTTTAAGTCTGCCCTCGTAGGCTGTGGCTGTGCTTGTTCCACGCCCTAAGAAAAAGAATGTTTTAGCGTCCTTGTATTTTTTCGCAATCTGCTTCACTTTCTCCTCTTGTGTCCGAATTATTGTTTCAACAGTGTCTGGCAGCTTCTCCAATTTTTCAGCTAAAAAGTCCATCTCATCCTGTGAAACCTTGCCTCTTTTCTTTGCGAGTCTTAAGGCTAATTGGGCTAATACTGAAAGCTGAGATGTGAAAGTCTTTGTTGCCGCCACCCCTATTTCTGGACCAGACTGCTGGCCAATATAAACCCGTGAAACCCTTGTCAAAGTTGAGCCGATAACGTTGGTTAATCCAAGTACTGTTGCTGCTCTTAGTCTGGCGACGTTTACAGCGGCTAAGGTGTCTGCTGTTTCGCCTGACTGGCTTACGGTCAAAATTGTGCTGTCGATGTTGACTGATTTGCCATGTTGTTCAACAAATTCTGAAGCTATTACTGGGTAAGTCGCCAGAAAGGCAAGTTTAGAAAACATGTAGGAAGCAGCTAAACATGCATGGTAGGATGTTCCACAAGCCGCAAGAAAGACTTCGCGGGCACGGTCGAGAAAAGTTGCCATCAAGTCTAGATAATGTTCTTGCAATCTAAGGGTGTTCCGTAGGGTAGCTGGCTGTTCATGAATTTCTTTCAGCATAAAATGTGGATAGCCCTGTTTAACAGCCATTTCAGCTGTCCAATCAATAACTTTTGGCTCCCGCAAGACAGGACTTGAATCAACGATTTTCTTAATTTCAAAACCTTCCAGCGAGAGTGTAACGAGCTCTCCATCTTCAACTATAACTGCTCTATTAGTTAGAGGTAGAAATGCGGGGATGTCGGACGCGCAATAAATTGTGTTCTCATTCACTCCTATAACTAGGGGGCTTTCATTTCTGGCACATATTATCTTGTCAGGTTCCATTGTTGAGATTACGGCAATTGCGTATGAACCGTCAAGCCTTTTTACAGCTTCAAGAATACCATCAGCAAGGCTTAGGGAAGGATTAGTCTTCAAAATTTCCTCAATGAGATGGGCTATTACTTCTGTATCAGTTTTGGATTTGAAAACATGACCATGGCTTTCCAGTTCCAGTTTCAGCTCAGCAAAGTTCTCTATGATGCCATTGTGAACTATGGCTATTTGTTCACTACAGTCAACATGTGGATGCGCGTTAACCTCTAGTGGTGCGCCATGCGTAGCCCACCTCGTATGTCCGATGCCGAGGCTTCCGGGCAGATCATCTAGGTTACGCATTCTATGAACTTCGTCTATTTTTCCCTGATCCTTTTTTATGTAGAGCTTACCGTTGTATAGGGTCGCTTCTCCAACGGAGTCGTAGCCACGATATTCAAGCCTTTCCAAAGCCGCATGTATTATAGGCGCGGCGTTTCCATCCTTCAAAATGCAACCAAAGATGCCGCACATCTCTAAGCCTCATCGCCCGTTTTAACTTCAGTAGGCTCTATTCAAGTCTTTTCGACTCTAATAAGCATTTTTAGGAGAAAAATTCCAGTTCTACAAATTTTTTGAAAATATTTCCATGTTGTAACGTGGAGTTTAGACGGAAATTACTTTTATTTTGGTAAAAGTACTAATAAAATTCTTATAATGATGTTTTATTCCAAAACTTTTCTCGCTAACTCAGCGCCCAAAACCATTTTTCCAATTTCTGGAAACTTATTTCCCATGTTCTCGTCCTTAGGCCGCAGTCTATGCTCATATATATTCTGTCTGCATCATCAATAAGCTTGGCTACATGCAAAATTCTATCTCTAACTGCTTAAAGTTTCGCTTCATTTTTTGCAGGATAATTGCGAACAAAGTGGCGACTATAAAGCGGCAGAACAATATTTGGAAATTCAGGTATCACTGTTTCCCCGATGATTTTGCAATTCTGTTCTTCTAGCTAAAATTTCGGTCAACAGAAGCTTTAACCGAACGAGGTTATGTAAAAATTCTCATTAATACACCCTTCTGCCATTAATAAAATATTAATAATGGATATAGCTTTATGTCTATGAAAAGCAATGGATAAAAAACTGCTGCTTCACGAAGAAGACAAGACACAAAAAGTAAAGGAAATTGCGATAATTGAGGACCCGCAAAAGCTGAAGATGATTTTGAACAGGCTTAGCTGGAAGATTTTGGTTATGCTTTCTGAAAGGGAAATGTATCCTTTGGAAATAGCTAAGAAGTTGGGCGTTCACGAACAGAAAGTCTATTATCATATAAGGAAACTGGCAAGGGCGGGAGCCATAACCGTTGCAAGAGAAGAGGAAAAGAAGGGAGCAACAGCAAAATATTACAAGGCGGTTTCGCCGGCATTTGGAATTGAGCTTCCAAAGGGATACAGAACAATAGAAAGAGTTTCTCTTTTAAGCATGGAAGAGCAAATCCAAAAATTTTTCAAAGAATTCATAAGAGGAGACGGCACATTCGAAGGTAAAATAGTTGTTGGTAGCCCAACACCTCACGGGCCATTCAAAACAAGCGCAAGAGATGGCCATTATGCCTCTTATCTAACATTCTTTTTGGGGCAATTCGCCAAAATGCCAGAAGAATTCGCGATAAAGCTTGATGTTGATGTGAAAGCCGAAAAAGAAGAGAAAAACAACCTCATACTTGTAGGCGGACCTGGAACAAACTTG
>Ga0315309_1001738_pt1 | contig 12922 bp, 10 predicted proteins | sample TDP4_MG_FD_203080 | JGI IMG/M metagenome (GOLD analysis project Ga0315309, IMG submission 203080) | Freshwater sediment microbial communities from Lake Towuti, South Sulawesi, Indonesia - TDP4 | ecosystem: Environmental > Aquatic > Freshwater > Lake > Sediment | place: Indonesia: South Sulawesi...
TTTTGAATAAGAATCTTCTGCCTTATGATGATCAGAGTGACCGTGATGATCCCTCTGGCCTCAGGATCGGTTTCCAAGACGTCACTAGGAGGGGCTTTAAGGAGGGCGATGTTAAGCATCTTTGTGACTTGGTGTTGAGTGTCATGAAGGGAAAGCGCAACCCGTTAGAGGTTAGGGAGGAAGTGATTGCCTTTAAGAAGGGGTTTAACAAGGTGGACTTTGGGTTCAGCAGCGTTGAGGAGGCGGCAAAGTATCTTAAGAGGGGTCTTTGATCTAGACGATTGGTTTTAGTCGTGTATGTGTGTGTGCAACGGTTTCTAGGCCCTCTATTTGGATCCAAATATGTTTGTTTGGTGTGGTTATTGTTGTGTTGGATTTCGTTTTGCTGTGGTATGGTTCTGGTGTTTTGGCGTGCTTTGGTTTGTGGCATTGAGTGAACTTTGAGTTTCACCTTAGTGCGATTTTAGCATTGTTCAGGCAGAATACCGAGCCACCGGATTTGAACCTGTCAACTCTGCTTAGTACGATTTTGACTGATTTTACGCGAAGTTTTCAACGTAAAATCTATACCCCCGGTATTTTTTGGTCTTCGCTTCTATTAGCATACATTCTACGGTTCCGATCAAGCCGCTTTCAATCCTACCTTATTGCGATTTTAGCGCGACTGTTGAACTGAGCATGGAGTATGCAGAGTTGTCTTCTCTCCGCGTTGACTGCGTTGGCTAATCCCGTCTCATTGTCTGATATCAGGATGACGGCTTCGGAGTTGGACTATTCACTGTTAACTCCCGGATGGAGATGCTGTCCGCCGTCAGACAAGAGTACATGAATCTCGTTCATCTCTCTACTGTTCAATGCTATAACCTTGGGGGTGTCTCCCATAACTATTTCCGGTTCATTGGTTGTCTTGTTTGTTTCTGGAAGCGGTGGTGCTATCTCATGGACGAATCTGTGTATGGTTCTCTTGGGGGCAAGGTCGGTTTCGAGAACGAAGACTCAAATTTATTAACTGACAAACGAGAGATTGAACCTGTCTTGTTTCGTGTTAGAGGCAGAAGAGATATGCGAATTGGCGGAGCATATTACCCTGAGCATTGGCCAGATGAAAAGTGGGCTGAAGACTTTCAACTCATGAGAGAGGCCAATATGAGTTTCGTACGTATGGGCGAGTTCGCCTGGTGTAAGCTGGAACCCAAGGAGAACCATTTTGTGTTTGGTTGGCTGGATCGAGCTATCGATCTGGCGGCTAAGATGGGCCTAGATGTGGTTTTAGGGACGCCTACAGCAGGGGTTCCCGCATGGCTTGCTCAGAAACACCCCGGGATCTTCAAAGTTGATGAGGATGGCCGCGTCAGAATCTTTGGGGGGCGTAACGACTATTGTGTCAACCAGCCGATCTTTCAAGAGCGGACGGAGAAGATTGTTCGGGCTATGGCATCTCATTTTGGTAGAAACGCTAGTGTGATTGGGTGGCAGATTGATAATGAACCAGGATGGAATGGCATTCGGTGTTACTGTGATGAGTGCCAGCGGGGATTTAGAGAATGGCTAAGGAGGAAGTACGGTTCAATAGAGAATCTTAATCGTTCATGGGGTACCATTTTTGGAGGACAAGAATACGGTGACTGGAGCCAAATCCCGCTTCTTTGGCCTGCGCCTCTGCACAATCCCGCGTTGCTAATGGATTCATATAGATTTTTCTTCGACTCCTACGTCCGCTATATTGGTTTCCAGAGCCGCATCCTAAGGGAACTGTCACCTGGCAAATTCGTTACTACTAATATTCCGCCGCTTGAATATGACGGCCCGAGATTCGCTCAGTCTCTCGACTTCATCTCCTTCGACTGTTATCCAACACTCTTCGCCCCTGGAGACCCCATGAAAATAGGCTTTCTCCTTGACCAGTTCCGCGGCTACAAACAAAAAAATTTCTGGGTGCTGGAACAACAAGCTGGAATCCCCGGAGACGTTACCAGTCTTCCTGCACCTGAACCTGGGCAGATTCGACTTTGGACCTACCAATCGGTTGCTCATGGAGCCGACGCAGTCGCCTACTTCCGTTGGCGCACCTGCCTCTTCGGTGCGGAGCAATTCTGGCAGGGGATACTCAACCACAGCCGACATCGTGACTGGCGGTACGATGAAGTGAAACGTACGGGCGAAGAGCTACTAAGGCTCTCTAATGATCTTGTCGGTAGCAAGGTTGACTCGCAAGTAGCAGTTCTGTATTCGCATGAGACCGCATGGGCTTTCGGCTTCCAGCCTCACCTGCCCGACTTCAACTACAGAAGTCATGTACAGTCTTTTCACAAGGCGTTGTATACGCTGGGTATTCCCTGCGACATTATCTACCGACAAACGGAACTCGGCTCGTACCGACTGATATTGGCGCCGTCTTTGTGGCTGGTCGACGATGCGACTATGGCAAGACTCCGCAAGTATGTGTCTGACGGGGGTTTTCTCGTCGCTACGATGCGTACAGCTGTGAAAGACGCCAACAATAATGTGAGGGACATCTTGCCTCCTGCTCAGATAGCCGAAATATTCGGTATCGCTGTCACGGAATATAAGCCCCTTAAGAAACCGTCTGGCCTGGAAGTAAGTTTTGCTGGTGAGAAAGACAAAGACCGGGCTTTCGCCGCTGAAATCTGCGCTGAGAAGATCGAGTGTAAAGGTGCCGATACGATGGCAACCTACCGCACATCTATAGATGACAGGTTCAACGGATGCCCAGCGGTCACTTACAACACCTTCGGCAAAGGAGTAGCAATCTATGTTGGAACCGTCGGGAACAGTGATTTTACATGTGAGCTACTAAAGCGAATCTTACGCAACACGGGAATAAAATCGATCGCGAAAGTTCCGGAAGGTGTAGAGGTGATAAAGCGCGTAAAAAACGGATGTGAGTTTATCTTTGTTCTTAACCATTCCTCGACGAAGAAGAAGTTTAAGGTGTACGGAGCCAAAAAGGATCTGCTGACAGGTTGCGACGTTTCCGAATCCCTGATGATTGAACCTTACGGAGTCCAAATCATTGTACACTCGTAAGAAGGCAGATATGTACTGTTATCAGAAGAGTTCCGCTCACTAATTCCTTTATTCTGAGTTTTTATACTTCTGAAAGCTTTAACCTTGTGGATTAAGCCACTAAGCGCTGAAAAGGCAACTGGGATCATGAAGAGTGGCGATACGGATATGACGTTATAGAGAGTTTTGAGCAGACGGGCTTGAAAAGGCTCTTTGAGGGCGGATAGAAGACTTAAACCGTCCCAGGTCCTTAGGTTCGACTTGTATGTTAATAGAAGTTTAGACTTATTAATAATTTCAGATGAAGAGATCTTGCTAACGCAAACATAAATATTAGCTAGTTGTAAATGCAGATAGGGGTGGTTTATCTGGGTCTCCTTAAGCTAGAAAAAGTGGAATCCACAGTCTTCTTTGTGCGAGAGAAGGACGATCTGAAACAATTGGTAGAGCTTTCTGTCCTGAACGAGGGAAAAGAAACCGATGCAAATTTGGAGATAATAACCGAGTCTAAAACGCATCTCATTAATATTGGAACAATAGCCGCTGGAACAAAAAAATATGAGGTCTTGATCCCGGATATCCAGCGGCCAACAGACGTAAAGTTCAGGCTTTACACGGGTAAAGAACTGCAAGACGAAGTCTCCATGGCGTGGAAGCCTAAAAGACACTGGCTTGTATATGTGGTCCAAGAATCCCATCATGATATTGGGTACACAGATCTTCCGCAACATGTCTTTGAAGAGCAAAATGAGTTTCTCGATAAGGTCATAGAGTTTTGTGACGAGACGGCAGATTGGCCCGAAGAATCAAAATTCAGGTACAACATAGAGCAATCATGTTCTCTCATGAGCTATATTGAGGAAAAGCCTGCAGAAGTTGTTGAAAAACTGATGAGACTGGTCAAGGAGGGAAGAATCGAGGTTCCAGCATTATACGGGAATGAAATTACCGACATGTGTGGACATGAAGAACTAATAAGGCTCCTATACCCATCGTTTGGGCTCAAAAGAAAATATGATATACCCATAGGAACTGCTGAAATCGATGACATCTCTGGTTTCAGCTGGTCCCTTGCCTCTGTCTTAGCAGGGTCAGGAGTAAAGTATTTTGCTCCAGCTTTGCCACGCGGATACTTCAGGGGTGACCCTGAAAGAGAGAAATCAGTGGACGTACACCCGTTCTGGGATGAAACCAAAATAGTTCCAAATGGAACGCCCAGAGCCTTCCATTGGATAGGCCCTGATGATAGCAGGGTCATCCTTTGGTATGGACCCGGATACGGCATCAGCCCAGGCTTCCCGCATTTCCTAGGAGATTATCAAACGATCTGCGAGATCCTTCCAAAGAGATTAGATAAACTCGAGGAGAACGGATATCCTTTCGATGCCATCCGTTTTCGAGTTGAGGGAGGAGATCGGGATAATGCACCGCCATCCATAAAATACAGCCAAGCATCGAGAGAATGGAATAGTAAATGGGCTTTCCCTAGAATTATAGTTTCCACGAACTCAATGTTCTTTGAACACTTAGAGAAACAATCCGGCAATTTACCAGAGCTCAGAGGTGAACTGCCCAACACAGACTACACTATTGGAGCAACCTCAACAGCGCGAGAGACAGGAATAAATAGAATGATCCATGACCTTCTACTCTCAGCTGAGAAATTCAGTACAATAGCCGCAGCATTCACAGATTACGTCTACCCACATAAAAGGCTAACAAAAGCATATGACCATATGCTGCTTTTCGACGAGCACACTTGGGGAATGGCTCATCCATTAGGACCAGCTCAGGATGCGACTTGGAGTGAAAAAGCCCTCAATGCTTACAAAGCCGCAGCATTGGCCCATGATGCTCTTATGAAAAGCCTAAACAAAATTGTGGACCAGATAGACTTGCCGGAAGAAGGCTATCACTTGGTTGTGTTCAATCCTATGTCTTGGGAAAGAACGGATGTAGTTTATGCCTTTTTAAGAGAACCAGATCCTTGTGGTCGGCTAATGCATCTTCTCGTAAAGGTACCGTACGAATCCCACCTAGAATCTGATAGAAAAATTCCAATCCTTGTTTCAGGCACAGCCATTGGTAGAAACATAATACAGCTGCCAGCCCGGCTGATTGAAGAACCCTTTGATCTAATTGACCAGACAACTGGCCAAAAGATACCTTATCAGATAGTTGAAGTGACTAGCCCTCAAGATGCGATTCCGTTAGCTGCCCCCAGATATGCACTAGGTGAGTTGGACAGACGACACAGAAAGGCAATTGTCTTTGTGGCCGAGGATCTGCTCCCGATGGGTTACAAAACCTACAGAATAGTTCCATCTAAGCAAGAAACGACTTTCCCAACTAGCATAAAAGTCACTGAGACAACTCTAGAGAGCCGTTTCTACAAGATCGCAATCAATTCGAAAACAGGTGTCGTAAAGAGCATATACGACAAGGAACTGAAAAAAGAACTGGTGGATATAAAGGCGCCTCATGGATTTAACCAGTACATTGCTCGTTCATCAACCACGGGCGTCGAATACCCAGCTACCGAATCTCTCGTACGAAAGGGAAAGGATGGCCCTGTAATGGGAAGCATCATCATAACGGGAGAAGGAGAAGGATGCCCACAGAGGATTCAAGAGATAACTGTCTACGACAAGATTAAAAGGATAGATATAGCCAACAGGCTTCTGAAAGATTCAACGCCTTTCCAAGAGATATACTTCGCTTTCCCCTTCAATACTGAAAAACCTAGATTCAAATTTGAGGCAACCGACTCAGTTATTACGCCAATGCAAGACCAGCTTCCGGGCTCCTGCACAGATTACTATGCAGCACAGCATTGGGTGAACGTTTCTAACGAAGAATTCGCAATAACTTTTTCCAGTGCTGACGCTCACATGGTTGAGCTCGGAGGCTTATGGCCGGGATACGTTTCCTATGCGCACCATTGTGTAACGCCCCCTGGGTTTGGACACAAATTCTTGAAACTTGGAGACTTAAAGAAGAGTCACATCTACTCTTATGTTATGAACAGCAACTTTCGTACGAACTTTTCACCTACGCAGACTGGTGACTTGCTGTTTCGATATTCAATAACCAGCCATAAAGGCGACTGGAAGAGTGGGAAATCCCGAAACTTCGGATGGGGAATGAGTAATCCTCCGATTAGTGTGTTTGTAGAGGGAAATAAGAGAGGTCCCTTGAATACCTCGCAGAGCTTCTGCAATGTTGATAAATCTAATGTAATGCTTCTCAACATGAAGATGGCAGAAGACAACGACGGTATCATAATCAGACTGATCGAGACTGAAGGAAAAGAGACTTCCGCAACTGTAACATTTCCATCAATGAAGATCACAGAGGCTCAACTCGTAAACCTAGTGGAAGAAAATGGAAAAATACTAGATCATAAACCCCACGCAGTAACCCTGCCCATCAAAGCCTTCGGCATAACTACAGCAAGAATTAAAGTTGCTGAACGACAACTCTGAACACGAAAAAGCAAGTAAGCGCATGCTCCAGCCAGCAGAGCGCCACTAACTAATTCCATGATTCCTATTTTTTACTTCTGAAGACTTCAATCTTATGGGACAGCCTGTCAGATGCCAAAAGGGCGACCATAGTTATTAAGAGCGGCGATACGAAAATGACTTCATAGATGGCCAGAAGAAGATAAGTCTGGACTTCCCTTTTTCGGGTTGTGTCATTGAAGCTTTCAATTCTACCTCAGCGCGATTTTGACACGCGATCAAGGCTATGAAAGAAGAGGAGGTTCAATCTCTCAATTCTACCCTGGTACGATCTCAAGATGAGTCTAACGAGTTTCTTGAGATTGCTGACTACATGAATTTCAAGAATAACTCCATAAGATGAGGCTTGTTCTCAACCAAGGACGAGGTCAACCCTCGCTTTCATTATCACTTAAGAACTCAAGGACATCTTTTCGAACTGTTTTCCCATGGCCAAGTGACCAACACCTTCATAAAGGATTAATTTGGCGTTTGGGATTCCCGCCGCTGTCTCGCGGTACAACTCCACAGGGAAATAGAAGTCACTGTCCCCAGCAATCACGAGGGTTGGAACATTGATCTCGGCAAGTCGATTCTTGGAATCATGTTCACACTCTGCTTTAGCCTCTACTAATGAATCCCTAGGGTTAGTAGGTTTGCTCAATATAAGAGAGCCGAAAAGCCAAATGAAAAACTTGAATAAGTGTTTCTTGATTCCCCCGGGATATAGGATGGAAATCATCGTAGTAAAAGCTTCCCTCGTTTTGCCTTGACTCATTAATTCGGCGAATCTTATGTCCAACTGTTTTCCTTCATCTCCTACTCGATAAGCAGCCATAGTGATGACCAGCCTGCGGATTAGGTCAGGATGGTCAGCAGCTAGATGCTGCGCTATCAATCCTCCATATGACACGCCTACGACATCGACAGGTCCACCGTCAAACTCGTCCCTAATCATGGCTGCATAGTCTTCAGACATGTCCCGTGTAGTGTAACCTTCGGGAAGACCAAACTTACGTGTTACGACGTAAATCACGTGGTTCTAAGCTAGACGCTTGAAGCCACTCGTAAACATCCGAAGCATCAAACCTGAAGGAAGATCGTTTCCCGGTCCACCGCTGAAAACTAGTAGGGTATTCTCTCCTTTCCCGAAACGAACATAAGGAATACCGTAACCAAAGAATCCTTTTTCAGTCATTAAATCAAAACCTCCCGCATAAATATTGATATCCAAGCAAACATAAATTCTCATCCCCACCCAAACGTTTGCGAACTTAGAACACAACTTAAATACAAAAAAGAGATAATTAGAATTGATGAGCAAATAGGGAGGTGATATTTTGGGTAGGATAGAAAAGTCGATTGTAATCAAGGCTCCACCTGAGAAAGTCTGGGAAATGCTTGCTTTCGACAAGGCTGTAGAATGGATGGAAGGATGGAAAAGCGTGAAATACACTTCAGAGGTAAACACCCCTGAAGACAAGTTTAGAGTCGGTGCATCTGCTCGCATAACTGAGCATGTGAAATATGATTTTGAGATTACGGAGAGTCTTGAAAACGAGAAGATTGTGTGGCATTCAGCGGGCACGCGTGGCAAACCTGATATGACGAGGTCATATACCCTAAAACCCACAGAGATGGGAACTGTGGTGACGAGTGTGTTTGACTACACTTCGCCTTTCTCAGTTCTTGGCAAAATCGTTGACAAAACGGGTGGTCAGAGAATAGCTGAAAAGGATGTCGAGATATCGTTGGGGAAGTTGAAAAGCATTCTGGAGAAATAGACGCTTACACGAAGACAACAACTGCTAAGTGTTAAAAAAGAGAATAATCATTGATAATAAAGGGGATGTATTATGTCATTAGAAAAGAATAAGGCTATTATTCGCAGGATGTTTGAAGTCTTCAATAAGCAAGACCTAGCCTTACTGGACGAGTTAATAGCACCCGATTATGTTGACCATCCGCGTCAGTTGCGGAGTCTGGAAAGTTACAAACAACACTTGACTATGTTTTACAAGAGCTTTCCAGATACCCATGAGACCATTGAAGACATAATCGCTGAAGGGGATAAGGTGTGGATTCGTATTAAAGGTACGGCGACACACGCAGGCGAGTATCGTGGATTAGCCCCTACTGGCAAGAAGACAACATGGGAAGCTTTTATCATCTGGCGTATATCTGGTGGCAAAGTTGCAGAAATGTTGGCCGTCGTCTCAGACGAATTGGATTTTCTCAAACAACTAGGTATTATCGAATACAAAGGATTTCCTGACGAAGTTAAGTAACTGCTTTGACTTACAATTCAGCAATCCACATGCCTATCGAGTGTAGCTAGCTAGAATGCATTATCAGTCTAGATTCACGATTGTTTTTCGGGGATTTAATTTAAATGTTATTTTTCAGACCTACGGTTTCTTAGGAGGTTCAACTGAGCCTTTCCATACTCAGATATCTCATAAGGAACTCTCTTACCTTTAGGCCCCATTTTTCTAATATAGCCCACTGAAGTAAGGTAACTCATCTCATGCGAGAAGCTGCTGTCAGTTGCAAATGCTCTACATGAGCATAAAACCTTCTTTTTTAAATCAGTCCAGCAGACTCTTCCCCTCTCTAAAATTTCATCATCAAAAAAATATTGCCTTGCCCATCTCGGGCTCCAAGACCTATTGTATTAAGGGCAGGAATAATTTTTTTGTCAGGGAAAAGTGTCTCGAAAGTGAAAACACCAGCATCGCAAGCTAAAATTACCAAAACATCACCGTTATATTCTGGTTTTTTCACTAAATCAATGTTACAAGCCATCGGAACTAATTCTGTATCCACTACCTCAAATCCATCCTTCTTCAATCGCTCCGCCAATTCTTCCATTTTTTCTTTCCCTCCTGTTTCACAGGCCCTAGCACAGGAATTACAGGATACAATTCCGTTTTTTTTCCACTTTTTAAGCATGCCTTTGATAACCGCATATGGCTTAAGACTTGTAACAATCATCCAATTATCGCCCCAACCTAGATTGCATTTTGTTCCTTAAAATGTTTCCGATTTACCTTTTTTGAACACCGTTACGTCAGGAAAGACTTCAATGCCGTTCCTATCTATTGTATAGGGTACTCTTTCTGAGATGACCTTAGTGCCTCTCATCTTTTCTACATGTATTGCTCTCGTCGTAGCTTCCTGTGAAAACAGAGTCTGCATCATAATAACTCCATGCGCCATGTATTCTTCATCTGAAACGTCTCGATCGAGACCTAGGCGACTCAATTCTGTGGTTATGATAGTGGTGATCCCCAACTCGGACAAAGATTCAAACAAATCTACAACAGCGACTCTTCGTTCGATAGGATTTGGAAATCGATGGAAAAGTGTAGCCAGCGTATCCAACGCAACCCTTTTCGCATCAATTTGACGAATCTTTGCCTCCAATTCCTCAATTAACTTATCAACTGGCAGTTGCTTACCTCGTAAACTGCTGGTTTCTCCATATATTTTCTCTCCTAGTAATGCTGCTCTTGACATTCTGGTCGCATCTATGAAGACAAACTTTGCTTCTTCTTCCGCTTTTTTGAAATCCCATCCAAAATTCTGCATTTCAGAATAATAATGATTTTTGCTTTCGTCCAGACTAACGAAGATACCATTTTCGTTGTAATCATAGATCCCCTTATATAAAAATTGAGATGCAAGAATGGTCTTTCCAGTTCCGGGTCCTCCGACAACTAAAATAACTCTTCCCTCCGGGAATCCACCATTTAACAATTCATCTAATCCTTGAACCCCTGTTGCAACACTTCTTGACAATATAACCTCACCCGCTAATATTAAGAGATTTTATCTGACTATTTATAAATTATGTAAACAAAAGGTGGCAGATTACCTTCAGGTAAGAATTGAATCAAAATCGGAATCCTAGCGCGCGCAATGGCTCTCACACCCGCGGGTTAGTTGTAATAGTGATCACGACTCCAAACTCTTCGAAGCCTCACCGATAACTTAAAGAAGAACTGGCAACTACCTACGATAGGGATATTATTGTCTTTGGCCCAATTACAGGAAGTACCACCGAGGAACATGATTTTGTTGGTTGGTCCCCCGGGCTCGGGAAAGTCAACCTTCTGCCATCAAACGGTTCTCAGCAACATTGAGATGAGACCAGTCATATACGTGACAACCGAATCCGCACCGTCGAAAATTATAGACTCATTGAAGCAAAAGGGGTTAGGTAACGTTTTACCTCTTCCCCTCGGCTTCGTCGACGCCTTCCACGAGACCGTGGGCCTCCCAAGCACGGCTCGACCGGACACGGTGAACGCCTCTTCTGAGGATTTGACAAGCCTGGGCATTGCCATCTCCAGGCTACGGAAAGGGATGGAAAAAAAATTTGTGCTGGTCTTTGACTCTTTAACCTCACCGTACCTAATGACTGGTTCAGAAATCTTGAGGTTCATAAGGAAGACACTGTTAAGGTTGGCGGCTGAGGGAAACGCCATCTTGGCTTGCATGGATGAGGGCTGTGGTAAGGAAGAGGACCTAGTGGCTATGATGAGCATGGCCGACGGTATCGTCAAGATAGAGCTGAGGGACGGTTCGAAAACCTTTAACGTCATCAAACATCCCAAGATGGGGCCGACAAAGATCGATGTCCCGATGACTTGGAGCCCCGAGATCTCCTACCGCATGGACTCGAAGGCATATGCGCAATATTTCATGATGTCTATGGATTTTTTAGTTGGGCGATCACTGAGAACAGAGGTTGGGGATTATGTGAACTTGTTCTGGCCTAACTTCATCCGTTGGTGCGGCATGCTTTGGGACCCCAAAAGGTTCCCAACGATGACATACAATTCAGGCAAAGACGCAGCATCCTATGTAATAGGCTCTCTATATAATCGGTTTCCGTGGCGTTTTAGACTTTATTCCAAATTATTCATGCCTAAGAACTTCAACAAAGTAGACGGCATGAAGAAACTAATTAACAAATTTATGCGACGCTTCCACGAAGGCGATCGTTCGTCCACCCTAGAATACCTTGAAAACATCTCTAAAACAGGTGAACATTACTCGAGATTGCAAGAGAGCGCGACGTGTTGGGGATTTGAGAACGTCGGTGCGACTCTAGGGTTGGGGACTCCTGGGGCGGTGGCGGGGATGCTTAAGTCAATGGACAAAGAACACAGGGACTGGAATATTGTTGAGAACAAGTGCGTAGGGCTCGGGGACCCCTACTGTGTAGATAAACTAGTGCCGGGGGAAATTGATGAGCTGAAGGATTCCCTGGAGTCTCTGGACAACACAATTCTAGAAAGAATTCACAACCGCCTCATGGATGGACTCATGGGATTCGTACTCCGCGGGGAGCCTCTTTGGAAGGAGAGACCGAGGCTGGGAAATGAGGTCGGCTTGGGTCAGTTTTGGTTGATGGTTGTTTTGCCAGCCATCGCAAGTGAGCAGTACCGGATGGCTATTAGGCTTGGAGGCTCCATGGGCGGGAAAAGGGTCGGTGAACGTCTGATGGACGCCGGGATGAGAGAGGATGAAGCAGTGAAGCGCATCCTCAGCCTTTTTGAACACTGCAAGGTTGGAAAGGTTTCGATGGGTGAGACTTTGAGGATGGTGCAGAACTGTGAGAGCTTCATGGTTAAAGCAGAGGAGCCCTCATGCCATTTCACCACGGGCTTCCTCAACGGCTTCTTCTCAGCCGTCAAAAACCAGCACGTTAAAGAAACAAAGTGCATAGCGATGGGCGACTCCTACTGCGAGTGGGAGTTCAGATAGGTGGGTATTGGAAGTTTTCAAGGGAGCGCCAAAATCGAGTACACATAAAAAGCAAAGAAATTCTTTCCATAGGATATTTCATAACTGCTTTAAATAGTAAAGAGGTGAGAGTTCTGTGTCATTAGAAGAGAATAAGGCAATTGTTCGTAAGGTGGTTGAGGCTGAGAACAATAGAGACTACGCTGTAATTGATGAGCTAATTTCACCAACCTACTTTAACCAACCCAATCAAATAAAGGGTTCAGAAGGTTACAAACAATTCTTGAACAAGCTTTTTCAAGCCTTTCCATACTACCATGAAACCATTGAGGACATCGTTGCTGAAGGAGACAAAGTATGTGTTCGATTGAGAATTGATACTGGGACGCATACGGGGGAATTGAATTTGTTAGGGATTAGGGTAGCTCCTACAGGTAAGAAGTCAACAGTTAAGTCTATTCAAATTTGGCGTATCGTTGATGGCAAGGTTGTGGAACAAGAAGGAGTTTATGACGAACTGGACCTCGCGAGACAACTGGGTCTTATCGTCCCCACAGAAGAAGGAAAGAAACTCTTTCCAAAGGAAGTTAAGTAACTGCTTTGACTTACAATTCAGCAATCCACATGCCTATCGCCAA
>Ga0315309_1001739_pt1 | contig 12922 bp, 18 predicted proteins | sample TDP4_MG_FD_203080 | JGI IMG/M metagenome (GOLD analysis project Ga0315309, IMG submission 203080) | Freshwater sediment microbial communities from Lake Towuti, South Sulawesi, Indonesia - TDP4 | ecosystem: Environmental > Aquatic > Freshwater > Lake > Sediment | place: Indonesia: South Sulawesi...
ATTGCTTCCACGCCTACACCGTCAAGGTCGTCCAAGTTAACGCGATACTTGCCAACCTGCGGACCAATCTTCTGATCAACATGCGCAAGCCACCCACGCCTACCACTGCCCAAATCCAAAATCTCAAAACCAACACGCGCACCACAAGAGCGAACCTCACGGCTGATCATTCCACCCACACTATAGCCTCTAGTTTTTAAGGCTTCAACAACTTTCAACAATACAGTTGTTTTACCAACGCCGGGACTTCCAGTCAAAAGCAAAACGCGCTTTCCCAAGTTTGCCACTTCAAAGTAGCCTATGACAGGTTTGTGAGAATGGCGGACATGCCCGATGCGGCAAGCGCCAACAGCTCGAACGTCTTGTACGCCTCAATCATATCCTTCGACTTGTATTCCACCCTTAATCCATCGAGCCGCTTAACTGTAGGCAGCAACGCCGCAACGTCTGCAAAATGGCTAGCAAGAAAGGTTACCCGTGTCTTTACAGGCTTTTCAACCACCAACAGTTTAGCTCTCTTCCGCTTAAACTTGGTTGCTGCACTGTTAACGGCTTTCCTCAGTTCCTTCTCAATCTTTACCATGCTGGGACTTTGGGCAGAAACTCTACTCAGAGAATGTTTCAAAGCCACAGTTTCAGCCCAAGGCGCATACTTCCTAACATCATCTTCCAAAAGCTGAGCCTCACCAGCGACCAAAATGAGTGGCACATTAAAATCGCCTGCAGCATAAGCATTCATGAGAAACTCACTTACTTCAATCCCGTTAATCTCCACCTTGTTTATGCTTCCGCCACTATAAGTATGATCAAAAGAAGACTTAGCTGTTCCAAACTTCGCATGATACCCAAGGAAAACAGCAACATCACAGACATCCACACCAGAAACCATACTAACCGGACGAGGAAAACCTCTAACAACCTCCACGTACTCAGGCAAGTCTTCGACAAAAAGATTAACCATGGGACCGTGACTGTCAGCAACAACAACCTCATCAAAACCATTCTTATGCAATTCATCAGCAACTACCAGCGCAACCCTCGTAGCAATCTTCCTCGCCTCCTCATACAACGCACCCTTTATACTTAAGTGCCCCGGAATAACAATGTACGGCATGCCTTCCAAATCAACCGAAATAAACGCCTTCACGACATTCACCCGCTACAAATTTATAAAGAACGCATTAAATGCATTTCGATTCGGGGACAAACAAAAGCATGAAAGAAACAGCAAGCATAAATTTTCCAACAGAAACAGTGAAAGAAGGCAAGGTCAAACTATCGGTTCCAAAGCTTAAGGCATTCATAAAATCACCTTCAGAATATGCACCTTCAAAGGCTCCTGTCTTCTACAACCCAGTTATGGAGTTGAATAGAGACCTAGCAGTATTAGCCCTACAAGCCTACCAAAGAATGGAGAATCGTCAAATCAATGTTTGCGAGCCTCTAGCTGGCTGTGGTGTTAGAGGAATACGCTTTGTAGCAGAGGTTAAAGGGGTCCAGAAAGTTCTGATTAATGACATCAACGAGAAAGCCTTCCAACTTGCAAAACATAATGTGCAAATAAACGGGCTAAGCAAACGTGTGGCTGTAAAAAACGAAGATGCAAATTTTCTCTTAAGTTGCTACAGTGCGCCACGAAAAAGATTCGACTTCATAGACATAGACCCCTTCGGCTCACCTGTGCCCTACCTAGATTCAGCCATCCGAGCCCTACGCAACGGCGGTCTCTTGGCCTTGACAGCAACAGACATGGCTCCATTATGCGGTGTCCACCCAAAAGCGTGCATACGCAAGTACGGCGGAAAACCACTACGCACGGAGTACTGCCACGAGTTGGCTGTCAGACTTTTAGCTGGTTGCCTAGCCACGACAGCGGCTAAACAGGACATCGGCGTGCGTGTGGTCTTTAGCCACAGCACAGACCATTATATTAGAGTCTACGTTACCATAAAATATGGCGCAAAAAAAGCGGACGAGAGCATCAAAAACATGGGATACATACTCCACTGCTTCAAGTGTTTCCACAGAGAAACCATGAGAGAGCCTTTCCTCGCCGAGCACGTTGGCAAATGCGGTGAATGTGGGTCAAAAATGGATTTAGCTGGACCTTTGTGGCTGGGAAAATTATGTGAGAAGCAATTTTGCAACCTGATAGAAAAGGAAGCCGAGCGAAGAACGTTCAGGAATGCAGAACGACTACGAAAAATTTTGGCTCTGATAAAGAACGAAATCGAAGCACCAGCCACCTACTATGTCATTGACAAACTCTGTGGCAAACTTGCCCTACCAGTGCCATCTGTTAAAAAGCTTATTGGAGTTTTGAGGGAAAATGGCTTCCGGGCTTCCCCAACCCACTTCAACTCAAGGGGAATAAGAACAGACGCTTCGGCAACGGATGTCAAAAAGCTTTGCAGGGTAGCTGTAGCGACTGGTTAAGTAATAAGTTTTAAATAATATTAAGTCCTAAAATGGAGAATTTAGGTGACATGAATGAATAAGAAACTGCTAATTTTAAGTTTGATAGTTCTTTCAATGCTTCTATGTATTCCTCTGGCAAGTGCACTCGAACCTGTTACAGCTTTTCCCGATAAATCCAAGTATGCCCCAGGAGAAAAAGGAACAATGTACGTCGACTTTTACAACGACAGAGATGTTGCAGTGGAACTCAAAAACATCACATTAACTTATACGAGCTGGAACGCCTACATTGGCGGAAACTGGGTAGGCAATGAAACCCGCACGGTAAGCATCCCTATTTCAAGTAGAGGGATTTACGTTTTCAGCGACTTAACCTTCACCGTACCCACAGACGGAAGGGCGGTAAGCACAAGCGTCAGCATCAGAATTGGCACTGATCATGGCTATGAATATGGCTATGGTTACATCAATGTCCCTGAAACTCCAAGGTACATGGACCAGGTCATAACGCTTTTCACGACTCAAGTAGTGCTGTTGATTGTCTGCACAATCATAATAGCTGCAACGATATTCCTGTCAACGCGCAGGCCACAGATAACGTGGAGAAAAGAAGAAAAGGCAGAATAAATCAAAAACCGCTCTCCCCCCTATTTTCCATTTTGTTTAAGTAATAGAATCCACAATTGTTAGTGCAGCGTTAAACATAAAAGTTGGAGGTGCATGGAGCTCGGAAAAGTTCTGGTCACGTCTGCTTGGCCATACATAAATGTCACTCCTCACATTGGCAACCTAGTTGGCTCTGTCCTGTCCGCGGATGTTGTTGCGAGATACTACAGGTTGAAGCGCGAAGATGTTGTAATGGTGAGCGGCTCGGACGAGCATGGAACACCTATAGAAGTTGAAGCCATACGATTGGGCACATCACCCAAAGAGTTAACGGACAAAAACCACGCGAAAGTTGTTGAATTATTCAAGAAGTGGGGGATATCCTTTGACAACTACACGCGAACCGAAAGCCCCGTGCATAAAGAGTTCGTGCAACAACATCTAATGAGAATCTACAACAACGGATACATTTTCACTCAAGAAACGGAGATGCTTTACTGCGAAAAGTGCGGTCGCTTCTTGCCAGACAGGTTTGTTGAAGGAAAATGCCCATACTGCGGTCATGAACGCGCCCGCGGAGACCAGTGCGACTCATGCGGAAGACTTCTAGAAACAACGCTCCTAATCGAGCCTTACTGCGTGATATGTAAAAGCAAACCAACAACGAAAACTACCAAACACTGGTACATTGATCTGTCAAACTTTTCCCAAGAACTCAGCGAATATGTCAAAAATAATAAGCAGTTGCCAAGCAACGCCAAAAACTTCAGCTTGAACTTGATAAAAGAAGGATTAAAACCGAGAGCGGTGACGAGAGATGTTGGATGGGGAATCCCGGCACCCTTCCCTGGAGCCGAAGACAAGACAATCTACGTTTGGGTTGAAGCTGTTTTAGGTTATGTCTCAGCAACAATTGAGTATTTCAAGAATCATGGAGAGCCGGAAAAGTGGGAGGAGTTCTGGTTTAACAAGGACGCGAAGACGCTGTATTTTGTTGGAAAAGACAACATTCCGTTTCACACGATAATTCTTCCAGCCTTATTGATAGCTTCTCGTGAAAACTACAATCTGCCATGGAATGTGTCGGCAACCGAGTTCCTCCAGTTCAAAGGCGAGAAAGCCTCCAAAAGCATGAGAATAGGCATATGGATAGATGAAGCCCTAGAGCTTTTTCCAGCAGACTATTGGCGTTACTTCCTCATGGCGACCAGACCTGAAACGAAGGACACGAGCTTCTCATGGGAACTTTTCATCGAAAAAGTCAATTCAGACCTAAACGACACGTTTGGCAACTTCATCCACAGAACATTAACGTTCATAAACACGCAGTTTAACAGCGAAATCCCACAACCAGAAGCACTAGACGAGGACGCAAATCAAATTCTAAAAACAATAAAAGAGAAAGTTGAAACGGTTGCAGAAGAAATCGAAAACTGCAGACTGCAATCCGCTGCAAACACGGTGATAAGCATAAGCCGCGTGGGAAACCAGTACCTGAATGAGAAAGAACCATGGAACCTAATAAAGAAAGACAGAGGCAAAGCAGCAAACATCCTTTACGTGGCAGCACAAATTGTCAAAGCCCTAGCGATAGTCTCAGCTCCTTTCATTCCATTCACCGCCGATGAACTCTGGAAAACCCTCAATTTGCCCGGAAGCATCCAAGAACAGAAATGGGACGAAGCCCTAAAACCGCTACTGCCCAACCACAAAATAGCCAAAGCCAAGCCTTTGTTCCAAAAAATAGAGTCCAGCGAACAGGAACTGGATGAAAAGTTGGAGAAAGTTAGAAAAAACCTGGCGAAGGCAGCGTAATTTTGCAGTTCAAAATCGACCTTCATGTCCATACTAACCACTCCTATGATTCTGTGATTACACAAGAAGACCTGAGCTTTTACGCTAAAAAATGTGGATTAGACGGTGTCGCCATAACAGACCACGACAGAATCGACGGCGCACTAAAGATAGCCAAAAAGACAGATCTCCTGGTTATTCCAGGGATTGAAATTTCAAGTCTAAACGGGCACGTCATCGGGCTTAATGTTCAGGAACAAATTCCAAAAAAGCTGAGCGTAGAGGAAACAGTCGACAGAATTCACGAGGCAGGCGGCATAGCCGTGGCTTGTCACCCAGTAGTCCTCTTCAAAGAAAGCCTAGGAAAACATACAAATTCAAAGTTTGACGCAGTTGAGGTCATAAACTCCTCAGCGTTTCCATTCAACTACTCCGTAAAGCACGGTCAACGAATCGCTTCTCGACTTGGAGTTGCACGTGTTGCTGGCAGCGACGCCCACTATGGTCCAGAAATAGGTTATGCCTATACGCTCGTAGATGCTGAATGGGGAGTTGAGAGTGTAATAAAAGCGATAGGTAAAGGGTTATCTCAGCCTTTTGGCAGAGCAATACCCTTGGCAATAAGGCTGAAGAGAGAATTCTTGATTCTTAAAAGAAGGTTTCAGTCTTAAAAAGAGGAGAAAGGAAGAGAAGGTTATTGAAAGTTTTCCAGTTGATAGAGGTTGAGCTTTACGTCCAGTGACTTTTCTGGTTCTGCATACGGTTCCAAGTTAAAGAGTTGGGGTGCAATCGCTCCGAAACCGCTTAAAATATGCGGCGAATTCACACCAGTCATAACCAGCGTGACTTTCAGCTTGCCATTCTGCTCTGGATTAACCCTAGCACCCCATATGACTAGGGCACTGCCGTCCATCATTTCTGTTACAATTTCACCTACTCGGTTTGCCTCTTCAATTGTCATTTGGTTGTCGCCTGTGACATGGATTAATGCTCCAGTTGCACCAACATAATCCACGTCTAACAATGGGCTTCTTAGGGCGTTTCGCACAGCTTCTTCTGCGCGGTTCGGAGCATCCGACTCGCCCACTCCGACCACGGCTACCCCGCCTCGCCTGACAATGGTCTTGAAGTCTGCGAAGTCAAGATTGATGAGGCTTGGGGCTGAAATTGTTTCAACGATGCCCTTAATCATGTTTGCCAAAACCTGATCTGCAACTCTGAAAGCCTCGTTTATAGGCAATTGCGGTACCAGTTGCATGAGTTTGTTATTGTCTATCACCACAACAGTGTCGCATTGTCTGCGCATCTCAGTCAAAGCGTTTGCGGCATATTCCATCCGACCTCTCTCGATGCGGAAAGGCGTAGTCACAACGCCGACGGTTATTGCTCCCTTTCGTCTCGCAATCTCGGCAATAACTGGCGCTGCTCCAGTTCCCGTTCCGCCGCCCAAACCAGCCGTTACAAAAGCTATATCAACATCGGAAAGCAGGTCTTCAACGCGCTTTCTCGATTCCGCAATTGCGGCTCTTCCAAGCTTCGGATCTCCGCCCACTCCAAGCCCTTTAGTGAGTTTTTCGCCTATCAAGATCTTCTGATGGGCCCTTGAAGCGCTTAAATGAAGCGCATCTGTGTTTACCGCTATACATTCTGCACCGGTTACGCCCATCTCCATTAATCTGGTTACCGTGTTGTTGCCAGCTCCCCCAACGCCTATCACTGCTATGTAACAGTGGCCTGGCGGCCGGATTCCCTCGCTTTCCGTCCCATGCCATGTATACTTGAGCGCGTGCTCTGTAGATTGCATTTTAGCCAACACTGTTCCTCCGCCAAACCTCAGCGTTTATCAAATCACGGATAGCCACACGAATCGCTTCAGCCCTGTTTGGATAAAATCTTTCAGTCACAAGTTGGTCTAACGCCTTAAGATAGGTTTCAGGCAGATAAAGTGTGATCAACTTCATTCAATCTCTCCCTCCATGCAGGCTAGGAGATTGGTGAATTTGAGTTATAGCTCTGCATAATATGTAATAAATATGTCTTAAATATGTTGGTTCCTTTCTTTATAAGGATTCTATAGCTTCCGTCTCAGATTTGTGTAAATTCTGGTTCGCGGCAACCCTCATGTTTTTATTCCTTTTTAAAGCATTTAATGTATTGCGATGGAGAACTATGCGCGTTTTCGTTAAGAGTTTCGGGTGTTCGACAAATTTGGCTGACGGGGAGGTTTTGGCTGGGTGCCTAGCGGAGGCTGGATACAAACTTGTGAGTTTTGTTTCAGAGGCAGACATAATCATTTACAACACATGCGCTGTCAAAGGGCCAACTGAAAACCGCATGATTGAAGTTTTAAGACAGGTTCCGGTGAACAAGAAGCTTATTGTTGTGGGATGCTTACCCCTCATCAATTTTGAAAGGCTACGCAAAGAAGCGCGTTTCGATGGGGTTGCGGGTCCTGCTTTAGGCAATGGAATTGTTGAGGTTGTGAAACGGGTTTCGAACGGTGAAGAAGTTGTTGCTCTACAAGGGGCTGTGAACGCCAAGCCGAGTTTGGATCTTCCTCGATTGCGGTTGAACCCTGTGATAGGCATCATTCCCATAAGTTATGGCTGTTTAGGTTCGTGTGCTTACTGTTGTGTAGTTTTTGCCAGAGGGCGCCTAAGAAGCTATAGTGTCCGGGAAATTGTTGAGAGGGTGAAGAAAGACTTGGCCATGGGAGTGCGAGAGTTTTGGATTACTTCGCAAGACACGGCATGTTATGGAAGAGACATGAACACAAGCCTTCCAGAACTGCTTAGTGCCTTGTGTAGCGTTGAAGGAGACTTTCGGATTCGAGTGGGCATGATGACCCCGAACATGGTAATCGACATGCTGGAGGGCTTGATTCAAGCTTTTACGAGTGAAAAAATCTTCAAATTCATCCACCTGCCCCTACAAAGTGGTGATGACCAAATCCTGAAGCGCATGCGAAGATTCTATTCAGTAAAGGATTTCAAAAGAATAGTGAACGCTTTCAGGGCACATTTTCCAGAGATAACCCTTGCCACGGATGTCATTTGCGGTTTTCCAGGCGAGAGCAAGGAAGCATTTGAAAGAACCTTGCGGTTGATTGAAGAGGTTAAGCCCGACATAGTCAATGTCTCGAAGTTTTTTGCGAGACCCAGAACAGCGGCGGCTGAGATGCAGAAGGATTTCGTATCTTCGCCAGAAATTAAACGCAGAAGTAGCATAGCGGCTGATTTGGCTAGAAAAATTGCTTTTGAAAAGAGTCAGCGTTGGGTTGGCTGGACTGGCGAGATTTTTGTTGATGAGATTGGCAAGGTTCAAGGTTCTTGGGTTGGACGCAACTTTGCCTACAAGCCTATTGCAATAAAGGGTGATGGTGGTCTGCTTGGCAAAACGTTGCGTGTAAAAGTGGTCAGGGCTTTTTCAACGCATCTGGAAGGAGAGGTCGTCGAATAAATTATTTATTTGGATGCGTTGTTATTCTGTTGTTTAGGAGATGAAATGGTTTGAGCGAGGAGAATGTTGTTGAAGTTGGACGCATAACACATTTCTTCACGAAGATCAGTGTGGCAGTTATTGAGCTCACGGCGCCTCTGGCTGTTGGCGACACCATAGTCATCAAGGGACCAACAACGGATTTTGAGCAGGTTGTCGATTCCATGCAGATCGAGCACGAGAATGTTCAAAGGGCTGGACCTGGACAAAGCATAGGACTAAAGGTTGCGCAACGCGTTAGAGAAAAAGACATGGTTTACAAGAAACTGTAGCACAATTTCTCTTTTTTTTCGCTTTTTTCGTAATCACGTAACTGGTTCTTCCCAATCAGTTTGGCATCCGCCTTGAGGAATCAAAATTATGGTTGTTTCGTTTGGTAAGGGCATTTTTGGATTTTCTCTTATGTTCAAGAATGGCTTCGACTTCACGTGCGCTTGGATTGCAACTTGCTTGTAAAATCTATCTTCATGAGGATGATAAACCATGTGAAGCAAGCTCTTGAATTCTTTCACTGGAAATTTTCCGCATTTCTTCTTTATCTCTTCGTCAGCAACTCTGATAACATCGAGAGTAGAAGCATTATCCTCTAACAGAAGCTGTAAACCATTCGGAAATAATCTGCCTATTTCAGTTTGGCGTACAATTAAAGTAATCTTTTTCATGTTCCAGCTTCTCTTAAGGCTTCTTTTAATGTTTCTTCGCTTGGGCAAACTCCGATGATTCTTATGTCTTTGTCGATTACGATTGCTGGACTTGCCTCTATCTTATATTCCTTAAGTTTCTGGCAAACTCCACGATAGATTTCCACTTCAATTTTATCCTTATATTCCCCTCTTATTTTCTCCATCAGCTTCAATAACAGCCTTCCACCAGAACAAGGAGGCTCAGAAGTGAACACTTCTATCTTTACTGGCATATTAGACCCCCATCTCCATCAGGGCTGCTTCAATTGTTTTCACGCTTGGACAAACACCCATAATTTTTATTTTTCCTTCATTGAAAACCATAGCGGGCACCACAGTTAAACCATACTTGTCAAATTCCTCGCACGGTCCTATGTGCTTTATTACTTCAACTCTCCCGCAGTATTTCTCCTTAAGCAAGTCTGCAATTTCTAGTAGTTTCAAGCATCCAGCGCATGGTGGTTCAGCCGTGAAGACCTCAACTTTAACAACCAAGCATAATCCTCCTTCTCTAAACTACTTGTTCAATTATTCGCCTTGAGAGGCTGTTAGCAAGTTCGGGGGTTATTGCATCAAGTATCGCAAAGATTTTGGGGTCTGTGACTGAATAGAGCCTTCTATTTCCATCCTTCCTATCCTTTACTAGTCCGCAGTCTTTTAGAATTTTTAAGTGTCGGGAAACCAAAGGCTGAATTGACTCAACATGTGGAATTATTTCGCATACGCATCTTTCTCCTTCGCGTAAAAATTCTATTATTTCAATTCTAACAGGGTCTGAGAGGGCATTGAAAATTTTTGCCTTGAACTTGTTCTGGCTTTTCATTTCTGGATGCATGTCTAAGGTAAAGATAATAACAATATTTAAATATTGTTATATTACTCTCATTTCCTTCAAAGGCGAAAGATAATGAAAGAAGTAAAAGTTGAAGTTATAGGACCTGAACCAGCTTGTGTGCGATGTCAGACAGCCAAAAAAGTTGTGGAGACGGCTGCGGAGAAACTTAAGCAAACGGGATTAACCATAAAAATAGAGAAGGTCAACATTATTTCGAAAGATATTGTAAGCAGGTACGGAGTTTTAGTTTCTCCTGCCATAGCAATCAACGGCGTAGTTAAAGTCATGGGAAGAGTTCCCAGCGAAGATGAAATTGTAAGGTTGATGAAAGAAGCAGTTAAGTAGGATTAGAAAATGAGTGAAAAGGCTGTCAGAAAAATTCGAACGTTTCTTCTGATGCTTTTTGTTTTTGCAGTTGTAGGGTACCTAATTTATACGCGGATTATGGCTTATTCTCTAGCCCCTACGTTAGAACCAAAAGATTTTTCAAAATTTAGTTGGTATGAAATTCCGTTCCAATACCTTTGGGATTACTTCTATCACGCATGGATATGCTTACTTTTCGCGTTTACGGCTGCAGGCTTAGTTTATGAATTCATACCAAAGGAGGCTGTGACAAAATACATGGGCAGTGGAAAAGTTACAGGCTATGCAATTGGAGCTGGGCTAGCGCCGTTTTTCACTGTGTGTTCGTGCACTATGGTTCCTCTTTTCGCAGGAATACTATACAGTGGAGCGGGAATAGGTCCGGCAATAACATTTCTTCTTATGGCTCCAGCAGCAAACATACTAACAATTTTGATAACTGGAGAATTTCTCTCATGGGAAATCGCTGTAGTGCGCATAATTGTCTCCCTAGTGACTGCAGTTCTTGCCGGCGTAATAATCTCCAAAACCTCATGGGGAAAAGCCATAGAGAAAGAACATCAAATCAGCCAGAACACAAAGGTGTCTCAGCAATCAATTGAAATTGTTAAGCCTCCGTTGGATGAAAGATTGCTTTCAGCTTTAAGGTTTGGAGGATATTTAGCTAAGCAGATACTGCCATACTTCGTTGTGGGACTTATTGTAGTAGGTTATGCTACAGCTTACATCCCGCCAGAAATAGTTGAAGGCTACTTGACGGGAATAACAGGCGTGTTTTTAGCGTCAATTATCGGCGGTCCACTATATACACCAACGCTTGTCGAAATAATGTTGGGCAGAAGCCTACTTCAACTGGGTATGTCGAAGGCGGCGCTTCTCTCGTGGCTGATGGGGCAGCCCTATGATATACCAAACATGACGGCTGTTTCAAAAATTGTACGCTGGAAAGTCGTCTTGACATACGCCTTCATAGCGTGGATTTGCAGTGTTTCTTTTGGACTGTTATATGGATTAATAATAGGGTCGCTATAGGTTAAAAATGAGAGATGGACTGATGAAGAAAGTTCTTTTCGTCTGCGTTGAAAATGCTGGTAGAAGCCAAATGGCGGAAGCATTCGCGAAACACTATGGAGAAGGCAAGGTTGGGGCTACGAGCGCCGGTACAATGCCATCAACTGAGGTTAATCCTGTTGCCGCTCAAGTCATGAAGGAAAAGGGAATTGACATGTCAAAAGCCAGGCCAAAGCTTCTCACTACACGCATGGTTCAAGAAGCAGACGTGATAATAGTTATGGGATGTGACGCTAAAGGGTTCTGCCCTGCACCATTACTTGACAAGGTTGTGGATTGGGGGATTGAAGACCCAAAGGGAAAGCCGATAGAGAAAGTTAGAGAAATCAGGGACGAGATAGAAAGAAGAGTTAAGAAACTAATCAATGATATTGCGTGAAACACTTCATTTCAGAGGCGGATTGAATGGGCTGGAACATAACCGATGCGGAAGAATTAGAAGATGCTATTCTCAGGCTAAAGTTAGAACTTGTGCGAAAGATTGGCGTGCGTGCTGGAATGACTGTGGTCGATGTGGGTTGTGGGCAAGGCGGATTTACTACCTCTCTGGCAAAAACCGTGACAGAAAAGGGAAAAGTGTTGGCTGTGGATGTTTCTGACGAATATTTGGCAGAGTTTACGGGTCGCCTAAACAAACATGGCGTTAAGAACATAGTTACCTTTATTCAAAGTGACGCAGTTGATCTTAAAGATGTTATACCCAATGGGGTTGCTGATGTGGTTGCAAGTTACCGTCTTCTCGAAGAACTAAAAAAACCCAAAAATATGGCCAAGATTGTCAAAGAGATGACAAGAATTGTTAGAAAAGGCGGAAAAGTCGCCATTATGGAATTGTGCACTGAGCCGAAGAATGAGGCTGAAGAGGCTTACATTAGGCTTCATAAAGAAAGCGGAGACTCATTCTTTCAACCGCCTGAAATCGTTGAAATCATGAAAAGAGCTGAACTTGCAGATGTTCGCGTAGAAAAAGTTGAAACCGAAATTTGGTTTTCGTCGGACCTTGCGAAACAAGACCTGAGCCATGCACAAGTGTGGTATGATGCGGATGTGGAGAAAAGTCTAGGTCAACTAATTGATGAATATGGCATGAAATATCCAGCACTTCTCGTATTTTCTGGCGCAAAGAAGTAAAACATGACATTATTTGATGAATCTTAGCATGTAATCGTTCACAGTCTGTAGAAACGTTTCTTCCAACTCTATACCATAATGCTCTGCCAAGACAAAAATTATGTAAAGCAAGTCTGAAAGCTCCGTGCCTAGCATCTCTTTTGTTTTTGGTTTCTCAGGTGGCTTAAACCCTTCTAACCCTTTAACCACTGCAGCTACCTCACCGGCTTCTTCAAGCAAATCCGTAACCATCACAAAAGGCGTCCAGCCCTTACCCCTCTCCAGGTCGAGTTTATCATTAATTTTCCTAAAGTTTTTCCAACAAAGATGCTGAGCATCGCGCAAGGTCACAGACACATGGTTCACCGATACAGAATTAAAAGGAAAACGAATTAAGATTTTTGGGGCGTTGCTTCCATTTCTGTGAGTGTGAAGAGGTTACATACAAAACCTTACCAAATCAGCCAATAAGTTTGCTTCTCGGAATTCAGGATGCACTCGGTACACGCCTGCCGCCTTACAATAATTGTAGCGGTCCTCT
>Ga0315309_1001740_pt1 | contig 12921 bp, 13 predicted proteins | sample TDP4_MG_FD_203080 | JGI IMG/M metagenome (GOLD analysis project Ga0315309, IMG submission 203080) | Freshwater sediment microbial communities from Lake Towuti, South Sulawesi, Indonesia - TDP4 | ecosystem: Environmental > Aquatic > Freshwater > Lake > Sediment | place: Indonesia: South Sulawesi...
TACGGTCTTGACTCTTTCCATTATTCCAGCTATCATATTCATTGGGCTTATTTGGAGATATATCAAGATCTCAGAGCTGGCGGGTGCTCTGAAGTACTAGTCTGCGATATTCCAAGAGGAGCGATTCCTAAGCACGACGGGATTTCCAACTCCTGGGCAGTTACGTCGTCTAGGCCCACACAGGTCAAGTCCTTAACGAAAGAGTGACCGTCAAAGATATCATATAGTTCCTTCTCTTCTCTCTCAGGAGAGATCGCTATGAAGCTTGAGTTGAAGGTTCAGCAGGTTGTAGGCCTTCCGAACGGGATGGTTCGACTCATACTCTTGAGGCGTGGGCTGAAAGCCAGAATAGAGCCTATACCTCAAACAGAGGAGCAGAGGATCGCGCAGAATGTGATCAGCCAAGTACAGCAAGCATTGGGCACAGCCTTCCCAGGAGCTGTCATCGTCGGAGGGCACGGCCCTACGTCAAGCCAATGGGATGCAAGAATCGATATGGAGATCACTCAAGAAGAGTACGAGGAGCTCGGAAAACCCAGCATAGGCGACACAATTCTCATAGACCTCTCCAAATCAAATATCGCGCATCCGCCATAATACACCAAGATTCTACAGAAACTTATTGCTGAATCAATCCCGAGCATAATCTAGCTAGGTTCTTGGTTTCTTGAAACGCAAGTTCATATCCATAGATCATTAGAAGCTTATCTTTATCATCTTCCCCGTTTCCGCGATAACTGGGTCATGTCTGTCTACATATTTAGACAGGAGGCGACCCTCGATCGTGCTCTCAGAGAAGATACAGCACATAGGCTGGTGCTTGTGGAATATGTTGAAGACCAGCAGGAGACAGAAAGGATTTCGATTATAACTCGTTAGTCTACATCAGCACTTTCTAAACGTTATCCGCCTAGACCTATCGAATCAGGCTTCAGCGTTGTTGTTTGAAGTATGGGAGAACTCTTTCACCAAAAAGCTTGATGCAATTCGAAGCCTCTTCTGGAATTATCATCTCAAGCAATATGTGTCTCACTCCAATTTTCAAGTATTCTTCAATCTTTGATATGCAGTCGTCTACTCCTCCGTAGACGATGGTCTCCTCAGCCTCTTCCCATTTCTCAGGCTTCAAGGTTCGGCTGCCTCGTAGCTTTATAATCGATTCGATAGCGGCGCGCGCCGCATTCAGATCAGATGCCATGTGAGCTAGTAAGACGCAAGCGGGCACAATTTCTTTTGCACGTCGCCCTGCCTTCTCAATCATGTTCTCGAGTTTCGAGAATTTTTCCTTGAACTCTTCCGCTGTGGGGCAGTATGGTACCCACCCATCGCCGTACTGCGCTGTAGCTTCCATTATCGATTGAGAAGTGCCGCCGAACCATATCGGCGGATGCGGCTTTTGAATGGGCTTCGGCCAAAGAGGTGCCTCCCTAAGTTTATAGTATCTGCCTTGATACGATGCAAAGGGTTGAGTCCACAATCTCTTGATAACTTCAAGCCCTTCAAGCATCTTGTCAATTCTCACAGGATGGCTGTCCCATCGAATTCCGTAAGCTTCAAACTCTCTACGATTCCAACCCGCACCAGCGCCGAATATCACCCTCCCTCCAGATATGTAGTCAATTGTCGCCACCTGTTTCGCGACGATCGCAGGATCTCGAAGAGGTAAAGGGGTCACACCTACCCCCAACATAATCTTCTTGGTCACTGCAGCAGCAGCTGAGAGAGTTGTCCAAGCTTCAAGAACTGGGCACTCTCCTTTCCTAGGGTTCATTCCCACGGCCTCATAGAATACCGAAGGGAGAAATAGATGGTCTGAGACCCAGAATGAATCGTATCCGAGCCTTTCAGCGGCAACCACCATGTCAGGAACAACGCCTACGTGGGTGGCACCTCCTATGAAAACACCGAATCCAACTTCTTCCTCTTTCAAAATCCTTCTCGCCTATCACTGGTTTGATCTTGGCGGATCTCTTACCTCTCTTCATCGCTTCAAAACGATTTTGATAGTTCCTTCTCTTTCCCTTTCCAAGAGCTCAAAAGCGTCGGTAACCCTCTCCATCGGAAAAACTCTTGAAATCAATCTCTTTGCGTCTATCTTCCCGCGATGGATAAGGTCGATAGCTGTTGGAAAGTCTTCTCCAAGATACATTAGAGATCCAACCAGTTCAATTTCTCTATCTTGGAGCAAACTCATCTCTATCGGTATGCTTCCCGGGAAGACTCCGACAACTGTTATTCGAGTCCCCTTCCGTGTCAGCTCAATCGCTTGCTTCAAAGTCGTTTGCTGAGAGCCGCCTACGCATTCAAGTACTTTATCGATACCGTCAGGTCCGAAATTTTTCTGAACCCATTTAACAAGATCCGTCTGAGCGACATTCACTACATGGTCTGCTCCAAGTTGCTTAGCTAATTCCAATCTCAACTTTGAAAGATCAGCAACGATGACTTCACCGGCTCCGAGAGCTCTTGAAGCTTGAAGAGTCATCAACCCTATCGGTCCAGCTCCGAATATGACGATTCGATCTTGCTGACGAATTCCAGCCTGTCGCGCAGCGTGAACTCCAACAGCTGCGGGTTCTACTAGAGCAGCTTCTTCGAAACTCATCTCGTTCGGTGTCCGAAAGACTTTGTTCGTGGGTACTGCTATGTACTCTGCGAACGCTCCGTCTGATTGGCAGCCAATGACCTTCAATGCGTTGCAGATATTGTATCTACCGGTTCTACAGTTGTAGCATTTCCCGCAAACTAGAGAAGGCTCAACGACTACGTGAGCCCTTGTTTCAGTTTGAACTCCTGAGAACTCGTGCCCCAAGACTATAGGCGTTGAAATAAAAGGGTGTTTGCCATGGTAAGCGTGTATATCAGTTCCACATATCCCACAGGCCTTTACCTCTATCAGCGATTGACCTGAGGATGGTTTCGGGATTTCTACTTCTTCCACGACAATCTTCTTCGGTTCAACCAGCTTGTATCTTTTCATCGTCCGATCCCTTATCGTTAACGTCATCCTTCTTACGATACTTGCGATTTTGGTTCCAGTAGAGGCTAAAATTCTACATTTGACGATAGAAGAGAATCTCAAGCAAGAAAGACTGTCAGATTATCATTCTTTCAGTCTTCTTGTCGAAGATGTGTATTTTAGTTCTGTCGAAACTTATCCACACTTTCTCATCAGGGCTAATCGCAAGAACTCCTGTGTTCGCCACCATGGGGTGTTTTCCGACCGACATACGGACAATCGTGCGGTTACCCGTGGGCTCCACGACATTAACCTGTGCTCTAATAGAGTTCTCGCCTGCGCGCTGTTTGTTAACCAAGATATGTTCCGGCCTTATGCCGAGAATGAGTTCTGGGCTTGTTGAATCTTTAGCTACGTTCTCTCGAAATTCGGTAATGTCGTAGACAAATTCCCCCGCGTCCAAGAATGCTCTCCCATCCTTTTCCACGAAGCTGCAGTCGACAAAGTTGATCGCTGGGGTACCGATGAAACCAGCAACGAAAAGATTCGTTGGATGATCGTACATGTTTTCAGGCGTGTCGTACTGCTGCAACGAACCCAGCGTCATCACGGCGATTCTGTCAGCCATACTGATCGCCTCCAGCTGATCGTGGGTGACGTAGATAGTCGTCGTTCTCAAGGTCTTTATCAAGCGTTTCAGCTCTCCTCTCATGCGACCTCGCAGCTTTGCGTCCAAGTTCGTTAGAGGCTCATCCAGGAGGTATACCTTTGGCCTTCTCACCATGGCTCGTGCCAACTCGATCCTCTGTCTCTCGCCCATGGTTAGACCTCCTACCGGGAAGTTCAGAAGGTGGTCTATCCCGAGTATCGTAGCGACTTCTCTTACGCTCTTCTTTATTTCGTCCTTTGAGGCTCCGCGCATCTTCAAGGGAAACGCTATCTGATCGAACACCTTCATAGCAGGGTACATAACATAGAATTGGAACACCATAGCGATGTCCCTGTCTTTCGAAGGAAGGTCGTTGACTACAACATCGTCAATGCATATTTTGCCGTCCGTTGGCCTTTCTACGCCGGCGATCATGCGTAGCGTCGTCGTCTTCCCGCAACCCGAAGGACCTAGAAACGAAACGAACTCGCCATCCTTGATTTCCAAACTTAAGTTGTTGACAGCCACCACGTTCCCGAATCTCTTCGTCAAGCTCTCCAGTCTAACCACAGCCATTACGGTTTAACCTCCCGATGTTCCTATTTTCAAAGGATAGTCTTCTCAGTCTTCTTGTCGAAGATGTGTATCTTCTCTCGATCGAAACTAACCCATACTTTGTCGCCCATGTTGGCCCTGAAAGTCTCAGGTGCTAACGCAGTCAACAATATCTTGCCAATTCTTATCTCGACGACTATATCGGGCCTCGCAGGCTCCACAACGTAGATTTCAGCTTCATAGCATTCTGCGTCAGCGCGACTCCTACTCATTGAAATATGCTCAGGCCTTATCCCAAGCTTAAGCTCTGAACTAGTTGCTTGCTGCTTTATCTGATCTTTGAATCTCGAAACGTCGTATCTAAAGTCGCCTGCATCCAAGAGTACGCGTCCATTCCTATCTACAAGCGTACATTCTACAAAATTCATGGCAGGGCTTCCGACGAATCCCGCGATAAACAGGTTCGTCGGACGATTATATAGGCCATCGGGTGAATCAAATTGAAGCAGATTGCCGAAGTTCATGACAGCGACTCTGTCGCCCATGCTGATTGCTTCAAGTTGGTCAGGTGTGGCCAAGATTATTGTTGTCTTCAATTCTCTCCGTAGCCGCTTGAATTCTCCTCTCATCTGCTCCCTGAGTTTGGCGTCCAAGTTTGTCAAAGGCTCATCTAGAAGAAGTGCCTTGGGTTGTCTGACAATAGCCCTACCCATCGCGACTCTCTGCTTCTCGCCTCCACTGAGTTGCTTCGGCAACCGATCCAAAAGCGGAGATATGCCGAGCGTCTCTGCGACTTGATTTACTCTATTCTTGATGTCTGAATCCGATAACCTTCTTTTCCTGAGTGGGTACGCGATGTTTTCATACACAGTCTTATGAGGATAGAGGGCATAGGACTGAAACATCATAGCTATGTCTCTATCTTTCGGCGGCAGTTGGTTGACGAGCACATCGTCTATGTGGATCTCGCCTTCATCAGGCCTTTCGACTCCAGCGATCATCCGAAAAATCGTGGTCTTTCCAGCTCCAGATGGACCTAGAAGACATACAAATTCTCCATCAGCGACCTCAAGATCCAGTTCATTGACCGCTATCTTCTCTCCGAACCTCTTCGTTATGCCCCTCAAAGCTACTTTGCCCAAAATTTCTTGACCGCCCTTTCTAGCCTATTCGAGCCCCATTCCGCAATCTCGATCACTTGATGGCGCCGAAAGTAAGTCCCCTTACTATATATCTCTGAATTATCAAGGCGAAGATGAACATTGGAATAACGCAAACGGTAGCGGCAGCACTAAGCGGCCCCCAGAGAATTCCGCGGTGAGTCCAGAAGCCTGAGACTGCAACCGTCAGCGTAACAGCTTGCGATCTAGTGAGTATGAAAGCAAAAAGGAACTCGTTCCATGTGAAGAGTATACTGAAGATAGCTGTAACCGCCAGTCCTGGTGCCACAAGCGGCAAAACTATCTCTCGGAAGACTTCGAATCTGGTGGACCCTTCAATCATAGCGCTCTCTTCTAGATCCGCTGGAATCTCCTTGAAAAACCCGTATAGAAGCCAGATCGCAAAAGGCAGATTGAACAACGTGTTGAGTATGATGAGCGCGATCACATTATCGAGCAAATTCAAATTCTGGAAGATCACGAAAAATGGGATGATAGCAGCTATAGGCGGAAACATCTTTACAGTCAATATGTAGAATTGGAGATGCCCCCCACCAAGATTGTATCGGGCAAACCCATAGGCGGCAAGCGCGCTGATCGGAACAACCAAAGCTATTGTAGCCAACGAGATTATCAAGCTGTTATACAGCCCGCGAACCAGAGGAGCCTCAGGGGCCGCTAATGCAAACCAATAGTGATCGAGCGTAGGTGTAAATAAGAATCTTGGCGGTGTAACTAAGATATCTGGTTCAGGCTTAATAGAGGTAGCAACCATCCAGACAAGAGGAGTGAGCGTAGCTATAAGAATTAGTGCCACCGCTAAATAGATCAGTGCCTTCTTAACAAGGCTTGTTGGTGAATTCTTGGAACTCGTCATCGTCGACATCTACCTCTCAGAGCCTTGCGATTCTCCTAAGAGCTATCACGCTCAAAATTATGACAAGATACAAGAACATCAACGCGATAGACGCTGTGTAGCCCACCCATAGGTATAGGAAACCTATCCTATACAGATACCAGCTCACCACTTGCGTAGCGATGCCGGGACCACCTCGGGTCAGCGCCCAAACCGGATCCCACAGCTTCAGGAGATCTATCAGTCTCAGCAGGGCAACGATAACCAACAGAGGTCTAATCATTGGTAGAGTGAGATACCTGAATCTCTGAATCGCTGATGCGCCGTATATAGTCGCTGATTCAAACGGCTCCTGCGGCAAACCCTGCAAGCCTGCGACAAGTATCAGAGCTACGAACGGAGTCCACTGCCAAGAATCGTAGATTATTATCGAAACCAACGCCATTGTCGACTCAGCCAACCAATGTGGCGAAGACCCGAAAACTATTTGGAAAAAGTATGGAATTATGCCAAATTTCATATCGTACATATATTTCCATACGAGCCCGATGGCTATGGGCGCAGCCACCAGTGGAAGCGTAATTATTGTTCTTACAAGCCTCCGGCCTCTGAATTCCCTATTCAATAGAAGAGCTATTGCGAGACCCAGCGGAATCTGAACTAGTAGAGATCCAGCTGCGAACTTGAAGGTTGCTAACAATGCCTCAGCCAAATACGCATCTTCATTCAATGCATGACTATAATTCTCGAACCCTATGAAGGCGTCTTTCCAAAGCGCAGTCAAGTCATAACTGCGGGTGCTCAAGTAGATTGAGTAGAACAACGGGTAGAGAGTCAGTGCGAAAACTATGATAAGAGAGGGGGATACCATAATCCAAGGCATGTACCTTTCTTTTTCGAATTTCATCTATTCTCAACTCGTTTCATTGTTCAAAAAAAGGAGGGAGTTTGTTCTCTACTTCGCTTCAGTTCAGTTCGGCCTCTTCAACGAAGGCAATATTGCGCCGACAAGACACAGCGGCTGAAAGAGCCACGACAAGTATTGTTCCTTGAAGACTGGTAGCGACAGTTTCTCAAACCCAGGCGTCCAACCGGCAGGCGGCTTGTGCTCAGGATACCAACCGGATATCTTGGCAATTTCGTCAGCCATGAGATCCGCGGCTTCCTTAGCGGTCTTCTGGTGATTTGCTAACAAAGACATGACGTCAATGAAGGGCCCAACGTAGATCTTGGCGGACTGAGGCAGCATAAAGATCCTCGGCGGCTTCTCCCAATCCGGAAGCGTCTCCAATAGTGCAGCTGAATCTGCAATTGCTTTCAAATGTGCATACTTGTGCGCAAGCTCAGGTGTAGAGTAGAATTCAGGATCATACAGTACAGATCTTCTGCATGTCGATCCTCCCATCAGGGCGAAGTCTTTTTGAGCTTTAGCGCCTGACAGGTATTTTATCCACTCCCAAGCGTCTGCCTTATGTTTTGAATCCGCGCTCATTCCTACTGCGAAAACACCTGTGTATCCTCTTCCTCCAACAGGCGTGCCGATCCCCATCTTGGCACCCGGCACCTCTTGTTCTGTCTTGATGGCGTTAGGCCACTGGTCTAAGAAGAATTGTAGGAAGCCTTGGCATATCCCGCTCCTTAGATTTCCGACACAACCGTCGTACGTGATTTCTATGGAGTTTGGCGCTGCAAGGGCTAAGAAGTCTACGTACTGCTGCATGCATTTCACGCCTAGCTCATTGTTGATTATTATGTTGTAGTCTTTGTCAACCCAGTCCATTCCGTGTCCCCACAGCAAAGCCATGAACTCATCTTGGGATTCGCCGAACCTGCCTGCCATCATACTGAGGCCATAGAATGTCTTTCCCGGTTGAGTTACCCATTCTTGAGGAACTACTTTGGAGAAGAACTTGCAGATGTCGTAGTATTCCTCCCAGGTCATTGTATGGTCAGGCTTTCTCAACGCTCGCCCGTAAGTGTTGAAGTATAGATCCTGTATGTCCTTCCTCTCGTAAAGGTCAGCTCTAAAGATCGATCCCTGGTCGTAGGTGTAGTAGGGTAATCCATAGGTATGCGTGCCTCGGCTCAGCAGCACTCTATAGTGAGGTAGAATATCCTCGAAGTTGATTTCTTCTTTCGGAGTTTTCGCAATATACTCGTCCAGCGGCTCTAAGTAGTGGGCGAGGCTCCACTCTGACATCCACATCGTCTCAATAGTTACAACATCGTACGCTCCAGTCTTCGCCGCTAACTCCATAACCTCCTTCTCATAGAGGACAGTGTTATCGATTCCTATAACCTCCACCTGTATACCCGTTTTCTCCGTGAAGTCTTTCGCTATCTTGTTCATCGCGTCCGTGTAGAATCCAGCGATCACTGACCACGTCACCTTCCGAGGCGCAGGCGGTGGTCTTGTTACATACCACACCACTACAATGCCCACGACGATTATGACCACTATAGCTATCGCTGCAATAAGCTTACTCTGTTTTTTCCACATTTTCCTCAACCTAGCGCTTTTGCGCAAAAAGATAATCACATTTACGAGAGGCTATAAGACTTTCTATGAATTTATAGAGAATTCCCAAGAACGCGCAACTTGTTTTTACACCTCTCATGATATCATTACCATCTCTTTTCAAGCTGCATTTGAATCTTCGCCAATTCATCGTAGAGGGCTTGCACAGAATCGTGAAGTTGCACATAGACCTTGTATAGCTTATGGTAGGTCTCGCAGTTCTTCTCTATCGGGTTGCAAGATTCAACGATAGAAACCATTTCATTAGCCACTGAAGATGCATCCTTGAATGCTCCAGCGCCCACGCCCGCAAGTATCGCCGCTCCTAAGACTCCCCCTTGATACGTGCTTAAGACTTGTGTCTGCAACCCGTAAATATCTGCCTTGATTTGTCTCCATAAAGGGCTGACAGCTCCTCCGCCGATCAATCTGAACGAGTCAGGTCTCAAGCCCAGCTGCCTAACTACCTCCACACTCTGCATAGACGCATAGGTGATACCCTCCATTATCGCTCTAATCAAATGGGCCCTTCTATGCGCCAACGTCAAGCCGAAGAACACTCCACGCGCATAAGGGCTTCCCATAGTCCTTTCGCCGATGAAATAAGGAATTAACACCAGCCCGTCCGATCCAGCTGGGATCTTCGCAGCTTCCTCATCCATTATCTTGTAAGGAGACAAACCTCTCTTCGCAGCCTCTTCTCTCTCCGACTTCCCGAACTCGTCTTTGAACCATCTCAGCAGTCCTCCTTCAACTATCCCAAAAGGAATCCATCCAGGGACCACATGGTGAAGATTCATTATTCGACGGTCGATCAGAGGCTTCTTCGAATAGAAAGCCACAATAGATGCTGTGCCGGAGATGTCAGCAGCTCGATCCTCTGAAACCACACCAGCGCCGAGCAAAGTGCATAGGAAATCCCCTCCGCCTGAAACTACAGGTGTTCCTGAACGTAAGCCCGTAGTTTTTTCTGCTTCAGAGGTTATCTCTCCAACAACCTGATGAGAAGCGTATATCGACGGGAGTTTCTCCAAATCTATTCCTAGTGCACCTGCCAGCTCATCAGACCATTTCTCCTTCTCGGCGTCGAAGAGGAAGGTTCCAGAAGCTTCTGACCAGTCTATGGAAACCTCGCCGGTTAGCTTGTAGACTATGTAGTCTTTCGGAACTAGGAATTTGTAGGCCTTCCTGTAGATCTCAAAAGCGTTTTCTTTCATCCACATTATCTTTATCCCAGTCCACGGCGTGGTTATCGGATTGGCAGAGATCTTTATCAGCTGTTCCTCATCGACTGCTGATTTGAGTTTCTCGCATTGAGGTGCATTTCTCTTATCGCACCAGAGAGACGGAGAGCGGTAGAGCAGGTTCCCATCTTTGTCTATCGGCACTGGGGCATGCATCTGGCCGCAGACACCGACTCCTCTCACATCGTCAACTGCAAGACCCGATGAAGCAAGAACCACTTTAACGTTCTTGGAGACGGCATGCCACCACTTCTCCGGGTCCTGCTCTGCCCAGCCCGCTCTCGGACATATTAATTCGTACTCCTCATACGCATCTTTCACAACGCGTCCGTTGATGTCAAACAGCGCGACTTTCGTACCCTCGGTGCCTACATCTATGCCCAGAAGGTGCGGTTCTCTCGCCATTAGAACTGCCCCTAAAAGTAAATGTTAAGGCAGAATGGTCTTTAAAGAATGCTCACGACAACTTTCGATGAAGCGCAAGTACTGAATTACGGAGGATTCCTTTTCTGAGCTGCCTGCTAACACATTTATACAAGACCTGATGAACACTTGGAAAGGGGGGTCATCGGATGCCCATGGGTTTCGGAGATCGATTGTTCTGGTCGATCGCTTCAGCAGTAGCGATCGGAATCTTCTGGTTGAAGTTCGTGGAACCTTACCTGAGCATTTGGTTTGCATTATGTATAGCGATAGTGGTCGCTGTTCTTATTTGGAAAAAGGGAGGACAGCCGAAGAAGACGACGCTTAAGTCTTCAACATCAGTCCAACATTAATAGCAACCAACTAGATTTTCTACAGTAAGGCAACCGCATGCTTCAGAAAACGACAACCGGCGACCTATGACTTGAGAGTTCACATCAAATGCGCGCCATGCCTTCTTCAGAGAGGTTGCTCTGAGATCGAAAAAGCAACTAGTGACACGAGCATCAGACTGAATGCGATGATCAAATTTCTGGAACTACTCAGCATCGAGTTCTCTTCAGAAGCTACGGCTGCAACCATCGGAACGAAAAGGGATCGTCTGATCAAGAAGATAACAAGGAACGACGACCCTTACCGTGAGTTGAAACACCACTCAAATATCCAAGCCTTGAAGATGCTCCCTAAAGCTCGTCAATTCATAAAGGGTCGCCGAAGGAGTTATGAGAGATTCAAAGCTGCCTGCATCGTATCAATACTCGGAAACCTCATAGAATTCGATATAATAGGCCATGAATTTGACTTCAAGAAGCTGAATCGTCTGTTCGCCAACACTGAATTGACAATAGATGATACTAGGACTATTTACAATCTTTTGAAACATTCGAAGAACGTTGTTCTCCTCGCTGACAACGCAGGGGCGATAGTTTTTGACGTTGTCTTGATAGATGAGATCCGTCATATCGGCCCTAGCGTAACGGTAGCAGTAAAGAAAGAACCTGCTCTCAATGACGCCACACTCATCGACGCAGATGAGCTTGGGATGCGGAGAGTCGCTGATGTAATCACCACAGGCACAGACACGCTAGGACTTTTGCTTGAGGAAGCCTCCGCCGAATTAAAGAGGAAAATTAGAGGTTGCGATCTATTGGTTGTGAAAGGGATGGCGAATTATGAAACTTTGTCTGATCAAAGAATGAGCGTTCCCATGGCTTTTCTCTTGATGGCCAAATGCGACCCCATAGCAATAGACTTAGGAGTGAAGAAAGGTTCCGCAGTCGCCAAGCTTGTCAAACCTTCATAAAGGAAGAGAAGTAATCGCTAATATTCAATCACCGATATTGATCTAGCTCTTTTGTACTTTAGATCCCGAAGAGATGATTAACGTTTTAAGGAGAAGCTATTAATCATCTGCCATATGGAGGAAGAAATATGGGTTTGCCACCTGAGAAATGGGGTTTTAGCATTCCTATAATTGCACCCTTATATCCGCCACCTCCGATCCGTTGGATCGGATGGAAAGTTCAGCTTGTCCTCTACGAAACCGCCAAGGAAAACATAAGTCAAGTCATCCCTCAGCCGCTTGAGCCTAACGGAAACAAGGTCATTGCATGGGTTTCATACTCTGATCTCTCAACGCAAGGGGCATTCCACGAAGCCGCGCTGTACGTTCAAGTCAAATACGGAAAGTACTCCGGAGTATACGAGCCTTTTCTCTATGTCGACAGCGAAGTGCCTCTGACAGGTGGCAGGGAGATATGGGGGTATCAGAAGAAACTCGCAAAGATCTCTCTTACAGCGGAGCGGGAGACGGTCAAGGGTGAAGTTGAGAGAGTAGGGATCAAAATTATGCGCGTACTTTCAACAGTCGAGAGGCCAGCGAAAATCGAAGAACTGCCATTCGGACCAATCTTCTCGCTAAAATATATTCCTCCAGCAGAAGAGGGTGAAAAACCACTTAGACAACTGGTTCTGGTAAGCGGGGGAGAGTTGACGCCGAGACCGGGCCAATTCTTCGGCGGGAGAGGGTCCATAAATTTCGAGAAGTCGGAGATAGATCCACTCTATAAATTGGAGCCCACGAAAGTGATCGCCGGCTACTACGGCGTCTTCGACGCGACCCTACCTTACGGCAAGATAGTACACAGATACTAGCCCTCTCTTTTTTGCGCTTTCGCTCCGAGAATCCAAGTTCTCATCGGTTTTTCAAACCTTAAAGAGGAAACAATATGGTCGAAAAGATAAAGTTAGGAGTTGTATCAACAGCCACGCCGTTGCTCAACATAAAATTGGCCGAGAAGAACACCTTAAGGATGTTGAAGGCGCTCAAAGAGCTGAAATTGGAAATAGTATCCGTCGATGATCTGGTCACCAGCTCGAAGGAAGCTAAACTCGCAGCAGAGAAGCTCGTAAAAGAGGATGCAGAACTTCTCGTGTGCAGCTTTATGCTGGGATCTCAGTAGCCCCTGCTATAAGGCTGCATTTGCTGAATCCTAAGAGAACCTCTTTACCTTTCACATTGAGATAGGAGAAACGTTCTGACCCTTGAACATCTATC
>Ga0315309_1001741_pt1 | contig 12920 bp, 17 predicted proteins | sample TDP4_MG_FD_203080 | JGI IMG/M metagenome (GOLD analysis project Ga0315309, IMG submission 203080) | Freshwater sediment microbial communities from Lake Towuti, South Sulawesi, Indonesia - TDP4 | ecosystem: Environmental > Aquatic > Freshwater > Lake > Sediment | place: Indonesia: South Sulawesi...
CAGTCAAAACCACAACTACTTGAATACCTTGAGAAACAGGGAATAACGTTACAAGCTATGATCGATACGGCGTTAGAGCTGTTTGTTCCACATCCAGGGGTGGAAACCAAGGAGAAGGCGATTAACTGCCTAGTGGAAGAGTTTAATGATGCCTTATCAGACGTTAATGTTTCTTGCATGGTAGTTGCATGTTACCGCGTAGAAGAAGGCGCAAAAGCTGGTTTAGTTCCAGGGTTAACGAAGGATAGGTTTGCTGGGCGTCCGGGGCTAGTGGCTGATGAACTTCTAGGTATATGTATTGCCAACTACATCGCTGGAGCGAGAGGAATTTTCGAGTTCATTCGCTTCGATCAAACTAAACCCGGGATTCTAAAAAAATTAGGACCTATCATGAATGATGCCATTGGAGGTTTAATTGCAGGGTGTTCATCAAAAATGTATACCCAAGCCACAAGGCAAAGTGAGAGACGACTTAGTTGAGCAAATTAAAGGGCATAAAGAACGTAATCGGATTTCTTACAACAATTCCAGTTGGAATGAGTGAAGATGGGATCGCTGAAGCTGCAAATCATATGTACCTTTTTCCATTAATTGGGATCCTCATAGGTTTTCTAACAGGCATATTTGCGTGGCTTCTTCTCCATTTTTTGTCAAGCTTGGTAGTGGGCATACTAAGTCTTGGTTTTCTACTTTTGATAACTGGCGTTAACCATACAGATGGGCTACTAGATTTTGGAGATGGGATTATGTTCCGAGGCACTCCGGAAGAGAAAATCCAAGTTATGCATGATCAACAAACTGGTGCAGGTGGGTTAACTCTAGGTTTAGTTGTCTTGTTGACAACTGCGTTATGCATTGGTGGATTAACTATCCGAATTATCTTCCAGGCCTTAATTGTATCTGAGGCGTTGGCTAAACTTACTATGGTTGTTGAGGCTTGGGCTGGTAAATCCGCTCAGAAGGGATTAAACACGTACGTCATTAACGCTATGCATGGTCCATATGGCAATCTTCGTCTGATAGTTGCTCTAGCTATCTCATTTGGAATAGCGGTACTTCTACTTGGATTGACTGGTTTCATTGTGTCGATAGCAAGCGTTCTAGTCGCCTTAATCATTGTCTGGATTTCGAACAGACATTTTAGAGGTATAACCGGGGACGTCTTCGGTGCTTCAAATGAACTCACCCGAATGTTCTCTATGATTATTATTTTGGCGATGATCCAATGGGTATAACCGCTCTAGTTATAGCAGGTGGCAAAGGCACACGGATGAACCTTGAGATTGAAAAACCACTAGTTAGCATCGGAAACAAACCAATTATTGAATATGTCTTATACGCCCTAAGGAATGCCAAGGAAATAGATCGAATCATAGTTGCAGTAAGTAAGCACACACCTCGCACAAAAAGTAAGGTTAAAGAATGGTCAATCGAAGTACTAGAAACACCCGGAGAAGACTACGTATCAGATACACAATATGCCATCAAAAAACTTGGATTAGAAAAAGTATTAGTAATCTCTGCTGACCTCCCATTTATTACAAGCGAAATCATCAACAAAGTTGTCAAAAAGTATGAGCGCTGTGGCAAGCCAGCGTTAGCTGTAATGGTGCCAGCAAAAATTCCAAAAAAACTAGGTTTAAAAGCAGATCGCGTCCTTAAGGAAAAAAAGACACTTGTTCCTACCGGCATAAACATAATCGATGGAAAAAGGATCGACGAAGGCGAATTAGAACAAGAAACATTCATAATTGAGAAGGAAGAAATAGCTGTTAACATTAACACAATCCAAGATTTAGAGGTTGCTGAGCGTTTGCTTAACCAAATGAAACACCGCACAATTCGGCACGCACAAGTAGGAGCTAACATCCATGAAACATGAGTCACAAGCCACGAGCGTCTTTAAAACATCTAAATCCCAACGTATTGCACGACTTTCAATTTTTTCCGCTCTGTGCGTTATCGGCTCCTTTTTTCATCCACCAAGTCCAATCCAGACCGTAGCGTTCGATTCTTCTCCTGGTTTCTTCGCAGCTCTATACTTCGGCGCTCTCGATGGCGCTCTGGTGTCTGGGATCGGACATATAATTACCTCATTAATTAACGGCTTTCCGCTAGGTATACTTCATTTACCAATCGCTTTAGGAATGGCTATAGCTGGTGGAGCTATGGGGCTTGTGAATAAGGTTAACTATAAATGGGGTTTCATACCGGCGACCCTTAGTGGCGTAGCAATTAACACAGCACTTTTCGTTGTAGCGATCCCAGCAATAGGCTGGACCGCGGCCCTAACGTTCGTGCCATTTCTTTTACTTGCAGCAACCCTAAACGGTGTCATTGCAGCGCTAGTGTACGCCGGCGTAAGGGGAAAACTTAAGACCCGGTAAAACAACGCCTGCCCATTTTCCTAGGCATCAGGACAAAAATTCTAGCCAAGCAATAAGGTTGAAGTTTATTAGTTTGAACCGGATAAATTCAAGAAAACTCAGCAACCGTCAGTGAATAAGCATGAAAAATAGCAAGAATTTATCCCTACTTGAACGCCTCGCTCCACTGCTACAAACCCTCGGCGCCGGAGAAGAAGCGATCTGGAACGATCTGGCGCAACTTGATCCGACAGACGTTTGCAAAAGAAGTCTAGCAAGTTATAATGCCGAAGCAAACCACTACACCTTGAAAATTCTTAATGAAGATTACTTCATCTGGCCAAGCAAACGCTTAATTGAAAAAGCCTATTGCACAGAATCAAGTTCCCCGAAAATTAAACTCCCTTTTCGTATCATGACTGTTGCGTATCTTGTAAATGCTAAGGATATCGAGCCTAGTGGCGTACTAGTTAAGCCAACGCAGTTCAAGAGTGGAGACGTATTTTTCGTTGGGCCTCACGCTATGCCAGTTGAACCAATCAAGCAGAAGTTCGGTCATAACCCTGAAGCTTTTCTAAGAGCTGGACTTTCACTCGGTGGAAAAAAGGTACCTCATGGGGACGTAGCCTTTGAGCTGAAGGTGCTTCCACGGATTCCGCTAACCTTTATACTTTGGGTTGGAGACCAGGAGTTTCCCCCGAACGCATCCATTCTTTTTGATGCCACAGCAGAACACCATATGCTCCCAGACGCCCTCTGGGCTGCAGCCATAACAGCTACTGACAAACTGCTATCACTATAGATATAGGCTACGTGTCGGCACCACATTTCACAAGCCAAAAATAACATTTACAACAGTTTTGCTTTCCGTTACGCAATTCATGGACAATAAGTGCTGAATAAGGCAAACAGAATACTGGAAGTCCGATTACATGTGTTACCGTTTAACTCGTTATGTTTCATATGTCTCATCTTTTCCTCTTCTTACTGCCAGTACACAGACATTCTATGCACATTTAATCCCACCTCCTATAAATCGTAAACTTAATATAAAAAATATAGTATTTAAACTATCAAGTTTAAAGTAATGTAACAAGTATATGGAAGGAAAGTCGCTATGCCAAAAGAAAGTGGTGAGGCATGTAGCCCACGCAAGGGAGGCGAAGACATCTGCCTATGCCCCCTAGAAGGCGTGATAGACATCATCAGTAAAAAATGGGCGCTACAAATTATCGCTACATTAGGCAATTATCAGAAACTAAGATTCAACGAAATCATGGAAAAGCTAGGAAAGATAAGTCCGAAGGCCTTAGCTGATAGACTAAAAGAATTAGAAATGGTGGGTCTGGTCAAGCGAGAAGCCTTTGCAGAAATACCCCCAAGAGTAGAGTATTCCCTAACCAAAGATGGATTAGAACTAAGAAATGCAACAATGCCGTTGATGGAATGGGCTTCCGCGAGAAGTTATTCCTAAACAAATCTTCCTTAGAATGCCAAACAATGCTTCTAGTAGCTCTCCGACAAGTGTTTTATATATGTGCATTTTTTATATCGCACTTCATCAACAACTATAGGGGTAAAGATAATGAAGTTAGATGAGAATCTTGGAGTTTCTATCGACTATGCCAAGAAGATGTTCGCTGATCTGGGTAGATTAGTGATACTAATTGTGCTTAATTTTATTCCCATTGTGAATTTAATTGTAGCTGGTTATGCGTGGAGGGTTATTCGCGAGTCTCCGAGTTCTAAGGATCCCCCGCCATTAGAGCGTTATGGCGAAATGTGGGTTAATGGGCTTAAAGTTGCGGGGGCTTCGTTCATCTACATGATTATCCCAATCATAATAATTGTCTCTGGAGTTTACTTTGAAATCGCGCGAATGGGAGTTCGAAGAGCCTTCTTTTTCATCTTAACTGCAACTGGAATTATCACAATCTTAGTAGGTGTAGTCCTAGTCTTCCTCCTAGCCATAATTCTGGCTATGGGAATTGTACATATGATCAAGTACAACAGTTTTGGCAAGGCATTTGCCTTCGGCGAAATTTTTGCCATCATTAAAAAGATTGGTTGGGGCAAATACATAGCTTGGCTTATAGTTGTTTTCGTACTCGCAATAGTTGTTGGGGGCATTAGCGGTATCCCAATGATTGGGTGGTTGATCTCGCTTGTAATACATCCAATTTTCACCGTTTTCGCCGCAAGATCCGCTGCACTAATCTACTGTGACGGGGCTCCTGAAGTTTGCGCCCCGCCGGTAGCGCCTTCGGTCCCAATCCCAACTGCTCCCCCACCTCCAAGTCCAGCCGCTCCTCCACCTTCAGGTTTTGTTTATTGCCCAAGTTGCGGTGCCAAACTGCCAGAAGGAGCAACCTTCTGCCCGAAGTGCGGACAAAAGTTACAAGCGCAATAAAGTGCTCCGTATACAAACCTAACTCTAATGCAAGCGATCCATTCCTGGGTCTTCAAATGACCTCACTCAATTTGGAGACGGTCAACAAAGTAGAGGACGATAAAAAAACTACAGTATTTCTGTTAAGAACTGAAAACCGGGCAAAAGGAGTTCAAGCCCTTCTTAAACAATTCAACTTGGAAGAACTCAAAACAAAAAAGATTGTTTTGAAGGCAAACTACAACAGCGCTGACGCGTTTCCCGCCTCAACCCACCTAGAGACGTTGAGAGCTCTAGTCAGCAGCCTAAAAGCCGCAGGAGCAAACGAGATAACCCTCGCTGAACGTAGCGGAATGGGAAACGCTCAAGAAGTCTTAAGGCAACTAGGGGTATCTGAACTCCTTATCAAACTTAAATGTAAGATTTTGGTATTGGATGATCTTCCCGAAGAAGGATGGGTGCATTTTAAGCCTACAGGCACCCACTGGAAAAGGGGCTTTCTCTTAGCAAAGATCTTCAAAGAAGCAGATAAGGTAGTTCAAACCTGTTGCCTGAAAACCCACCGATTCGGCGGGCATTTCACCCTATCCCTCAAAAATTCAGTTGGGCTGGTAGCCAAATACGATCCCAAAGATGAATACAACTATATGAGGGAACTCCACACCTCAAGAGCTCAGAGGCTAATGATAGCCGAAATCAACCAAACTTACGCCTGCCCGCTCGTACTCCTAGACGCCATAGAAGCCTTTGTAAGCGGAGGACCCGAAAGCGGTGAGTTAATTCATCCAGGCGTCATGTTGGCGGGTGAAGACCGCGTAGCCATAGATGCTGTAGGCGTAGCTATTCTACGCTTCTTTGGAACTACTCCCGAAGTCTCTCGGGGGCGGATTTTTGAGCAGGAACAAATCTCTCGCGCTGCCCAACTGGGCGTCGGGATCAAAGCAACCCAAGACATCAAACTGGTGCCAATAGGAGACGAAAGCCGAGACTTCGCTAGACAAATAGATGAAGTCCTAAAGTTAGGCTGAAGGCCGCTTACACCTTCATCCTTTATTTTATGTCTGACCTATCTTCCAAGCTACTTGATCCCCATAAGCAACTAACTCAAAAAACCCGGTAATTCAACCATAATAACCCTGCACCACATCCCAATTACAACCTGCTGAGTTTGAAGAGTGATTGTGAATGAGAATTGCATGCATTTTTGACATATCTGCACTTTTGCATTATGCATTCATAAGTTGAAAATCCTACTGCAATTTCCTGTCGTTCAATAGGCAATAATTCAAGCTAACTCTGAATTTCATGCCATAAGTTACGTTATCTTCAGGTTTTGTTGGCGGAATAACGGTATCAAGAATTTCTCCGCCAATTTTTACCCTATTTCACCTCTAAATTTAGCTTATATAACCCACATTCCCGCCTAATCCTCTCGCTAACTAAAAAGGAGAGAAAAAATGAGAGCAATTCTAGATAGGAGGATCGTGATAGCCCTTTTTGTCATCTCGGCGTTCTTGTTGTCGGTAGTTACTGTAGCTATTCCTGTAGCAGCTGCCCCACCAAGTGGAGGAAAGGGCAAAAGCAACAACGCATCACTACTGCTAGTTAAGAAAGACTGGCTGGAATCCTATTTGGCCCGGAGCCTTCGGTGAACTAAAATACAAACTATCCTACGATAATGGGTTTGAGGCAAGACTAATAGTGCATGGGTTAGAACCCAACAAGTGGTATCTTGCAACCTTCGATGCACCATTTGTCGATAGCGCAAATCCATTTGCTGGTTCGGATGGCTTGTTCGGAGTTAAAAAATACTGGTCAGCCCGGGAAGGAGTTTGGCGGGGATACGTTGACGTCGCTCTTTTCAAGACAGATGCTGACGGAAATGCAAACGTAGTGATCCCCACGACTTTAGGTCTGACTGCCAGCGATCTGTTAGTGTCTAAGCTTGGAACTGGAAGTTTAGCTTCGGGTAAGAGTTACAGCGGAGTGAAGGTCCCTGTAAAATATGTAGGTGCAGAGGACCCTGAGGCAACTAAACCAGATGTTGGTCCCGGCGGGCTACTGATTAAGGATGGATACTCAGTTGGCGGAACCCCAGATGCTCGAAATTATAACCTATACGAAACACAACCAATGGAGACGTTTACTGTAGAATAGAACAAATTTCCCCTCTTCTTTTTTGGCATGATAATGACTTCAACTCAAAAATGTCAGGTAGGGGGTTATAGACACAGTTAAGTTGCAATCGAGTCATTCTCATTGGCGATGAGTTTTATTCCGTATCGATTATTTTACGGAGGAAGTTGGGGCTGGGGCTAAGGGAGGAGCGGCGAAAGTTTCCTTTGCAATCTTAAATAAGCCCTCAGCATTTGCGTAAATGACATCCGTAGGCACTTTAAAGCTGACTTCAGGTATTAAGCTGGTTAACGCTTCACGATAAATCAGAGATCCGCCTCCAGTCAGGATTGGATTTTCCAACGCGGATGTAGGAGCACTGGCTAAGTACGTTCTCATCCACTCAGCGAGTTCTTCAGCGAAGAATACAGCCTCTTGCTTAGCCATTTCTTTGATTTTCTCGCCAGTTACCGTTTTAACCCCAAGCGTGGCGGTGTATCGGCTAACGGTTTTTCTCGACCCAGTTACTAACATCCTAATCTCTTCTTTCTTCAAATCCGCCTCCAAGTCAGTGAGCACTAGGTCGTGTAGGGCATCAAGAACGCTATCTGCTGCAACTGCTGTGGTGCCAAAGTCGACAACCTCTCGATCTTCAACAGCCAAGTAGCCAGTTGTCCCTTCGCCGATATCTACGACGACCCCAGAATCAAGGCCCATTGCCAAGAGAGCGCCCAGCGACGCAGGATATACCTGTACATCACCTAGCTTAACCCGTTCCTTCAAGATCTTCTCAAGCCTTCCCATCTCTTCTTCAGTTGGGCGACATAAGGTACCAACAACAGCCCTAGTCTGCTCAGGAGGTAACCCCAACCGATAAAGAGCCTCAAGAACCACGGTCTGATACGTATCCTCATGAACAACTCTGCCCTCCCGAACCGGACGCAAAAGCCTTCCCTTTTCAGCTAATGCTTTCTCTGCAGCTTCACCCACCAGTGTCAAAGGTCTTCGCTTAATGCGATTCCAAACAGTCTTACGACGCATCAGAACCATGCTTGGAAAAATCACTCGCCCAGTATCACCATAAGCTTTACAGTAGGCTGTTCCAACATCAAGACCAATTAGCGGCATACTCATTTCCTCGCGCTAGATAAGGTGAAACTTGCTCTCTCATTTCCGTATTCTACTACCTTACAGCAATTTTTTATGAATTACATGCTATTTTTGACCTAACTGTTTGCATAATTTCCAAGAAAACGCCACTTATCCTCAAAAAACTGGTCAAATAAGAATAAATAGTCATAAAAGTCCGAAACTCACACAAATGACCAATTCTAACAAAGCCGACGACAAAGCTAGAATTCAAAAATCAATCAATCTATTGAAAAACATCTACCCAAACGCAAAAACTGCCCTCCACTTCCAAAACCTATTGGAATTACTAATTGCCACAATGCTATAACGTTTAATTATCGATAGAAACGCAGTTCGTACTACCATCGCCTTTCAGGCATAGGGCGATCTTCTGGTAATAATCTATCATCTGGATCCGGTCGAGGTATCATTGGATTTTCACTCCCTCACGAGCAATCGAAATGGAGTTTACCTTAAATGAACCGAGTCCCATATAAACTTTGTTACCGAAAAGTAACTAAAAATTGTAGAAAAAGAGCAAGCGAAAGAAAATCCTAAGTCAGGTCCCATTTCAAGAAATCTGATTAGAACACTTCCAGCATTTTTATAAAAGCTTCATCCAAACGAGAACCACGTACACTTTCAAAAAGAAAAAGGAAGAGAGGGGTCTCCAACCCCTTGGACTCACAAGAGCCGGGACGTCTTCCTAGACCTCACGTTTGACGGCTACTCGAGGAGCTTAACGGCCTCTTCTCTAGGCAATGCAACAAGGGTTTCAGTTGAGACAAGGTCGCCCCATCGTATGATTGCCTTCATGAAAGCCTTCTCATCCGGTGCCTCTGTTATGAGAATTGCATCGTACCTGCCCAGCGTCCAGTACATACCTAAGAACTTAGCACCCTCCTTGACAGCCTGCCCTAAGAGCTTCGTGGACTGAGCAATTGACTCCTTTGTTGGTTTCCCCTTAAACCTGGCCAAGGTGATAAATATCATTTCATCACCACATCAATACTCGCGTTGAATCACACTTAAACTTACCTTCGTAATCCTCGTTCAACCGGGTGCAGTCCCGGCTCCTCCGGATAGCGTTTACACTATGCGCGTTACACTGTGTAATGATATAATTGCAGTTAGAAGCTCACTCCTAGCTTCCAAGAGCTAATGTTGGCGCGCCTGTCATAATTTACCCTAAAAATACAAAACTTAGTTCAGATCGAATACTCCTTGAAAAACGAGAGTATCAAAAAATAAAAAGGCGTAGTAAAACAGCCACTAGGAAGATAATAAGATTAATACTTCCTGTGTTTTTGGTAACAATCCCTACAGTAGACCGGTCGGCCTTCCGTGGGCTTGAACGGAACTTCACATTCTTTGCCACAGTCAGCACAAATTGCTTTGTACATTGTCCTTGGGCCGCCGTATCTGCGTCTTTCATAACCCATTTTTCTCTTACCTCTTTTCTATTTTGGTTATACAAAAGATCATATTTGAAAGTGAGAGCTTTTGTATGTTTCCTCAAAAGTGAAACAAGTTACTATTAAACATATAGCTACCGTATAAAGAGAAATTATCGGACTAATTTAAAAACTAGCGCATTGAAAATTGATGGGCGCATATTACTTTCTTACATTGGTTATCTTTATGCTGCTTCCTTGGCTACGTAGTTAGGGCATTTTTTCCATTTTTCTTCTTCTCGGCATGTCGCCTCAATAACTTTTTCTTTCAAAGATTTCTTCGGGAGAACAGCGGAGCAGAAAAATCTAATGGCAGATTTCCTTTTCCTAGGCAAATATACCTGTAGATATGGACAGTCAGGCATGTACTCTAAACACACCTACTCTTTACTTCTTGAATACCTTTTGCCGGTAGATTTGCTTTTACATAATCTGCCACAGATTGGTTGTTAATGACATAAAGTCTACCCTTCCGGCCTAAGCCTACCTGCAACTCTCCTCTGAACATTGTTAACTTTGCATTTTCAATTCGTACCTCGTCACCAACCGAGATCGCGTCTATCTGATTATTCCATAGTATTAACTTGACTAAGCCAGTGGTGTCAGATATTATGGCTGTACAAATAGTAAGAGCATCTCCAAACCTTGAGAAAACCATCCTACTAGTTGATTTCTCAATGACCCACGCCTTCAAATTAACCAATTTGGCTCCAGCATTTAGATCTTTAATTTTTAAGTCAACTGCTTTCGGCGTTTCATTTTTCTTGGCGGGGGATTCTTCCAACTGAAAACGTGAGAAATCTACTTCTGGCAGATGTTTCAAAAATCCTTCACTGAGTTTGAGTTGCGAAACTACCTTTTGATCTTGCATTACGAGAAAGCTAGCAGCGTTTTCTCTTTTTTCGCGGCACTCAATCGATATACCCTTACAAAATGATTTACCATGAGTCCATGAGTCGAGAAAACACTCGAAAAGCTTGACTGCATCGATCTTATACTTCTTCGAGATTCTAATTAGATATTCGAAGCTAACTATATCAGCCATGGAGTGTAATGGGCCACGCGGTCTACCTCGTTGACAATGAAGCATCTCAGCCTGTATTCTCAATGAAATCAAAGTATGTGGGCTCACCTCGCTCTTAAACCCTTGCACTGTTAACCGTACAGCTTGGCATGATTCCAACGTCAGGTCAAATACCCGAAATTCACACTTTTAGTGAAATAAGCATCAAAAAGTCTACAGAGTAGTGCGGATACGTAATTGGAACTTCCGAATTATTAACCTATTAAACCGACTGACACAAGTCACACCCTACTCACTTAAAGCCGACGGCAAACTCTTCTCAATACTCGTAAGCCGATGCTCAACTCAACAAATAATTGAACAAAAAGCCAAAGGAAGAAAATATAATCTAATAAAATACTTCATCTGGGTGCCATGGATCGGCATAATCATCTCCTCAGCCATTTTAGCTGGAGGCTATCATAAAATAGACATATTATTCTTAACTGAATCAGGAATTTCAGTTGACCGACCGACAGCTTACATTTTATATTACACAGTCGTTGGAGGCATAACGCTTCTAGCGCTAACACTCGGAAAAAGAGCATTCTGCCGTTACATATGTTGGATGGCGCCCTTCATGATAATTGGAACAAAAATCAAGAACAAACTCAAATGGCCCTCCCTACATCTAGAAGCAGACAAGCAAAAATGCACCAAATGTAAAACATGTGAGAGAGAATGCACAATGAGCCTCGAACCCTGGAAAATGGTAGAAAACGATTCTATGACGGACGCAGAATGCATCCTATGTGGAAATTGCATCGATACCTGCCCAAATGGAGTGATAAAATACTCTTTCAGTAGCCCAAAATAAATGAAACCGTACAATTTCAAAAAGAAAGGAAGAGCAAAATTAAAAAGAAGTATTTACACTTTTTCTACTTGGTGGTAAAAGTGGAAACAAAAACCATCAAACTCAGTAAAGACACCTACGCCAGACTATGCGCAATTGCCGGAAAACTTCAAGCTGAACTAAAGCGACCCGTATCACTCGAAGAGGCAATGAAATACCTAGTCAATCGACATGAAAAAGGATCAAAAATCACAGACCTCGCTGGCTCTTGGGATGTGACCGAAGAAGAAGTCGCTGAAATTAAAGCTTCCCTAGTCGAGGCCTGGAAAAAATGGAAATTACCCAAGTTGTAATTGATACGGACATTTTAATCGACCTTCTAAGAAATGTAAAAACAACAGTCAATTTCATCAGCGAAATGGAAAGAAAAGGAGCCTTACTATCAACCACCATCATCAACGCTTTCGAGTTATACCACGGCGCCTACAAGTCTAAGAAACGCGAGGAAAACCTGTTAGCTACAAGAAAACTAATAGATCGACTAATCATCGTAAAAATGGGCTTAAAATCAGCTGAAGCAGCAGGACACATCTACGCAGACCTTGAAGCAAAAGGGCAGCCAATTGGGCTGAGGGACGCAATCATCGGAGCCATAACACTCACAAAAGGATACGCATTAGCAACAAGAAACGTGGAGCACCTCAAGAAAATCCAAGGCTTAACCCTCATACCCGCCCCCTAAGCTTCCTACGCCATCCCTAACCAGCCTCAATACCAGTCAGCTGATATTTCCCCAGCCAAGTCCTAGATAACCTATCAATGAGGTTAATGAGAGGGCGCAATATTACGACATCGTCTTTGCTATAACCCCAAAACAAATAAAACACATATCTCCCTCCACAAGAAATACACCTTATATCACACCAAACCCAAAAACAACACAACCCACCACACAGGAGCAACAAACCATCAAAATCAGCAAAAACACTCTTGCTCGCTAGAAAGGTGATTTTTTCACCAACCGTTTCCTTCTCTCACACAGGGAGATAACTCATAGCCGCCCGCTTAAAATTTCCATGCCCAAGTTTCCCTCTATTTTTGAAATTGATGCAAAAAGCAGCCTTTATACTATAGCTAAATTGATAATATCAGTTGGGAACCAACATGCCACACTACATTATCCTCCTAAATTGGACGGATCAAGGAATAAAAGCCGTCAAGGACTCTCCCAAGCGTGCCGCGGCTGCCAGAGCCGCTGTTGAAAAAGCGGGCGGAAAATGGCTTAGCTTCTACTACACCCTTGGACAGTACGACATGGTGGCAATAATAGAGGTCCCTAACGATGAGGTAGCAATGTCCCTTTTGCTAGCTGTCGGAAGTTTAGGCGCTGTCCGCAGCACGACCCTCAAAGCCTTCCCAGAGGCCGAAGCCGCCAAAATAATCGGACGGCTCCCATAACCACCCCTCTTTTTTCTCCGCTTTGCAAGTAGCGCCAGCGTTTACCACGCTTCCAGACCTCACCACTTCTTCCCCACAAGAAACACTCCTTATATTACACCAAAACCACAAACTATTACACCAGATTCACAAATAACTCAAACCCCCC
>Ga0315309_1001742_pt1 | contig 12919 bp, 11 predicted proteins | sample TDP4_MG_FD_203080 | JGI IMG/M metagenome (GOLD analysis project Ga0315309, IMG submission 203080) | Freshwater sediment microbial communities from Lake Towuti, South Sulawesi, Indonesia - TDP4 | ecosystem: Environmental > Aquatic > Freshwater > Lake > Sediment | place: Indonesia: South Sulawesi...
TTGCTGGGGAAGTACGCATTAGGCGCCATGCTTCTAGGTGGATTGAGCATGTCTTCTCTGTTGTCGCCTTTCTTCACATTCGGTGGCGGCATGTGGGACAATGCTAAGAAACATATTGAAAGAAAGTTCTGGATGAACGGCACGCCAACACATGTTGCAGCTGTAATTGGGGACACTGTTGGTGACCCGTTGAAGGATGTTGCTGGTCCGTCGCTCAACATCTTCATGAAATTGACAAATATGACCGCTCTGTTCATCGCCCCGATACTACTTCTACTTTAGAGGCGGTTTGTAATAATGTGCCGAGTTATGCGTTTATATTATCTTGTCACCTCAGCGAAGCCCGGACCTCTGGGCGCTGAATATACTATCAACACATCTCCTCTTATGATGGCCGTTTTGAATTTTTCAGAGCCTTTGAGAGGCTTTCATAAAGACGAGGTTAGAGAGATTGCAGAATCTTCAGGCTTACCCAACGAGATCATACATAGCCGCTATACTTGTTCACGATCGGCATTTTCCACCCGATACCGAAGGCTTTTGGAGTGATTTTTATGCATGGAGCTGCCTGTCGCCTCTTATATTCGGCATTTCTAACCCGCATGTAGGTGTCCTCAACGACTTCTTTCGGGTAACCCATCTCGATCAGCTCTCTTTTGCTTCTTCGATTCTCTATGATTTCGTCGACTAGCGGGCTGACTATGTCAAAGTCAAAAGGATCAAACTGGCCTTCTTTAAGCTCGGGTGACGGCTTCTTCTCAAACACTTTTTTGGGAATGATCTCTCTGGCCACTCTCTTGTTTACATATTCCGCGAGTTTATAGACTTCAAGCTTGCTCACATCTCCAAGCGCTCCAATCCCCCCAGCCATATCTCCATAGAGCGTACAGTATCCGAGTGCAAGCTCAGTCTTGTTTCCAGTATTCAGCACCATTATTCTCAAACCCTTCAGTCGGTTAGAGATGTCCATGAGGCAATTTCCCCTCACCCTGGGCTGTATATTTTCATCAGCAACCGAGTCGTCTCTATCTTTTCCTATGCCAAAATGTTGTCTTATCTTTTCCAAGGGTTCTTCCAAAGTTCTCTCATAACTCTCGACGATATCTTGTATGGAAAACTGAACGAAGCATATGCCGAGGTTTTCAGCCAACTTCTGGGCATCAGTTTTGCTGTGTTCGGTGGAAAACCTTGAGGGCATGGAGACGCCGATAACGTTTTCTCTACCTAAGGCTTGAACGGCTATACAGGTGGTTAGTGAGGAATCGATCCCGCCGCTCATTCCAACCACGGCTCTCTTGAAACCTGTCTTTCTGAAGTAGTCGCGAACGCCTAACACTAGAGCGTTAAACATCTCTTCCTCCTTATTGTAAGGGGGAGGATTGACTTCCTGAGCTGCTCGTCGTTCTAAGTCGATATCAGCGATTACTAGATCCTCCCCAAACTGTTCACCAAACGCTATTGGATTTCCTGAGACGTCTATGGCTAGGCTCTGTCCATCAAAAACGAGTTCGTCCTGGCCGCCCACCATATTAACATAAAAGATTGGAACCCTATTTCTGACTGCTTTCTCCCTTAATAGTCTCTCACGTTCGAACCTTTTTCCAGCATGGAACGGAGACGCGGAGATATTGATGACTACGTCAGATCCTCTCTTGGCTAGGAGGTCAGTGACTTTTGTCTCGTACTCTTGATCCCATAGATCTTCGCAGATCTCAACGCCTAGCTTAACCTCTTCTCCGTTAATTTTTAACTTGACTGGTTTGATCCCATCCTCTTTTGCTGGCTTGAAGTATCTATCCTCATCAAACACATCGTATGTGGGTAAAAGGGTCTTATGCGCTGTTCCAACAAGGTTATTCCCGTCAAAGACGGCCGCAGCATTGTATAAGTTTCCATCGTAACAGTCAACAAAACCAACCACTCCAATGATGTCGGTGTTGCTTTGGATGACTTCCTCCAGCACTTCCTCATTTTTCCTAACAAAAGCTTTTTCATACAATAGATCTTGAGGGGGATAACCAGTGACGGCCAGTTCTGGAAATGCCACTATATCGGCTTTCTGTTCCTTGGCATCGTCAATGTATTTCTTTATTTTTTCAATATTCCTTTCCAAATCACCTACAGTGGAATTTATCTGAGCCATGGCTATTTTCATTCTGGAGATCCCTCATTTTCCGAGACTATCCAAATATCATAAAGTTCTTTCTTTACTTTCATGCATCAATGGATGATCATGAATACCTACTTAGTATCAGACCTTCAAATAAAAGAAAGCGAATAAGAATGATTTCTCCTTATCGGTCATGTCTCTACATTAATATTGTCTGCAAAAGATCCCTAAACCCACTTTGTCCACTCTTCTGTTTTTTGAGGTCTTCTTCAAGACCCGTTACTCGTACCTTCAGATTTTCCACTTCTTTGAAGAGATTTTGGACTAGCTCCTTTGGATTTTCGTTTTCCAATATTTCTTTTCTGCTTATGATTCTTTGCTCCTATGGGAATCCTGTTGCAAGCAATCCAGCCATCGATGTTGGGGCATGTCCCCCCTTGAAGTTGCCGCCTTCAACTCAGAAAAAGTGCAAGCGTGTACCGGAAAAAATGGGGAACTTGGGCGGACCAACGATATCCGGGAGTTGTTTTCTCACTAGAGGTTACTGTTCGATCGGCTGTTCAGAAAGCGCCTCGGAAGGACTTACTAATGTGGGAATTATGTTTTCCAACGGTTCCTCTCGGCTCGATTCGACAGGTTCTTCAGGAACTGCCTCTTCTGCTTGTGGTTCCGGTTCCGGTTCTGCTTCTTCTGTTTTTACTAGTGTTGGTACCTTTTTTTCTTTTTCGACGGACTCTAACACTGTCTCCAATAAAGAATTTTTTATATTTTTTACCTCTTGCTTTACGGCGTCAATGCTTAGGAGGATCGCTTTATTCTGGTTCTCATACGTTTGTTCATCGATCTCGCCGGTGGCATAGTGCATTTCGAGGTTTGCAAGGGCAAGCTCCAACCCACCCATTTGACTCTCCAGTTCTTGGGCTACCACGGTCATGTTGTCCAAAAGAGACTTGAGCTCAGCTTCTAGATTGATTGTTTCTTCCGTCAGTTTCTTCTTTAAGTACTCGTAGGTCGACTGAGAAATTCTCTCAGATGCTGACAACTTTTCCAGCGTCTGCTGTCTCTTCTTTATTAACTCCAGCTCTCTGATCTTCATTCTCTGTGCCAGATTTAGCTCAAAAGAGTGCTGCAAATCCATCACCCTTTCAGGGTCTCAGAATTGTGAGAGATAAATCTTCTCATCATGTAAGCATATTTGAGTATGTTAGAATGAACCATTCACCCAAATCTACGTTCTGATCGCCGGCCAAGATAGCAGGAGTCATAGGACATTTGATTTCACTCTTGGCAGGAGAGGAAACCGCATAACCTACAGATTGTTTACTGTTTATTTACATCCTGCCCTACTATATATGGCGGAACGGTTGAGTGGAAAACATGGATGATGCGGCAACTACTGATTCCGGAGTCACCCATCGGATCAACGTTCTTGTCTGTGACCCCATGCATGAAGAAGGAGTAAGAAAGTTGAAGGCGAAAGGCTTCAAGGTCGATGTGAAACCCGAAATTTCAAGCGAACAGCTAAAAGAGATCGTGTCAGACTATGATGTACTAGTCGTTCGAAGCCGCACAAAAGTGACGAGAGACATTATCAAACAAGGAGAACGCTTGAAAGTCATAGGTAGAGCGGGGTCCGGCCTGGATAACATCGATGTCAAAAGCGCTGAGGAGATGGGAATTACCGTTCTGAATACGCCCGAAACGGCGGCAACGGCGGTAGCGGAGTTGACGATCGGACTGATTTTGTCCCTCTTCCGTAAGATTTCTGTGGCCGATCTCTCCATGAAGGAGGGTAAGTGGTTGAAGAAGGATCTAGAAGGCATGCAGCTGAAAGGCAAGACCCTAGGTCTAGTCGGACTCGGAAATGTCGGGATGAAGGTAGCCGAGATCGCTAAGGGCTTCGGGATGAGGATACTTGTTACCAAGCGGACTCCTCTGAGCCAAGAGTTGCTGGCCAGAATTGGAGCGAGACTAGTACCGCTAGAAGAGTTGCTTGTAGAGAGCGATGTCGTCTCATTGCATGTTCCTCTTACGGGTGAAACGCGCAAGATGATCGGCGCTAGGGAACTAAGTCTAATGAAGGACGGAGCCTTCCTGATTAATACATCCAGAGGCGGTGTCGTTGATGAAGATGCGCTGTTTAGGGCTCTGCAGTCCTATAAACTGGGGGGAGCTGCATTAGACGTTTATGAATCCGAACCTCCGAATGATCTTGAGTTGGTCAAGCTGCCTAATATTGTCTGCACACCACACATAGGTGCCCAAACTGCGGAAGCTCAAAAAGAAGCATCTGTCAAGATAGCTGAGAAGATTATCGATCTGCTCGGTTGAGGCTGACAACAGAGTTCTGTGGTTAAAAACTCCTGTCGATGGCAACGATCAGCCAGGTTGGAATTACCGCCGCCCAGCACTTTGCTCGGTAGTGCGACTTATCGTAATGGAAAAATCCGGGCTTGTAGCCGGATTATGCATGCCATGAGAGTCCTGCAAAACTAGGCACAGAGCTATTCCGGAGAAATTGTCGAGCTGCCTATCCTAGAAGTGGCTTCAAAAGTCGGACGGGTAGAGAAGAGGGTATTACCCTCTTCCCAGTTTTATAGTCTTCGATCATCGCTTTCAAGTCGTAGCCGTAGTCTCTTTCGCAGACTCGAATCAGACTCCTAGCCCGCCTAATCGCGTATGACAGCATGGTCCATAACCCATGTGCCGCCATCTTGTTTCTCATAGCCATCTCAGACCATCCCTTAAAGAGAATTGGAATCCATTCCAGGTTGTGTTCCCAGCACTTCAGTAGCAGCTCTGAGTGTTTCGGCGTCATATCATCCAAGGTGAAAGATTCGCATTTGTTTCCTAATCCCCCAAAAGCCACAAGAAACAATGGAACGACTAGACTTCTGAAGGGTCTAAGCTTCTCAATGAGCGATATTGTAAGTTCCACATCTCGATCGGTCTCTTCTGGAAGTCCCAAAATCAATGTGGCGCAAGGAACCCAGTTATTCTCGGACAATATCTCGAATGCATTCAGAACCATATCAGGCCAGTCCTCGGGTTCGTATGGTCTACACTTTCCCTTCATATGCTTGTCCATTAGGTGAGGACTGCCAGTTTCGACGCCGGTTTGACCGCCAATCCATCTTTCCTCACTAGCCGCTAGAATGGTTGAGATCTCCTCTATAACGTCCGGGGCAGATGTAACTGAGGAAATGGCAAAGTGGCTGATATTGATGCGATTGACACCAGGATAGTTCTTTACAGATTTGAAGAGGTCGATCACCGCATCTCGGTTGATCTTCATACCTTTGGCGCCATACCTCAAAATGTCCTCTGCATGTAACAATGGTTGTCTTCCAGCTCTGAGGTTGACCTTAACTTCTTCCATAATATTTCTAAGCGGGAGACATCTGTAACGTTTAAGCGTAGGGGTACAAAAGTCGCAACCACGCCCACATCCACGAGCGACCTCAACTATGCCATCAACGGTGGCTCCCTTAATTACCGGTATCTCATCCTCGGAAACTACCTCCCCATAGACGATGCCTGGGAGCTCTTCATCATTCAAAGCCTTCTCGAAGAGAGGGCTTACAACTCTTTCACCTTCGCCAATTACTACGCAGTCAATGCCCAGTCTTTCGCGTATCTTTTTGTCTTCAAGCTGCCAAGCTCCAGGTCCGCCAACCAGCAATTTTGGTTTGAATCTCTCTATTGCAGGATGGTTTACCAACTCTTTGAACTTTATAGATGTGTACGCTTCTCCGCCAAAGATCTGTGTGAAAGTGGAGGTAGCGGGGCCTATTCCTAGGGGGTCATTTTCTGTGATGCCTACGGCCTTTGTGCTGGGCCCTATGACTTTGTCTAGGTGTTCCGGGTGGGCAACGATTACATCCTCTCTACGGAAACCATGATTGAGCAGAATCGCTTCAACCTTCCTAGTCCCATTCGGGGCAACGTCGACAGATCCATCCTCGTTCACATCAATGGGCGGACATAGCAGAGATAGGTATAGCCAATCAGGGACTAAGCCTTGGGGCGCACAAGCGCTGAATCCTAGGAATATGGCTCCCCCATACTCGCTCATTAAGGTTCGATCAGCCGTCAGAACAATGGGGTATCCCTGAATGTTCTTCATCGGATTGCTGCCCCCTAGAGATCGACTAAGCTCGAAGTGTCTGACGCTTATAAATTTTCTCAGCTGCAAAAGATTTAAGTTTTCGCGCACGGAAAATACGATTATCACGCATATCCTAGATCAGAGATAACCTTCGTCGAAACCAGATGGAAAACTTCAGCCTCGATGGGGAGGTTAGGGGTTATGGACAAAGTCATGTTAGCGTTTCTGAGCCTGACAATCTTGGTTTTTTTGTTTCTGTTTGCGTTTGTAAGGTACATGGTGTGGGTCAAAAAGAACCAACGGCGCTAGATTGGCTTTATAAGGTATTGGTCACCAAGAGCGTCTCTTCAACCATTCCATCAAGTGGTATCTTTCAAAGAAATACTCAGATAGACTACTGTCCAAAGGAATCTACTGAACGAGACATAGAGGTTCAATTAACGGATGTCCTTAAATAAGAGGAAAACTTGAAGATTTGAGGATGCACAATCATTTCTTTGGGAATGGAGGATCCTAGGCGAAGTCGACATGGTTTCTGGCGAGATCCTTGATAAGTATCAACGTGCCGGACAGATTGCGGCAAACGTCAGAGATGAAATGAAGAGATTTGTGCACGAAGACATGTTGATTATCGATGTTTGCGAGAAAGCCGAAGATTTGATAAGGGAGATGGGAGGAAAACCAGCTTTCCCCTGCAATGTCTCGATCAACGAGATTGCTGCTCACTATTCCTCTCCGCCTGGTGACAAGAGGCGGATACCGAAAGATTCAGTTGTTAAGATAGATGTTGGCGTCCAAATCGACGGATATATAGCTGACACAGCCACAACCTTGTGCTTCAACCCAGAATATCAAAGCCTGGTCTTGGCAGCTGAGGAGGCGCTCGGAAGAGCCGTCGAGATTATTCGTCCGGAACTTTCGACATCTCAGTTCGGCTCAGAGATCCAGAAGCTCATAAAAAACAGGGGCTTCAAACCTGTCTCCAATCTTACAGGCCATCAAGTTGGCCGTTACCTCTTACACACTGGAAAGTCGTTGCCGAACGTCTCCCATTTTTCTATTGAAAAAATACATTCAGGGGAAGTTTACGCGATTGAGCCCTTTGTGACCCTATCTGACGCGGCGGGAAGAGTTGAGAGCGGTTCAGAGGCATACATCCTCAGATTCAACAGACACAAATCCCTAAAGAGTGCAGACTCGAAAGATCTTCTTAAGTACATCGTGAAAAACTTTAGGACATTACCTTTTTCAGAGAGGTGGCTCCGTGGATATATGCATAAAAGCTGGTATAAACAGGCTTTCTCCGAGCTTCTATCAGCAAAATGCATTACGAGTTATCCAGTCTTCATAGAAGCTAGCGGTAAGACTGTTGCCCAAGCAGAGCACACAGTGCTAGTAGATGAAAGAGAGGCTGTCGTTTTAACCTAAGACAGACTGTTTCTTTTCCTTTTCCTTCTCCTTCTCTTCAAGTTTGCGGTAGATGGAGGATATTACCGTTTGTTCACTACATTTTGGGCACGGGTCAGCTACTTTGAAGATGAAGTCTCCCTGTTGGAAGTCTCTTATATTAGTGTAGCCGCATTTCTTACATTCAATGGTTGTAAATACTTTCTGTATCTCAAAGCCTAGCTTAAGCGGTTTCATCCTAAGTTGGAGAAGCATATACAATGAAATGGTAACGGCGCTCAGACTTAGGACAATGCTGGCAAGGTCTAGTTTTCCGCTTCTATAGGTCTCAACCACTTGGTACAGCGCTGTTGCTGAAAGGATCAACATCACGAATATGATTATCATAAATATGGACGAGATTCTTCTTGCCGAGGCAGGCGTCTCCGTTGCTTGGTCCGTGCTCTTTTCACCTACTGCCCGATTCCCATAGTGTTTCCTATGCCCGCAATTATGACAGTATCGCCTTCTCTTGTTTTCTCGCCAATTAACCCTTTAATCCGTTCGATCGCTACGTCAGCTCCGTCCATTACCTCTTTACTTATTGCAGATACAACGTCGCCTATGTCCTCCTTTATCAGGACGGCGTTCAGCTGAACCTTATACTTGGTCGCGATCTCTTCAACCTTGTATTTTTCAACCCCTGGACCCCCGATTGCTACACCAATTCCCTCGGCAACCTCTCCCGGCTTCTCGCCTTCGAGCTTCTGTGCAGCATCTATTAGGACTACCATGGCTATTTTCCCTTCGTTTTCCTCCAGTATCTGCTTTACTGCTTCTCCGGGTTTGCCTATGTTTCCACCAGGCCCTTTAGCTTTCAAAACATAGGCTTTTCTTCCCTCTATCATGACTTCGCTTACTACTATGTCTTTGGCTATGTCCCTTTTCTCGCTTCCCCACATCAGTTTTGCCGCCGTGAAAGCGCCTATTCCGTCGCCGATAGGCTGACCAAAAGTGAAGGCTCTTAAACCGTTGGCAAATGCCTCGCATTCTTTCATTACGAGTGGCAAAATCATCTGAAGCTGCATGACGACGTATAGGCTGAGTGTTTTCTTGCCCTGCAGATAGAAATGTCTTACCATCTTGTAGACCTGGTTCAGAGCGAGCGCTGCCTCAAGAACATTTGTCAAGTTAACCATCTGAGGTTCTTCCGCATTAGGCGCCATGATCTTCACCTCGTCCTTGAACCTCAGATCTCGGACATCTATTATGTGTTCCAGTCGTTGTATTATCCCCACAGGGTCTAGGCTCACTGGACCTATGTCAACGTGTTCCAGAAATCTGTCAACCCTGGCTGCAGGGTCCTCTGCGGGTTTTCCCAACTCCTTGATGGTTGATATCGCGATGTCTCGACCTCGATCTCTCATCAGCTTAAGCTTGTACAGGGAGCCTTCGATCTCCTTGAGCATTATAGTTATCTGGATCCGCTGTCCGTAGAACATGAATATTACGAAGACGATTATCCAGACGAGTTGGAATATCCACCCTACGATGTTGTTTTCCGGTAATATGCCTTGAGCCACGGGCGCTGAGACCTCAGCAATCATCAGGTGCTACCCCTTTTTCCTCTAGAAGACTGTAAATGGTAAGTAATAAACCTTGAGCAAAAAAGGGAAGTTTGGAGGAGCTCGTCAAAGGCTCACGCTCAAGAGAAAGAAGCAATCCCAGAAACCACGGATTCAGAAATAGAGGCGCTAGATGGTTGCCAGCTTCCCTGGCTTCGCACGGCCGAAGACCGCACTACCACCAGAAACGGAGCGCGGTTTAACTTCCGTGATCGGAACGGGTACGGGTGTTTCCCGCGCCCTCTGGCCGGCAACCAACACAATGCTATTATAGATTCTCTGATAAAGCTTACTATTTTTGTATCAGTAGACAGACAGGGGAAAGGGTCTACTTCGAGCCTACAGCTATAGACTAATGGTCGATCGTTCTGCAGCATCTTGATGGGGTCGCCCGGATTTGAACCGGGGTCATGGTCACAAGCCAAGAGTTCATAAACGTGAATGACAATTATAGTATCAAAGGGAAAACTATTGCTGCTAAAACATCAGTGAACCTTGTAGGGAGCGACATAGCGTGAGACTGACAAACGGACAAATCAAAGAGATTCAACGACTCGCCAAAGCTGGAGTATCGCTTGGACAGATTGCGACGCAACTTAGCATAGCGAAAACAACGGTTTACTATCATGCGAAATATCATTGCAGAAAGATGACTCGAATGAATGTTGATGCATTGACAGAAACAGAACAAGGCTATCTTGTCGGAATGTTTGTGGGGGATGGATACATTAACACGTGGGTTGATAAGAATCAGAATCGCCAGCGATTTATCGTTAAAATCGCCTTAGACACGCAAAGAGATCAAGATGTCGCTGATTACGTACAATCCCTCTTTAATAAAGCAGGTAAAAGAACAACTAGGTTCCCTGAAGAAACAACTCTCATTATTAAAGCATCTTCAAAGGAATTCGCGAAATATCTACTAAATTATGTAAAGGTCATCAAACAAGAGAAAAATCATTCTCTAAACAAAATTCTTCTTAATGAGGAAAACTGGAGTCAAGATTTCAAATTCGGCTTTATCTCTGGCATGATAGATAGCGACGGATACGTTTTCTATGATGGACGGAGCAAGAAACAATATATTGCGGAAGTTAAGACATCGAATCCCGTGCTAAAAGAGCAATTATCTCGGATACTTGCAACGCTTGGGATGAACTTTACTGAGTTCGTTGCCCAGCCCCACAAAGAAGCATACTCGACAAGACCTTGCTATCGAATTCATGTTTTGAAAAAGGGCATACAACAAAATCGGCATCGGCTCAATAGTGTAAAACTAAACCGCTCGCCATCCAAGTCTCGTTTGTGTTCTAAGGGTGGTGGGGTCGGGGAGATTTGAACTCCCGTCTAGAGAGCCCAAGTCTCCAAGCCTGGACCAAGCTAGCCGACGACCCCGATCAGACAGAGCCTAAACTTATCCATAGGATAAAACGAACCGATTTTAAAAGTCTTACGGATTGATGAAAACCCGACCAGCCTACGTGTGCCCTCTCGTATCCGCAAAATGAGAGCCCTAGAGATCGGTCTCCTCCGTCAGCTAATTAAGCTCTTCATATGAAGTATGAGTTCGTCAATTTTCTCTTGGGTCCGTATCCTCGTGATAGGGCTCATCGTAATTACGAACTCGCCAATATCGTTTCTTGGCAGTTCCTCCATGTCTTTTCTAGAGGGCTCTGCAAAGCGAAAGACAGCATTCTCATGCAGGAAAAATTCCAGTTCCAGCCTATCATTTCTTAACCGAAACGCCCTGATATTGCATGGTTTTGAACAGGTTTCAGGAGCAATTTCGCCAAGGAAACGCGCTGTGTGACATTTCCTCGTGAGGGTTACGGGAACCAACTGTAAATGAACGGAAAGATTAAGCCCAGCTTTGACTAGGAAACCGTAGTATGGAAAGCATCGAGGAATCCAGTCAAGGTCAACGCCTCTAACCCCGTGCTCCTGAAAGAATCGTATAGTCGGTGCATAGTTCAGACTCGTCTTGGAATATTCTTCCTCTATGCCATGAACTTTCTCAAACAATGCGTCTTTTATGCCCCTTTTCAGCCATGGGCATCTGGCAGGCATATGAACTAGCTGCCTACCCAAATGCGGAATTAAGTTGGGATAACGACCAAGAACATTCAAGATACCCAAGTCATTGATCACAACAGGGATTTTTCCTTCTCTGTTCAAAAAATCCAGTTGTTTCACTAGCTTCTTGACACTACTGTCTGAAACTCGGGGGGTGACATAAGCAAAGTCTTTCTCACCATCCTTTACTAGGGCATACGCCTTTTCGAGCTCAGTCAAGCTGGGTATCTTCCACTCGCAGAATTCCGAGCCAAATCTCACCTTGTCGCAACTGCTACTAATGGCCTCCCTAAGCATCGCAATGTCGCTTGTTGTTGTTTGTGCTGAAAATTTCACAGCCTGATCTCTCTTGACTTCAAATCATGCTCTTTGTACGGAGCGTTGAAAAGGCTCGAGAAGATGCAACGTTTCTGTCTGCAATAAAACTCATAGAAAGGCAGGTATTTTACAGCGCCGCCTCCTTGGGCTCTCAGCGTTCTTCTACACTCTTCAATCATTAAGTAATCATATTCTTCTCTGAGCGAGGAGATCGCCACCCTAATACTTTCAGGTCTTGCCGAGGGTTTCCCTATTAGGCCTAAGAGTTTGCGATAAATCTTTACGTCTGCTGCTACACCTCTTCCCGGCCCGTATCCGTGCCATTGTCTTAGTCGGCCAACTATCTTTATACCAGCGACGCCTGCCTGAACCAAGGCTTGTATATGACATAGAGAACAATATGTTAATGCGTCCATTACTGGTGCGTTGCCGCACCGCCTTTCTCCCGAGTCAGCGATCTCGTATACATCGTATAGTATCGTGCACGGAGCCGTGTGCCTCCCAAGACCCCTCGTCATCATCTGCCACTCGCGTTTGATCCTATCGGGCATCCTAAGGTGATAGAAGTAGCAGGACGCATTGATGTTGGAACATCCTCCGTAGTGACAGAATACCTCTATGTCGACTTTGCTGTGCTTAACGATCTCAGATATCTCGTTAAGGGTTAAATGGCGTTCAAGTACCACTCTGCTAAATCCTAACTTTCCGAGAAAATCGATTGCCTCCGAATTCATCGATACAAAATAGGTACTCGCGATAAGTGGCACATCTACGCCCAAATCTCTCACTATTGACAGAACACCCATGTCGCCTATCATCAATGCGTCTACGCCCTTGTCGACGCCCACGCGAATGTGATTCCTCACTCCTTCCTGCAATTCGTCTGACATGAAGGGTTCATTTGCAACTAGAACGACTTTCACACCATGCGAATGAGCGTGTTGTACGACCCTTCCAAGATCGTCGTATGAGGGTAACTGAGCTGGCGACGCACCGGGTCCTCGGTACAACCCGAAATATCTGCCTTTACCAGACATCACAACACCGCAGTATATCTCGTCGGCCCCGGCATCGATCACTTTAACCGCTCCCTCAAACGAATTTACTGGCGCGAGTATCTTGGGAATTCGTCTAGTCTTCTTTCTATTCTGATTTGACTCTCTATTCCGCGACGATGTCCTTGCCATCAAATCTGTCTTTCCTCGGTTAGATCGAGTGAAGCACCACCTCAATGTGACGCTGTGAAGTATCCTTGTCTACTGATTAAGATTATTTCTCTTAACCTTTCTGGTCGACCGT
>Ga0315309_1001744_pt1 | contig 12916 bp, 9 predicted proteins | sample TDP4_MG_FD_203080 | JGI IMG/M metagenome (GOLD analysis project Ga0315309, IMG submission 203080) | Freshwater sediment microbial communities from Lake Towuti, South Sulawesi, Indonesia - TDP4 | ecosystem: Environmental > Aquatic > Freshwater > Lake > Sediment | place: Indonesia: South Sulawesi...
GAACTTGAACGTAATCCACAGACACCTGAAACCTGACACCCGACACCTGATCTCATGCTCCGTTCCCTCCTCCTCTATCTCTCCGAACGCGAGGCCCCGAAAAATCTTCTGCTGGGCTCCTCCTGGGGGCGGCGCCTGGCGGCGCGTTTCATCGCGGGTGAGACGCTGGAGGATGCGGTGCGCGCCGTCCGCCAGTTAACCGCCGAAGGATTCAGCGTCACGTTGGATTATCTGGGTGAAAGCGTGCACGAGACGCGGCAGGCGGAAGAAGCCGGTCAGATCTATTTGGCCATCCTCGACCGGTTGGTGGCCGAAGGAATCCAATCGCATATCTCCGTCAAGCTCACGCAGCTCGGCCTGGCGATCGACGAGGACTTGACCCGCCGCCATCTGGAGGCCATTTGGCGGCGCGCGGCCGATTATCGGAATTTCGTGCGTATCGACATGGAAAGTTCCGCGTATACAGAGGCGACCCTGTGCATCTTCCGGGCTCTCAAGGCGCCGCGCGACGTGCTGGGCATTGTCATCCAGTCCTATTTGTATCGGAGTGCGAAGGATGTCGAGGAGTTGCTGGAATACGGAGGCCGTATTCGACTCTGCAAAGGCGCCTACAAGGAGCCGCCACAGGTGGCCTTCCCCCGCAAGGCCGACGTGGATCGGAACTTTGTCCGGCTGATGGCGAAGCTGCTGCTGAGCGGCCACTACCATGCTATCGCCACGCACGATCCGCGCATGATTGCTGCCACCCAAGCTTTCGCGCGCGCACACGGGATTGGCACCGACGGCTTCGAATTCCAGATGCTGTACGGCATTCGGCGGCAGTTGCAGCGGGGCCTGCTGCGCCAAGGCTATCGCGTCCGGGTCTACGTGCCCTTCGGGAAACAGTGGTATCCCTACTTCATGCGCCGCCTCGCCGAGCGCCCGGCGAATCTACTTTTCCTACTGCGCAATCTGCTCAGAGGATAGTGAATTGTGAATGGTGAATAGCGAATAGGGAACCGCGGACAGGTAACGGGAAACAGGAAGTAGGAAGCAGGGGAAAAGCTTTTCCCCTTGTCAGGGCAGGCCTGAGATACAGGGCTTTCAGTTCCGAAACGGCGCCAGAGACCTAAGAGCTGAAATCCAGAATCTAAAATCCGAAATCCAAAATCTAAAATCAAGAACTTCTTGTTTGCTATCTTCCGTCTGTAACCTGTTCGCTATTCCCTATCCCCTAGCTTTTGGGAAACCGAAAGGCCCTCACGCAGCGGGATGATGGTGGTGAAGAGTTCCTGCGAACCGCAGAGAAGCCGGTTGAATTGCCAAGTCGCGCGGGTTTCCGCGTTGCCCCTGGGAGCAGGTCGCACCACGCGCCCGGAGCGGAGAACGTTGTCGGCAACGAAGAGTCCTCCCACGCGCAGGCGAGGGATGACGAGTTGGAAGACTTCCGGGTACTGAGTCTTGTCCACGTCATTGAAAATCAGGTCGAATTTCCCGGGGGTTGCCTCCAGCAGCCGAAGAGCATCGCCTACCAGCAGTCGTATGTGGCCCGTCACGCCGGCGCGACGGAAGTAACTCTCGGCTCGCCGGGCGTTCGCCCGATCGTTGTCCGTGAAGAAGACTGTGCCGCGAGGACCCACGGCATGTGCCAGCCACAGCGTCGAGTAGCCGATGGCCGAGCCCAGCTCAAACACTCGCCGCGCGCGAATCAGTCGTGCCAATTGGTAAAGCAGCCGCCCGCACCCTGGCCCGATAATGGGCACATCATGCCGGGCTGCATACCGCTCCATGTCGCGCAGGACGGCGTCGCGCGCCGGCAGCAGCGAGTGGAGGTACTTCTCCATCCTCTCATCTATGAGCGCGTCCATGGCGCTTTCCGGGCTCGCGATTTCGTTGGGATACGTTCTGCCTGCTCCTACGTGAGGCCGAGCATCTTCTTCGCGGCCTCGCTCAGGCGGCTTGGGTCCCAGGGCGGATCCCAGACCACCTGGACGTTCGCCGACTTGACGCCGGGAATCTCCGCCACGCGGGCCCTTACTTCCTGGCTGATAAAGCTGTGGAGCGGGCAGCCCCGGGCAGTCAGCGTCATCACGACGTTGACATGATCCTCGCTGATCGCCACGTCGTAGATCAAGCCAAGATCCACGATATTGACGGGAATCTCCGGGTCATAACACTTGCGAAGCACCTCGTAGACTTGCTCCTGCGTCACCATGCGTTGCTCCTCGCGCCCTCATTCTGCTCGCCGTGATTCTAATCGAGCGAGCCTGTCAGGGGAAGTTAATCCTTGCCCCGGATTAGCGTCACAGCGGGGACTCCCATCGACCTGGGCGCTGCGGGTCGTAGTGCCCAAGGTCAACGCGTCGTAAAACTCACGGGGTAACGGTGCTCTCAGGCACCGGCTCTGTGTGGGGAAGCTGTCCGACGGGCGTCTTTTTCCCTCGGCCGCGGAATCCAGAACGAACCAGACTGCCGAGGGTATGAGCATTCTGCGCCAGCAGTTTGATCCAGGCCCAGCGATTCATTTGCCTGAAGTAGATGCCGCGAAACAGCAGGCGGGATACAAAATGCATCAGTTGATAGCCGAAGGACTTCTTGTTCTCGACTAACCATCGCTGAGCGCAGCGGAAGGCCGCGGGCGCGTAGCAATGGCGCCAGGCCTGCCCTATCTCAGCTTCCGCTTCCTCCGGCGACAACCCCTTGGGGACATAGGCTGTCTTGAAAGCCTGAAAATCCAGCCAGTGTTCTGGGCGTGTCAGGCGTCCCTCCGCCCGCAGGCGGTCGTACAAGGGGGTTCCCGGATACGGAGTGAGCAAGCCAAACACTGGCAGGCAGGCTGGCCAGTCGTCAATCTCCTGAATCGTTCTGCGTGCCACGCCGGGCCTGTCGGCCTCCATCCCGAAAATGAACGAAGTTATGCCGTAAACGTCATATTTGGCGAGGTTGTTCAGGGCAGCCTTGTACTCCTCCGGCTTGTTAAACTCCTTATGGGCTTCCTTCAGGCTGTCCGAATCCACAGACTCGAGACCTATGAAGATCCAGCGACCGCCGGTTGCCGCGATCAGTTGCACCAGCTCCTCGTCCCGTAAGAGATTGACGCTGATTTGGCCGGTCCAGGGAAGGCAGGCGTCGTGGCGAATCATCTCGCGCAACAGGGACTTGGCACGCGCGCGGTTGATGGCAAAATTATCGTCCACGAAGAAGATCATGGGCAGGCCATTCCTCTGCTTGGCCATGGCCTTCAAGTGGAGTAGCTCAGCGATGACATTCTCATTCTCGCGGAAACGAAGCTGGTGTCCAAAGAAACCTGTCACCGTGCAGAAGTCGCATCCATAGGGGCAACCGCGTCCGGTTTCCACCGGAATGGCGTATAGACTGTCGTAGTTGAATCGGAAATGTCTCAGGAGCTTCTTGATCCCGGCCGGAACAAAGCGCATCAGATCGAACCGCGCCAGATCCACCTCCTCCCAAGCAATCACGGGATAGTTAGCGAGAGAGGGTTTGACTTCCTTGCCAGCAACCGCCGCAGGCCGGTACACATTCTGCAGTTGTCCAAGGGCGGCGTCGCGGACCACCAGGGGCCAAGTATCATCGGCCTCCCCCAGCACCACGGCATCGGCATAGCGAGGGTGGCCCGTCAGGCCCAGGGCCTCGTCCGGCACGGGGGTGACATGGGGGCCACCCATGACAATCGGCACCGTAGTGGCTTGGCGAATGGCTGCCGCCATGCGGTAGGCACTCTGCGCCATGCGGGTCATGAAGCCCATGCCCACCAAGTCAACGTGGTTCTGCACGATGAAATCTACGAGTTCTTCTGGACGATAATGCTGCGCGTTGCCATCGATGATGGTGACGTGGTGTTCTTTGGGCGTGAGCCTCTGGAGCAAGAATGGCCAGAGATGAGGAACGAAATTGCGGGTGACTTCGTTGTCCGGCACATAGAAAAGGATGTGCATGAGCGTCCAGTCAAGGAGCCACCGAGTGGCTTCCGACATCAAATTTCTTGGTCGGGAGAACGGGAATACGCTGGCGTGCTCAGGGTGGGCTTCAGTGCGCGGGAACTGTCGCAAGAGCTACTTGAATCCGGCAACTGAATCTCTCGCCCAGCGGGGCACCCCTCACCGTCCGGAGGCATTCTACACTAATCCGCCCTTAGGCTAGTAGATTTCAAACCGCTCCTGGTGGACGGTCGGATCGCTCTTGATAATGATGTCCTTGTGCGTCAGGGATTCGAGTTCCGAAAGCAGCGTGCCCTCGCTGGACTTCAGGGCGTGGGCCACCTCGGGATTGAGGCGCAACGTGATCGTATCGCCCTCAATCTGCTTGGCCATTTTCTTGATCTCGGCCGCGATCTCGTAGCAGACGCTTGAGACGGACTTGATCCAACCAGAGCCGCTGCAATAAGTGCAGGGCTGGCACAGCGTCCGTTCTAATGATTGCTTGACGCGTTTGCGGGTGAGCGCCACCAGGCCGAAGTCGTTAAACGACAGGATCTTGGTCGGCGCGCGGTCGCGGCGCAGAGCCTCTTCGAGCGCTTGCACAACCTTCATCCGATTGCGCCGCTCGTCCATGTCGATGAAGTCGATAACGATGATGCCGCCCAAATCGCGCAGGCGAATCTGGCGGACAATCTCGTTGACGGCATCGATGTTGGTCTTAACGATGGTATCTTCCAGGCGGTTCGTCTTGCCGACGTACTTGCCCGTGTTGACGTCGATGGCCACCAGCGCTTCGGTCTGGTTGATGACGATGTAGCCGCCGGATTTCAGCCACACCTTGGGCTTCAAAGCTTTGTCCACTTCTGTCTGGATGCCGAACTCCTCAAACATCGGCGTATCGCGCGTGTAGAGCTTGACGTGGCCCACCAACGACGGCTGGCAGCGGCTGACAAACTCCACGCAACGCTCGTATTCGGTTTCGCTATCCACGCGCACCTGTTTGAAATCAGGCGAGAGAATATCACGCAAGATGCGCTGCACCAGGTCCAGGTCGCGATGCAGTAACGCTGGCGCACGCACACGGTCGGCTTTCGCCCGAATGTCGTTCCACAGGGTCGAAAGGAATTTCAGGTCCGCCTTGAAGTCCTCTTCCGAGCGGCCACCCCCGGCTGTCCGCACTATAAAACCGCCCGTCAGCGAGCCCTTGTTCTCCAGAATGATGTTGCGCAGCCGGAGGCGCTCTTCTTCCGAGGCGATCTTCCGCGACACGCCGATGTGGCTGATGGTGGGCATGTAAACCAGATAACGTCCCGGCAGCGCAATGTGCGAGGTGATGCGGGCGCCTTTGGTTCCGAGGGGCTCCTTGGCAATCTGCACCAGGATTTCCTGGCCTTCCTTAAGCAGGTCGGCAATCTGGACAGGCTGATGATTGCCCGGGTGAGAGGGCTCATGCCTCTCAGCACGAGCAGCGCGCTGGCCTGTGCCGCGGCGACCGCGGCGGCGACGGGGAGCAAAGCGTGGACGCTGATAGGGTTCACGCAAGGTGTACTTCTGCTCGGTGGGCGCAGCGGGTGTTTCCGCCGCAGCGGTTGGAGCGGTAGCAATCTGCCCTGCACTTTCCTCGGCTGGAGCAAGGGGTTCAGCAGGTGCTGTATCAGCGCTCTCGGGCGCAAGACCCTCGGCAAATTCTTCCACCTCCGGAGTCACGGCGGGCGGCTCAAGCTCAGGCCATTCCCCCGGTGTGGTGGCAGAAGCGGTCTGCTCGAGGCTAGCGGCAGCCTCGCCGCGCTGAGCGACCTCGGAGGGCTGCGGCTCTTCAGGGCTTTCAGACAAAGCGGGAATCGGTTCGGAAGTTGCTCCAGCTTGGGCCTCGCGTGGCGTGGTCTGCTCCACAGGGGCTGCCGCTTCGCTCGCGGCTTCGGCCAGCTGCTCGTCCCAAATGGCGGGCGGTCGAGCTTCCAGCGGTGACGCGACCTCGGCTGCCGCCGAGGCACCGGCTGTCTCGGCCGGTGCAGCCTCAGTCGGCAGGCTGGCCAGAGCAAAAGTCAGCGGCGCAGCAGCTTCCGCAGATAACTCAGGCCTTGGCGGAGCCTCAGGTTCGTGCGCCGCCAGTTCCTGGGCAGTCTCGGGGGCCGCGGACTCGGTGGGCGGAAGCTGCGTCGCTGCGGAACTGGAAGCCACGTCCCGGTACTTCGCGAGCGACTCGCCGGGAAGAATCTCAAACGTGTGCGGGGTGCGTTCCGCGGGTCGCCCACGTGATTCAGGCTTGGCAGCAAACTTGCGTTCGCCAAACTCGCGTCCCCGCCGGCGGTGGCGTCGACCACGGTGCTCATGCTGCCGCAACTCGGCGAGTTCGCCCGCCGGCTTCAGTGGGGAGGCGGGAGCAGCGGAAACCGGAGGCGCGCCAGCGGTCTCCGTTGACAGGGGCGCGAGGCCTGGGGCGGGCGGGGACACTCCCGCCTCGACGGTCTCGGTAGCCGCCACCACTGCGCCGGCAGTCTCCTCCGCCGGGGCTTCGCGCGGTCCCGCCGGAGCGCCTTCGACAAAGCGTGTGGCGCGAGCCTCAGCCTCCGAGAACACCTTGTCGTATTCCTCCTCGTCTTCATAGAAGTCCGAAACGTAGAGGAAGGCGTCGCGTTCGAGGCCGATGTTCACGAAGGCCGATTGCATGCCCGGCAGGACGCGGCTGACCCGACCTTTGTAGATGCTGCCTACCAGGCCTACATCAACGCCGCGTTCGTAATACACCTCGACCAAATGGTCGTCTTCGAACACCGCTACCTTCGTCTCGTGAGGAGACGATGAAATAAACAGCTCCTTGGACATGGAAACTCCTTTTTCAGGAACTGCGGGAAGGATCAATTCCCACTAGTCGGGAGATCAACTTCTCGCGTTCCCGCTCCGGCCGCTCGTCCCCGGGCTATCGGGGCCTGCTCCAGCGCGACCTGAGCGCTTCAATCTTCGGTGGTTTCGACGCCGCCTTTCGCTCTCGCCGGTCGTCCGGACCCACCTTACCCGCCTCCATCGCCGCATTCACCGCTGACGATGGCACTTTGCGTTTCTCGCGCAAGGGCTCTGCCTAATTCACAAATCGCCGCAGGTTGACGCTCATCGCCAGCCCCAAGCCCAGGAAGGTAAACAACGCCGATGACCCCCCTTGGCTCATGAGAGGCAGCGGAATGCCCGCAATCGGGAAGAAGCCGATCATCATCCCGATGTTGACGGCGACTTGGAAGAACAAAACCGCCGCGAAACCTACAAGTAAAAAAGCACCAGCACGATCACCGGCTGTCTGCGCTCCATCCAGCAGCCGCAGAAGCAACGCGAGATAGAGCAGCAAAACCAGGAGCGTGCCAACAAATCCCTGTTCTTCGGCAAAGGCGGCAAAGATGAAGTCAGCGTGGGAAACAGGGACAAACCCTAGCCGACTCTGCGTCCCATTCCTTATGCCCTTTCCCCAGAAGCCGCCTGATCCGATGGCAATCCTTGATTGCGTTCCTTGGTAACTGGAGCCCTGGGTGTCTTTTGAGGGATGAATGTAGCTCGTTAGCCGTTGGCGCTGGTAGGGCTTCAGGAAATGCCAGCCCACAGGTAACATCAGCGCTCCCAGCAGGGCCAACACAACCAGATGCCGCCCACGTACCCCAGCCAGGAAAAACCCCGCGGCCACGATCGGGAAAAAAGTCACCGCGCTGCCGAGGTCAGGTTCCAAGGCAACCAGGACCGCCGGCAAACCAACCAAGGTCCCCAGTTTCGCGAAATCCTTCCAGGTGACGTAACTACCCCGCCGCTCGGCGAAGTATGCGGCCACCACGAGTATTATAACCAATTTGGCGATTTCGGACACCTGGAAAGTAAGCCCTGCAACGGCTACCCAGCGCTTAGTGCCGGCGATAGGCCGTCCGAAAACGAGCAGGGCGCCCAACCCCAGCACGGTCAGGCCATACAGCCAAGGGACCTGCTCCAGGATTAGATGGTAGTCCACGCGGCTCAGCGCCACAGAGATGAACAAGCCCAGCAACACCCAGGAAACTTGCCTCTTGAGTTGGCCTGCCAGGACAGTGTGAGAGGTCGTGCTATAGAGCTCCACGATCCCGATGATGGCAATCACCAGGGCGAGGGCTAGGAGCACCCAGTCACAATCCCGAAAGCGCACCGTCTTTCGCATTGTCTCTGATCCAAGGTCACCGGCCTTGAGGCGCCGGGCCTGCTTCGCCGGGCGTGGTTCCCAAGACCTGACTCATCTCCCGCACCTGCGTCTGGAGCTGGTTCGCGGGAGGTTTTCGCAAAGCCTTCTTTTGGAAATAGGCCCTAATGACATCGCGAGCTATGGGCACCGCCGTGGTGGAATGTCCTCCTTGCATGACCAATGCCGAAACGACAATCTCGGGCTTGGTGCTAGGCGCGTAGCCCACAAACCAGGCATTGTTCCTATACTCTGCCTTGCGCGCCGACTTCTGAAGTTCGCCGCTTACCACCTGGGCGGTACCGGTCTTGCCGGCGATATCCAGGCCCGGATCGTGCGCGCCGGCTCCTGTGCCTCCTTCGTTGACCACCCCCCACATCCCCCTGGACACCGCGTCCACGGTCTCTTCCCGCAGAGGGAACTCCCGGTCAGTCTCCCCCTCGGGCTCCACGCCCAGAGCCAGAAGTTGGTCTCTGAAGGCGAGGTGCGGGCGGTGGAAGACGCCACCGGAAGCGATTCCGCCGATCGCGTAGGCTAGTTGCAGAGGCGTGACAGCCACAGCACCCTGCCCGATAGCCACGGAGATGGTCTCCCCTGCCCACCACTGCCGTTTGAAGGCCCGGCGAACCCATTCGGGGGAAGGGATGCGGCCGGGATCCTCGGCAGGCAAGTCGACGCCCGTGCGGGAGCCCAGCCCCAAACGCTTAGCAAAATACGCAATCTTCTCGATGCCCAGGAGTTTTCCCAACGTGTAGAAGTACACGTCGCAGGAAACGACAATGGCGCGGTGCAAATCAACGGTGCCGTGCCCTTTGCCCTTCTCCCAGACCCAGTCATGGTAAGTATGGCCGTATATCGTGACCACGCCCGGGCAGCTAACCGTGAAGTCCGGCTTGATCGTGCCCGTCTCAAGCGCTGCTGTTCCCGTAATGATCTTGAAGACGGAGCCCGGCGCCAGGTGCGCTTGGATCGCCTTATTCATCAAGGGCTTCTGAGGATCCGCATTCAGCCTGGCCCAGGCCTCCCTGTCGATACGCCGGGCAAATTCGTTGGGATCGAACGCGGGGTGGCTGACCATGGCCAGGATTTCCCCCGTACGCGGGCTGAGGGCCACGACGGCGCCGGGCTGTTCGCCGAGCGCCGCTTCCGCCGCCATCTGCAAATCGAGGTCGAGTGTCAGCCGGAGATCATTGCCAGCAGTGGCATTGATGGCCGTCATGGAGCCCATTTCCTGCCCGCGACTGTTGACGATGACCCGCCGCATGCCGTCCCGGCCCGCCAGGACCGAGTTGTAAGAGCGCTCGATACCGGACTTGCCCACCACGTCCCCCGGCCGGTAAGGCGAACCGCGCTTGGCTATCATCTCCTCGGAGACTTCCCCTACGTAGCCTAGTACGGCCGCGGCAATGGCGCGCTTGGGATAAGAGCGCTGCTGCACCTGGAGGAGGTCGAGGTCCGGATACTCCACGCGGTGCGATTCCACAAAGGCGATGTCCTCCATGGTGGCGGATTGCTTGAGTACCACGGGCTGAAAGCGGGGCAACTTCGCCGCGCGCTCCACCAAGCGCTGCATATCGGCGGGGTCGAGCTGCAAGCCGCGCGCTATACCCTGAACGCGCGGTGGGGTGAGGGCGACGGGATTCTCCCGCATCAGCAACACACTGAAAGCGGGGAAGTTGTCAGCCAGGACGCGCCCCTCACGGTCGAGAATCCGGCCGCGCGGGGCGATGACAGGCAGGTTGCGAATGCGGTTGCGCTCGGCCCGATCGAGAAACTGGTGATGCTGCCCGATTTGCAGCCTCCAGTACCCGACCAACAGGAGCAGGAATGTAGCCGCAATCACATACTGGAGAAGGGCAATCTTCCAGGTCGCGACGCGTTCGTCTTCCGGGAAGCGAAATTCCATCCGTTTCAGTACCGCCGGGGCTTGCCTCCAGCCACCGCGGGTAAGTTGGCCCGAAAGAATCCGCTAACGGCTACGGGGCGCAATACCCCTAGGCGAGTGTAGCCCCAACCTGTTGCCAAATCAATAAGAACGCGTGTCTGCTGCCGCCGCGCCCCGGCGGCATCCCTGCTCCGACCCTACACCTAGCCGCGATACTCCCGCGCCGCGTCGTACATGGCCACAACGTTTTCGGGCGGGACTTCTGGCTGGATATTGTGGACGGCGCAGAGGACGTAACCACCTCCCGCGCCGAACTCGTCGATCCGACGTTGTACTTCCTGTCTGACCTCTTCGGGTGTGCCGGTGGGCAGCACCCGGTGGGTGTCGATTGCCCCCCAGAAGGTCAGATCCCGGCCGAACTCCCGCTTGAGGCGTTGGGGATCCATGCCTGCGGCCGAAACCTGGACGGGATTCAGGGCAGTAATCCCCAGTTCAATCAGGTCCGGCACGAAGGTGTAAACGGCGCCGCAGGAGTGGTAGAGGATGGGTTTGCCATACTGCCTGACGGCCTCCGCCATTTTTCCGTGCTGGGGTTTTATCAGTCGCCGATAGAGGTCGGGGCGGAAGAGCGTAGTCTTCTGAATGGCGATGTCGTCCCCATACATCACCACGTCCACGAAGTCTCCGGCTTCCTCCAGAGCTCGATGAGCAATGTTGACCCAGATCTCCGCAATCCGTGCCAGCAGGCCTTCGGCGAAGGTCGGGCGAAGCAGGAGGTCTTCGAGCCACGCGCCGTAGCCGCGGACAAATTGGCACTGGTGGACGGGGCCCACAGGAAGGCTCAGGATGACCGCGTAGTCGGTCTCCTCGTGAAGCGTTCGTGCTCGCTCTCGCAGTCCACGATAGCGACCGGCATCTTGCGGGTCAGGCCAGGGGAACTTCTCCAGGTCCTGGAGAGAAGGTTCGTCGAGGCGGTAGAAAGGGCCGCCTGTGTTGATGAAGTGTCCACCCTTCGCCCTCGTCCATGTGACGCACCACTCATCCTGGAAGGCGTCCTCAGAGATGTCGCGGTCGGGGCAGGCGTCGGGGCCTCCGAGGAGAAGGGGACGTGCGTCTACGTCGAAGCGCCGCAAGATCGCTTCGTGCGGGATGACGGTGGACGAGCGCCTTGCCACGGTGACGGGTGGAGGCTCGGCAGGCAGACCCAGGTGAGCGGCCAGCCGCGCGTGCGCCTGGGCTGTCATAGTGGTCGCGATCGTGGATCCCAGATCGAGGGCAACGCGGTCCGGCACCTGATGTCCGAGGGCAGCCAAGATCCGATCGCGGTGCGTCATAGGAACTACCCCTTTGGGAGAGGACGCAACCAAAAACGCCCGCCGCAGCGTGCCCTAGGGGTCGACCTCTATCCGGCGCCGGGGCCCTACGCTCCGACGGCTTGGTGGTGATACACCTCCCAGCCCTTATAGTTCTCCAGGGCCTCGACGATGGCGCGCCCGTAATGGCTGCGGTTGACGGCCACGTGGTGCTCGTATCCGTTCTTGCAGACGTGCTGGAGCAGCTTCTGCAAGCCGGGGATCTTCACCACGCCGTAGCCACCGAAGCTCGCGAGTTTGTCGCTGGTGATCTCGCCTTCGCCTACATAAGCGCGCAGACGCCCGTGGAGATCGTCGGTGGAAACGCGGCAGAAGGTGAGCGGCCCGGCTTTCAATCTTCCGACTACCGTGCCGAAGGTGTTCTCCTTACCCACCGACCCCGCGATGATTTCCTGGAAGTCCATCTTGGCCTCTTCGAAGAAGTGCTTGGGCAAGTTCGAGCAGTGGAAGATGACGGCCTTGTCGGGGTCCTCGCCGTAGTTGTTGTTCCAATCGACGATGGCGCTGGGGTCGCCGGAGGCCAGTTGCAGGGCGTACATGCCGATCAGACCGGCCAGGTCGGTCTCGCAGGCGCTGGGCAGCAGATTGTTGGACATCATGCTCATCAGCGTGCAGGGGACCACCCCGAAGAACTCTTCCATGGCGGTCCAGCACTGGACGGATGAGCCCACCAGGTCGTTCGCCTTCATCCAGTCCTCCACCACCACGCCGAACTTGGCCATTTTCAAGAGCGCGGCTGCAGGCACACCTTGGGTGGAAACGTAGCCGGTGATGGTGGAGATCTTGGCTTGCACTTTCGGGTCGTTGTCCTTCAATCGGGCGACGCGGCCGAAGACTTCCGAAAGGTCCAGCGTCTCCACCGTGATCCCGGCGTGTTCCATAAGCTTTTCGCTGAAGCGCACGGTGTTGAACGCCGCGGGGCGCGCGCCCAGCACGCCGACGCGCACGTGCCTCAGCCCCTGCACCACGCGGCAGGTAGCTGCAAATGCTTTCAAATCAGACCTAAAAAGACCGGCCGTCGGCGCCACGGTATGCTGCGTTGTCAACGTGAAGCAAATGCCATACTGCCACAGGTTGTTGCAGGCCGAAATCTTGCCGCAGAAGCTGTCGCGCCGGCCCCCCATCAGCATCTTGCCTGGTTCATCGGGGAAGGCCTGTACCAGCACCGGCACTTCCAGTCCCGACATCCGGATGCTATTGGCCACGCCGCGTTCGTCACCGAAATTCGGGAGGCTGACCAGGATGCCATCAATCTCCTCGTGGTGCTTCTTGAAGAGGTCCGCGCATTTGCGAGCGTCCTGAAGGGTTTCGACGGACCCATACTTGGTGTCTTCCGGGGTCAAACAAATCGCCCTGTAACCTTCCTGCTCCAGGACGCGCAGGATTTCTTCCCGACCATCGCGAGCCAGGATGTCGGGGAAGAAACCGCGGTTGCCGATAATCACGCCAAATGTTGTAGTGCGCATCGCACAACCCTCCTGTGAGTTACCTTCGAAGTCCGAACAGTGCCTAAACCTGCCCGCTATCTTAACATGAGGTCAGACAGGGGCAAGGT
>Ga0315309_1001747_pt1 | contig 12909 bp, 10 predicted proteins | sample TDP4_MG_FD_203080 | JGI IMG/M metagenome (GOLD analysis project Ga0315309, IMG submission 203080) | Freshwater sediment microbial communities from Lake Towuti, South Sulawesi, Indonesia - TDP4 | ecosystem: Environmental > Aquatic > Freshwater > Lake > Sediment | place: Indonesia: South Sulawesi...
CGCCTGCCCCTTTTTGCAGGCTGAGAAACGACACTCCCGTTTTGCTTGTCGGCTGCGCATTGACTTGCTTTCGGCTGCAGCCTAGGATGGCGGGAAAAGGCCGGGTGCTCACCATGCCTGGCAAGATCATTCCCCACTACCGCATTCTCGAGAAGCTCGGTGGCGGGGGCATGGGTGTTGTCTACAAGGCCGAGGACGCTAAGCTCGGCCGGCTGGTGGCGTTGAAGTTCCTGGGCGGTTCGGCGCTGTTGCCCCTCACCCCCGGCCCGCCGGCCAGAGCCTATGGGCGGCAGGCCGGCCCCTCTCCCCGAGGCAGAGGGGAGAGCTTTTCCGATTCACACCCCTCTCCCTCGGGGGAGAGGGTGTCCGTCAGGGGACGGACGGGTGAGGGTGCGCCCCTACGAAAACGGTGGATTGTCGCGATAGCCGGGGCAGCAGTCGTGGTGGTTGCCGCAGTCCTCACCGCGCTGAGCCTCGCCAGCCTGCGCGACCGGCTGCTGGGCCGAGCAGGCGTGCCGAGAATCGAATCCATCGCAGTGCCGCCACTGGCGAATCTCTCGGGCGACCCGCAGCAGGAATACTTCGCCGATGGCATGACGGAGGAGTCGATCACCAACCTCTCGAAGATTAAGGCCTTGAAAGTGATCTCGCGGACCTCGGCCATGCAGTACAAGGGAGCGAAGAAGCCCTTGCCACAGATTGGCCGAGAACTGGGCGTGGGTGCGGTGGTTGAAACGTCCGTGCTGCGTGCGGGTGACCGAGTCCGCATCTCAGCGCAGTTGATTCGCGCCGCCACGGATCAACACCTGTGGGCTGAAACCTCCGACCGCGACCTGCGCGACATTCTGGCGTTGCAGAGCGAAGTGGCGCAGGTAATTGCCAATCAAATCGAAATCGAGTTGACGCCGCAGGAGAGCGAGCGCCTCAAGACGGCCCGCCCTGTCGATCCCGAGGTCTACAACGCTACGCTCAAGGGTAAGGCGACGCTTGAGTACGCGACGCGTGAGGGTGGGTTCATTAGGCGATCGGGCTGTTCCAGAAGGCGGTCGACCGGGATCCGACCTACGCCCCAGCCTGGGCGGGACTAGGCGAGGCCCTTTGGACCTTGGCCGCCTCAGGGTTTGAGTTCGTCGCCCCGACTGAAGTGCGCGAGAGGGCGATTGCGGCCGCCGAGAAGGCGCTGGAGCTCGACGAAAATCTCCCGGAAGCTCACAAGGCGCGCGCGGTCATCGCCATCGACGCGGAATGGGATCTCGCAAAGGCGCAGCGGCACTTCGAAAGGGCCCTCGAACTGCGGCCGGGCTACGCAGCCGCCCACAATCTGTATGGCCAGATACTCGGGGGACTGCCGCTTTCCCATTTTGACGAAGCGCGCCGGCACTATGACCGGGCCCGCGAACTCGACCCGCTTTCGCCCTGGAACTACATCAACTGGGTCGCGTGGTGGCTGTTTCAGGGCCGGCCTGAGAGGGCCTTTGAAGAGGGCGAGCGGGCACGCCAGAGGAACCCGACGCTCTGGGTCGTCTGCTGGCAAATGGGATTCGCCCAACTTCTTCTCGGGCAGCCCAGCCAGGCCGCGCCCGAGTTCGAGGCAGCGCTCAAGCTGCTCCGCCCCGAGCGGCCTGCGGCCGTCCTCGCTCCCCTCGGCCTGGCGTACGGGCTAGCGGGGCGCCGAGCTGACCCCCTCAAGATCCTGGCGGAGATGAAGCAGGCCTCGCAGAAACGCTACATCTCGCCGTATTATCTTGCGGTGGTGTACTCGGGGCTGGGTCGAATGGACGAGGCCTTCCGGCTTATCGATCAAGCGCTGGTGGAGCGGACTCCTTTTCTGGTCTTTTGCACGCCGAACGATCCTCTCTCTGTCGTCCTCCGGCGCGACCCGCGGTGGAAGCCCTTCATCGACCGGCTCCGGCGGCTGGTACGGCTGCCTCCGGGCTCTCCTGACCCCTATTCATAGCGCGTGCGGGAGTGGCAGCGTAGCCGAGAATGGCTTGAGCGGGCTTACCGAGAGCGTTCCGCCAGCCTCTACGGTCTAAGCTTCAGTTGCCACGCTCCCGACAAGGTCGGGACAGGTCCGATTTCGCCCCGATGCATCGGGGATCGGACCCCAGAAACCGGAGTTCCGCCTGGCAATCATCTCTAGGCGAGTGCACATCGGGAGGGATCCCGATCGAGATCGTCGGGACAGGTAAATCCGTGCCCTGACGCGAGGGCCGCATGAATTTTCCGCCGTAGGAGAACAGTAGGCAGAAAGCAGAAGGCGGTAGGCAGCGAACGCTATTTGCGGCTCCCGGCGGAGCCGGGATGGACGCTCGGCACGGGTAGCTCAGGGTTCGCTCTAGCCCACCGTGGCGGGCGGCTTTGGCACAAGAGGCGCGAGAACACTCTCGCCCACCAGTTGAGCAATTCCGATTCGGCAGAGACGCTGGATGGGTAGCTGGCCCGCTTAGTGACGGGCACCCGCGAGGGCGGCGACGTGGACGGCAGCAGCTTCCTGGCACTCTTTGAGCCAGGTGGCCAGCAGCCACACGTTGCCGGTGGGGGAGAGGTGGATGTAGAACATCCGCGAGCCGTTCTCGACGTCGTAGAACTCCTTGCGGCACGGGTCCGGGTAGGCCTGCGCCCCGGCCACCAGCAGCTCGCGGAGCTTCTCCACGACGTCGGCCGGATAGTTCCGCAGGTTATCGATCTTCGGGTTCCCGCTCAGGTGGAGTAGCATCGCGCCTCCTCTTTCCCCGTACAACGCTCCTCTCTTGGGATATACGATGTTCGAGGCGGGAAAGTTTCCTGCTACCGTCTCCTGTGCCGTGGTTGCCATCCGTACCTCCGCTGAACTCCTGGCCGTTTCCCAGGTTCTGGCCTGATTCCCTGACCAGTCCTGGGTTGTCTGATTAGACGGCTGCGAGCGGAAAAGGTCTTGCTGGCTTCGGAGTCTGTGTGAAAAGTGCTCGCATCCCTGCGGCTCCGCCGCTGGGCTGTGCGGAGAGGCTCAGCCTTTCCGGAGAGCAGGCGAATAAAGTTGAATAGTTACAGGCCTTGCTGCGGAAAGCCGGAGGCTTTCCACACAGCGGGGCGGCACAGCCGCTCGTTGTCAGCCTGCTTTTACCCAGGCTCTTCGGGATTTTTCGGTCGCTAGCTGGCTTCTTCTGCTCCCTTTGGATAAAATGATCGTAGTCAGGCGACGGGCGCAGATCATTCTGGAAAAAATACGCCGGTCGAGGTCGGCTGCGGTCGCTCGCCTTACGGATTGAGCTGTGGCGAAAAGAAACGTTGGGATCCTGTTCGGTCTGCTCGTGTGCCTCCACCTTGCATCCTGTGGGGGAGAGCCTCGGAGGCCCTATCCACAGTGCCCCCCTGTCAAACCACCCGGGGGCCTCTACGCGACGTTCCGAGTGGCGGACGAGTACTTCCACCAATGGATACCGCGGCCCGAGGCCATTGAGCAGGCTATCGTCCTGTGGGAAGGGCGCCCCTCGCTGGCCACTATTCCGGTCGGGAAGCTAATCTGCCAGCCTGTGACCTGGAACTGCCCCTGGTCATGGTACGTGGACCCAGACAGGTTCGGGTTTGCCGAGATTACGATCGAAATCTGCGATGCTCAACCGTCTTATGTGGAGGCAGTCTGCTCATCATTTGCGGACGGGAGCTATTGCCCTTGGGGTGCGGTCCTGATCGAACTTCGCGACTGCCGCACCAATCCTGACTGCCCGATGATGCCCCGTTAGGCCCCGGTGCGGACGCGTCGCGGCTGGCAGCGGACACCATGCGCATTCGCCTGGCCCGCAGGTGTATCCTCAAAGCGTCATGCAGAGCAGCTTCTGGCGGCGATCCCCAGCGTGGTTGTGCCTGGCGAGTCTGGTGGCATCTTCCTTCGCCGCGACTGCTTTGCCCTCGCCACCCCAGGTGGAACCGACGCTGCGCGTGACGACGCGCCTGGTGGAGCTGAGCGTCATCGTCGAAGACCGGGCGGGCAATCCTGTGACCGGCCTCGGGCGGCAAGATTTCGTGCTGCTGGACGCCGGCCGCGAGCAGCCCATCAGCATTTTCGCGGAGGAATCAGCCGCTCGGCCCAGCGCGCCGTCCTCGCCGCTCCCGGCGAACACCTTCTCCAATCGGCTGGAGCAGACCGAGGCCGCTCCCACCAGCGCCACCGTCATTCTGCTCGATGGCTTGAACACGCGTTTCGCCGATCAGCCTTACGCGCGGCAGCAAATTGTCAACTTTCTGGAGCAGCTCCGGCCACAGGATTGTGTGGCGCTTTACGCGCTTGGCCAGGGCTTGCGCGTGGTGCACGACTTCACCCGCGAGCCTCGCCCTTTGCTGGCCGCGCTGGCGCGGGAAGGCCATCGCCTCTCGCCCGGCCTCCTCGAGTCGGAAGCCGCAGAGCCGGGAACCGGCTGGGGCGAATTTGACGCCTGGATGGGGGAGGTGAACCGGAACGTCGCCAAAAAGTACCGCGCCGACCGCGCCCTGCGCACCATCCGGTCCTTGCTCGCCATCGCCAACCATCTGGAACGGCTTCCGGGACGCAAGAATCTGATTTGGGTCGCTGGCAGCTTCCCGGCGTGGTTCAACCGTCCGGCGCTCGTGACGGGCGAGAAACTGAAGTCCGAGCCGGGGAATTTCAGCGTGGAGATCGAACGCGCGGCGCGGGCGCTGAACAACGCCAACGTGGCCATCTACCCGGTGGATGCGCGGGGCCTGGTGGCGCCGGAGGAATTCAGCCCCGAGCGCGCGAGCGTGAGCCGCGAACTGGCGGGCGCGCGCCCGGGCGACGTGAGCAGCATGCTGGAGCTGGCCGAGCGTACCGGCGGCCGCGCCTTCTACAATCGCAACGACATTGGCAACGCTATTCGCCGTGCCGTGGACGATGTGCAGTCCGCTTACCTTCTAGGCTACTATCCGAGCCACGGCAAATGGAACGGCCAGTTTCGCGCCCTCCAGGTGCGCGTGAAGCGCCCGGGCCTTCAGGTACGCCATCGGCGGGGCTACTTCGCGCTCCCGGACGAGCCCGCCGGCGCAGCGCACCGCCGCGCCGTGCTCGACGCCGCCATGTGGAGCCCCCTCGATGCCAGCCGCCTCGGGCTGACCGTGCGCGCCGTGCCCGCGGGCAACACGCTGGAACTGGAACTCGCGATCGACCCGCGCGACCTCGCGCTGCGGCAGCAAGACGGCAAGTGGGTGGGAACGCTCGACTTGATGCTGGTCCAGCTCAGCGCCGACGCGCAGAACCTGAAAGGGATTTCCTACACAGTCAAGCTGCAATTGAATCCGGAAACCTATAGGGTGGCCAGGGAAAGACAGGCGGTGGTGCTGACTGAGCGCCTGGGGATAGTCTCTGGCGCCGCGCTGCTGCGCGTCCTGGCGCGGGATGCTTCCTCGGGCGCCCTGGGCTCGGTCAGCATTCCGCTCGCGCGGCTCTCGCTGGAACGCCAGCCCTGAGCGGGCTCGGGCAAATCCCCCTCTTCATCCCCCACGCAAAAGGGACGCGGGACGAAACGCTGCCGCTCAGTAGGCGGCGAGTTCTTTCACCGCCTGCACGATATCGGCGGGTTGCGGCAGGACAGCATCCTCAAGCACGGGATGGTAGGGGATGTAAGCGTCCTTGCCGGCCAGGCGGCGCACCGGGGCGTCGAGGAATTCGAAAAGCTCGTCCGCGATGCGCGCGGCGATCTCCGCGCCGTAGCCCCACGAGACGTTGTCCTCGTGCAGCACCAGCACGCGATTGGTCTTCTTCACCGAGGCGGAAATCAATTCCCAATCGTAGGGCTGGAGGGACCGCAGGTCCAGAATTTCGGCCTCGACTCCTTCCTGCTCCAGCGTCTTCGCCGCCTGCCCGGCGCGCACCACCAGCGACCCGTAGGTCACGATGCTCACGTCGGTCCCTTCGCGGACCAACTTCGCCTTGCCGAAGGGAATCATGTAATCGGGCCCGGGGTAAGGGCTGCGGTTGTACGTCTGACGGTAGAGGTGCTTCGGCTCCAGAAAGAGGACGGGGTCGTCGCAGCGGATGGCGGTGCGCAACAGGCCGTTAGCGTCGAGCGCGGTGGCGGGCATCACCACGCGCAAGCCCGGCAGGTGAGTGAAAATCGCTTCTCCGGACTGGCTGTGACAGATGGCGCCGCCCGCGAGATAGCCGCCGATGGGCGCGCGGATCACCAGCGGGCAGGCGAAGGTGTTGTTGGACCGCCAGCGCATGGTGGTCAGCTCGTCGCGGATTTGCATCATGGCTGGCCAGATGTAGTCAAAGAACTGAATCTCGACCACCGGCTTCAAGCCGCGGGTGGCCATGCCGATAGCGCGACCGACGATGCTGGCTTCGGCCAGCGGGGCGTTGTAGCAGCGCGCGCTGCCGAACTGGCGCTGCAACCCGTGCGTGACCTTGAAAACCCCGCCTTTACCCTTGACCTTCGCCAAGTCATCGGGGTGGCTGGAATCAGCGACGTCCTGGCCGAAGACCGCCACCCGCGGATCGCGCGCCATCTCATCCCGCAGGCAGGCGTTGATGAGGTCCACCATGGTCATCGGCTCGCCGCGAAACTTGGGCGGGCGGTCAAACTGGTCGGAGGTGGGGTCCACGGTGGGCGAGTACATGAAAGCCAGGACCGTGGCGGGCGAAGGCGGTTCCGCCGCCACCGCTTGGTCGGCCGCTGCCCGCACCTCCTCCGCGACCCGCGCCTGCAATTCCTTCAGCTCCTTCTCCGTCACCAGATGCTCGCTCAATAGGTACTTGGCTAGCCGCGTCACCGGGTCCCGTTTCGCTTCCTGGCGGCGAATCTCCTCGGGCTTATACAGGCGCTCGTCGTCGGATATTGAGTGCGAGTACAGACGAACGCAGTGGGCGTGGACCAGTGCCGGGCCGCGTCGCTGGCGGATGTACTCGACGGCCTTCCCGCAGGTCTCGTAGCTCTCCAGGAAATCCGTGCCGTCGCACTCCAGGGTCAAGAGGTCGGGGTAACTCCGCACCAGGCGCGAGATGCTCCCGCCGGCGGTTTGCGCGTCCACGGGGACGGAAATCGCGTAGCCGTTGTCCTCCACCATGTAGAGCACCGGCGCCTTGCGCAGGCAGGCCCAGTTCAGCGACTCCCAGAACTCGCCTTCGCTGGTGGCGCCGTCGCCCATGGAAACGTAAACCACTTCGTCGGCGTGGAACCCGGAGGCCAGCTCCGCCGCCTCCTGCACGAAGGAGAAATAAACGCTGGCATCGGCCGCGCCCACCGCTTGCAGGACTTGCGTCCCCGTAGGGCTGGATTGGGAAATGATGTGCAGCGCCTTCGAGGACCAATGCGAGGGCATCTGCCGCCCGCCGGAACAGGGATCGTCCTTCGCGCCCACGGAACCCAGGAGCATATCCAGCGGCGTCATGCCAATTTGCAGGCAGAAGGCGCGGTCGCGATAGTAGGGGTGGAACCAGTCGTAGCCGGGCTTCAAATGCAGCGCCGCCGCCACGCCGATGGCTTCGTGCCCTACACCATTAATCTGGAAGAAAGCGCGGTTCTGCCGCTTGAGCTGGATCTCCTTGTCATCCACCTGCCGCGAAAGGTAGATGGTGCGGTAAGCGCCGACAAGGATATCCCTCGAAAGCCGAGGAGCTTTCTGGACCGGAGTCGTCGTGGCCATCGAGCCTCGCTAAGGAAGGTGTATGCAATTGCCGAGTCCTCTACTTCATGCCAGGGGAGATTATCGGGGGCCGAAAAGCGAAAGTCAACGGCCTCCGTGTCTGGTTGGGCCGGGGCTGGGGGCTGGGAGCAGCCGGGGCGTATAGGGTAAAGGATAAAGGTTGAAGGAGGCCAGCAGGTCCGTCGTTTCGGACTTCATCCTTCACACTTTACCCTTCACCCTTTGCACTTCACCCTTCACCCTTTACACTTCACACTTTACGCTTTACGGTCCTTCCCTCCCCGTCCCCCACCGAGCATGGCCTTTTTCTTATCGCCACCATAAAAATTATGAATTTCCCTTCCGCAGGCGAGCGGAGTATTAGTGACAAAGGAGAGTCGGGAGGTGCGTTTTCATGCTGTGCCCCTATTGCCGGACCCCCTACACAATGAAGCAGCCCTGCTTCTGCCAGTCGCTGGCCGCGGGTAAGAAGCCTACGCCCGTTAAGGCGCCGATCGACCACAAGATCCTCGAATACCAGGCGGTCTCCTCGAACTCCAACCGCGGCAAGCGGATCGACTGAGCGCCAGCCAAGCGCGAAACGGAATTCAGAATCCAGCATCCAGCATTCTGACTCCTGCCTTCCCGCTTCCCCGTCGATTTCGCGGGAGCAGAAGATCGAAACCTTCGTTCAATCGGCCGTGGTCGAAGCCGGCGGCGAGGAGATTGAAGTGCCCACGGTGGACGGCGTGCGGCGCGTGCGTCCGCAGAGGCTGCGCATCACGCCGGCGGTCGGCGACGTGCAACAGGCGCTCGGGGTGCCGGACCAAAGCATGACCGATTTTCGCGGCGGGCAGCATTTGACCTGGCTCGGCACGCGACACCAACTCGAGGCGGCGTTCGACAAAGAGCACCTCTACGCCGTCACGCTCACCGACCGCCAAACCGGCCACGGCATGACCGTGTACGAATCCAGCGCGCACTACCGCCCGTTTTGATGAATCCCCCGTCGGTTAGGGACGCGAAAAAGCTTGTCATTCTGAGTCCGTCAACTGACGGACGAAGAACTCCCGCATTTAACGCAAGAAATGCCGGGATCCTTCGCTGCGCTCAGGATGACAACGTGCGAGAATGCCGCCTTGCCCGGAGAATAGGTGGCCGGGAAAACCTATTACGTCTACATCATGGCCAACAATACTCGCACGCTCTACACGGGCGTGACCGGCAACCAGCAACGACGAGCAAGTAGCGCAGCCCGCCAGCCGACGGGTACGCCTCTTTTATGAGAATGCCGAAAGTCGCAAGTCCAGAGTGCAGGACTTGCGCTACTCGCTGCGGCCCATCTTTTTTCAGGATAAAGGACCGGCGAGTTAAAGACCAACTTCGCGCTACCTCGCTCCTCCTACTTGCCCAAGCGCGCGCCATGGGGCGTCGGAACCGCCGTACTAGTTACGAAATCAAGCGGGTCGAGATGACGCCTAGCTCAGAGGCCTCACCATCAAACTCTCTTCGTTTCTGCTTCGGATAATAGGCAAAGAAGTCTCCGAAGGCTTCCGTGAAGTAAATCCTTGATGGGTTCTTCCCGAGCTGTATTGTATATACAGGAGGACGCGAAATCGGTCCCGCGAACAGCTGGACCTTAGAGCGGAAGCGGAGATAGTCCGATTCGACGCACACAAAGTGCCCCCATGACACCAGTCTCGCTCCCGCGCCAAGCTGCCATGCAAGCTGGCCCTTTGCGTAAGTCACAAAGCGATTGCATTCTTCAATGGTGGACTCGTTCATGATGAAGTGCCGGATGTCAGCGAAGCATTCTTCGTCTCCCCTGAACCGCGTCACCTTCGTCAGGAAGTAGTGGAACCCGATCTTGGCAATGCATCTGAAGTAGCGGCTGGTAACCGTGAATTTTATCTCTGATGGCCCGTAGAGGATTGGTCCGGAAGTAGGCTGTGGCCATTCTGTCTTGCCTTCGTACCTGAGGTTTCCAATAAGGGATTCCACCCACGTCCTTTCCTCCGGTGCGGCAAAGAAGTGGCCGTGCTTGAATCGCTTGATGCCCAGCGCCTCAAACTTCGCCCGAAACTCTTCAGGTGTCATGCCGTCGGGTATAGGGATTACGTGCACCGAGTCATCTTCAGCCACAAGTTGCGCACACCGGAGCTCTCTCACTTGATTCTCACCCACAACCTCCAACACAACTGTATTGCCGGTTTGTTGGTTGCAGCCCTGCATTTCTAGCCGGCTACCACCTGCACTGCCCCTGTAAAAGGGGTTGACCTTCTCATGTTCCTTCCGGCCAGCGATTCCAAGGTAGGCGCGAAAGAAGGCCTCCATTCCGCTTCTGCAAAGCTGTTCGTCAAGTAGTCCGCACTGCTGGTTGCAGCTTGGGCACACCCGGTCATTCAGCGCAATGTGCCCTTTGAAGTTGCCAAGTGCACGCGGCAGGGGATGTTCCAGGCTTGACGCCTCGTTCTCGCAATAGATACATTTTCCCATGTCGTCAGAAGCGAATCGCGGGTGGCGAAGACATCGGACTTGGATGTGTTTGATTTCGCGTCGTACCCGGGAGCCGACCCACCTAGCGGTGCGATTGCTTTTCCATGGCGGCGCGAAGCAAACCGTTCAAGCGCGTCTGATATCCCTTACCCTGGGACTTCAGCCACGCCAGAACATCCGCGTCCAGCCGGATGGTCAGCGCCTTCTTGATCGGGCGGTAGAACTTTCCCACCACCGCCCGGCGCCAATGCGCCAACTCGGGAGCATCCTTGAGGCTAATCTCGGAGTCTTTCATCCGGGCCAGCGCGTGGATTTCCCTGGCTTGCTTTCTAGTGGGCTTGCTCATAGAACTCCCTTTCGCGAGGCGTCGCCTTCCGTGCGGAAAGAATGCGGATCACTTCCTCTCCCTCCGCCTCTTCGTAAGTGTGAGCCACGAGTAAAATGACCACCCCGCCCACCACGCCCAGAGTTTGCCAGCGTTCCTCACCTTCGACGATCCGGTCTTGAATACTGATGGCGAAGGGGCCTTGGAAGACGAGGATCGCCGTTTCAAAACTAACCTTGTGCTTGGCAAGGTTGCTTCGGCTCTTCCGTTCGTCCCATACGAAGCGCATTCGTAACTACAGAGCCGCACCTACAGATTACCAGCTATAAGCGCCCTCGGTCAAGCACTGTGAGGCAAGAACGGCCGCCTGTGACGCATACCGACATTTCGGGGCAGACGCCTCGCGCTCCTTCGCCCCCGCTAAGGGACTGCGGCCCTTCGTTTCTTCAAGACGAGGAGCCGCGCAGTTAAACACTAACTCCGCGCTACCGCGCTGGATTCTGAATTCTGGCTTCTGAATTTCCCTTTGGTCCTCCCCCCCTTTGTGCTAGCATGAGCGAAGAAAAGGCGAAGGAGAAAGGCAGGTGCCAGGTGTCGGGTGCCGGGTTTCAGGGAAGGCCGCAGGCCGTTAGGAGTTACCGGGATTTAGAGGTGTGGCACAAAGCGATGGACTTGGTGGTCGAGAGTTACAGGATCACTGCGCTGCTGCCCAAGAGCGAAACCTACGGGTTGGCAAGCCAGATTCAAAGAGCTGCCACCTCCATTCCGGCGAACATCGCGGAGGGGCATGGTAGGGAGCACTTGGGTGATTACGTCCACCACCTCTCTGTTGCCAACGGTTCGCTGATGGAACTAGAGACCCACGTGTTAGTCGCGGGGCGTCTGTCATACTTGCCTTCCAGCGATTTCGAACGGATGTTGCTGCTTACCGGCGAAGTTGGTCGAATGCTCGCTGGGTTGATCAGGAAACTCAAAAGCAAGTCATCCTGACACCCGACACCTGACACCTCGGAGGGAAACACTGTGGAATCCGAAACGAAGGCGATAACGACCAGTTGTCCCCAGAGCGTTGCGTCCGTCCAAGGCGCGCTGGAGGAAATTCGGGAGAAGTTCAAGGGCTTTCCCGCGCGCGGCGGGGTGACCGCGGTGAAACGCTTCCCCACGCGAGAAGCGCGGCTTGCGCCCTTCCCGGAATTTTTGCCGCTGCGGCTCGTCGAGATTCTGCGCGCGCGGGGCATCGAGAGCCTTTACTCGCATCAAGCCGCGGCGTGCGAACTGGCGCGCGAGGGCAAGAATTTCGCCGTGGTCACGCCGGCGGCCTCGGGGAAAACGCTTTGCTACAACCTGCCGATTCTGAGCGCGCTGCTGGAAGACGCCGAGGCCCGGGCCCTTTATCTTTTTCCCACCAAGGCGCTGGCGCAGGACCAGTTGGCGGAATTGAACCGCTGGACCGACAAGCTGGGCGACGACGTCCGCACGTTCACCTACGACGGCGACACGCCCCAGGACGCCCGCAAAGCCATCCGCGCCCGCGGCAACCTGGTCATCACCAACCCCGACATGCTGCACACCGGCATCCTGCCGCACCACACCAAGTGGCAGCGGCTGTTCGAGAACCTGCGCTACGTGGTCATCGACGAGCTGCACTATTACCGTGGCGTTTTCGGCAGCCATCTCGGCAACCTGCTGCGGCGGCTGAAGCGCATCGCGCGGTTTTACGGCCGGCGCCCGCAGTTCATCTGCGCCTCGGCGACGATTGCCAATCCGGAGGAGCTGGCTGCCCGCATACTGGAAGAGGACGTCACGCTGCTCGAGGAAAACGGCGCGCCCGCGGCCGAGAAATTCTTCGTCTTCTACAACCCGCCGGTAGTGAATCCGCAACTGGGCATCCGCCGCTCATATTTGAACGAGACGCGCCGCGTGGCCCGCACTTTCCTGAACCGCGGGCTGCAAAGCATCGTGTTCGCCAACAGCCGCCTGGCCACGGAAATCCTGGTGACCTACCTGAAGGAAGACTTCGCCAAGGTGCCTCTTGGGCCGGAGGCTGTCCGAGGCTACCGGGGAGGCTACTTGCCGCTGGAGCGCCGGGAGATCGAACGCGACCTGCGCGAGGGCCGGCTGTCGGGCGTGGTGGCCACAAACGCCCTGGAACTCGGTATGGACATCGGCAGCCTGGACGTGGCGGTGCTGGCGGGCTATCCGGGCACGATCGCTTCCACCTGGCAGCGCGCGGGCCGCGCCGGGCGCCGGCGGGGGAGCTCCGCCGCGGTGCTCGTGGCCTCCAGCGCCCCGCTCGACCAGTTCATGGTGCAGAATCCCGACTACTTTTTCGGCCGCTCGCCCGAGCACGGCTACGTCAATCCCGACAATCTCTTCATCCTGCTAAACCATCTGAAGTGCGCGGCCTTCGAACTGCCGCTCACCGCGGACGAGAAATTCGGCGCGCTGGACCTCGAAACCCTCTGCCAGCACCTCGCCGACGTTGGCTT
>Ga0315309_1001749_pt1 | contig 12906 bp, 7 predicted proteins | sample TDP4_MG_FD_203080 | JGI IMG/M metagenome (GOLD analysis project Ga0315309, IMG submission 203080) | Freshwater sediment microbial communities from Lake Towuti, South Sulawesi, Indonesia - TDP4 | ecosystem: Environmental > Aquatic > Freshwater > Lake > Sediment | place: Indonesia: South Sulawesi...
AGCTAGGATATCTACATCCGGACATGCCAGCGCTGCATCGTTGGTGCCGGCGTGAACGGGCTCGACGGTGGTCTCCCCATGCACGAGCACCAGTTCTGCCCCAAGCCTTCGGGCGAGCTTCGCCAGCTTGGCTATCGTCGGCACGGGCACATGAGTCAGCTCTACACCTGGGACGACCCTGATGTCCATGTATCGGTTCAGCTCGGATGCGGCCTTCGTCATGCCCTTCACGACCCAATCGATGTTCGAGCGGTCGACGTGGTCGGTTATCGCGATCGCCCCATGGCCGAGGTGCTCCGCCCTACGAGCCAGCTCGCTTGGCAGGAGCTCGCCGTCGCTGAGCAACGAGTGGGTATGCAGGTCGATGCGCTTCATCTTCCACCCCCATAGAGCTTGTCGTTTGCGACATATTTTTTCCACATGTAATTTCTTTCGAACGTCAGCTCGCTGGGCACGCCCATGCGCTCGAGCACCTGCTGCGCCTCATCCAAGCTCCTGGTTTGTACGAGTTCCTTAGCGACCTTGCTCACGCGTTCGAAAATCACCCGCGGGTCGAAGAAAAACGTGATCGCGGACGCCGGCGTTAGCAGAACTTTTCGCTGGCCGCCTCGGATCTCGATCTCCCCGACTTTGCCCCTCGCCGCCTCGACCGCAAGTGCCGTAGCCTCCGTCTTCGAGTTTTTTATTACTTCATCGAGCACCTTCAGGTCATCTGGCGTCAGGCCTCTGGCCCCTAGGAAACCCCCGTAGCTGGCGATTCTGGCGATGTTTTCGTTAAGCGTCTGGAAGCCCAGCTCTCCGTCGCTCCCGTACCCGAGCACCCCGAGTACGGCTGGCACCTTCAGGTTCACCATAGCCGCGAGCATCATGCTGTCCGCGAGCATGCTGTACAGCCCCTGCTCAGTGCCCTCGGCTAGGACATCGCCACCCACGTCTATGCCCACGAAGAGGTCTATGCCGAGCTTCTCCATCGCCTCGTTCAAGCCCGAGATGATCCCCTGCACGCCCCTGTTCAGATCCACGAGCATAGTTTCGACGCCCAATACCTCCGCCACGATGGACTCGGTGAAGCGAATTCCCTTAGTCGTCTTAGTTTGGGCGTTAGCGAGCCCGACGGTGTCCGAGAGCAGTTTGATGTCGACGATCTCGTCCATCCGGCGCGGCCCGGGCTCAGGGTCTACTACGTACCTCTCCCACGTCGTGCCGCCGAGCAACGTGTTCAGGCCGAGCCATCGTAGGTAGCGCGCGGTGGGTATCGCCCCTGCAACATCACCGCCGCCGCCTATGCCCATGACCAGCGCATAGTTCGCCTCGTCCACGAGCGTTTCGAGGGACTTCGTCATAATTACCCCTGAGACCATCAGCCGTTTTTGTATATAAATTTTACTAAATTGAGTGTTATGTAGAAATTATTTCCAAAATACCGAAAAATATAAATAATATACACAAAATAACACCACATCAGCCACTGCCCTCGCAACGGGGTGAAAATAATGGAACTGGATCCTGTAGACAAAAAGCTGCTCAACCTGCTCCAGGCCGACGCCAAGATGCCCTATGCGGAACTCGCCGAGCGGCTGGGCGTCAGCACGTCGGGCATCCACAAGCGAGTGAAGCGCCTCATCGATGCGGGTGTGATAAACAGATTCGTCGCGGTGGTGGAGCCGCAGGTCATAGGCAAGAAATTGAAGGCCTTCATAGGTGTCTCGACGGATCCCGGAGCCTGCGCCGAGGTCAAATCCCAACTCATCAAGAGGCCTGAGGTTCTTGAAATCCATGAGGTCGCGGGGGAGCACGACCTATTCCTTAAACTGATCACCGATGACACGCTCACCCTGAACGATATCCTGCACGAACTCGACTCCATACCAGGCGTAAGCAGTACTCGAACGCTAATCGTGCTCAAGACCGAGAAGGAGACGAGCGCTGTTCCCATCGGCTGATCCTGTAGACGAGGGCGAAAATGACAACCAACGCCGCGATCATCGCAGCCGTCAGCAATAAAGCAAGGGTGCGATTCGGCTCGGGATACTCGGGCCCTGCTGCGGCCTCGAGCATCAGATCTCCGCTCAAATCATCTAAACTCCCGCTGTATCTCAACACCGTTAGCCATGCGTCGCCCTCGAAGAGTTCCGCAATTTTCGAGCTGACCTGCTGGAGGTCATTTTTACCTACCTTAAACTCTAGCAGGAAGTTGTCTCCACCGACCTCGAGGGACAGGGTGCGAAAGCCAGCCTCCTGTACCGATCGCGCATCGGGCCTATCGCTCGTCAAAGTGTACAAAGTTATTTCCGTCGTGCCTGAAGCAAGCGAGGATATCTCGAGCGGGTAGTAGAGACGGTTGCTTTCAAATGTGTAAACGATGGGCTCATGACTTTTCGTGTAATCGCTCAGGTCGATGAGGTCAAAGACCCAGTATTTTATTCCACGTTGGATGTAGACCGTCGCTAGTTCTTCCAGCTTTCCCCATGAGATCCCCTGAGCCCTTGCTCCGAGGAAATTCTCCGCCCAGTTGACAAGTTCCTGGGCGTTATCGACCATGGCAACGGTTACGTCGTGGGCGCCGATTTGCTCGTGAAATATCACCTCTAACTGGGGCGCATTTTCAGGCCCAGCCTTCCCGTAACCCCTCTGAGCATACATATCTCCCACGTACCTCAAGAGCAAATCTTGGACCGCGATGAAGGAGTCAAACTTTCCCGCCTCGACCGTTGGCTCCGAGGGTAGCGGCAGTATCTCAAGCGCCCAGGTGTTATCGCTCCCGTAGACATCAGTTGAAAGGATCAACACCTCTCGCTCGCCGTTCCAGGCCACTATCGCCTTTTGGCCAGGCTCGTAAACCGAGGTTCCGGGAGGTACGATCATTCCCCTGTCCGCTGAAGCTGCGGGCACCAGCAGCAAAAGGACGAAGAGCCCGATGTATGCCAACTTGAGCTTGATCATGACCCCATTTTTCTTTAAAAAGACATCGAATATAAATTTGGTTTCTTATCTGAAACAATCCTTCATAAAGCTTAACTAGCCCAGATAATGCTTTTTACTTGGGAAAAATAAAAAGGGAGGATCCGAGTGGCCATTAAGGGAAAACCCACAAAACCTGTTGCTGGGATTGAGGGCGTTGAGGTCAAAATACCTAAAGGGAAGAAGGTGCGGGTTCGACGGAAAAAAATTGTAACCGCAAAAAAACACCCCCTTTTGAAAACTTTGCCCTTTTGGAATCTTTGGGTCGAAACAGAGTTAGCGGGACTTCAGAAAAAGATGGCTGAAATAGAAACAAAGGCCCGAATGAGGAGGGAGGTTAAAGTTAAAATTCCTAAAGGGAAAAAGGCGCGGGTTCGACGGGAAAAAGTCGTGACAAAAAAACACATTGAGAAAATCGTGAAGGTTGAAAAACCCGCCCTTGAAGGGCTTGAGGTCCCAATAAAGGGGGAGGATTTAGCGGCTGTTGAGAGAGAAGCTGTCAAACCCTCTGGCAAGACCGGAGGTATTGCCGCTAGGATCGCTAGAGTCAAGGGTATGTTTAAAAAACCCGCCCTTGAAGGGCTTGAGGTCGACACCGAGCTAGTCAAACCTCAGAAGGAGATGGCCAGAGGGGAAGCCGAGTCCCTAAGGAGGTTTGAGGAACACACGACCTTCAAGTGCCCTGAAGGATACAAGGAACAGATGCGCTATTGGATCACCGAACCCTACTCGTGGGTGGCCATCCTATTTAACCCGGAGGAAAATGAACGTTTGTACTATCTGGTCGAGCCGAGCCTTACGCCATCGGAAAAGAACATCCTTGAGATGCTCCATGAACACCTGCTCGACCGTCTAACCTACGAGGAAGGGACGAAAGATCGGGACGCAGTCCTCGTGGGTAAGGTTAATGAGCTCCTCGATGAGTACGAGATGTCCATCGACGAAGAGAACGTCAAAAAGCTCCTCTATTACCTGAAGAGGAGCTACATCGGGTACGGCAAAATTGATGCCTTTCTAAAGGACCCAAAAATAGAGGACATTTCTTGCGACGGGCTGGGTCTTCCGATCTTCCTTTACCACCAGGAGTACCAAAACATCAGGACAAACATCGTGTACGACGATCCGATAGAGTTGGACCTTTTCGTCGGCAGACTGGTGGAACGGGCAGGGAAGCAGATATCGCTCGGGAAGCCGACTGTGGACGCGACCCTTCCCCAGGGCTATAGATTACAGGCGACCATTGGGAAAGAGGTGACGACAAAGGGAAGCACCTTTACGATCAGGAAATACAGGGAGAGGCCGTTTACCCCGGTGGACCTCATAAAATATAGGACATTCTCGTCCGATATGTTGGCCTACCTATGGCTGGCGGCTGAGAACAAGAGAAATATAGTAATTGTAGGTGGCACGGCGAGCGGGAAGACCTGCACCCTCAACGCGATCGCCCTGTTCATGCCTCCGGATGCAAAGATAGTTTCGATAGAGGACACCCGAGAGCTCTCGCTTTACCAGGAGAACTGGGTAGCTGCAGTCACGCGCCCGGCCTACGGCGGGAAGGCCATCACCATGTACGATCTCTTGGCCCAAGCGCTGAGGCAGAGGCCCGAGATCATCGTCGTCGGTGAGGTACGCGGCCCCGAGGCCCTTTCGCTCTTCCAGGCGATGACCACCGGGCACACGTCATACTCCACGATGCACGCGGGTTCCATACAGGAGATGATATACCGACTGGAGGGGGAGCCCATCAACGTCCCTCACCACATGCTCGCCTCGCTCGACATCGTGTGCATCCAGCTCCTCACCTATTTCAAGGATACGAGGGTCCGTCGCAATCAAACCGTATTGGAGATCGCTGGAATTGACCAAGAGACCGGTGCCCTGAAGACCAATCGCCTTTTCGAGAGGGATCCCGTGACCGATCAGTTTGAGATGTTGGGGGATTCCATGGTCTTGACCGAGATCATGCGGGAGCGTGGGTGGAGCGCCCTGAGGTTAAAGACCGAACTCGAGAACAGGCGGAAGGTGCTCGAGTACCTCGTCGAGAAAGACATAAGCAGCATTAAGGAGGTCTCGAAGATCATTCGGCAGTACCATTTTGAGCCTGAAAAGGTGATGAAGCAGGTAGGTTTAAAATAGATTGAACTGGGAGCCCGGGCCATGGTCGCGACTAGTAAGCTGGCATATCGAATATTCGGCGGGTGGACGCGGAAGCGCAAATATGGGACGTTGCAGAAGGACCTGAGGAAGGCGGGGACGGCGACCACGGCGGACATGTACGTTTCCACCGCCATTTTTTGCTCCCTCATGGCCTCGATCGGGATAATCGTCGGGGGCACCTTATTCGTGTGGATCATGGGTTTGATGAAGCCCCTGATGCTTGCGTTGATATTCATTATTGGACCAGTCGTCGGATTCGGGGCTTACCGCTTATTCCTGTTCTACCCCGGGGTGGCCGCCAAGAACAGGGCCTACAAGATAGACATGGCGTTGCCCCATGTGATCGCTTTTATACATGCCATGAGTCGAAGCGGGGCCAACATAGTGGAGATCTTCAGGGAACTCAGCACCCGCCCGGATGCCGGCGAATTGAGGAATGAGGCCCGCGCGTTCATGCGGGATGTGCAGTACCTCGGCCACGACCCGCTGACCGCCCTCCGTGACCTATCTCGGAATACCCCCTCCCGAAGGCTTAAGGAGTTATTGGAGGTCCTTGCTCCTATCGTCGAAACTGGTGGGGATGTATCTGCATACTTCGCGAGCAAGTGGTCCGAGTACCAGGACGACGCAAAGGCGGACCAAGGGAAGTTCATCTCGACCTTGGAGCTTTACTGTGAGCTCTTCATCACCCTGATAATGCTGATGCCCCTGCTGATGCTGCTCGTGTTTGCCCTCATGGGCCCGATGTCTGGGTACTCGGACATTTGGCTTTACATGATCACATACCTCATGATCCCGATAGGCTCGGTCGCCTTCATGGTCTTGGTGAGCATGGTTATGCCGGAAAAATTCATCGTGAAGGCCCAAGAAGTCAGGACCTTGGAGGTTTATAAGGGGGTGACTACGATCGACGGGGGGAAGCACGAGGAGAGGCTGCACAAGATCCTCTCCGGAAGTATGATGCGGCAAAAGTTGAAGGGCCTCCTCAAGAGGCCTGTTGAGGTGATTTCGAGGGAGCCGGCATACATCCTAGTTTTTAGCGCACCTATCACGGCAGTCGTGATGTTTCTTCTCTACCTCCGGTTTGGCCTGGATATCACCGCATGCGTGATCTTCGGCACAGTGATGGCGGCCACGCCCTACGCAGTAGCCTACGAGGTCAAGCAGAGGAAGGTGGGTAAATACGAGGACTTGTTGCTGGACTTTCTGAGGTCCATCTCGAGTGGGATCAAGTCCGGACTGACCCTTCCAGCCTCGCTGAAGGTTGCGTCGTCGGCGGACCTCGGCCCGCTCACGGGGGAGGTAAAGCGGATGAATGCAGACATTAAATGGGGGTCGTCAGCAGGGGAGGCGCTCGACAGGTTCGAGCGCAGGGTCAGGGGCTCCGAACTTGTCTCGCGCGCGACGAGGACGATAAAGAAGGCGAGCGAGGCAGATGAGGATATAGCCGACGTTTTGGACATCCTGATGCGCGACGTGGCAACCAAGCGAGAGCTCGAGAGGGAGAGGAGGGGGGCGATGGGAACCTACAATATCATCATGCTCATCATGTTCGGCATATTTCTTTTCTCGGTGTACATGATCACCGGGAACATCTTGGTCCTGGGCGTCGGAGGGGGTGGCGAAGTGGCGGGAACTCTCATCTTCGGGGGCATAGATGTCCCCCTGGTCGTGATGATCTTCATGCACGCCTCGATAATCGAGGGGATATTCGCCGGGCTCGTGGCCGGGCAGACCAGCGGTGCGGACCTAAGGGCGGGCCTGAAGTACTCGCTCCTGATGATGCTCATAGCGTACGCGATGTTCGCCTTGCTGATACTTCCCTCGATCTGAGGTTAACGACTAATTTTTGCTACGAAGGTAGTTCGATCAAAGGGTGGTTTCTAACTCCCCCCTTTAGGCGATGATGTAAAGTCTCCTGGTTCGGCGATGCGCCAAGTACAAGGCGAGGAGGAACACAAAGCAGACCAATATCACGGTTGCTGCAAAGTTTAGGGCCAACCTTACCGTTCCCTCCCCCTCTGCATTAACCCTTATTGTGACGAGCTCGATGGCTACAATTGCCATGATGACCAAGAGCAAAACCACGATGGTTCCTTTTCCCATTTCCCTCTCTCCTTCCCTCGTCCCTATTTTTTAACTTGTTTCTCCTTACTTTTCTATTTTTCGGCATTTTCGACCCTGGCTGCTCATGACCCTCCCTTTTCACCCTCCGAATAGAACCCAAACAGTAAAAAAAGGCTCCGATGTCAAAAAAAGGGAAAATAAGGGCGAGTTTTTCATATCCCAGGCTGATGGGGCCCTGATTGCCGCCTAGCATTTCATGATCACAAATAGGTCCTTTATTTCCTTGATATTTTCAGCCATAGACCCCATTCACGCATAATGTGACGTTCAGTTGGCGCGCAGAGGGTAAAAGGGGATGGAGGATAAATCTGGAGGATAGTTTCATAAGAGGCTTAGACGGGCAGTTCGCAGGTTTTGGACGCGGGTCGGTCCGGCGGTCCTCACCGTAGCCTCCTTTCCGTCTTAGTGGATCGCCCACTTCCACCTATTCTGATGCCCGCCCGCGGTTTTTCGTGACCCGATTTTCAACCCGGCATTTTTTGATTTTCAGCGATTAATTGTAAGTTTTAAATACTCTTACTTCATAATCACACGGGGAGGCTTTAATTTAATGTCGAGAGTTTTAAGGGATCTTGCTCTGCTGTCACCAAGACCAAGACGCTTTAGAAACCGCAAGAGAGTCTGGGGTTCGCCACACAAAAAGGTGAAAACAATATTGTTTTGGCTATGTGGAATTTGGGCAACGGGGATTGGGATAAGGATGCTGGCGGAGTTGTTGATTGTCGGCGATTTTTTGGTCTTTGCTAACGCCTTGAGTATCCTCCTTGACTTTGCTCCTCTAACTATCTTGGGATGTTTGTCCATTGCAATAATTTTGAAAGATAGGGTAAGTAAAGCAGCTCACAAAAAGGCGATTCTTTCGCACTTGGCGGGATATGAAGGATAGTTTCATAAGATGTTTTTAAATTCAAGGGACTGTTTGAGAGAAAAACACGTATTCACTTCATAACCTTAAATCGCTGAGTTTTTAGTGCGGGCCGGGGGTCGATTTGTAAGCCTCCTTTCCAGTCTCCGGGTGATCGCCCACTTCCACCTGTTAGACGCCGGCCCGCATCGCTTCTTAATAAGGCTAAAAAAGCTCGACAACCGTCAAAATCGCGTTAGTATTTTGCCAAAATTCGCGAATTTGGAGATAAATCGGCAGGTTAAATAAGCTCTGCACCAAAAAAAAAGGGAGACACCAAGGAGGCATTAATTGAAGGCCCAGGCAATCGGGCGCACATTGTTTTCGATATCCGTGATGATCTTACTGTTAGCGCTGCTCATCGGCGTCGGCTCGCTGTCCGCGAATTCGAATGTTATAACGCTTCCGCCCACCGACGATGTGGAGGTTCGTGAGCTCTCGCCGGACAACAATTATGGCGCGAGCATCACCATATGGGTTCAAAGCGCCGGATGCGGGAAAAACCGTAGGACGTTCATGAAGTTCGAGCTCTCTGCACTCCCGCCATGCGCAATTATCACCGAGGCGAAGCTCTACCTCTACTGCTGGGTGGCGGAGTCCGACCTGAACGTGCAGGTTCGTACAGTTGACAACGATGATTGGGCGGAATGCACCATAACTTGGAGCAATCAGCCCCCGCATGGGAAGGTCTTGGACACCATTCTAATAGCCAAGTGCACTAGTTTCAGATGGTATTGCTGGGATGTCACCTCGTTCGTCCGGGCTGAGTTCTCCGGTGATGAGGTCGTGAGTTTTTGCCTGAGGGCCGAGGAAGAGAACGCGAGGGGAAGCGACGGGTTCAGGTCCAAGGAACACAGCGTCGCCACCACCCGCCCATACCTCAAGGTTGTCTACGTTATGCCAGAGCACGGGATGGCGGTGTCGATCTCGCCCGAAAATCAAAGCGGCCCACCCGGGTTCACGTTGAACTACGTTGTCACCGTCAAGAATACTGGGGCACTCGATGATAATTATGACTTAACTGTCAGCGATAACGCTGGCTGGGGCCCAACTCTCCTAGAGAACCTGCTTAGGGTTCCAGCAGGTGAAAACAGGCAAACGACGCTGAGTGTCAAAGTACCAGCCAATGCACTTGGCTGCACCAAAGATAACATAACCGTCACCGCCACATCACGAGCTGATAATGCAGTCAAGGATAATGACGCATGCATAGCCCACGCCAAAATTATCCGGAACGTGAATGTGTCGATCTTGCCCAGTTATCAGGAGAACCTACCAGGTGAAAACCTCATCTACACCGTCATGGTCGGGAATGAGGGCAATATTGCGGACAATTATACGCTCGAGATCACGGACAACTTGGGCTGGTCGCTAATGCTTGAGAACAACTCACTTGCAATACCACCATTTGAGAATAGAACGACGAAGTTGACCGTTACCATACCGGAGAACGCTCCGCTCTGCACTAACGACAATATTCGAGTAGTTGCAACCTCACAGGAAAATGAAAATGTGAGCGCTGAGAACAGTTGCATAGCTCACGCTCAGGTGGTGAGAGGGGTCAGTGTATCGATATGGCCGTCCTACCAAAGCGGCACGCCAGGGGCGACGATCAATTATACCGTAACGGTCAAGAATACAGGCAATGCAATGGGCAGCTACGGGCTTCAGAAGGGGGATGACCTCGGCTGGACCCTTGTGCTCTCTCAGACCCTACTTGAGAATATCCAGCCCAATGAAAACAAAACTGCCACCCTCAATGTCACTATACCGATATATGCAGCCGGCTGTACTGTCGATAACATATGGGTTGCTGCGAGCGCGATGGAAAACGCAGATGTGAAAGACAATGAAAACTGTCAGGCGCATGCTGCTGTAGTCAGGAGTGTGGATGTATCGATTTCGCCGAGCGAGAACAGCGGTGTATCTGGAACTACCCTCACTTATACCGTCACGGTCAAGAACACGGGTAATGTTGAAGATACCTACGACTTAACCGTCAGCGATAATGCTGGCTGGGGGCCAACCGTCTCACTTACCTCGCTCACGGTACCAGCTGGGGAAAATAGGACAGCCGCGCTTAATGTCACAGTTTCCACCAATGCGATGGGCTGCACGAATGACACCATAACCGTCACCGCCACATCACGAGCCGATAACACGGTGAGGGACAACGACAGCTGCATAGCCCATGCGACGATCGTCCGAGGAGTTGAAGTCTTGATCTCACCGAGCTATCAAAGCGGCTTAAACGGGGTGACGCTGGACTATATCGTCACCATTTCCAACATGGGCAACGTTGAGGATACCTACTCCTTAGCATCTGCGGACAATGCGGGCTGGGTCCCGACTGTTTCCCCTAGCTCGCTTACCGTGCCGCCGTGGGAGGATAGGACAGCCACGCTCAGAGTGACGGTGCCTTCGAATGCGATCGGCTGTACGAGGGATAATGTAACCGTTACCGCCACTGGAACTGGCGTAAGCAACTCCGCCTCATGCATCGCCCATGCGACAATCGTAAGGCGCGTCGATGCCTCAATCTCGCCGAGCTACCAGAGCGAGGCGCAGGGGAGCGCGCTCAGTTATACTGTCACCATCACCAATACCGGCAACGTTGTAGACAGCTATGCCTTGACCGTCAGCGACGAGGAGAACTGGGGCCCAACGCTCGACGACAATCGATTCGAAAATGTCGCGCCCGGCGAGAACAGGGAGAACAGGCTGATGATTTTGAGGATCACCATACCCGAGAACGCCATACCATGTACAAATGACAACATAACCGTCACCGCAGCCGGGACGGGTGTAACCGATTCCGATAGCTGCATTGCCCACGCTGCCTTGGCGCCCATGCCTACCGCGCCAACTCTCTTGTCACCCCTCAACGGCAAGAACATGAACGAAAATGCCCCAACTTTCAAGTGGACCTGCGGCAAGAACGCGACCGACCACCGTCTTCTTGTGGACAATGACCCCGACTTCTCGTCGCCCGAGGACAACGTCCTGCTGGGGGCGACGGACAACACGTGGACGAAGCTGGCGCCAGGCTACTCTGACGAAAACTACTCTTGGAAGGTGATCGCGATCAACGCTGCGGGGGAGAACGAATCAGATGTCTGGACCTTTGTCGTGGATACCGTCCCTCCACCCGCCCCGACACTGTTGTCCCCGGCCGATGGGGAGAACCTTAACGATAATACCCCAACTCTCGATTGGTCCACCGTCACCGAGAACTCTCTCCCCGTGCTTTACTACGCCTCTGTGAGCGACAACTCCGCGTTCCCATATGAGAACCGAAGTTCGGGATGGATAATGGCTGATCAGTGGGACGTATCACCTGCCCTCCCAGATGGGGTCTGGTACTGGAGGGTGATGGCTAAGGACAACGCCGGTAATATAGGCGATAACTCGGCACCCCGTTCATTTAGGGTTGACACCATCCCGCCCGGTAAACCCACGCTGGTATCGCCTGAGAACAACTCCGTCAGAAGCGTGCTGTCGATAATCTTCACCTGGACGAGGCCCGAGCCCGACGTTACCTACCACATCCAGATCGACGACGAGGCGGGTTTCACCTCGCCCTACGTGCGCGAGAACACGGCGGTGGGTGAAAACCTGTACGCTTACGAATTCGCGTCCGGAGGAACTTACTACTGGCAGGTCCGCGCCAAGGATCGAGCTGGCAACTGGGGAGCATGGGCGGACAACTTCAAGCTCACGATTCAGCTGCCGTCGGGCTTACCCGGTAAACCCTCGCTGATTTCGCCCACAGACGGGACATTGACTAATGACAACACCCCCACCTTTAAATGGACGCCGGGCGAGAACGCGGACAACCACCGCCTGCTGGTGGATAACGACTCGAATTTCTCATCGCCGATAGAGAATCGCTTGCTCGGGGCGGTGGAGAACACCTATACCCCAGCAGCCGGCTATCCCGACGGAAACTACTTCTGGAAGGTGGTCGCGATCAATGCGGCGGGCGAGAACTCGAGCGCGGTTTGGACGTTCGCCATCGACGCCACGCCGCCCGCTAAACCCACGCTGATGTGGCCGGCAAACGGCGAGAACATAAACGACAACATGCCCAACCTCGATTGGGGCGCCGTTTCGGATGCAAGCCCGACAGTCCTCTACCGCGTCCGAGTGAGCGATAACTCCGCATTTCCGTATGATAACGTCGACTCGGGCTGGACGGCGGCGGATAACTTTAAGCTTACGACCCAGCTCAAGGAGGGCGTTTGGTACTGGCGGGTTCAAGCCAGGGACAACGCCGGCAACGTCGGCGAAAACTCGGCCACGCGCTCCTTCAGGGTGGACGTGACCCCACCTCCGCCGCCCGAGCTGCTCGAGCCGGCAGATGGGGCGGCGACGACCGACACCACCCCAACCTTCAGGTGGGTCGCCGTAGCCGACAACAGCATGCCCGTCACCTACAGGCTGCAGGTGGACAACGACCCGGGCTTCTCGTCGCCGGAGATCGATGTTTTGGGGCTCATTGACAACGCCTACACTCCGACGTCTGGGCTGCCTCACAAGAACTATTCCTGGCGGGTTCAGGCGAGGGACAACGCCGGCAACGTCGGCGCTTGGTCGTCCGTGCGGACGCTTCTCATCACCGTCGCTAGGGGCGTAAATGTGACCATCTCGCCGAGCGAGAATGGCGGCATGCCCGGCGAAACGCTGACGTACAGGGTCACGGTCAAGAATACCGGCAACGTCAGGGATAGCTATGTGCTGACGGTAAGCGACAACAT
>Ga0315309_1001751_pt1 | contig 12899 bp, 18 predicted proteins | sample TDP4_MG_FD_203080 | JGI IMG/M metagenome (GOLD analysis project Ga0315309, IMG submission 203080) | Freshwater sediment microbial communities from Lake Towuti, South Sulawesi, Indonesia - TDP4 | ecosystem: Environmental > Aquatic > Freshwater > Lake > Sediment | place: Indonesia: South Sulawesi...
GTTGATCCAACGCATATGGTCGCTATCTCAGCGTCTTCAAGTCGGTAGGGATCGACGAGTCCGTTTCCGTATCTGCGCCCGCTTATCTTCCCGTATTCATCATGTACTTGTTTGATTGTTTGGGGGGCTCTCTGCATCGCTTCTTCTTGTTGTCTCTTGTGTTCAAAGTAGTAATCGTACAAGTCCAGCGGTCCCATGGTTACGGGGTTCTCGGGGTCCAGCTTGAAGGGCACAAGTTTGTCTTCGTGGCTTCTTACGAGGGGTATTTTTCGTGTTCCAACGAATTTAAGAATGGCTTCGTTAGGTAGCACTTTGACACTTTCCAGTGTGTGGCTGAGGAAGAAGGCGTCTAGCATCACCATGGCTGGCAGAAGTATGTCTGGGTCCTCGGCTATTTTGAAGGCTTGTATGGTAGAGTCGTATGCTTCTTGTGAGTTTTCAACGTAGATTTGTATCCAACTTGCGTCTCGTTCCACCATGCTGTCTGCGTGGTCGCAGTGTATGTTGATGGGGGCAGATAGAGCTCGGTTCACTATTGCCATCACAACTGGCGCTCTGCAACCTGCCGTTACATAAAGGATTTCGTGCATAAGAGCTAGACCAGCGGACGCCGAAGCGGTGAAGGTTCTCGCTCCGGTGGCTGCAGCGGCTAGGCATGCGGTTAGGGCGCTGTGTTCTGACTCAGCACACATGAATTCTGTGTTCACTTCTCCGTCGTGCACGTACTCGCTGAACTTCTCCACGATTATGGTTTGTGGCGTTATTGGGTAGGCCGCCACCAGATCCACGTCTGATTGTTTTACGGCGTACGCCACTGCTTCGTCTCCACTGAGTGCAAGGACTGTTTGCTTGGCTAATGCCATTTTTCTTTCATCTCCTCCCCTATTCGAGAACCATTTTTATGGCTTCTTGGGTGCACTCGTTGGCGCATATGCCGCATCCCTTGCAGTATTTGTAGTTGAATTCGATTTCCTCTTCCTTTCGTTTCCATTCGATGGCTCCGTCTGGGCAGTAGACGTAGCATAGCAGGCATTTGGTGCATTTCTCTCGGTCCAGTACCGGTTTGAATGTCCTCCAGTCTCCTGTGAGGTAATCTGTGGTTGGTGTCCAGCACACTCCGGCGATTGGTACTTCTTTCCAGCCCTTTTGTTTAGAGGTCATCCCACTGTTGCCTCCTTATGCGCTTCCTTTACCGCCTCAACGTTTTTCTCGGCTATCTGGAGTGGGAAGCGTTCTTTTACAGCCTTTTCTATACTCTCTAAACCCACAATTCCTGACGCCCTTGCGACAGCCCCTAGCATAGCGGTGTTGGTGACTGGTCTCCCAAGTATCTTCACAGCTATGTTCGTTGCGGGAACGGTCCAAACCTTGCGCCCGGCGAGGCTTAGTCGCTTCCGAACTTCGGCAGGGCTTTCCTGGATGTTGACAATTAGGATGCCGTCCTCTGGAAGCCCCTCAGCTACGGGATCCGTCTTAAACAGAGTTGGGTCGAGGACAACCGCTACGTCAGGGGTGTAGATGGCGCAGTGCAGGTTGATGGGTTTGTCACTGATTCTGGTGTAGGCACGCACCGGCGCTCCCATGCGCTCAGGTCCGAATTCGGGGAACGATTGGATGTATTTTCCCTCATGTATGGCTGCTTTCGCTAGCAGTTCACTTGCAGTCCAGACTCCCTGTCCGCCTCTACCGTGCCATCTAACCTCTTTAAGTACTGCCAACTGTTGTTTTCCTCCTTGTTTTTCCCGTTAAGGATGTTAAATGGATAGAAGTTCCTCGGGCACTTAAGATTAACCGTGTCGTTTGACGCTGGTGTAATTTACTGTAGTGATTACTGGACCCGACACAGCAACTGCTGACATGGTTGACAGCAATTGACAGGACTGGGTCCAAGGAGGATGGTTGCATCGTTTAGAAGCGGGTCGATGCAACATGGAAAACTATAAGAGGGCACAGTTCTATGTAATAGGTATAACTTTGCCACGAAGTGTCATCATTAACTAGGAGGAAGAAACTTGGCGCAAGAAAAACCGAAAAAACAGGTAAAACCTCCCAAACCGGTAAAACCTGAAAAACGAGAAGCAGCAGAAGTGGTCAAAAAAGAGGCTAGAAAACCAGCAGAAAACGTGGTTTTAATTGGAAGAAAACCCGTGATGAACTATGTTGTTGCCTGCCTCACCTTTTTCAACGCCGGCGAAAACGAGGTCACAGTGAAAGCGAGGGGACGGGCAATCTGTACAGCTGTTGACACCATTGAACTGCTTCGCCGAGCTTTCGTGAAGGATCTGGGGCTCAAGAACATCGCGATAGGAACTGAAGAGATAGCTAGGGAAGAGGGTGGAAAGTCTAACGTCTCCACCATCGAAATAACAGTGGGTAAAGGCAAATCCACATAGCAACTTTTCAGGTGAGTGGACTCAAGGCTTCGGTTCCTCTTTGTTGTTATGCAGTAAAGGAAGAGAGCTTACTCTGGTGATTTTTCCGGCTTGGACAAGACTTCTACAGATGTGAACGTGCGGGTTGTGAGTTCCAGCTGGTCTCCGAAGCCCTTCCTAGCGTACGCGTTTTTGATTTCAACTTGAGTTCCAGCGGTCATGTCTTTGACAAGGTCTGCCAGTCTTCTCCAAGCTGAGACTCTGATCTTTCCTGTGTCGTCTCCTAATTCGAAGGAGGCAACTGTAACCTTCTCATTTCGAGCTGTGACGACCTCTCTGATGGTCGGGGTCCTCGCAATGGTTCCCCGAACGGTGAATGGTCCACCCTCCTTAACCTCAGCTATTTTCACTGTCACCTCTTCGTAAGGTGGAAGTTGGATAGAGAATGGTGCCTCGGCGAGGGTTTTGATCTGCGCCCTGTTTTCGGCGTGCAGTTCTATTTGACCGTCGAGTTTTTCTTTGACCCTAGCGTTCAAGAGTTGAAGGCAGTCGCCTTTTTTCACTTCACCCAACTGATCGACGTTCGCATTCCAAAAAACGACGGTTATCTGCCCTGTTTCGTCCCTTAACAGCAACCTCCTCACTTTACCACTTGTTCCGTCTGACCTCTTAAACTCAGATACTGATTGGACGCTTTGAACAACCCCAACTACACTCGCCTTTCTGTGTTCTCCTGTTATCTCCTCAATCTTTTGTATAAACTGCGTGACAGAAGGGTATTCGCTCTCCACCACGCCAGATGGGGAGATCTGAACCACACCTCGCGTTCCTACGTGTAACTCCAGCTTTCCGTCTAGTCCTTGCCGCACATATCCGTGGGAAACCTTGATGATTTCTCCCTCCTTCACTTTGCCTGATTCCGCGAGGCTTGCTTGATCGTCCCAGAGAACCACTTCCAAGGTTCCGGTCTTGTCCGCGATGAGCAGGCGCGTGACCCTGCCCTCTGTCCCGTCTGGGCGGGTGAAGGTTTGAACTGGATACGTGGTTATGACGCGGCCCACCACCGTTACGTCTGTTAAGCCAGAAACAAGGTCTCGGATGAGAACCTCTGGTCTGAAGGGTTCCCACCAAGGAACCTCCACTCCTAGGTCTAGGGCGACGATGCGCGCCGCAACTTCGTCTGTGAAGTATCCCTCAGCCGACTCCTTCTTCTCCTCGATCATTTCAAGAAGTTTGTCCCGAGTGAGTTCTTTTCGAGACGAAAGAATTCGCTCCACAATCTCTTCGAAGCCCATTCTCCTTTCACTACAACTTTCGGAACTCAGACAATGGCATGTCGGTATTAAAGTTTATTTAAACCCACACTTCTAAAATCTTGAAGAAGTGAGAATGGATGAGTGGTGAGGTGCTGTTTAACATAGGTATGATACTGATTTTTGCAGGTTTTCTCACGACCTTCATTGCCGTTGTGCTCCTATTTTTCATGAGTTTAAGGGGCAAAGGGAAAATCAGGGGAGGAGGGGCTGTCATCATTGGCCCCTTCCCTATCGTCTTTGGCACCGACAAAGAATCTGTGAGGACTCTTCTTTTGCTTTCCATAGCATTGGTCGTGCTTGTGCTGGTTGTCATGGCTTTCTACTACTACCTTCTTAGGTGATGGGGAGGCTTCCCAATGCGAGTTAAAGCTTGTGAAATTTGTGGCCAGCGAACGGCAAGATACGTCTGTCAGGAGTGTGGGCGAGAGGTCTGCGAAGCGTGTCTGGGGCCGCATACGTGGATCTGCTCAGATTGTTACGGTCGTGTTAAGCGGGAGGCTCCAGCCTTCGAAGCCATTCCATGGTCAACATGGTCAACTCCATTTAAACTGTTTCTTCTGGGCTTTCTTCTGATTTTTGTGGGAATGATTTTTGTCATCATCGCTGCAGTTGTCTTTGGAACTTCCACAACTTTCGGCGCCGTAATATTTGTGGGACCGATTCCAATAGTGCTGGGTGCCGGACCACACTCACTTTGGGCGATTGTGCTTGCTGTTGCCTTAACGATTTTTGGCGTTATTCTGTTTCTTGTGTTACGGAGAATGAGGATGAAGAATTACTCGGCTTCTTCTTCCTTGCGATAGACCATGTAGACAAAGGCTAAAACCAACACGAAGAAGGTTAACACTATTAGAACGTCGATGATTGTTCCAAAGTATGGTCCCAATTCCATAGGTGGTCCTCTTGCCTCCTCTATTTGGGAAAAATCCTATTTAAGGCATAGCCTCCTCCTTCTGTTTTTTCGAAACTCTTGTCTCGACGGCCTTCCACTCCCTTATCAAAACCTCGTAGAAGCTGTCCTCATCCTCTATTAGATCGAATATACCCGCAGCCTCTGCCAGTTTCTGCGCGATTATATGGTAGCAGAGGTGACCCTTGTTAAACTGGAAGTAGAAGTCTTCGCAAGAGCAAAAGTCGGCAGCGGGCATGACCAAGTAATCACGTCCCTTGCCAACAACGATCCAAACAACCCTGTCGCTCGGCTTAAAGACGTACTTTTTTACTCTCCTCCCCTTTACTGCCTCCCAAGCCTTTGCGAAACGGGAGCCGAAGGTCGCAGAAAGCCGCGTAAGATGGATATCGGTTACTTGGCCCTCTGCCTCGATCTCCTTGCACAGATTTTTGAGCTCTTCGGTGTCCGGAATCCTTTTCACTGAATCTCTCCTGCCCATTCCCAAGAGAAGGTTGCTCCATTTTGCATATATAACGATATAGTAGCAGTTTGACCTTGAGACGAGGGAGTGAAGGTTTAAAAGTTAGTGTGAATTGGAAATTACGAGTAAAGGGAGCAAAATCCTTGTCCCCACACAAACTTCGAAAAACCCGAAAGAAACGAGCCACAAGAACCCACGGCTACGGAAGGATTGGACAGCACAGAGGAGGCGGACAGAGGGGAGGTCGCGGGAAAGCTGGTTTTCACAAGCACGGATGGACCTATGTGGTGAAACACGAGCCCGATTACTTCGGGAAGAAGGGATTCATGTCACCGCGAAGCTTAGGCCAGAAGACCAACGTGATTAACGTGGGAGAGCTAGACGAACTCATCGAAAGAATGGGTGCGGAGGGACAGCTAGAAAAGAAAGGGGGAAAAGTCTTGTTAGATCTCGACAAACTGGGATACGACAAACTCCTAGGGTCGGGACACATCACCAAACCCATCCTTATCAAGGTTGCGTCCCACTCGGAGGAGGCAGCTAAAAAGGTGCAAGAGGTTGGGGGCCAAATTCTAGAGGAAACAGAGCAACTCGCCGAGACTAAAAATTAATTACTTTGGACCATTATTCTGCCTTATAGATGGAGGGCGAAGGAGCATATGGCTGGCAGATTTCTGGAAATGTTCAGACCTCTTTCAAGGTTCATGCCTGAAGTTAAGCCGCCAGAGCGCAGGGTAGGGTTTAACGAAAAGATTTTCTGGACCGCTCTAGCCCTCGCACTGTACCTCGTCATGTCTGAAGTACCGCTCTACGGCATCGGCTTAGGCGGAGAAGACCCCTTCCTTTACCTTCGAGTAATTTTTGCCTCTCATCGAGGTTCCTTGATGGAGTTAGGAATTGGTCCCATCGTAACCGCGGGTCTGATACTGCAACTTCTGGCCGGATCTGGGATGGTGAGCTGCGACTTTACCAATCCCTCAGATCGATCTCTCTTCACCGCAGCTAGTAAAGTCTTTTCCATAATCTTCATCACGTTTCAAGCTTCCGCCTACATAATCGGGGGAGTTTTCGGAGAGGCCGTTAGAGACCCGAGGGTAGGCATCATAGTCTTCATTCAACTGATCATCGCTGGAGTAATACTGATGCTTCTGGATGAGTTGATACAGAAGGGATGGGGAATCGGAAGCGGAATCAGCCTCTTTATCCTAGCCGGGGTGGCTCAAAACATCGTGTGGTCTAGTATTGCTCCAACTCCTCCAGTGGGGGATGGAAAAAGCTTCGGAGCTCTGGTTGCTCTTGCCCAAACAGCTTTGGGCGGTGAGTCTCTGTTGAAGGCCTTAGTCAGGGAGGGAAATCTCCCTTCCATACTGGGCTTTCTCACGACTGTAACCGTTTTTCTGATCGTGATCTACTTTGAGGGAGTCAGGGTTGAGATTCCAATAGCCTACGCTGGCTATCGTGGATTTCGCGGTCGATACCCCATAAAGCTCCTGTACGTTTCTAACCTGCCCGTGATTTTTGCTGCTGCCCTTTTCGCAAACGTCTACTTCTTTTCTCAGCTCTTTTGGAGCAACTACAATCAGAACAACAAGAACTTCTGGCTTAACCTCTTCGGCAAGTACCAATGGGTGACACAAGGCGATCAACGTCGACTGGAACCAATAGGAGGTCTCGTTTACTATGTGATCTCTCCTCAAAGCATGTCAGAGGTTGGGAAAGATCCGTCGCGAGCGTTGATATTCGTGGTTATTATGGTTGCGTTCTGCATTGTGTTCTCCATTACATGGCTTGAGGTTGGAGGCTTGGGTCCGAGAACCGTGGCGAAGCAACTCGTTGACTCCGGAATGCAGATTCCAGGGTTCAGAAGGTCCGAGAGAACCGTCGAACTTCTTCTCAAGCGCTACATTCCAGTGGTCGCTATACTTGGAGGCATCATAGTTGGGTTGATCGCTTCGGTTGCGGATTTCTTCGGGGTCTTCGGGTCAGGGATGGGGGTTCTGCTGTCCGTGGGCATCCTGTATCAGTACTACCAACTTCTCATGCAGGAGCGAGTTGCGGAGATGTATCCAGCCCTCCGTCATGTTTTGGGAGGATGACCTGTTGGGGAGGGTTGTGGTGGTCACGGGGGTACCTGGGTCTGGGAAAACTACAGTTTGCAACGAACTCCTGAAGCTTGCTGAAGGTGCTGGGAGGAAGGTTGCGTTGATAAACTTTGGGACGGTCATGGTGGAACTCTCCCAGAAAGGTGGCGAATCCCTTCACAGAGATGAATTGAGGAAGTCGAGGCTGTCATTTCAACGCGACCTTCAAGAGAAGGCTGCTAGAGTTATCTCCGATAGGGCAGTAAGCACTGAAGGAGACTTGATCGTGGATACCCACATGTCGATAAGAACGTTGGAAGGACACTTGGCGGGCCTACCCTTTCCAGTGTTGAAACTCTTGAAGCCTGACATTTTTGTTTTGGTCGAGGCTGAGCCACATGAAGTGCTTTCTCGCAGGGCTAAAGACACAAGTCGGAGGAGGGACACGGTTTTGGAAGACGAGATAGCGGAGGAACTCCTTTTTTCAAGGCTTATGGCTGCTGCCTGCTCGGTGCTAACTGGCGCCTCAGTGAAAATTGTTAAAAACCCGAGCGGAAAACAAGTTAAAGCGGCTGAAGAGATTTTAAAGTTGTTGGGGTGATTGTATGCTTCCTGACTGGTTGGCGATTCTTCCTGCCTCCACGTTCTTCGTTATGGGCATCTCCTTGCTTCTCGCGTTCCTCCTATCCTTGGTCAACTATGCCTTCACAGATAAAGAGAAACTTGAAGAGGCTAGAGCTTGGAAAAAGGAGATTGACGCTTGGACTTCTGACCGCATGAAGGCGCTGCGTAGGGGCGACGAAGAACTGCTTAAAAAAGTTAAGAGGCAAGAGAAAAGGATCAAACAGCTCCAGGCTAAGATGCTTTCCCAGTCTGCTTCGCAGATGAAAAGGCTTCCCATCACCATGGTCCTTTTCTTTGTCGTCTGGGGTTTCGTGACTGGCAGAATCCTTGGGTGGAAATTGTTTGAAACTCCTTTTAGCGGTCCGGTAACTGTTGCCTATCTTCCATGGTTTGATGTTGGCCATCCTCTTCACTTAGATTTCTTCTCATGGTACCTCCTCTGCTCTGTGCTTTTTGGGATTCTTTTTTCACGATTGTTCGGCTTGGGAATGGGGGCACCTGAGTAGATGCCTAGGCCATCCCTACGAACTAGGAGCAGAAGACGTCGCCCTCTTCAACTGCCTGGAGGACGCACCGAAACTCACTATAGACGGGAGAAGGCTAGTTTTTCACGTTGCTCCAAGTGTGGTCGAATCCTCTCAGGTTTTCCCAGTTCAACTCCGTCCGAGCTCCGAAAGCTTACAGCGAGTCAGAGGAGGCTGGAGCGCGTGCACGGCGGGCAACTCTGCCACAACTGCCTCCGAGAGTTGTTGAAGCAGGCTGCAAGGAGTGCCTAGAAGTGGCTCAGAAAGGCCGGAAACAGAGGAAGATTGTGATTTGTGTGGCTGGGATGTCTGGTTCTGGAAAGAGTACGGTGGCTAGGATGCTGGCTGAGAAGTATGGGCTTAAATATCTCTCCGGCGGGGATGCGTTGAAAGCCTTAGCCATCGAGGCGGGATATAAGCCAACTGAAAGAGGCTGGTGGGTAACTGAAGAGGGGTTAAACTTTCATCGAAAGAGAGTTGAAGACCTTCAATTTGACCAAAAAGTTGACAAAAAACTAATTGAGTGGGCCGAGCAAGGAAACGTGGTTATTGATAGTTGGACGATGCCTTGGTTATTGAAGAAGGGCTTTAAGATATGGTTGGAAGCTTCTCTTGAGGGAAGAGCAAAGCGACTCATGAAGAGGAATAATATAAGCTTCAAAAAGGCTTTGAATGTTTTGAAAGAGAAGGATGGAATAAGCAAGATAATCTATGAGAGATCTTATGGTTTCAGTTTAGGAGAAGATTTCTCCCCATTTAATTTGGTAGTGGATACAAACGAATTAAGCGCTGATGAAACTTTTCGTGCTCTTTGTCTTGTTATAGAACGGCTCTATTTTAAGAAAACATAAGTTGAGAGGTTTTCAATGATATCTCGAGGTTGTGAGTATGGCTGAAAAAGAGCCTGTTACTCTACAGCGACGAGCCTTTTTTGATGAAGTCTATAATACTGACATTTCAGTTACGCAGTTAGAAAAAGAGGTTGTTGAGGCAGAAGTTTTTGCGAAACTAAAGAAGATTCACCAGCTTGGATTGGCGTACTTGATTTACCCCAGTGCAAATCACTGTAGATTTGAGCATTGCCTTGGGACCATGTACTTGGCGGGAAAGGTAGCTAAAACATTAGGGTTAAGCAAAGATGATGCTCAGTATTTTCGATTAGCCACTCTTCTACACGATGTTGGTCATGGGCCATTCTCGCATGCGTTTGAAGAGTATTTAAAGGAAAGAAAAAAGATTCGTGGACACGAAGACTTAACGAAATGGGTAATTCTTAATTCAGAAATTAAAGACATAATTAGTGATTCTGGTTTTGACTTAAAGAAGATAGCTGAACTTTCCATTGGTAAGATTAGAGATGAGAAGCTAAGTTTTCTTAATCCTTTGGTTCTAGGCGTTATTGATGTAGATAAAATGGATTTTTTAGTTCGCGACGCTTACTTTACTAAAAGTAAATACAGAGAAATTGGCGTAAATGAACTCGCATCCTCTGTGAAAAAGGTAAACGAAGGAAAGGTTGCGTGGGGCCATCGATATCTTAGTTCATTGGAGAGATTCTTTCAATGTAAAGAAGATATGTACGTGTCGGTCTACTATAGCAAAAAGGTAAGGGCAATTGACATAATGATTAAGGCTATGCTAAGGTTTTCCGATGAACAATTTGATTGGTGCAGTTTCAAAGAAATTGATGATTTCAAATTACTTACAGACTCCTATGTTTTAGGTAAAATGCAAACGATGTCTCATTCGAGATCCTCTAGCACCGAATTAGCTCTTGCGGTAAGATTGTACAAAGATCTGTTGAAGAAAAATCTTCTTAGAAATGTGTTTGAAAAGACTTACTTCACGTATAATCTGTCGTGCGAAGATTTTGTTGCAAATGCGGAAGAAGAAATCCTTAACGAGTTAGAAAACTCTCTAAACTTGGATAGACGACTAACCTTCGTTGATGTACAACATTTATCTCCTGGGTCTGTTATGTCTTTCACAAAAACAGATCAAGTTAAGGTATATGTTTTGCTAGGTGAAAATGTTTTTGACATAATGGACATGAGGGATTCCCTCAGACGACTTCTTAGTACGTGCTACAGGGTCATTAGAGTATACACAGCCTCAAAGTATGCAAAAAAGTTAAGAAAGATGAAAGATATAATCCAAAAGACTGTTGAAGATCTTTGTGGGAACATAAATGAGTAATAAAGCTCAACCCGAACTTGAAAAAGAAAGACTAGATCTTGAAATAGAAATATTACAGAAAGAATGGAAGGAATGCCGAGAAACAATTCGCAACTTTGACGGAACCCTAACACTGCTCAGGATTTCTTCTCTAGCCTTTGCTGCCACCTTGATAGGGGTATCAACCAATTTCTTTGTAGCCGAGAAAAGCCATGCGGCATCTTTGACCATGTTTGGCGCAATTCTACTTATACTCTTCGTGTATTATCTGGAAAGACATTACAGAGGTTTTCTTATTATAACAGTGGAACGAGGGATAAGGCTGGAGCACAGGTTAAAGGAGGTATTTAAGAAACGTGGAGTCGATTTGGATAAACTGAAGATACGTGTAGATTGCAAAGAGACGAGCGAAATGATTTCAGGAGCTATAAAAGAGAGACGAGAGTCGTATCCTTGGTATTGGAGAGAAGCACATAAATGGATCTATGTTTTCTTAGAAATTGTCAACATTATCCTTTTTGTCATATTTCTTTGCGTTTATCTTCTTCAAGTGCTTTTTTCGTAAAAACTAAATCTCATCTTTCTTTTTTAGCCCTCTTTTTCTGTAGTCTTCTGCTTTTTCTTTAAGAGCTAAGAAACCTAGCTCATCCATCTCTTCAAAAGAAATACCCAAGTATTCACAGGTTATTCTTAATTGAGTAATAGCATCGGCTATAGCTCTCTTTGCTTCAGCCTTATAAGCGACAACATCTTTTGGATACCATATCATGTTTGCAATGCATTTTGCTAGATCTCCTATTTCATAAATCAGAACCAGAAACTGTTCAGCAATATTCTCTTTCTTCCCCTTAGCATACATAGACTTTACAATTTCAACTATTTCCTTCTTTCTCTCCATACCTATTCCCTTATTCTTCCCCTTTTATCTTTAGAAATAAATATAAAGATACGCGTGTCAAGTAAAAGAGTCATGGAGGATTTTCGTTGTCGGCGATTGAAGTTGGGAGGATATGTGTGAAGATTGCGGGTAGAGAGGCTGGGCAGAAGTGTGTAGTTGTGGATGTGATTGACAAGAACTTCGTGTTAATTACAGGTCCTGAGAAAGTGAACAAGGTAAAGAGGAGAAGAGTTAACGTGAGTCACATTGAGCCCACTGGGAAGAAGGTAGAGATCAGACGGGGAGACAGCGACGAAGACATCGTGAAGGCACTCGATTCAGAAACAGCGAGTTTTCTCCGTGAGCCCGTCAAAATTAAAGTTTAGGCAAGTCAGCGCTTTTTAAGTGGAAGCTTTGCTTGGTCTTGAATTGCACGCGCAGTTTCAACTTTGCTTTTTGATGGGTTCAACAACTACTGCGGTTCCGTAGGCAGAGAACAGCGTGGCGGTTCCTTGTAGAATGTCGCTTGTTTCAAAGTCTGCCCCGATCACGGCGTTGGCTCCCATTTTTGCGGCTTTTTCAATCAATCTTTCCAATGAATCTCTCCTTGCCTTTTCGGCTTCTGAACTGTAAGAGGTCACTTCGCCTCCGAAGATTCCTTCGATTCCAGCCACAATTTTTCCGCCCACTCCTCTGGTACGCACGGTTAAGCCATGAACGGTTCCCAAAACCCTTACAATATTATAACCTGGCAGTGTCGGCGTCGTAACAACAATGACTCCCCCACGCTCTGTCTTAAATGACGCACCGCAACTCGGGCAAAAACTTGTGTCCGCCGGAGATTTCTGTCCACAATTCGGGCAGTATTTCTCTCCCAACTCAAATCACCTCATTTTCTATGAGAGGGGCACACTCTTATTCTTTGCGCGTGTTATTGCGTTTAGTGTTGAAGGATGGTGCTAGGAATTAAGAGATGGCGCGCGGATTCTCTTTCAGGCGGAACTCTTAAATATGGGTTGACCCCACGGTTTAACTGAAAGAGGAGACAAAATTTTGGAAAGGAAAGCAGTGTCGGTAACAGTGCTGATACTGTTGCTTCCTGTAGGCGTGTTGACTTTAGCATTCAAGACTGAACTTGTTTCTGCTATTATTCCTGAATACCCCGCCATCTACGTGGATCCCCCAGTAGTTAAAGGTACAATGCCCGGCAACAACGTCACCGTTTCAATAAAGACAGACTACTCAGGATACGACATTTGGGGGTGGCAGTTCGCACTAAGCTACAACCCCAGCATCCTAAATATAGGTATTGACGGCTTAAATTACACGGACATATGGGCTGGCACTGGCACGAAAAAATCTTTTGAGGCAACAGGAAAACTGATCGTTCCAGACTCAGAGGACGTTTACGTAAATGACATCCTCATGACCAAACCTGACAACTACACCATAGACTACCGAACAGGATGGATAACATTCAAAACAGTCCCAGCCTCAGGAGCACAAGTAAAGGCAACATACAAATATGCACTCCGCAACGGAGACCTCATCACCACG
>Ga0315309_1001752_pt1 | contig 12899 bp, 14 predicted proteins | sample TDP4_MG_FD_203080 | JGI IMG/M metagenome (GOLD analysis project Ga0315309, IMG submission 203080) | Freshwater sediment microbial communities from Lake Towuti, South Sulawesi, Indonesia - TDP4 | ecosystem: Environmental > Aquatic > Freshwater > Lake > Sediment | place: Indonesia: South Sulawesi...
TTTGGGAGGCTCCTTTAAAACCAGCGAGATGGGCGAAGCTATAGCTTTAAAAGTTAAAGAGCCTTCATAACTTCTCCAGCTATTTTATCTGTCCTCAGCGTCTTCCTCTATGTCTCGCGTTCCTCATGTCCCTGTTTTGCCTGTCTCGCCAGTCCTTCTTCCTCTGAGTTTCTATCCTTTCTCTAGGATAGGCATAACGTTGAGAATCATGTCTTCTAAATTTATCCAACCTTTCGTAGAAGCTTGGATAGCCTATCTCTTCCTTGGAAAGCGACGATATGATTTCGTTCAATTCCGTTTTCGTCTCTTGTGAAGTGGTTTTGTCCCAAGTCTCAGAATAAGCCAGATAAGCCGCGTGAAATCTGAAGTCGGATGGTCTGTCAATCATAAGTTTTGCTACTTCTTCTTCTTCGTTGGATTGGGACTTCGATTCTTCGGTCATAATTATCTATACCTGAAAGTATAGAGGAATTATGTAAAGCAACATTATAAATGTTCTCTAAGACAACCTAGCTTTCAGCCATATTTGCTTGCGTGGCTGGTAGGAAACTACGGTTTACCTTCTCCGTCGCAGAAACGAGTAACATATTCTAATGCCACCCGTGAGGCATTTTGCAAAGTTTCTTCTCCGATGCCTGGGACTCCGCAAACTAGTAGCATAACATTTTTCGTTTTTTCAGTTACCTTTGTAACGTTAGCATCCCGATAAGGGTATATGGCTACGAGCTTTTCACTGTCAGAGACAACTATTTCGCCTCCTTGAAGGAGCATGGGTTTTTCCATGCCGATTCCTAGGAATTTCTCTCCCTTTTCCGCAAACCGCATGAGGAGGTCTCCCTTCAGCCCTTTTGCGTCAAAGGCTGCGAGGGCTATTTCAGTTTTGATGGAGGCTAGGTTATAGGCGTCAACAAGGGTGTTTATCCGAGGTATAGTTTTTCCTCCCAGAATCCTTCTGATCAAAGCCTCTGCAGCCGGTCGATTTTTTGTGGGATCTATTCCTACTCTCCAGAAAAAATCTCGGTAGGCTCTGACGGTTGGCAAATTCTTTACCAAGTCTAAGTCATACTTTTCCCTAACTTGCTTCGTTATTTCTTCCTTAAATCTTTCCAGTTCAAAGTTTTGCTTCTCGACAGTTACATCTTTAACGTTGCATGTTATAACGGTTAAGTCTGGGAAACGAGTTTTGAGTTGGGCGCCGATTTTAAGGTTCATAATTTGCTCACTCCTATAGCTTAGTTATTTATGCAACTAATTCTGAGATAAGATTCTCAAAAGTATTCTGGGTAGTCGATGACTTCCCATTCTTCGGAGGGTTCAGGTTCTTCTGGAGCTGGTTTTCTTCGTGTTGCCAAAGTTACAACGAGAAGTATGACCAACAAAACGATTACCATAACCCCCATCATTAACCATTCAAGGGGAATCACTGTAAGCGTACATATGTTGCTATCTGCACCAGCATAGTCAGCGTCTCCAGACCAGCTTGCTCTAATGGAATATGATCCGACTGAGGAGGAAGGACGCCACGTATACAAATACCGCCCCTCAGAATCTGTTACAACCGTTACAAGCACATTTAATGGAGAACCACTTGAACTAACATACAACGTAACGTTCTTACCTGACAAAGCAGGCGAAATAAAACCACTCACCGTAACGGCGCTTCCAGCAATCGCAAATCTCGTGGAAACCGCCAAGGACAAAGAGGATGTAGCTAGAGCGCCGTAGCTTGATGTAACTTCTCCAGGCGACGATTGTTCACAGTCCTCTAGGGTAATGATACGTGCTGAGGCTCCTCTGAGGAGGTCTGGACATTCACCCACACGCCATCCATTCCTCCAATCGTCTCCGGTGCATTCAGCTACGTAGTATCGCTTTCCATCAGAGGTGTAATAGTAAACAGTAGACCTAGCATCGTTTGGTTGTCCTGATAGATGAACCCCTACATTCATGTGACTTTGCGCCTCATAAAGCAACAAAACGACGTCTAATCCGCCAGCCTTCATTATGGACGCGGCTATGAAGGAGAAAAGGTCACAATCGCCTTCGTTTTCAACGATGGTTTCAACAGGATATTTTTGAGGACCGCTCTCCACGTATGGAATTTGGTGAACAATCATCAGCACTCCGTTGGCAAAGTCCTCATCGTTGCTGTAGATGCTCCAAAGATCATCGGCGATAGGTTTCAAAGGGTTAGGGGTCACGAACTTCGCGAGATCATAAGAATATACATTGTGATCCTTGTTGCGATAATATTCGTATAGGGAGGAAGTCACCGAAACCGTTAACTGATAATTCGTGGAACCGCCAGGATGGTCGAGAAGCTCATAAGTATAATCGTAGTTAGCGGCAAAACAAGAATGGGGCAGAAAAAATACTACCAAAAAGAAAAGGGTAACAACGAATTTCTTCGAATGCCTCGATACAAGAGCTAAATGCTTAACCAATCTTCCTCACTTCAGAAAATAATGAACAGTCGATAGAAATCGATTATGAAGGGCAATTACACATTCTAAATCAGTAAAAACGAAAAAGCAAAAAGACATAGTTTAATTTGAAATTTGATAAAGAATCTGAATCTGAATAAAGAATCTGTATAGGAAATTCAATAGTTTAAAATCAAAGAAAGTGCAGAGAAAACTTTGGTGCCAGCCTTATGGTAGAAGATCGTGTCCCAACAGGTATAGACGGTTTGGACTCCTTAATCGAAGGCGGCTTTCCGAGGGGAAGCCTAGTTCTTTTAGCAGGAAACCCTGGAACTGGCAAGACAGTGTTTAGCATGCAATTTCTGTATAAGGGAGCGGAAAATTATGGTGAGAACGGAATATACGTATCCTTCGCAGAGAATGAAGACACTATTATTCACAACATTTCCAGACTTTTCGGACTTGACTTGAGAAATAAGGAAGAAGTGAATGGAAAAGTCAAGATTCTGGATTTTACAACCGTGACTGAAAAGGGTCTCTCGACCATAATGGAAATGGTTCTTGAAGAAGTAACTGTGTTAAAAGCTAAAAGGCTTGTAATCGACTCGTTTAGTGCCATGGCTCAGGCCTTTAAGGAGCCGATTGAGGCAAGGATCATTATTCACAACATTCTGGGCAAGCTTGTTAGACAGTTAGGGTGTACAACAATCCTCATTGTGGAAGTTCCAACCGGAAGTGAAAAGATAGGAATAAGCATTGAAGAGTTTGTAGCCGACGGAGTTATCGTCTTAAAGAAGGATAGCTACGATGGCAGGTTAATCAGGGAAATCGAGATACCGAAACTTCGAGGAACAAAAGTTGAACAACAGAAATTTCTTTTCACATTGAGCAAGGGCTTTCAAGTTTTTCCTCCCTTCTCTAACAAAATAGTAGAGGACCCCCCAAAGTTTGAACCGACAAGAGGTACCAAGACCCATTATCCAAGTGGAATTCCGGAACTTGACGAAATCTTGGGCGGAGAAGGCTATCCCAGAGGCTCTGCAGTCTTATATGAGTTGGGAGAAAACGTTCCAACCGACGCCTTAGACGCGGTTGTTAATCCTACCGTAGCAAATTTCATAATGAGGGACAGAGGGTTTATCACCGTTCCAATAATCGAATATGGCCCCGAAGACATAAGGCAAATGATTTCCTCCTTTACCGGAGAAGAAAAATTCGACAAATTTGCCCGAATAGCAGCCTATCCTAATCCCATGATTGACATGAACAAACCCTACATCGTAGCTTTTCGGGATCCAAAGGTGGAAGGCGTAGACCCTGTAGAAACTTTCAGTAATTATATCCAAGCAGCTGTGGAATTGTCAAGTAGAGTCGGTAAAAACGTAGTTCATTTGTTAAGCGCCGATAACCTCGCATACATAACGGAGAGATACCCTCCATCTGTGATCGGGCGATCGGTGATTGCGAACAGATTGGGAAAGGATCTGATGATCTACATATCTAAACCCAGCCTTCCCAAAATGACGAAGGTCTTCGCCGACATTTTGAGTATACATTTTAAGATAGAAGAAAGAAATGGAAGTATGATTCTCTTTGGAAAGAAACCTAAGACCATCGTTTACGCTATAGAACCAGATGCCTCAAGGGGATGCCGAGTGAAACTCACACCGATAGTCTAACCGTACAGAAACGCAAATGTCACACAGGGCGCTAAAATGAGAAAAGGATATTATCTTTTCTCCTCCACTATTTTAGCAGGGCGTAAATTTGTCCTTTCGACTCAAAATGAATCGCTCCGCAAAGAAAACAGACTCCAACATAGTTTTAGCCTTAGACCTCCCCTCTGATCAGCCTCACAGTCTTTTATCCCGAAGCATCCAAATACTGGAGGCAACACACTCATACGTTTGTGCAGTTAAAATAAATCACCAACTGGTCCTTCCCCTAGGCTTGTTCAACGGTGTCCAAAAAATACTGAGTTTAGCCCAAGATTTGGAACTTCCAACAATAATGGACTGCAAAATCAATGATGTCGGACACACCAACAAACTCATCGCAGAATACTATTACAAAGCTGGATTCGACGCCGTAACAGCCAACCCCTTCGTGGGATGGGAGGAGGGGCTTCAACCTGTTTTTGAAGTTGCCAAACAAATGCGCCGAGGAGTCATCCTTCTCGTCTACATGAGCCATAAAGCTGCTGAAGAAGGATACGGCCAAACAATACAGAATCCCAAAACAAGACAATTGAAGCCTCAACATGTGACCTTCGCTGAAAAAGCATTGTCTTGGAAAGCTGATGGAGCAGTTGTCGGCGCCACCTATCCAGAGAAAATAAAAGAAGTGCATGAAATCGTGGGAGAGAACGTTCCCATCTACTCGCCGGGTGTAGGTGTTCAGGGCGGAGACATTGAGGCAGCCATCAAAGCTGGAGCACGCTACCTCATTGTAGGCAGAACCATAATTCTCTCTGAAAATCCAGCTGAAACAGCAAAACGCATCAGAGACGTTGCGAAGGGCTGCCTGAAAAAATAAGGATCATGGCGGTCGGGTAGCCTCAGTTGTCCGTCCGTTGGTCATCTGAAGTTCCCTAGCAACGGGCTTCTTCACAGGCAGCCCGCCAAAATTATGGATGAAGAGTTTCAAGTTATAAAGTCTTCTCATTATTCACGTTTAGGCCATACTTCCTTCTTCAGCATGTCTCTAACAGCCGCTCGAATGGCGGCGCTTCGACTTGGATACATACCTGACCTTACAAGTTCGTCAAGCCCTACCAAATAAGCTTCAGGAAGCAGAACCGTTACAAGCTTCATCAATGTCTCACCTAACACTTAACATGTTATAGACCTGATATGTAACGATAGCCTTAAAGAATTTACCTTTGTGAAACCTAGTTTACCCCATAATTTTTTTTCACTACTTCTGTTTTCTGGATAGCATCGTGTCCCACGCGGATATAGACATATTCAAACTCTGCCTCTATAAAGGATTATGATTTAATTCATAAAAAAGGAGATATCGTGAGGAACAATTCGAAACAATCGGAAACTAATATATACGCAGTAAGGTTAAATTACCAGAAGTTATATCAAATGTAACCATGAACCTAAAAACGGTGCTTGGCGCAATTGCTATTGCCGTTCTTTTCTTCTTCGGCATCATATTTGCTTGGTCCGCCGGCGCAGACATTTCAGCTGAAATAAGGGCGACAAGACTGATTATTGCAGCTATGCTATTTGTTGTCGGCTTCGGAATAGCTTACTATATAACTAAAAAGCCAAAGACGATAATCCAGAGGTTAGAATTGTCAGGACAGATGAAGGCAGTTGCGCTCAAGTGTCCCAACTGTTCCGCTTCTGTAAACGCTGACAAGATCAAAATTGTGTCCGGCGTGCCATACGCAACATGCCCCTATTGTGGACAAACATTTGAGGTAACCGAGGAACCAAAATGGTGAAGACCCATTATTTGCTGTTCACGTTATCTGCCATACTCATCTTAATGACATTCGTAGGCACTGCAACAGCCCAAAGAGAGTATCATCTGGAACATGAGTGGGTAAAAATATGGATAAATCCAGAAGACGGTAGCATCGACCTACTTTACGACATCAGTATAAAACTCGATTATGGTCCCAACATAAACTATGTATACATTGGTCAACCTAAACGCCACTTCACAATAGGAACAGCCATGGATCAATATGGCCACACACTTACGGCAACGGACGCGAGTTCTGGCAGCGATTACAAGGTGCAAGTCAACCTTTACACGCCCTTAATGGCTGGGCAAACCGTGAGATTCAACCTCACCACAAACGTTGCCCGCATGATATATGAAGACAACCAAACCAACGTGGGCATGAAGTTCAAACCAACTTGGTGGAAAGAAGCAAGCGTGCTCGACCTTCAAGTGCAGATTGTTTTGCCTCCTGGGGTCACCGCAGATAACGTAACAACAACAAAAGAGCTTTGGAACGGCACGTTTCCTGAGGATGATCGATTATCAATTTTCTGGCAAAGAACAAATCTTCAGCCGAATCAGAGATACACTTTTGGAGTTTCTTTCCCTAAAGATTATGTGCAGACCTACGTGAAAAGGCCAACTGGCGTAGTAGCCTTTTTGCAGCAATATGGACCTGCCCTCTTAGTATTCGGTGTCTCTGTCATTGCAATAGGTGCCGTTGTCTATGTGGTTCGCAAGAAACCATATTTGATACCTAAAATTAGCATTGAAACCCTTGGAATAAGGCACGGTTTAACAGCCGTAGAAGCTTCATACCTCCTCGACGTAAAGCCAACAAAAATAGTCACAGAAATCCTCTACAGCCTCTTACAAAAGAGAGCCATATGGGTTGAATCCACAACCCCATCACTCAAACTGAAAATCATGCAACCATTTCAGGACAAAACTGGGACACGGGAGACACCACTCCGATACTATGAAATCGACTTTCTCGATGCAATCAAAGAAGACGGAGTCCTCGACGAAGAGAAACTGGCACAAACAGTGATTTTTCTCAGAGACGCTGTGGAAGAAAAATTGCGTGGATACTGCAGACGCGACACAATCGACTACTACAGAAAAATTGTGACAAAGGCTTGGGAACAAGTAGAACGAGCGGGTACGCCTGAACTGGCATCAAAAGCGTATGATGAACAGCTACTGTGGCTTTTCCTCGACCCAAACTATCAGTCACGCACCCAAACAGCGTTCCGTGACAGAGCCTTCGAACCAAGCCCATTCTGGCTATGGTACTGGTACGGCTATCAGCACTACCATCCAAACCCCACATACAAACCAAACGTTGAAACTCCAGCTCAAGCGACGAAACCGCCGACAATTCCTGGCGCAGACTTTGCAAACAACATTGCAACGGCTGTAGAAGGCACCTCAAACAAAATTGTTACAAACCTCGAAAAATTCGCCAACACAATCGTCTCGACGCCGCCCTCCGCAAAGGCTTCAACAAAACCAGCTCACCATGGGTCCAGCTGCGTATGCGCTTGCGCGGCTTGTGCGTGTGTGTGCGCTTGTGTGTCGTGCGCCTGCGCCTGTGCAAGTGGAGGAGTAGGCTAGAAGGGGGCAATTAAGATTATGAGCTTTGTGCATAAAGTATTTCGCGCGTCTAGGATTCCTCAAGGACGCTACACTTATCGGGGAAAGGGTGATTTCACGGGTTTGGCTCTTCAGCTTCGTGTGGAGCCAGATGGCCGGGGATTGTTAGTCATTAATGCTAACACGGTTTTGTATCTAAACGAGACAGCTACAGCACATGCCTTCTTCTTTATGCAGGGCATGACGACGAATGAAGCTGTCAAAAAAATCAGGCGCATGTATCGGGTGAACAAGAAAACGGCTAATGATGACCATGAAAGGCTAATTTATACCGTGAGCACGTTGGCGCAGACTGAGGAAGTTTGCCCCATATCTTTTCTCGACGTAAAGAGTGTGGAACCTTTCACTCAAGAGTTTTCAGCTCCCTTACGCGTGGATTTGGCGCTTACTTTTAGATGTCAAAACAATTGTGTTCACTGCTACGCTGGCGGACCCCACGAGACTTCTGAACTTACCACAGAACAATGGAAAGAAGTCATTGACCGCCTTCATCAGGTTGGCGTGTTCATATTAACCTTCACGGGAGGCGAACCAACCCTGCGTGAAGACTTGCCAGAACTGCTGCTTTATGGACAAAGCAAGGGGATGGTCACTGGACTTATCACAAATGGCAGAAAACTAAAGGACAAAACCTATGTTGAAACCCTTGAGAAAACGGGACTGGACTTCATTCAAGTGACCCTTGAATCACACAAACCCAAAATCCACGACTTAATGACAGCAACCAAGGGAAGCTGGAAAGAAACTGTCGCTGGAATCAAAAACATCATTCCAACACAGATCTACGCGACCACAAACACTACCCTTAGCAAATACAACGCCTCAGATTTTTTGGAAACAATAGCCTTCCTAAAAAAACTCGGAGTTGCCGCTTTTGGATGCAATAGCCTGATTTACTCGGGAAAAGCCAACGCAATAAGCGAAAAATTCGCCTTACCACTTGAGAAACTGAATGAACTTTTACCTGAAGTTCGTGATAAGGCGAATCAGCTTGGATTAAAGTTTCTATGGTATACCCCAACTCAATATTGCCGCTTTGATCCAGTTAAACTAGGTTTAGGCGTCAAATCATGCACAGCGGCGATGGTCAACATGTGCGTTGGACCGAATGGCGATGTTTATCCATGTCAAAGCTATTTTGAGAGCCTCGGTAACATCCTCAAAGATGATTGGCAAAAAATCTGGAACCATCCGCTTGCGGTACAAATAAGAAAGAGAGAATACGTGGAACCAAAATGCAAAGACTGCCCGCAACTGCAAATCTGTGGAGGAGGATGCCCACTGGAACTCCAAGAAAAGAACTACATTTGCGCCGAAACTCAGTAGACCTCACCATATTTCCGTTTATAAGGGTAAACGACATAAAATGTTAAGCGTTAACCATAGATGCGATGTGATAAACATTGGAACGCTACGCCTTCATCCTCTTGAATATAGAAAAATTTTGGAATAGGCTCTGTAACCTAAACAGAACTGGCAAAACCCTGCATGCCTTCATTCGCAGAGGACTGGTGGGTCCAAAAAATGTGGAGCTACTCCTCTTTTATGTTACGCATCCCCACAAAGAAATTCGAGGCGTCGGAGAATTCATTGAACGCATCACAGGAGACGCCAAGGACCTTTGGAAAACTTACGGTCACGAATCCTTGTTAAGATCGTATGAAGAATACGTGGATTTTTTGCAGGGAAGAAGAAAAGCGACCTTCATTAGGTTCAAAAATCTACGCGAACTCCCTACACCTATTCCAGCAAATGTTATAACCCAAGTTATTGGAATAACAAGAGTGCCTCGAATGGGCAAATACATAACCAAGGAAATGGCGCATCAACTAATCTAGGAGATTAATAAATTGGAGGAGTTTAGTCCTAAAGAATTTGTGGACAAGCAGGTGAAGGAAATTAAGAGAGCGGTTAGAGGCGAGCGGGCTCTCATAGCGGTTTCCGGGGGCGTAGACAGCACAACCTCTGCTGCGCTAACCCACCGCGCCATAGGAGAAAATCTTCTCTGCGTTATGCTTGACGACGCCTTCATGCGGGACGGGGAACCTGAAAGGGTTGCTCAACTCGTATCTCAGCCTCCCCTAAACCTGCCAATAAAGGTGTTGGATGTTCAGCAACGTTTCTTAAGAGAACTAAAGGGCTTGCGAGACGCTGAGGAGAAACGGAAGAAGTTTAGAGAAACTTTTTACAAAACCTTGAGCGAAACAGCTGAAAAAGAAGGATGCAAAATCTTAGTGCAAGGAACCATCCAAGCGGATATAGTTGAAACGAAGGGAGGCATAAAAACTCAGCATAATGTCCTAGCCCAGATAGGGCTGAGTCCCACCAAACTCTACGGATTCCAAGTTATCGAACCAGTTGCGTCCCTTTACAAGGAACAGGTGAGAAAAGTAGCCAGATACTTGGGGATTCCGACAGAAATATGCGAACGACAACCCTTTCCTGGACCAGGTCTCTCGGTGCGAGTTGTTGGAGAAATCAAGGCTGACAAGTTGGAGGCGCTTAAAAAAGCCACCGCCATAGCCGAGGAAAACTTTGCTAAGCATGTTCCCAGCCAATACTTTGCGGCAATTATAGACAATTTAGAAATGCCCCAGCATCCCCGTATAGTGCATATACAGGAGACAGTGGCTCGGTATCTTAACGTTCCAACGAGATATGTCTCTGTGAAAGTGTTTCAGGATAAGGCTACTGGCGTTAAGGGCGGTGAAAGACGTTATGGGGAAGTTGCCGCCATCAAAACTCAGACAGTGAATGGTCGTATCCATCAAGCAACCATCAAAAGTTTAGTTACGCTTCAAACTAAAGTCGTCACGGAAAATCCTTCCTTCACCCGAATCTTATATGCCGTTCAAGAAAAAACCGAAAAACAACCTTACGTAGTCTCCCTGCGAGCAATTCAAACCCTAGATTTCTTAACCGCTCAAGTAGCTGAAATTCCTTGGACAACTCTAGCTGAAACCGCGGAAAAAATTCTTGAAGCTTGTCCAAAGGTTTCTAGTGTTTACTACGACGTGACGCCGAAGCCTCCGGCAACCGTCGAGATGGAATGACATGGACTTCAAGAAATGTATAAAGCTTGAAAACACCGTAAATAGTAGCTGAAGGAGGACCAACATGACACGAGTTAGGGTTCAGAAAATTGAGTCGATACAGGATCCTGAGGGCAATCTTGGAAAGCGTATAGAGCTTATTGAGGACCGTGTGATTCCTAGGTTTGCGGTTAGACCCGAAACCGAAGAGGCGAGAATGGTTCAAGAAGTTGTCAGAACGTTACAACAGCAGCTTCCCATGTTTACTACGTCAACCCAGTTTTCTCTTCCAAAGATGATTTTGTTTCTGACAGAGCGAGAATATGAAAAACTTGGCATCGACTTTGACGTGAACCAAATTTACGAATTGGAGATGACGGGTCAGGCTATTAGGTTTAAAAGAGCGCCCTAACCAAAACATCTTACATCTCAGTTCAAACCTTTGAAATCCTTATTTTTAACTAGGTTAACCATTTTGTAAGTGTCTAAGGCAACATCGGTGAGAAGAAACATGAAGGCTAGAGCCCATGTCTTCGTGGGGGGTAGGGTTCAAGGAGTTTTCTTTAGGTCAGAAACCCAATACGAGGCGAAGAGAAGAAACGTTGCTGGCTGGGTTCGAAACACATCGGATGGGAGAGTTGAAGCAGTTTTTGAAGGAGAAAAAGAGGATGTGGAAAAAGTCGTTGATTTTTGTCGAAGGGGCCCTCCAGGAGCCAGAGTGACCAAGGTTGATGTCCAATGGGAAGACTACACTGGAGAATTCAGAGATTTCAAGATACGTTACGGATACTAACGATGTGCGCACACTATGAAACAGAAAAATCAGGATGACGGAAATAGGACCGCAACTTGTGGCAAGAATGTTGGGAGTATATAAAGAAAAACTAGGGGGTCTACATCAGACCTGTTTCTCCGCCTGCAATAGCCATTTTCTAGATTGTTTGGGGTGTTTTATATTGTAGTCTTAGCGTAACGCTATTTTAAAATAATTATAAAGCGTTCATCTAATGCAACCCGGAGAGAACTACCTTGCCAACCATTCTGGTAATCAACGACGATGGAATCCAATCGATTGGTTTGACCACCCTAAAAAAGCGGTTGGAAAAACTGGGAAACGTTATTGTTGTGGCTCCAAGGGATGAGAGAAGCGGCATCGGAAAAGCCCTAACCGCCGATCGCACTATTGAGATAATGGAGACCCGGCTGAGGGATGGCTCCAAAACCTACGCAATAACGGGTACACCAGCCGACGCCTTCTTCCTCGCAGTGAACAAAATCCTGAAATGCATGCCTGATCTGCTCGTAGCTGGAATAAACTTGGGTCCAAACCTTGGAATAGACGACTTGCTGAATTCAGGCACTTTAGGCGCCGCCTTTGAAGCCGCCATCCACCATGTGCCAGCCATAGCCGTTTCTTACTGTATACCAAAAATCACAGAGAAAATGTCTGAGAAAGAAGAGGTTACAGTGAAGGACTTGGAGCTAACTGCCACCCTTGCCATTAAAACCGCCAAATACGTGTTGGAAAAGGGTATGCCTTCAGATGTGGACATCATTTCGATAAACGTGCCGGAGAAGGTTGATTCAAAGAAAATAAAAATCACCAGCCTCTCCTACAAGGGTTACGACGACATCTACGTAGAGCAAAGGGAAGGATACAGAATTATAAGCTGGGCACTAACTGGCTATCCAAATGACAAGCCGGGAACAGACTTACACGCTGTCAAGAAAGAAAAATGCATATCTGTTACACCCATCAAAGTAGGGTTTCTCCACAACAAGAAGGGACTAGAAGGGCTGTTAAGGACTCTCTCCGCCTAACAACATAGCCAAGAACAGTTCCCTTTCTGTCATCCAGTTTCTCTAGGAACTTTAAAATGGGAATTCTTCCCAGCGCTAATGTACTCTCCACCCGCGCTGCGGACAATGGACGCAATTTTCGCGAAGTTGTCTGAACCTAGAAATCTACGTGGCTTTATCACAATATAGTTTCCAGTTTCTTCAAAAGTCAACATAGTCTCTAAATCAGATGGAAACAACGTCCTTATGTCCTCAACAGTTCGCATTCCCTCCGTGGGAGGGACAGGAACCGGTGGAGCAGCGGTTGGAGCACCAACAGCGCCAGCAGCTTTAAGAGACTTCGAAATCTCAGCAAGGTCTTTGGAAATCATGTTTAAGACGTTAAGAAGTTGATCGATTCTGCGAGACAATTCTTCGATGTTCAACTTTCCTTCACTCATCAACCTACCCCCACACATAATTATTTTATCTAGTCCCTCATTTGTTTTATCCTATCCCACCATAGCCCTAAAATAACTTAATAAAA